>Ga0302311_10005683_pt1 | contig 13097 bp, 17 predicted proteins | sample III_Palsa_N1_3_FD_200449 | JGI IMG/M metagenome (GOLD analysis project Ga0302311, IMG submission 200449) | Peat permafrost microbial communities from Stordalen Mire near Abisko, Sweden - III_Palsa_N1_3 | ecosystem: Environmental > Terrestrial > Soil > Palsa > Peat permafrost | place: Sweden... | reverse complement strand
CTCTGCCCGCTGAACGGCATGGTGCTGATGTACCTGCTGATGAGCGCGTTCCACTCACCACCGTGGCTGAAACTGATCGCCGGCCGCTGAGATCAGGCGGATGTCAGTCTGAAGCACCAGGTACGAGGGTCTCGAAGCATGGCGAAGCTCGTGTTCAGCATGAACCTGACCCTGGACGGCTACGTCGATCACCAGGAAATGCGGCCCGACCCCACGCTCTTTCGTCACTTCGTCGAGCAAATGCGCGGCCTCAGCGGCAGTGTTTACGGTCGCGGCCTCTACGAGGTCATGCGCTATTGGGACGAAGACCATCCGGAATGGAGCGTGGACGAACAGGACTTCGCGACGGCGTGGCGACGCCAATCGAAGTGGGTGGTTTCACGCTCCCTGAAATCGGTCGGTCCCAACGCCACCCTCGTCGGCGACGACTTCGCGGCGGTGATCGGCAGCCTGAAGGCCCAGCTAAGCGGGGAGATCGAGGTTGGCGGACCGGTCCTGGCGCGAAGTCTCACCGACCTTGGTCTCATCGATGAGTACTGGCTCTACTTCCACCCCGTCGTCGTCGGCCGGGGCAACCCGTTCTTCGCCGGTCCCCGGGCACCGCTCCGTCTCGTCACCAGCGAGCGAGTTGGCGAGGAAGTGGTCAGGTTGATCTACGTTCCCGCTTAGCCGCCGCGCGAAGCAGGGTGACTAACTCCCTCGCGCCGCCAGTTCGGCCCGCTGCTTGCGGGTCAGGCTCGCGCAGACCAGGTCGTAGGACTGGTCGACCAGCCGATCGATTTCCTCGGCGGGGACGTCGGCCTGCAACTCGACGCTGATCCAGTAGCGGCGGTCGAGGTGGGAGCGATGGCCGACGCCGGCGTAGGTCTCCCGCAGCACCTCCACCAGGTGCGGGTCGCACTTCAGGATGACGTGCTCGACTTTGCCCAGACCCACGATCGCGAACGTCTTGTCCACGACCTTGTAGACCGTGGCGACCGGCGTCCGGCCACGGGGCGCCATGACCGGAGATGCGGCGGCGCCCGGCTTTTCCGCCAGCCGCGTCATGAGCGCCTCTCGGCGCGGTCCGACGTCCATCACCCCTCCCCGCTCTTCGCTCGACCGACCCGCGCCTGCTATGCGTAGCACGTCAACCACATCGCGAGGCGCCGCCATGGCCCGGTCTTTGGAACTGCTCGCTGACGGCATCTACTTCGGAGAGGGGCCGCGCTGGCGCGACGGGCGCCTGTGGTTCAGCGACTTCTATTCGCATCGGGTGGTCTCGGTGTCGCTCGCGGGCGACCTGCGCACCGAGGTCGCCCTCGACGATCAGCCCTCGGGCCTGGGCTGGCTGCCGGACGGATCGTTGCTCGTCGTCTCGATGACCAAGCGCCAGCTGCTGCGGCGGCGGCCGGACGGGACGATCGGCGTACACGCCGACCTGGGCGGGGTGGCCGACTTCCATTGCAACGACATGGTGGTCGACCGTGACGGCTGGGCCTATGTCGGCAACTTCGGCTTCGACCTCGATGCAGCGATCGCCGCGCAAGGCGTCGAGGGGGTGGTCGCCAACCACCCGACGGCGAAGCTGGCCTGCGTCTCGCCGGCCGGCGTGGTCAGCATCGCCGCCACGGAGATGCATTTTCCCAACGGGTCGGTGATCACGCCCGACGGCAAGACGCTCATTGTCGCCGAGACCTTGGGCGGCGGTCTGACAGCGTTCTCGATCGAAGGCGCAGGCCGATTGAGCGGCCGCCGCGTCTGGGCCCCGACGGGGTCACGCGTGCCAGACGGCATCGCGCTCAACGCCGATGGCGCGGTGTGGGTGGCCAACGCCCTGGCCCCGGAATGCGTGCTGTTCGCCGAGGGCGGCGAGGTGGTGGACGTCGTCGAAACCGGCGATCCTTGCTACGCCTGCATGCTGGGCGGCGATGATGGCCGGACCCTGTTCATGCTGACCGCGCCAAGCTCGAACCACGCCGCGGCGGCGGCGTCGCCCCAGGGCAAGGTGATGACGACGACCGTCGAGACGCCTCACGCCGGGCTTCCCTGAACGCTCCGCGCCTGTGGCCTACGATCCAGAGCTGTTCGCAGGCACAGCGGCTTTCTACGACCGGCATCGCGCACCCTACGCCCAGGCTGCGATCGACTTCGCGGCCGAGCGCCTGGGACTCACGGCCGCCTCGCGGCTGATCGACCTTGGTTGTGGGCCGGGCACGCTCGCTCGCCGATTCGCCCCACGCGTGGCCGAAGTGGTGGCGATGGACCCAGACGCCGGCATGCTGGCCGAGGGGCGACGCCTCGCCGAGGCGGAAGGCGCGACGAACATCGTCTGGATGCAGGCGGGCTCGGCCGAGTTGGGCCAACTGGAAGGCGCCTTCCGCGCCGCCGTCATGGGGCAGTCCTTCCATTGGATGGACCGGGATCAGGTGTTGGGAGATCTGCATGACCTGATCGAAGACGATGACGGACTTGCGCTGATCAATCCTGGACGCCGGCGGCCGCAGGAATCCTGGGAGCCGGTGGCCGCGGAGGTGATCGAACGCTACCTCGGTCGCCGGCCACCACATCCCCAGCGCCATGCCGAACCACACCACGAGCCGGCGCTCCGGCGTTCCGATTTCGAGATTACAGACGACGTCGAGGTCAGCTCGACGCTCCAGCGCGACATCCCATCCATCCTCGGCGCAGTCTACTCGGCCTCTGTCTCGACGCGCCGCCTGTTCGGCGCGCGCCTCGGCGACTTTGAAACCGAGCTCGAGGCGGCGCTTTGGCGCGCCTCACCGGACGGCAAATTTCAGGAATCGATCGAAACCGGCGTCATCGTGGCCATGAAGCGGCCACGCCGGCGCGGCGCGTGAGCCGCTTCGTCGCGATCGTCAGTCGCGCGGCTTGACGTAGACCACCCTGGGGCCGGGCGGCAGAAAAAGGCCGCCGATGATCAGCCCGGCCAGGGCCGCCAGTCCAAGCGAAAGATAGGTTCGATCTTTCACAAACGGATTGACCCGATCGACCACTTCGCGGGCGGCCGCGTAGGTATCCGCGGCGCGGTCTGTGGCCCGATCGATGGCGTCGCGCGCTTCAGAGGTTAGGTCGTCGGCCACACGACGGGCGGCCCTCGCCTTGCTGGTGATCATGACCATTGCGCTCTCTTCCTCATCTCGCCCCATGGATAGAAGCCCTGGGTCAGGGCTTCGTTCCGAGGCGGCGGGAAGGCGGCGCGGCTCGCGACGGGCCGGCGAGCCGATCCCAGAGGGCGGCGGCAAAAGCTGGTCCTGCGCGAGCCTAGCGGCGCGCGCAGACCGCTTCGAGAAGATCGGCCGCGCCCATGCGGATCGCGCGTTCCTCGGAAGATCCTCCGGCGTCGGCCAGGATCCGCGTGCGGATTTCCTCGCTCCGGCCAGCCCTGGACGGCGCTTCCTTGGCGATCACTTCGAGCGCCGCAAAGCACATGGCGACATCGTTCATTTCAGCACTCCACTCACCTGGAGAAGATGTGACCTACTAATTTTCCGGATTCGCCCTGGGTGTCGCTGTGGCGAATTGTCTCGTTACGCTGGCCACGCCCACTGTCATTGACGATTACCAGCATCGTGCACTGTGAATTGACCGCAGAATTGCGACCTCATGCCGCACCTCTTGCGCGGGCGTGCGGATGGTCTTGGCGTCGAGGTCGACTCGGCGAACCTGAAGGAGGCGATTCACGGCGGCCGCCTGTCGGGCGCCCCCACCAGATGCCGAGCGAATGTTAAGCTAAGCTTTGGCAAAAACGCGCGAGCGCCTGCAAGATAATGACTACCGGACGGCGACGTTAGTTCGTCGGGCAAAAGCTCTTTTATTACCATGATTGAAATATCCGGATGGAACTGTAGCGCCGCACGACCGTTTGAAGTGGTCGCCAGGGGGCAGACCAGAACTGGATATTCCTATGCGCATTTCGAAAACTGCCCTGATGACGGGCCTGATCGTATCGACGGCGTCCGCCGTCGCCCTGATTGCTTCCAGCGCCGCCGCCGATCCGCACTCCACCTACGTGGTCTGCAATCGCTATGACGAGTGCTGGAAGGTGCATGAAAAATACACCCGCTACCCGGCCGCCGAGGGGATCGTGATCCGCGACAGCGACTGGTACGCGACCCACGAACACGACGCCCATGTGCGTTGGCTGAGCGATCCGGCCAATGACGCCGGCTACTACGACCGTGACGGCAATTGGCATCCGTTCTCGGATGCGCCCGCCGATACGCCGGCTCCCAACCACTAGTCAGCTTAGCGGCCACCGCCGCCCTATTGTTGCAATGGCCCCGGGCGAGAGTCTTGCCCGGGGCCGTCCTGCGTTTGACGGACCTGAGCGCCGCAGGCAGGAAGAGCCGCCGGGACTCGCTCGGGCCGGAGGGGGCGAAAACAGCATGTGCCGGTGGCTGGCCTACATCGGGACTCCGCTCCTCATGGAGGAGCTCCTCTACAAGCCCCAGCACTCGCTGATCGACCAGAGCCTGCACGCCCAGCTCGGCGCCGGCACCACCAACGGTGACGGCGTTGGGGTTGGCTGGTACGGCGAATCGCCGACGCCGGGCCTCTACCGCAGCATCGAGCCGGCCTGGAGCGACCGCAACCTGCGCGAACTGGCCGGACAAATTCGCGCCGGGGTGTTCTTCGCCCATGTCCGCGCCTCGACCGGCGCCGCGGTCCAGCAGACCAACTGCCATCCGTTTCGCCACGGCTCCTGGCTATGGATGCATAACGGCGCGATCGCCCAATTTCATGATGTGAGGCGCGAACTGATGCTGGCCGTCGATCCCGCGCTCTATGCGGACATCATCGGCACGACCGACTCCGAGGTGCTGTTCTTCCTTGCCCTGACGTTCGGTCTCGATCGCGACCCGCCGCGCGCAGTCGAGCGTGCGGTCGGCTTTGTCGAGGCGGTCGGCCGTCGGCTGGGGATCGAGCATCCGATCAGGATGACCGTCGCGGCCAGCCACGGCCGCAGGATCTGGGCCTTTCGCTATGCCAGCGACGGCCACGCGGCGTCCCTCTACCACACCGCGCACGTCAAGACGCTCCGTCATCAGTATCCGGACAATCCGATCCTGCATGAGCTGTCCGACGACTCGCGCCTGGTGGTTTCAGAGCCCTTCGACGGCATGAGCGGAGCCTGGGTGGAGGCGCCGGAATCCTCCTACGCCGTGATCGGTCTGGGCGAGGATCACGTCCGTCGCTTCACCCCCAGGGCGGCTTGAAGGACTACTGAACGGCGTAGACGCAGTCGGCCCCGCCGCCGTCCTTCTGGGCCACCTTGGCCGGATCGATGACGCACTGGAGCTTGTTGACTGAGACGTAGATCGTGCCCGCGGCGCCGTCGGAGGCCACGCCCATGTCGGTCAAACTCGCGAAGAGTTCGTTGGCGCGACGACCAGTGATGCGCACCTTGTAGGTCCCAGTCTTCAGGTCACACCGATAGGCGCTGATGTCGACGTCGCCGGCGTGGCAGACGATGGAGTCGACGTTGACGTGGATCGCGCCGCCCGCCGCGGAGGCGGCCTCTCCGTTGAACACCTTGGCCAGCACCCCTCTCTGTGGAGCGGTGAGGAGGGGCGAATAGCCGCCGACGATCGCGCCGACCGCTAGCGCCGCGTAGCCGGATGAGGTCGCCGCGGCCGCCGGCCCCGCGCTCAAGATGACGGCGAAAGCTATACCCAACGGTTTCATCGCCGCCTCCGGTGATAAGCTCGCCCAAGCGGGCGAAGACTGGACATTAACCCACTATTAGCGCACCGGAACGAATCTGGCGGCGTTGGGTAATCGCCAGGTCCTGCGCGGGCCTTCGCGGCGAACCCGACCCAGCGCTGGCCTAGTTGCGTATGAGGTAGGTGGGCATGTCGCGCACGCCATCGGAAACCAACCGCACGCCGGCCGCGCCGGCGGTCGCCTCGAAGCTGGCGGCCAATGCGGCAAACGGCCTGCGAACGAGCTGGGCCTTCATCCGTGGGCCGGGCTGGACGGCGACCTGGAAGGCGATGAACCGGACCGAGGCCTTCCTGATCAAGGCCGAGGGCTGGATCAAGGAGGCCCTGCGCCGCAAGCCGGAACCAGAGCCGGAACCGCCGCCGCCCGAGCTCCATCCCCGGCTGCGGTTTTCCGATCTCGATATCGACGATCCGGAGGACGCGCTTCACGCCCTGCGCCGCGCCGCCCGCACGCCGCCCCACCGGCGTCACATAGATGGCCCAAGCGAGGAATGACCCGGCGGCGGCTGAAAAGCCAATGATGGAGGACCTTTAACGGGACAGTCGCGCGGCGCGATGCGAGCGTGCCGCCGTTGATGCGACCCCGAAAGGACCGATCCTTGGCAAAGTTCACGGTGCTCAAAGCAGCGCTCATGGCTGCCGGGCTGCTCTACGCCGCACCGGCGTTCGCGGACTCGACCACGAACTGCCATGTGGGTTCGTATCGACTGGCGAGCGGCCCGGCCGTCGACATCGCTCCGTCGGAGGGGGACACGCTGCGCTGGCGGCTGTTCAACGGCGAAACGGGGCAGCTTCACCAACAGCCCGACGGAACCTGGCAGAGCACGTTCGGCTGGACCGGTCGGCCAGACGGCAAGTCGGTGTCGTTTTCCGATTGCGCGACGGGCGACATCAGGTTCGGCGCCGACGCCGGTCATCGCATCGCCTTCGATGTCACCGAGACGACCTTCGACAGCAACGGCGTCAAGCTGGTCGGGCGCCTCGTCATGCCCAAGGGAGACGGCAAGGTCCCGGTCGTGGTCCTGGTGCACGGCTCGGAACACGACTCGGCGCGCGACTTCTATTCGCTGCAGCGGATGTTCCCGGCCGAGGGCGTCGGCGCCTTCGTCTATGACAAGCGCGGCACCGGGGCGTCCGGCGGCGCCTACACCCAGGACTTCCAGACCCTGGCCGACGACGCGGTCGCGGCCCTGCGGCAGGCCCGCAAGCTGGGCGGCGTCCGCGTCGGCCGCATCGGCTATCAGGGCGGCAGCGAAGGCGGCTGGGTGGCGCCGCTGGCGGCGGCCATGGCGCCGGTCGATTTCACCATCGTCAGCTTTGGCCTCGCGGTCACCATCCTCGAGGAAGACCAGGAGAGCGTGGCGCTCGACATGCAGCTGCATCACCACGAGGCCGACACGGCCAAGGCCCTGGAGCTGGCGCGCGCCGGCGAGCGGGTCGTCGAGACCGGCGGCAAGGAGGGATACGACGCCTTCGACGCCCTGCGCCGGAAGGACAAGGCCGAGGCCTGGTATCCGTTCGTGCACGGTGACTTCGTGTTCATGGTCCTGCCTGCCAACCAGGCGCAGATCGAGGAGGGCGTGAAGCAGTTCGGCGCCCAGCCGCCGTTCCGCTACGAGCCGATGCCGGTGCTGCGACGTTCGACAACACCGCAGCTTTGGGTGTTGGGGAGCGACGATCTCGACGCGCCGAGCGCCGAAACCGGCCGCCGCATCCGGTCGCTGATCGCCGAAGGCAAGGACGACACGCTCGCCATCTACCCCGGCGCCGAGCACGGCCTGACCGACTATGAGTTGAGCCCCAGCGGCGAGCGGCTCTCGACCCGCTATGCGCCCGGCTACTTCCAGATGATGGCTGATTTCATCCGCACCGGCCGCATCGGCGCGCACTACGGCGATGCGGCGATCACGCAGCCGAGGGCGCGCTAGGAGGAGGCGGAGCCGCCAGACTTCACCTCTCCCTCGAGGGAGAGGGGGATTGTCTCCACGTCACCTCGCGCTTCTCGAGGAAGGCGCCGATGCCGGTCTTGGCTTCATCGGCCAGGAAGTTCTCCACCATCACCCGGCTGGCCATGTCGTAGGCCTCGTCGAGCGGCAGGGCGAGCTGATCGCGGAACGCCGCTTTGCCGAAGCCGATCGCCTCGGCCGAGCGGCCGGCGATCGTGTGCGCGAGCGCCTTGGCGGCGGCCAGCGCCTCGCCCTTGGCGACGAGGCGATTGATCAGGCCGGCTTGCCGGGCGGTCTCGGCGTCGAAGATCTCGCCGGTCAGCAGCATCTCCATGGCCGCCCTGGGGGCCATGGCGCGGCCGGTCGCCACCCCCGGGGTCGAGCAAAAGAGACCGATGTTGACCCCCGGCGTACAGAATCGCGCCGCCGCCCCGGCCACGACCAGATCGCAGCTGGCGACGAGCTGGCAGCCGGCGGCGGTGGCCAGCCCCTCGACGGCCGCGATCACGGGAGCGCGCAGCCGCGCGATGGACGTCATCACGACGGCGCAGCGCGCGAACAGGCCTTCGACATAGGTGCGGCCGCCGTCGGGATCGTTTCGATGGGCCTGCATTTCGCCGAGGTGATGGCCGGAGGAGAACACCGACCCCTCGGCGGCCAGGACCACGCAGCGCACGGCGCGGTCGGTCTCGATGACGGCGAACGCATCGGCCAGCGCCGCGAGCATCGCTTCCGAAAGGCTGTTGCGCGTGGCGGCGTCAGCGAGGGTCAGCACCGAAACGCCGCCAGCCTCGTCCTCACGCCGCAGTGGTCCTGCGTCCATGGCCTGCGCCCCTCCTGTCGGCGATTTCGGGGACAGTTTACTTAATTCCAGAACGTGCAGGGGCCATGTGAACGGAAACCGGCATAATTAAGTAAACTGTCCCCGAAATCATTCCTTACACCCAGAGCCCGCACCATGTCCGACTATGAGCTCTACTACTGGTCCGCGCCGTTCCGCGGCCAGTTCGTGCGCGCCGTGCTGGCCTGGGCCGGAAAGACCTGGACCGAGGGCGGCGACGCGGCGATCGGCAAGCTGATGTCGGCGCCGGTGGCCGAGATGCCGCTGCCGTTCATGGGCCCGCCGCTTCTGATCGACAGGAAGGCCGACGTCGCCATCGCCCAGACGGCGGCGATCATCCTCTACCTCGGTGAGACGCTGGATCTCCTGCCGGCCGACGCCGCCCAGCGCGCCCTGACTCTGAAGGTCGTCTGCGACGCCGTCGACGTCCTCGACGACATCACCCTCGATGGCGGCCGGCTGATGTGGACCGAGGAGTCGTGGCGGGACTACGTCCCGCGACTCAGGAAATGGATGTCGTTCTGGGAGGAGACCGGCCGTCGCCATGGCCTCGCGCCGGACTCCGGCTTCCTGCTCGGCGGCGCGACGATGGGAATTGCCGATGTCGTCTCCGCGACGCTGTGGTCGACGATGAGCGAGCGGTTTCCGAGGCTCGGGACGATGCTCGAGGAGACCGCGCCGATGACCGCGGCCCTCTCGCGGCGGGTCTCGGCCCTGCCGCCGCTGGCCGCCCTCGCTGCAAAGGCGCGCGAGGACTACGGGGAGGTCTGGTGCGGCGGCCAGATCGAGGCGTCGTTGCGCAAGGTGCTGGGGCCGTAGGAACCGCTCCCTTTGAGCGCGCCAACCCTGGCCGCTCCACGGGAAAAGGACTAGGTTCGGCCGAGCCAGGTGGAGGATTGGATATGACCTCGATCAAGCGCGGAATCTGCATCGGTATATCATTTCGCGGTCCTGGCCGGCGGCGCTTGGGCCAGCGGCGGCGGGGGCATGGGTGGCGGCGGCATGACGATGCCGACGCCGAGCCAGGCGACCCCCACCTATGACCCGGCGGTGGAATACCAGAAGGGCCAGGCGGCGCTGCAGGACGGCAAGTTTCAGGACGCCGAGCATCACTTCGGCAATTCCCTGGCGGCCGATCCCAACAACGCCGGCACGCTATTCATGCTCGGCATGGCGCGGAGCGGCCGGGGCGATGAGAAGGGCGCGGTCAAGGCCTATGAGAAGTCGCTGAAGATTGACGACGGCCAGATCGGCGCCCGGCGCGAATACGGCGTGGCGCTGGCCAAGCTCGGCCAGAACGACAAGGCGCAGGCGCAGCTCGACCTGCTCAAGACGCGGGCCGACGCCTGCGGCGATAGCTGTCCGCAGTCGGCCGACCTCAAGGCGGCCCTGGCGGCCGTACAGGCCGCTCTCGCCCCTGGCGGCGGCGCGGCGGCGCCCGGCAAAACCAGCCTCCTGCTCATCGATCCGCAACACGGCGACAGCGCCTATGTCGCGGCCGTGCGGCTGATCAACGACCACCGCTATCAGGACGCCCTCGCCGAGCTCTCGCGCGCCGAGACGGCGTTCGGGCCGCACCCGGACGTGCTGACCTACACCGGCTACGCCTGGCGCAAGCTCGGCCGCTACGACAAGGCCGAGTTCTACTACCACGAGGCCCTGGCCATCGATCCCGACCACGTCGGCGCGACCGAATACTACGGCGAGCTGATGGTCGAGCGCGGCGATCTGCCGGGCGCGCGCAAGATGCTGGCCAAGCTGGAGCGGATCTGCAGCTTCGGCTGCGTCGAGAGCGAAGACCTCAGGCGGTGGATCGAGCACGGGCCGCCCGCCTCCTGACGCTGGCCGCCGGGCTTGGCCTTCTGGCCGCGGCCGGCGAGACGGAGCTGAAGGCGCGGCTGCACCCGGCCCGCTGGCTGGCCGCGAGCGCCGACGCGCCGCGGGCGCTGTCGACCAGCTTCACCGAATGTCTCGCGCCGCCGGCCGACGCCAAGGAGGCCTATCTCGTCGAACTCGGCCGCAGCGCCTTTCGCAGCCCCACGCTGCTGGGCGGCCAGGCGGCGCGGGCCGGCCTCGCCTGCGAGAGCTGCCACCAGGCTGGCCGACGCAATCCGGACTTCTACTTCCCCGGCCTTTCCGGCGCCCCGGGCACCGCCGACGTGACCTCCGCCCTGTTCAGCTCGCACCGCGACGACGGCATCGACAACCCCAAACCCATTCCTGATTTGAGCAGTCCCAAGTCGGCGCTGAAGGTGAGCCAGGACCCGGCGCGCGGCGATCTCGAGCGCTTCATCCACGGCCTGGTGACCGAGGAGTTCGACGGCGCCGAGCCGCCGCCGGCCGTGCTCACGGGCCTGGCGGCTTATGTGCGGGCATTAGGGCCCGGCGCCTGTCCGGCGCAGGCGCGGGCCTCGGTGCGGGCGGCGGACTTCGTCGACGAGGCGCGGCGTTCGGTGCGCGCCGCCCAGGCCGCCCTGACCCATGGCGACAGCAGCGCGGCGCTCCTGATGATTGACGGCGCGCGCTGGCGGCTGGGGCTGATCAACGAGCGCTACGACGATCCGGGATCGGCCGACGCGCGGGCGGCGCTGAAGGCAGCCGATCTGGATCTGCTGGCGGCGCAGGATGCGATCCGGGCGGGCGACAAAGGCGCGGAAGCACGCCTGAGTCTCTTGCTGGCGAGGTCAGAGGCCTGGGCGCCGATCCTGGCGCGTGAGGAGAAGCGATCGCTGTTCGATCCAGGGAGGTTGGAGGCCGAGGCGCGCGGCCGCTAGCCGGCCACCGCCTCCTTCGCGCCCACCCCCGCCATGATCGCCTCGCTGACCGCCCAGAGCTTCGCGGCCGCCGCATCGTCGCGGCCCGCTGCGGAGGGTTCGGTAAGCTTGCGACGCACGAAGTAGCCGCCGCTGAACTGTTCGGCCTCGGGCGCGCTGGCCAGCCAGATGAGCGTGTCGGCGCCTTTCGCCGGGGTCAACATGAGGGGACCGATCAGGCCGAAAACTCCCTTGAGCAGACCCTTGGTGTTGGAGCCGAAGCCGGTGTTGACCCCGCCAGGATGGAAGCAGTTGACGGCGACGTTGCGGCCGGCGAGGCGGCGGGCCAGCTCGCGCGTGAAGAGGATGTTGCAGAGCTTGGAGACGCCGTAGGCGCCCATGGCGCTGTATTTCTTTTCGCTCTGCAGATCGTCGAAATCGAGCCGGCCGAATCCGTGGGCCATGGACGAGGTCGAGACGATGCGCGCGCCGGCCGGGTCCAGGCACGGCGCCAGATGATGGGTGATGACGAAATAGGCCATGTGGTTGACGGCGAAGGTCTTTTCGAGGCCGTCGACGGTAACTTCGCGGTGGTCGAAGATCGCCCCGGCGTTGTTGGCCAGCACGTCGATGCGTGGGGCCTTGAGAGCCAGGGCCTCACCCGCCGCGCGCATGCCGGCCAGGGTCGAGAGTTCGCCGATCACATGGTCGTGGGCCGCATCGGGGTTGGCGCGCACCAGCCGACCGGTGAGGTCGCTGGCCTTGGCCTCGTCGCGGGCGACGAAGACGATCCGCGCCCCCTTGGCCGCCAGGGCGAGGGCTGCGGCCTCGCCGATGCCCGAAGTCGCGCCGGTGATCACCACCGTCTTGCCGTTCATGGGAATGTTCCTCCGCCGCTGGCCCGCGCTGAATGTAGGGCGGAGGCGCCGCGGCGGGGAGAGGGCGGACGCCGTTACCTCGGGTTCTCCCGCAAGGGAAGAAGGGTGTGAGGTCGCCAGGCCAGGGCGAGTTCGGCTATCGGGAGCCATGGACGTGCGCCTGAGCTTTGTCGTGCTGGCGACCGCGGTCGGTTTGGCGAGCGCCGCCCAGGCGCTGGGACAGCCGCGGCAAGCCGGCGGGTGCCGATGGGTCTACGGCCGGTTCGCGGTCTACAACGGCAGCGGGGTGCAGAGGATCTGGATCATCGGGACGCGGCGGATCGTGGCGATCCCGGACGACGACCCGGCGCCGCTGCCGGAGACTCTCAAGGCGTTCGAGAAGGTCCGGACCGTGGACGGCGAACTCATCGCCGACTTCCATGTCTGCGCGCTCGAGCCGCGCCGGGCGGGCCACATGCAGCACGTGCGGGTCGATGGCGTGCGGAGCGCGCGTTACGAAGGCCGGCCGTTTCCGCCAGGCGGCTGATCCGCCTTCGACACCGACTGCATGTCGTCCACCAGGCGGCGCAGCAGGGCGACCAGGCTGGCGAAATCCTCGTCGTTCCAGCGCGCCAACAGCGGCGCCGCCAGTCGTTCGCGGGCGGCCTGCAGCGCGCCCAGGATCTCCTGGCCTCGCGGCGTTACGCTGGCCTCGTTGACGCGGCGGTCGCCCGCGCCCGGCCGCCGTTCGACCAGCCCCAGGGCGACCAGCTTGGCGACCTGCCGGCTGACGGTGGTGTAGTCGCGACCGACGCGGTCGGCCAGCTCGACGACGCCGATCGGGCCGGCGCGGCCGATGCCGACCAAAAGCGGAAACAGCGCCCGATCGAGGCCGACGCCCGCCTCCTTGAGCAGGGTGTCGTCCAGCTGCGGCCGCGCCATCATCGAGAACAGATCGACCATCGCGCCGTGCA
>Ga0302311_10005681_pt1 | contig 13099 bp, 11 predicted proteins | sample III_Palsa_N1_3_FD_200449 | JGI IMG/M metagenome (GOLD analysis project Ga0302311, IMG submission 200449) | Peat permafrost microbial communities from Stordalen Mire near Abisko, Sweden - III_Palsa_N1_3 | ecosystem: Environmental > Terrestrial > Soil > Palsa > Peat permafrost | place: Sweden... | reverse complement strand
GCGCCTGGCGCATGGTGGCGACGTTGCCGATGCACTCGAACGAGAAGTCGGCGCCTCCGCCGGTGAGGTCGACGATCGCCTGCACGACCTTGTCGCGCCCGACCTCGTCCGGATTGACGTAGTCGGTCATGCCCATTCGTGTGGCGAGCTCGACCTTCGACGGGTTGAGGTCGACGCCGACGATCTTGTCGGCGCCGGCCATCCTGGCGCCCTGGATCACGTTGAGGCCGATGCCGCCGAGGCCGAAGACGACCACGTTGGCGCCCGGCCACACCTTCGCCGTCCAGATCACCGCGCCGACGCCGGTGGTGACGCCGCAGCCGATGTAGCAGATGGTCTCGAACGGCGCGTCCTCGCGCACCTTGGCCACCGCGATCTCGGGCAGCACGGTGTGGTTGGCGAAGGTCGAGCAGCCCATGTAGTGGTGGATCTTCTCGCCGCCGATCGAGAACCGGCTGGTCCCGTCCGGCATCAGGCCCTGGCCCTGGGTGGCGCGGATGGCGGTGCAGAGGTTGGTGCGCCGCGACAGGCACGACTTACATTGCCGGCATTCGGGCGTGTAGAGCGGGATCACATGGTCGCCCGGCTTCACCGTGGTGACGCCCGCGCCCACCTCCAGCACCACGCCGGCGCCCTCGTGGCCCAGGATCGCCGGGAACAGGCCCTCGGGATCGCCGCCGGAGCGGGTGAACTCGTCGGTGTGGCAGACGCCGGTGGCCTTGATCTCCACCAGCACCTCGCCGGCCCTCGGACCCTCGAGCTCCACCGTCTCGATGGTGAGCGGGCTTTCGGCTTTCCAGGCGACGGCGGCGCGGGTTTGCATGGGCGGGGTCCTTTCTCGTTCAGCCTTCCCAATAGCGGTCATCTCGGAAGCCGCGAAGCGCTTGTCCGGGATGAGACGGGTAGAGTAAGGCGCACGGCATGGCTTGCGAGCGGCTCACCCAACTGACGGCGGGCACGGCGATTCCGTTCGGCGGGGATCGGGTGACGCGGGTTTCCGACGCCCTGGCCGCCGCGTTCCGGGCCGGCGACCGGCTGATCGTGGTGCAGGAAAGCGGCGACTTGCTGCATGTGCCGGCGGATACCCACGCGATCGCGGCGGCGGCCGTGGACCGGGCGGTCGAAGCGTTTGCCGCGATGGGCCAGGTCAGCGACGACGCGATCACCGCCTTCTTCGACGACTTCGCCCGGCGGCTGGAGGCTGATGCGGGCTGGACGCCGATCGCGGCGGCCAATGCCGAGGATGTGGCCAGCGCCAAGGCGCGCGGCCGCTCCACGACGCGGCTCGTCGCCACCGAGACGATGCGCGCCGACATGATCTCTGGCCTGCGCGAATGGCGCGACGCCGCCCCGTCGCGCGGTCGTATCGTCGAGCGCATCGATCATGCCGGCTGGGGCGTCGAGCAGGTGACCGCGCCGCTGGGGGTGGTCGGCTTCGTGTTCGAAGGACGCCCGAACGTGTTCGCCGACGCCGCCGGCGTGCTGCGCGGCGGCAATACGGTGGTGTTCCGGATCGGCTCGGATGCGCTGGGCACGGCCAAGGCGATGGTGACCCATGCACTAACCCCTGCCCTGGCCGCCGCCGGCTTGCCGCCCGGCGCATGCGTTCTGGTGGAGAGCGCCGAGCACGCGGCCGGATGGGCGCTGTTCTCCGACCCGCGGCTCGGCCTGACGGTGGCGCGCGGCTCCGGGCGGGCGGTGGCGCAGCTGGGCGCGGTGGCGCGGCAGGCCGGCACGCCGGTTAGCCTGCACGGAACCGGCGGCGCCTGGCTGGTGGCCGACGTGGGCGCCGACGCGGCGCGGTTCGGCGCGGCGGTGGCCGCCTCGCTGGATCGCAAGGCCTGCAACACGCTCAACGTCTGCCTGATCGTCCGCGATCGGGCCGAGGCGCTGGTCCCGCTGTTCCTGCAGGGTCTGGAGGCTGCCGGCGCGCGGCGCGGCCACGGCTGCAAGCTGCACGTCGCCGAGGCGGACCTGGCGCTGATCCCGGCCGCGTGGCGGGAGACGCGAGTCGCGGTGCGACGCGCCGAGGGCGACCGCGACGAGCCGAAGGTCGAACCGCTCGCCGACGCCGACCTCGGCCGCGAATGGGAGTGGGAGGAGACGCCGGAGGCAGCGCTGAAGCTCGTCGATGATCTCGGCGAGGCGATCGCGCTCTTCAACCAGCACAGCCCGCGCTTCTCCGCCTCGCTGATCTCCGACGACGCGGCGGCGCAGGCGCGGTTCTACGCCGGGATCGAGGCCGGGTTCGTCGGCGACGGCATGACGCGGTGGGTCGATGGGCAATATGCTTTCAACCGGCCGGAGCTCGGCCTCTCCAACTGGGAGCACGGCCGGCTGCTGGCGCGCGGCGGGGTGCTCTCCGGCGACAGCGTCTTCACCGTGCGCACCCGGATGCGGCAGGACGACCCCAATCTGCATCGATAGTTCGTGATCACGGCGCCCGAAGCGAACCGGGCGCGGTCGCCGCGAGTTGAGCCAGCACACGTCCGGGCCGGAGTCCGTCCATGCGCCTCGTGCTCGCGCTGGCCGCATCGCTGCTCCTCGCCGGCTGCGGACGGTCTGCAACCCGCACGGAGAAGGCCATGTCCCAGCCACCGCAACACTCGCCCGAAGCCCTCAGCCTGGGCCGGATCACGCCGCGCGAACCTGGCGCCACGCTCGAACTGCTCTCGGAGGCGATCGGGATCGACAGCGCTATCGACCTGCGCCACACCGCCTACGGCAGCAACCTTTCCCCGCCGCTGCGCTGGACACCCGTCGAGGGCGCGGGCGCCTACGCCCTCATCCTCGAAGACCCCGACGCGCCGGGGGAGAAGCCGTTCGTGCATTGGCTGATCTGGAACATTCCGGGCAGCCTCGATTTCCTGCCCGAAGGCCTGCCGAACAACGAACACCCGGTGACGCCGCAGGGCGCCGTCCAGGCCAAAAACGACAACGGCTCCTACGGCTACTTCGGTCCGCGCCCGCCCGCTGGAACCGGCGTGCATCACTACCACCTACAGATTTTCGCCCTGGACGGCCCGCTGACGCTGAAAAGCGACGCCGACATTCGCGCCCTGGTGAACGCGATGCAGGGCCGGGTGCTGGCCGACAGCGAGCTGATCGGAACGTTCGAGGCGCCGGCGAAGCAGTGAGGCGGTGGTCGGCTTGAACCGCGAAAAACCCTACGGCAGCCCCGCCCCCGGCACATCCACCTCCACCGCCTCGATGCGGCCGGTGCGGTCTTCGAACCGCGCGTTGGGGTCGGCGCTGGAGGCCGTCAGGGCGTAGAGGGTGCGGCGGCCGGGGCCGCCCAGCATGCAGGCGAAGACGCCCTGGGTGGCGGCGATGCGCTCCAGCACCTCGCCGCCCTCGCGCACCCGGATCACCTCGTTGGTGAATGGAGAGGCGATCCAGATCGCGCCCTCCGCGTCGAGGCAGCAGCCGTCGGGATAGACATCCTTGGCGAGGCTCGCCCAGAGGCGCCGATTGGAAAGGCCGCCGTCCGGCGCGATGTCGAAGGCGGTCATTCGATTGGCGAAGGTCTCGCCGACGATCAGGGTCTTGCCGTCCGGGGTGATCACCGCGCCGTTCGGGAACATCAGGTCGTCGGCCGCTTCGGCCACCGTCCCGTCCGGGTCGACACGCGCCAGCCGCGCCGGCTTCGGCTCGCCGTCCGGGTAGGGATAGCCGAAGTTGCCGACGTAGGCGCGGCCCACCGTGTCGACCACCATGTCGTTGCAGTGGCCGGTGGCGATGGCGGAAAGGTCGGCGTGGGTGACGACGCGCCCGTCCGGCTCTATCCGCAGCAGCCGGTGATCCTCCATCGAGACCACCAGCAGGCGCCCGTCCGGCAGCCAGCCAAGGCCGGAGACCGGACCCTGGGCGGCGTAGATCGTCTCGCGCTCACCCTCCGGCGTCATCGCGATCACCTCGTGGCCATGCATGTCGGAGAACCAGAGCCGCCCGTCCCGCCAGCGCGGCCCTTCGCCGAACACGATACCGGCCAGCAGGGTCTTCAGCGCGCGCGCCATCTTCGGTCCTCCCCAGGTTTTTCCCGATCATGTAGGCCGGCCGCGAATTCCCGGCTATCGTCCACGGCGGAATTTCGGAGGAGACCGGGCGATGGACGGTGAGACGGGGACGCTGCGGGGCGTCGATCAGGCGGCCTTGGCGCAGATCGCGCCGGCGTTGCAGGCGGTCATCGACGCGGGCGACCTCTCGGGCTTCGTCACCCTGATCTGGCGCAAGGGCGAGGAAATCCAGTTCAACGCCCTCGGCCAGCGCGACGTCGAGGCGGGTGCGCCGATGACCCGCGACACCCTCTTCCGCATCGCCTCGATGACCAAGCCGGTCACCACCGTGGCGGCGCTGATGCTGCTCGAGGAAGGCAAGCTGAAGCTGGACGACCCGATCAGCAAATGGGCGCCCGAGTTCGCAAACATGCAGGTGCTGAAGAGCGCCACCGGGCCGGTGGAGGACACCTATCCCTCGCCGCGGGAGATCACCGTCGAAGACCTGATGACCCACCGCGCCGGCCTCGCCTATGCCTTCACCTCGATCGGGCCGATCGCCCATGCGCACCAGAAGGCGCTGGGCGACGTGCTGACCAGCGACATGGGTCCAGACGCCTGGATGAAGGCGCTGGCCAGCCTGCCGCTGAGCTATCCGCCCGGCGAGCGCTTCCACTACAGCCACGCCACCGACGTGCTGGGCTTCATCGTCGGCCGCATCGAGGGCAAGCCGTTCCGCGAGGTGCTGATGGAGCGCATCCTCGGCCCGCTGAAGATGGTCGACACCGACTTCTACTTCCCGCCCGAGAAGCGCTCGCGCGCCGCCAAGGTCTACCGGCTGACGGACGACATGAGCGGCCTCGAGGAGGCGCCGTTCGTCTGGCGCGACACGCCGCCCAGCTTCTGCGGCGGCGGCGGTGGGCTGGTCTCGACGCTGGACGACTACCTGACCTTCGCCCGGATGCTGCTGGGCGACGGCGAGGTCGATGGCGTCAGGCTGCTGAAACCGGAGACGGTCGCCCTGATGCGCACCGACCGGCTCACCGACGCGCAGCGCGAGATCCCGTTCATGGGCATCCCGTTCTGGCTCGGCCAGGGCTTCGGCCTGGGCTTGTCGGTGATCACCGATCCGGAGCAGCAGGCCTGGATGGGCGCCGGCAATGCGGGCGCGTTCGGCTGGCCGGGCGCCTTTGGCACCTGGTGGCAGGCCGACCCGAAGAGCGGCATGATCCTGATCTACCTGATCCAGAACTCGATGCCGCTCGGCCCCGAAGCCGCCGCCCAGCTCGCCACCGGCCAGCGGATGGGCGCGAGGGCGGCGCTGCCGGTGTTCCAGAAGATGGCCTACGCGGCGATCGGCTCCTAAGCTTCCAGGGAGGCGTTGATGCGACGCCTTGCGGGCGTAGCGCTGCTGCTCGGTCTGCTCGCAGCGACCGCGTGGCCCGCGCTCGCCCAGCCGTCAGCGGCCACGCCGGTCAGCGACGCCGAGATCGCCCAGCTGCTGCGCTTCCGGGCCGACCAGCAGCACCAGGCCACCGGCATGGTCATCGGGATCATTCGTCCCTCGGGGACCAGCGTCGTCGCCTACGGGCCGACGGACGCGAAGCGCGCGAGGCGACTTGGCGGCGACACCATCTTCGAGGTCGCCTCGCTGACCAAGATCGCCACCGACCTGCTGCTGGCCGACGCCGTGGGGCGTGGCGAAGCGAAGCTCGACGATCCGTTGGCGGCCTACGTCCCGGCGGGCGTCTCGGTCCCAAGCTTCGAGAGCCGAGCCATCACCCTGACCGATCTGGCGGCCCACACCTCCGGCCTGCCGCTTCGCCCGGACAACCTGGACGCCCTGCCCGACGCCCCCAACAAATACGCCGGCTACACCCTGGGCCAGCTCTACGCCGGCCTGCCGGACTACAAACTCACCCGGCCGCCTGGGACCCAGTTTCAATATTCAAACGTGGCGGTCGCCCTGCTCGGCCAGGGATTGGCGCTGCGCCAGCACACCACCTATGCCGCGCTGCTGCGAGCGCGGATCACCGGCCCGCTCGGCATGGCGGACACCCGTCTGGGGATCGACAGGGCCTCGGCGGACCGGCTCGCGCAGGGCCACGATATCGATCTGAAACCGATCGGCCCGACCGACGACGGGTCGCTCGACCCCGCCGGCGGGCTGAAGTCCACGGCGGACGATCTGCTGCGATTTCTCGCCGTTTTCCTGGACAAGGGCCCGGGTGAATTGCCGACGGCCGGCCGGCTGATGCTCACCGTCGACCGGCCCGGCGATGACAAAGACACCCGCATGGCGCTGGGCTGGCGGCGCAGCGTCTCCGACGGCGAGACCTACTATTGGAGCAATGGCAGCGGCGACGGCTCGCGCACCTTCATGGGGTTCAATCCCGCCAGGGGCGTCGCCGTGGTGGCGCTGGCGAACGCGTCCAGTTCCGAGGGATTGGACGACATCGGCCGCCACGTGCTCGATCCAGCCTATCCGGTGGACCGCACGATCCCACCGGTTCACCACCAGATCCGGCTGAGCGCCGCGGCGACGGACCACTTCCTGGGGACCTATCAATATGCGCCGGACGACCGGTTCGTGGTGACGCGCGGCGTGACCGGCCTGATCGTGGGAAGCAGCGGGGGGCAGTTCGTGATCTATCCCGACGCGCCGACACACTTCTTCGCCAAGGTCGGAGACTTGCAGTTCGACTTCGCCGCCGCGGGATCGGGACCGTCGCCCTCGGTCGTGCTGCACCAGGACGGCAAGAGCTATATCTACAAGCGCGTCCCGTGAGCGGGGCGCACAAGCTTCGGAGTTGCTGATGGATCAAGCCGCCGCCAAGGCCTTCATCGACCAGGTGTGGGACGAAGAGGTGATCCCGCAGCTGACCGACTATATCCGCATCCCCAACAAGTCGCCGGCCTTCGATCCCGATTGGCAGGCGCACGGCTACATGGACGCCGCCGTCGACCAGTTCGCAGCCTGGGCGAAGGGCAAGATCGGGGGGCTGGCGGGCGCCAGCCTCGAAGTGCTGCGGCTAGAGGGCCGCACGCCGGTGATCTTCATCGAGATCCCGGGCGAGATCGACAACGTCGTGCTGCTTTACGGCCACCTCGACAAGCAGCCGGAGATGACTGGCTGGGCGGAGGGGCTTGGGCCCTGGGTTCCGGTGCTGAAGGACGGCAAGCTCTATGGTCGCGGCGGCGCGGACGATGGCTATGCGATGTTCGGCGCGCTGGCGGCGATCCTGGCGCTGAAGGACCAGGGCGTGGCGCACGCCCGCTGCGCCATCCTGATCGAGGCCTGCGAGGAAAGCGGCAGCTTCGACCTGCCGTTCTACGTCGATCATCTGGCGGCGCGGCTGGGTTCGCCGTCGCTGGTGGTGTGCCTCGACTCCGGTTGCGCCAACTACGACCAGCTCTGGCTCACCACCTCGCTGCGCGGCCTGGCCGGCGGGACGCTGCGCGTGCAGGTGCTGGAGGAAGGCGTCCATTCCGGCAGCGCCTCGGGCGTGGTGCCCTCCAGCTTCCGCATCCTGCGCGGCCTGATCTCGCGGCTGGAGGACGAGGCGACCGGCGAGATCCGGCCGTCCGACCTGCATGTGCAGATCCCGCCCGGCCGCATCGAGGAGGCCAAGACCGCCGCGGCGTCGCTGGACGGCTCGGTCTCGGAGATGTTCCCGTTCGTGGCGGGGATGCATGCAGTGTCCGACGACCCGGTCGAGCTGATCCTGAACCGCACCTGGCGCCCCACCCTCTCGATCACCGGCCTCGAGGGCGCGCCGGCGATCCAGGACGCCGGCAATGTGCTGCGGCCCGGCACCGCGGCGAAGCTGTCGGTGCGGCTGCCGCCGACGCTGGACGCGGAAACGGCCGGCAAGCAGTTGAAATCGCTGCTGGAAGCCGACCCGCCCTACGGCGCCAAGGTGAGCTTCGAGGTCGAGCAGAGCGGCCAGGGCTGGAATTCGCCGGCGCTGGCGCCGTGGCTGCGCGCCTCGATCGACCGCGCCTCGCAGGCCGCCTTCGGGCGCAATGCGGCGATGATGGGCGAAGGCGGCTCGATCCCGTTCATGGGCATGCTGGGCGAGAAGTTCCCGCAGGCGCAGTTCATGATCACGGGCGTGCTCGGGCCGCAGTCCAACGCCCACGGCCCCAACGAATTCCTGCACATCGGCATGGGCAAGGGCGTGACGCTCGCCGTCGCCCAGGTGCTGGCGGACCACGCCGTGCGGGGAGCCTAGATCAGCGGAACGCGAGGGGCGCCGCCTCGACGCCGCGATCCTCGGACTGATTGCGCACACGGCGGCCAGCTTCGGAGACCATGTCCCAAAGAGCGCCGAAGGTGACCGGCTTGGGAAGTTCGCCGTCATAGAGGCCGGCGTCCAGCCGCGCGGGCGTGTCCGTGGTCCAGCGCGCGATGAAGGCGCTGCGGGAGGCGCTCAGCTTGCGGATATGGCGCGCCGCCTCGTCGCCGCCCATGCCCGGCATATGGACGTCCATGACGATGAGGTCGAAGGGTTGCAGGAAGGCGTCGTCGATCGCCTCCTCGCCGGTCGCCGCGAGGGTGACGGTGCAACCGAATTCCAGCAGGATCGCCTGAACCACACGCCGATTGACGTCGTGATCGTCGACAACGAGCACGCGCAGCGGTTCTTCGTCGGGATCGCGCGCCTCGGCGCCGAAATGCGAGTCGGTCATTGCCGGGTCCTCCCGCGCAGTGTTTCCCCGACCAGCGTGAGACGAGTACCACGCCGTGGCTAAGCAATATTTTACGTGGCCGAAAAAACGTTTCGAGGCCTTGTCCGACCGCGCTCGCCGGCTCTCAGAAGTGTGGCAGGCCGAACGGCAGGTTGGGGATCGAGGGCGGCGGTGGCGGCGATGCGGCCTGGGCGCTCTTGCCGGCGGCGAGCTGGCAGTCCTTGGTCAGGGCGGGGTTGCCGTAGCTCTCGCAGCGCTGCAGGTCGGCGTCCACCTCGTCGGTGCGGCCGACCTGGCGATTGATGGCGATCCGGAGCGAAATGAACGGCTTGTCGTCATTGCCGAAGCGCGCGACGCCCTCGCTGGCGACGGCCAGGGCGCGGTCGTTCTGCTTGGTGCGGAACAGCATGCGCACATGGTCGACATAGCCGTCGACGGTCTGGTCGGGACTGGCGTTGGCCTGCTGGAACAGCCTTTCCGCGCCGGCCGTGTCGCCCATGTCATCGCTGAGCCGGGCGGATTCGTTCAGCACCAGCGGCGCGTTGCGGAACGTGGTCTGGCGGGCGCGCTGGATGGCGGCGTGGGCGTCGGCGTAGGCGCCGTTGGCGCGGGCGCGCTGGGTGTCGGCGACGGCCGCCACCGCGAGCTTGGCCTGGGCGAACTCATTCGTGGCGCGGACGGCGGTCAGCCAGCCGTGCTGCTCATCGCGCAGCGGCGCACCCTCGGGATAGGCGGCGGCCGAATACTCCGCCATGCCGCGCTTGCGCTCTTCGGGCGGCCGGTGCTGCGGCGGCGGTTCGGAACCGCGCGAGGCGGCGACGCCGATCGCCAGGCGTCCCGCGCCCTCCAGCAGGCCGGTGCGCAGATCGCCGCCGTTGCCGGTGATCAGCGACATGGCGCCGCCGCTGGTGATCGCGTGGCTGAGCTGGGCCTTGAGCTGCGAGTTCAGCGTGTCGGTGATCGCCGCGCGCTTCTGCTGGTCGGCCTGGATGGTGTCGAAGACCTTGGCCGACGCCGAGTCCGCCGAGAACGCCGCCGCCTGCGACAGGTCGTAGCCGATGCAGTCGGCCTCGTCCTCCTGGGCGCGGGTGTGGTCGGGCTCGACCATGACGGTGGTCATGAACTTGAGCAGGTCGGTGGTCGCGCCCGCCTGAGTCGCCGCGGCGACGGCCGAGGAATTCATGCCACCGGCGTGCATGGCCGAACTCACCACCAGAAACTCGGCGGCGGAGTTGACGGCGCTCTGGCGGGTCGCGGCGACCGGCTGGCGGGCGAAGTGGCCGAGCCGCACGTGGCCCAGTTCGTGCGCCAGCACGAACGCCACCTCGTCGTCGGACTGCGCCTGATCGAGCAGGCCGAAGGCGACCACGATCGAGCCGTCCGGCAGCGAATAGGCGTTGTAGTAGTCGACGCCCAGGATGTGCACCTGCAGCGGCTGGCCCTTGGCGTAGGGCCACTTAGCGTCGATCTGGCTCAGCAGGGCGGCCACCTTGGCCTCGGTCTGCGGCATGCGCAGGCGCGCGGCCTGGTAGCGGCCAAGATTGCCGGTGTCGGAGGCGAGCCCCAGCGATCCCTCGCCGGCGCCTCCGAGGCCGAAGCTGCGGCCGGCCACCTGCTTGACGTAGGGCCCCTTCTTGCCGCTGACCGAATAGCCATCGCCGCCGTACGCCAGCGCGGCTTTCGGCGCGGCGCTCAGGGCCGCAACCGCGAGGGCGCCGAGGCCCACGGATCTGCGCGTCGGGCTCATGGTCAGGGCTTCTTGCAATCCGCCGGGCCGCCGAGGCCCATGTTGGTGGCGGCATAGGCGCTGCCGGAGGATCGCGCGGCGGTCTGGACCGGCTTGCAGGTGGCGTTCAGACCCTCGGTCTGCACGTCGAGGCCGCGCAGAAACACCACCTTGCCGTCGTGGTTCACACCGATGCTGCCGCCGGTGCCCATGGCCACGATCGGCGCCGGGACCCGGAGGTCGGCGGCGGCGAGAGTGCCGGTGGGCTGGCCCTTGTCGTCGAAGGTGTGGACCTGCGGCCGCAGCACCTTGGTCACGGTCCCCATGCCGGCGGCCATCGCCACGGCCGGGACGAGGAACAGCACGAGCAGGGCGAGGGCCGCCCTGGTCAAACTAGGTCTGGACATGGACAGGCGCCTCCTGGGGGTTGCCGCCGCCCTCGGCCGCCGGCGGGGCGGCTTCGGGCGTTTCGACCGAGGGGATCGGTCGCGGCGCACGGTGCGTGACCAGCCGATCCTCCTCGAATTTCAGATGTTGCCGGAAAAGTCGCAGCGCCGCCATTGTATGTTTGACCCATGACAAGTGCTCGATCGAGCCCAGGATGTCGGCGGGCAAGGTCTCGCGCGTCGCGTAGAAGAGAAAGCCGAGCACGCAGGCGGAGATGCCGATCCAATTGATCGGCGCGCGATGGGCGAAGGACACGCCGAACCACGTCGCCAGGAATACGACTCCGATCGAAGCGCCGTAGATCAACAGATAGAGCGGCGCATAGACCATCGGATGCAGCCGCGGCTCCATCCGGGTGAGCGTGGCGTGGTCGAGCAGGCTGTTGCGCGCCATGACGCCCATGACGCCGCAGAAGGCCAGGGCGGCGATCAACAAGCTCTTCAGCAGGTCGGAATCCAGCATCATGTTGGCGTTGCGCCTATAGTCGGCGCCGTCCTCGATCAGGTTGTCGAGCGCCATGGCGTGGAAGTGCACGCCCGGCGCTTGCCCATGCACCGGCGACTCGACCCAGTCGTTGGAGGCGCGGAACTGGCCGCCCATGAAGACCAGCCTGCCGGCCAGCAGGCGCTGCAGGTCGCTGCTCTGCAGGCCGAGACCGGCGACGATGCGGTCGTAGCCAAGGGTCAGCGCGTAGGGGCATTCCTGGCGCGCGCCGGCGGCGGGACCGCGCAGGCCGGCCATCTGTTCGCCGAGCCGGCTGAGCCAGCCCGAGGCCGCGCCCCGGCAGGGCGCCGGCTGGCCGGTCACCGCGGCGGTCACAGCCAGATAGGCCGGATCGGGCCGCGAGCCCCAGACCACGTCGAGCGGAGCGTTGAAGGTGGGGGTGAGGTCGACCGACGTCACCGGCTTGCCGGCCAGGGCCCCCGCCGCCATGGCCTTCACTCGCGCGAATCCGGCAATGCCGCACGCATCCGCCTGGCGCAGGCACCAGGCGGCGTACATCGCCAGCGCCGGCGAGACGTCGAAGCCATGCACGCCCAGCCGCCGCGCCTTGGCCGCGTCGAAACCGTAGCGGGTGATCATCGGATAGGCCTCGACGTTGACCAGCGCCGGCGCCAGCACGGCCACCGCGTCGAGCTGGCGCTGCACGTCGGTGAAGATATCGAGCTCGGCCGGCGAGGGCTTGGCGAAGATCAGCGGCGTGCCGCCGGCGGCCTCGATGCAGGCGATTTTGATCAAGGGGTCGGTCTGGCAACCCGGCGCACCCTGCCAGGCCGCCGCCTTGGTGGCCGCCGCGACGCCGGTGAGGAAGGTCTGGAAGCCTTCGTTGGCGCCACCCTGGCCGGTGTAGACATAGTCCGCATAGATCGCCGCCGGCGGGGCGCCGCCGCTGCTCATCACGTCGTCGTACATGGTCCATTGCTGGTCGTAGGTCGGCGGAAATCGGTTCCAGCCGTAGCCCTTCATCGCCTCCATCGAGGTCTCGTCGAGATAGACGACACTGATCTGGCGCTGGCCCTTGCGGTCGGCGCCGTAGTCGGCCGCGGTGATGCGCTGGTAGACGCCGTCGGCCAGCCGGTCGGATTCGCCCTCGAGACCGAACAGGTTGAGCTTGGCGACGGCATAGGCGGAGGCCGCGAGCAGCAGGCTCACCAGCAGCGCCTTCAAGATCCGTCCGACGACGATCAAACCCAGCTCTCCCGTGGTGGGGATGATCCTAGGCGCGGGCAGCCGAAGTCAAGGTTAGGGGCTGGGCGCCTGGCTCAGCCCTTCTTGATCGCCGTGGCGATCAGGCTGGTGCGCTGGTTCCACTGGAACTGGCTCTGCACCAATTGGACGCCGATCAGGGCGGTGGCGCCGAGGCGCTCGGCCTTTTCCACCAGCTCCTCCAGGCACTCTTTGTAGGAATGCTCGTTGACGCCCTCCACCGAGGCGTAGACCACCCCAAGTTCGGTCTCGTCGCTCGCCAGGGCCTGCAGCGTGCTTACTCGCATCCGATCGTTCCTGGTTGTCGCGGTCGATGTCATCGAAGGCGGCGATGGGCCGTTGGTGCGGCGCCGGGTCTGGCGCCAGCGGCCGACGCCTCGGACGAGTTAGGGTGATGCGACGAGCGCCGTCAAGCTTCCGCGACCATCACCCAGGGCTCCGAACTCGGGTTAACGCGGATGACGGGTTGCGGAGGTCGTGATTCGCTGGGCTGCGATTTTGATTCGGAGCCCTTTGATGGACTTGGCGCTGG
>Ga0302311_10005680_pt1 | contig 13099 bp, 5 predicted proteins | sample III_Palsa_N1_3_FD_200449 | JGI IMG/M metagenome (GOLD analysis project Ga0302311, IMG submission 200449) | Peat permafrost microbial communities from Stordalen Mire near Abisko, Sweden - III_Palsa_N1_3 | ecosystem: Environmental > Terrestrial > Soil > Palsa > Peat permafrost | place: Sweden... | reverse complement strand
CGCATCGAGGAAAGTAAAGATGCCGGGGGCTCAACCTTCTACGACCGCGTGTATTCGGCTGAACGTCCTGAGCTTTTCTTCAAGAGCGCCGGCTGGCGTGTCATCGGTCCGGGAGGCGCTGTACGTGTGCGCAGCGATGCCACGTGGTCCGTCCCAGAGCCCGAAGTCACGCTGGTCATCAACTCTGTCGGACAAATCATCGGCTACACCATTGGAAATGACATGAGCTCGCGCGATATCGAGGCGGAAAACCCCCTATACCTCCCGCAAGCCAAGGTATACGACGGCAGTTGCGCGCTCGGGCCTGCCGTATTCCTCAGCGAAACACCTATAGAAAAGACGACGAAAATCGCTATCACAATCGTGCGTGAGGGGCAGTCCGTCTTTTCAGGAAGCACCTCCCTTGCCGAACTGAAGCGATCTCCTGAACAACTCGTCGCTTGTCTCTTTTCCAATTTAAGCTTTCCCAAGGGTGTCTTCCTTATGACTGGCACGGGAATTGTGCCAGCCGATGACTTCACCCTCAATAGCGGAGATGTTATGAACATCTCGATCGATGGCCTTGGCACACTCTCCAACTTTGTTGCCTAAGTTCGGTCAACTCTGCGCAATCAAACTTGCGATGCTCAAAATCCCGGTTCCCCTACATTGTTTACGAATATACATTTGGGCGACATGGACCCATGGGAGAGGAAGAGCTAGATAGTTGGCATGACACTCAACCGGTTACTTATATCGATTCCCTAAAGGCTGCAATACTCTTGGAGTGGATGAACGGGCTGGTCCTGATCAACCCGCTCGTGATGGTCTAGGAGCTTGTCTATACATCGAGGCCCATAAATCGATCGTCCTTCCCTCCCCGACCATCTGCTCTCACAACAGAGGGTCTACCGATTGAGGCTCTTCGCGCCGATAATACCAACCCACTTTGAATGAGGCGGATGCAGCGTCACCTGCAAACCACAGCTTGTCATGTCGAAGATCCCCACCGACTTTGGAGGTCGTAATGAAAAGGGCAGCTCCCTTTGGGGAACCGCCCTGAAATCACCACATGACGAGTTTAGAAGTTGATACGGCCGCTGAACTGAATCGTGCGCTGTGGAACGGCGTTGTTGCCAAGGGAGAAACTGGTGATGTATCCAAATGTTCCGCCACCCACGGTTACGTTGGGGTTGCCAACGAGTTCTGCGTGGTTGGCCACATTGAATGCCTCGGCGCGAAACTGGAACTCGCTTTCATGGTAGATCTTGAAGCTGCGAGAGAGACTTGCGTTCACGTTGGTAACCCCCGGTCCACGAAACTCGTTGCGGCGGGTATTGCCAAAGTTCGGTGAGACGCTGGTGGGATTACCCGCCAAGGTTGCGGCGGGTTCCACCGGGTTGGCGAAGGATGTTGGATCGAACCACGCATTACCACCGGAAATTGCATTGTTGCCTGGGGTTCGGTTGTGGCCGCCCAGCTGATGGTATGGAGCGACGAGCTGTGCATACTCCGTTTCCCCATTTGCGTTGATGGTCGAAGAGGACGGGCTAACCGTAAAGGGCGCACCACTGATATGGCTAAGTTGTCCTGTTATCAGAAAGCCGCCAAAGATGGCGCCGGCAATGCCATGGGTCAGGAACATCTGGTTGGCTCCGAAAGGCAGATGATAGATGCCCCAGAACTGCAGGTTATGGGTGCGGTCATAGCCCGACTGGGCGCGGTTCAAATTGAAGTAGCCGGGGTACGAATAAGCAGGGCCGGTGGAACCCGAACCCGCGCCATTGTCTGCATCGTCAAACGCGTGTGACCAGGTATAGTTCAGACCGTACTGATATTGGCGTCCTGCATTGCGTTGCAATTGTGTCTGCAGTGCGTTGTAGTTTGAGCTGAAGATCGGCTCGTTCATGGTGATACCGCCAGTGTTGTAGCAGACATAGCCGCTGATGGCGTTGCAATGCTGTTGGTTGATCAGCTGGTTGGCATTGAAGGAGCACGCTCCGGTGAGACCGGATGATGGACTGTACTGGCCATCGGCCATGCAGGTCGTAGTGGCGCTGGGCAGGGGGGCTGCATTCAACGTAACACCGGAGAACTGACGAACCGCGTGGGTCCCGACATAACCGACGTTAGCGACGTAGGAGTGTCCCAGATCGCGTTGAATAAACAGGTTCCAGCTTTCGATGTAGCCGCGACGCACATCTGCCGGAGTCGTATTGGTTCCAATGGTCACAGGGAGCGAAGTAAATCCATTGGTGATCGCCGGAGTGGCTGCAATGGGGATACCCGTTGTCAGCGTAATAGGATTGCCGTTTGGATCCAGAGACAACGTTCCCGCTGCGGTTCCGACATAAGCCTGAGCGATTTCACTGGGGTATTGATCGCGCAAGAAGCGGAAGCTCTCAGGATCTGTGGTGATTCCGAAGCCGGAACGGATGACAGTTTTGTTATCAAAGCGATAGGCCACACCGAAACGCGGCACGAACTGCCCATGTCCAATACTGATGCCTGCGTTTTCGGGATTGCCACCGACTCCGCCAACGATGATATTGGCTGTTTGTGGAAGATTGGGATCGAGACGGAAGGCACCGTGCTTATCGGTATAGGGCGCCGGATAAATCTCGTAACGGATGCCATAGTTGACAGTGAGCTTGGGTGTCGCCGTCCATTGGTCCTGTGCATAGCCAGCAATCTCAGTCCAGCGCAGAGAGTTGGGGTTGTACAACTGCTCATTCTTGGCTACGGCTATACCTGTGCCGTTGTTGGGGAGACCCAGGAGCATATCAGCGAGCGCGTTGTATGCAGTGACGGTAGCGGTGTTGCTCGTCAGACTTCCCTGAAACATAAAACCGCCGCGAGGATTGCTGACGCCGGAACCAACGGATGGCTGAAAGTGGTTGAGGTCGAAGTGGTAATAGGTGAAACCATACTTGGTCGCGTGTTTGCCCATTGTCCAGCTCAGATTGACGTCGGTGGTGAACTGATTGTCGCGGAACAGGAACGGGTTTGCACCAGAAGCATTGCCCAGACTTTGAAAGCCAGTAAATCCAAAAATCGGCTGGCCAACATAGTTGATGCCGACCCCGTTGGTGCCAGGAATGCCAAGCGTGTTCAGACCAAAGTCACCGTCGGCAAGATCGATAAGGGATTGCGCGCCCGTGACCTGGCGCGTGTAACCGAAGTCCCAGTCGGCGACCAGATTGGAGGCTATGACATGGCTGGCACCAAGTCCAACGTTCTGGGTGCGGCCCGAAGCCTGGCCGGTCTGGCCGCCGTCAACAGCTGGGCCGCCTGCCGCGCCAAATACCTGTGGATCGGTGACGCTGTATGGCGCAATACTGTACCGCCCGAAGATGCTCGTTTTGTCGGACGGATTGTAGATGATCTTCGAATCGTTGCTCATCCGGTTATAGCCAATTGTGCCGATGGCCGTGTAGTCGTTGGCCAACTGTGCGGCCAACTGCGCGGTGGTCGGTGTGCCGACCTTAGCGGCGATGGGCTGCAAGAGAGCCAGCATCTTCATGGCAGGAGCCGACTGGCGTGCGGCAGGGATGCAGTTGCAACCGTATTCGGACATGAATGTGGGCCGCGAACCGATGGGAAGGTAAGGACCGACGCCGCCAGGCTGAGGATCATAAAGGGTCGTGACCGCGGATGCCGCGGAGAAGTCGCCGTTGAGCATTGCGGAGGTTGGCACAGCCTCCAACGGGGTGGCCAACTGTCGACGTGTTATACGTTCAAAATTTTCAAAGAAGAAGAGCTTGTTCTTGCCCTTGTAGAGCTTCGGGATATAGACGGGCCCACCGAAGTTGGCTCCAAACTCATTGAACACGTTCTTGGGAACTGATCCAGTAGGATTTGCCGGAGATATGAGGGATGCCTGGGTTGCCGTATAGGCCCGCGCGTTGATAGCGGCATCCTGGTAGTACTCCCATGCACTGCCATGGTAGTGGTTTGTTCCACCCTTCAGGGTGATGGCGATCGAGGCGCCGCCGGCTACGCCTTGTTCCGCGGTGAAAGAGTTCGTAACCACGTTAATGCTCTCAATCGAATCCGCAGGCGGCACATAGGCGATGAGGTATGGCAGCCAGCCGTAGTCGTTCACTGCACCGTCGATGCGCGTGGTGTTGGTGTTGTAGCTGACGCCGTTGACATTGACCGAGAGGGCACGTGCAGGATTGCCACCGATTGAGTTCTGCTCCTGAACCGCAGTTGCACCGGGGATCAGCGTGTAGAGAGCTTGAAAGTTACGACCCTGAGAGGATGTGATCGGCAGCTCGGAGATCTGAGCCTGCGAAATCTGAGCCTTGACCTCCGAAGTTTCAGTTTGCAGAAGGGGCGGTGCGGTCGTGACCGTGATTTCAGACGTTATGCTGGCGAGCTGGAGCGATACGTTGACGCGCGCTTCCTGGCTGACGGCCAATGGGAGATTCTTCTGCATGTATCCGCCGAAGTTTCCGATTGGCTTGACCTCGACGGTGTACGGGCCAGCTTCGAGGTTCTGGACCAGATACTCGCCGGAGCCGCCGGTGGTCACGCTGCGGGTTTCACCGTTGGCCTGATTAGTCACGGTGACCGTCACATTAGGAACAGCCGCATTGGTGGGATCGGTGATGATTCCCGTGATGGAGCCGTAGAGCACTTGGGCAGTGGCAACCGCCGAGAAGAATGCTGTCATCACCAAGAATGCGAAAGCAAAACTCCAGATCCCCATCCGTTTGCTTGAATTCGAACTATTTCCTGTTTTCCAAAGCATCTCTCTGTTCCTCCAGTAATGACTTGCGACAGGTGACCCCGGAGTTGCCGTAGCTTCCCGGTCATCGATTCCTGTATTTTTTATGCGTCGCGAACTTTATATATGTCAAACGAGTCATGTCAAGAGTTTTTTCAACTACCTGTAGAACCACGGGTAAAACGCAAGACGCCGTCTGCCTCATAGGTAATATGAGATTTTCGGGGAAAACGGAATGTTATAAGCACCTTTTACGCGACGGACGGATGGACGCCAGGTGGGGAGAGTATTTCTCGGGGATCACTTGGGGCTTGGTAAGACATTCTCGTCTCTCCGAACATATCTCTCACGATTCGAGATACCCGCCACTGAATACTTGTCATCCGACAAGCATTCCCGGATTGTGTCCCGTGTCGTCGGAATCGCGTTGTGCCGGCCGTGCTGACGGTGGGGCTAGCACTGGTGGGTGATAACCCTCCGTTTTCAGGAAAATCATATGTTCGAGGAGTGTTATATGCATCCAGGGAAATGCGCCGGGATTGAACGTTGACATCGATAAACCACGGCCGGAAAGTATCCCTATCAGCATGCATATCTTGCGGCAACACGAAGATTGGATGACACAATGTCGGACTCGTGACGAAAAATTGCCAAGCTTTCAAAGGAAGCCTAATTATATTCTGCACGTGGATAATTTAGAAAAGCTTCGTTCCATCTGAGGGAAAGAAACGCTGTGGCTAAAGATAGAGAAGCCTAATTTCCTTTGGTTTTACACTTAAATTCTGTAAAAACAGCATTTTTGCGACCGCCGTCCACCAAGCGGATGGACAGGCCAATGCGAATAATGTAATAAACATATTTTGCGATGCAATCCAAAATTCCAATGGAATGTGGAAAATACTTCGTTGATTGGATCAATTGATGGACTCATTGCTGACTGGAAAGACGGCCGTGGTGGTAGGGGGCACGCTTGGAATCGGGCGGGCGCTTGCGCTTGGCCTCGCCGCGGCGGGAGCCGATGTCGTGGCTACGTCGCGAGCCCAAAGCGGCGTAGACGCGGTCGCCGCTTCGATCGAAGCGCTTGGGCGACGCACGCTGCGTATTGCATCGGATGTGACCGATCGACCAAGCCTGGTGCAGCTTCGCGATGCGATGCTGGCAGAGTTCGGGACAGTGGATATTCTGGTCAACTCCGCAGGCACGACGCGACGCATTCCAACGTTGGAATGTACGGAAGAAATCTGGGGCTCGATCATGGATGTGAACCTGACGGGGACGCTGCGCGCCTGTCAGATATTCGGGAGTGCGATGCTGGAGCGGGGTGAGGGCTGCATTCTGAATATCGCGTCATTGGCGACGTTTGTGGCTTTCCACGAGGTCGCGGCTTATGGTGCGAGCAAAGCGGCGGTAGGGTCACTGACGCGATCGCTGGCGGTGGAGTGGGCGAAGCAGGGTGTCCGGGTGAACGCGATTGCACCGGGTATTTTTCCCACCGCGTTGAACCGAGAGCTGCTGGAATCGGCACGTGGACATGAGTTGCTGATGCGAACACCGATGGGCAGATTTGGGCACGTGGATGAGATTGTGGGGGCCGCGGTTTATCTTTGCTCAGACTCGGCCTCTTTCACGACAGGGCAAATTCTGGTAGTGGATGGTGGACTACTTGCAAGTGGCGTCAATCAATAGAGATCACTCATGCCGAAAGTAACCGGGAACAGAAGGCCCAGAACACAGGGTATTCAGCGAATCGACCTGGCGCACGCGGAGCTCGCGTCGAGTGAAGTGGCTCGCGACATTAACCGCGATGTCGTGCTGGAATTGATCCGCACCAAACAACCTATATCGCGTGCGGAGCTGTCGCGTCTTTCGGGTTTGCAGCCAAGCACGATCTCGTCGATCGTCGAACAGTTACTGAACGAGAAGTGGATCGTCGAAGGCGCAGCTGCACGACGGCCACGCGGGCGGCGGCCTACCTTGCTGTCACTTAACTCGGACATGGTGATCGCTGTCGCCGACATCCGACCACGCCAGGCGGTGATCGCGGTGGTCGATTTAAATGGGAGATTCCTATCGCGCGAAGCGCTCCCGCTGGTGTCTGACCCGGAGCGCGGTGTGAGCAACATTATTGCGGGGATGCAGCGAATGATGAAGTCGCATCCGGAGAAATCTTTCGAGGGCATTGGCATTAGTTTGCCGGGTCGCGTCGACCCGGTTTCTCAACGCTTGATCTTGGCGCCGAACCTTCCGTGGTTGCTTTATGACATAAAGAAGGCGATTGAGACACGCATTCCACTGCAGGTGGAGATGGACAACGCCGCGAATGCCTGCCTGCTTTCAGAGCTTTGGTTTGGACGTATGGACGGCGTGCGCAATGCAGTGCTGATCACGATTTCCGAGGGCGTTGGCGCGGCGATTCTGGCTAATGGACAGCTCGTTACGGGAAGATCGGGTATGGCCGGAGAGTTCGGTCATGTGCCGATCAATGCAGCGGGGCCGCAGTGTGGTTGCGGACGATTTGGCTGCTGGGAAGTTTACGCATCGTCGCGCGCGGCGATTGGGTATTACACGGAACTACAACCTGGAGGTCCGCCGCCGACGATTATTGAATTGCTGAATATGGCGGAAGACGGCGATGTTCCTGCGATCAAAGCGCTGAGCCGGCAGGCGACCTATCTTGGCAAGGGCTTATTGATTATTACGGCTGCGATGTCGCCTGAACTTATTCTGTTGACCGGGGGGCTTACTTCTTCGTGGGATCGGTTCGGGCCGATCGTTGAAGCAGAGCTTGCGGGAAATATGCTGGCTGGATCGCCTCCTCGCGTTACCGTGACGGGCGATGTGGAACTGGCGCGGTTGCGCGGAGCTGCGGCGCTAGTGCTGCAGCGACATTCCGGCTACAACCGATTGCAGATGACGACCGCGAATGGGAAGGCGATTCGGAGCCGAAAGAGCCGTACCATTCGGCAGTCGTCTGCTAACTCAAAGGATGTGAAGTTCCTGAACCCACCGAAGGCTTGAACGCGGAGATAGATCGATGACGAACAGAAAATCGCGGCGGAAGTTTGTGAAGACGTCAGTTAGTGCGGTAGTTGTCGCGGGATTTCCTACGATTCTGCCGCCGTCGGTGTTCGGTGAAATGGCGCCGAGCAAGCGGATCAATATCGGTGCGATCGGGGTCGGGCGTATTTCTCGGGGACATGACCTGCCGGGTATCTGGCAGTTCGATGGCGCGCGAATCATGGCTGTGTGCGACCTCGATGCAAACCGCGTCGAGGCCGGGAAAGCACTGGTCAACGGCGTGTATGCGAAGAAGACCGGTAGGGCCTACGACGGCGTTACCGGCTATCACAACTATCATGAGCTACTGGCGAACAAGGACATCGATGCGGTGGTGATCAGTACGCCCGATCATCAACATGCGATTGTGGCCGTCGATGCGGTGCGGGCGGGCAAGGATGTTTATCTGCAGAAGCCGGCTTCGTTGACGATTGCGGAAGGACGGTATCTGAGCGATGCAGTGCAAGCTTCGGGACGGATCGTGCAGATCGGCAGTCAGCAGCGATCGTGGGTACAGTTTCGGTATGCGGCCGAGTTGGTGCGGAATGGGCGGATCGGCGATTTAAAACACGTTGAAATTGGGTTGCCAGGCGACCCGGCCGGGGGAGATCCGACGCCGACAGCCGTGCCTGCGGGGTTCAATTACGATGCGTGGCTAGGGTCGACTCCGGTAGTTCCCTACACTGTTGATCGGGTGATGCCGCAGACAGGGTATGACCGGCCTGGGTGGTTGCGGTGTGAGCAGTTCGGCGCGGGGATGATTACTGGCTGGGGCGCTCACCATGTGGACAGCGCGCACTGGGCGATGGATACCGAATATACCGGACCGGCTGAGGTCTGGGGTACGGCAGAGTTTCCCAAGAGCGGGCTGTGGGACGTGCATGGGAAGTTCCTGACACATGCGGTTTATGCGAACGGCGTGACGATGGACATTTCCGGCGACTTTCCGAACGGCATCAAGTTCTACGGAACCAAGGGATGGCTGTTCGTTACGCGCACAGAGCAGACGACCCCGACCGATCCGGGGGGCAAGCCTACAGGTGGGCCGAAGGCTACAGGGCTCGACGCAAGCGATCCGAAGATTTTGACGTCGGTGATTGGGCCGGATGAAATCCACCTTTACAAGAGCTCCGACCAGCATGGGAACTGGCTGGATTGCATTCGGACGCGCTCGGAGCCGATCTCGCCGGTCGAGAAGGGCCACAGAGCCTGCTCGACGTGCCTGATCCACCACATTGCGATGCATACCGGGCGGCGAATGCACTGGGACCCGATGAAAGAACGCTTTTTGAAGGACGACGCGGCCAATGCGATGCTGTCGAGACCGCAGCGGTCTCCGTATATGTTTCGTTAGGCTAAGGTCCTTCCCTGTTGGGAGCAGAAATTACTGAATCGGCTCTCTGATCTCCACCGGGTATCCCATTCAGACACTGTGAATTTGTAATGGGCACCTCGTGGCAGATTTAGCCTCGAGAATGGCAAAGCGGTTTTAGAATTGAGAAAGAATCGTCACGAAAAACTTGTGCAGTTCTTCGACGATCTCCGAGAGACTCCGTGGCATTTCCGTGAGCCTCGTCCGATTTAGAAATGCGCTCTGGCCATAAACGATTCGACCAAACTCACGCCGTGATGCAAACGGAAGACATAGGTCAAACCGCTATTTTTATGATCGCAATCATATAGGATGGATCTATCGGGTCGTACGGTACAGATGTACCACCATCCATCCGACAATTTCATTCCATTCGGCGGGCTCGTTCTCCTAAAACGAAGGTCCAACCATGTGCGCGGGCGGTCCAAAGTAACTGAGCTTCGGGGCACCCACGATCAGATATTCCAACACTATATTGGGATCGACCATCCAGACCTTAATGGTGTGTCGCCCCGGTTGTGCCACACTCTGTGTGAATTTCAGCGTATGCGCGTTATCGATCACCATCTTGCTATAGATGTCGTTTGACAGACTCGCTGTCACTCCTCCATCCAAGACCTGTGGCGCATTGTTATCCATCGATACGGCGAGGTGCAGACCTCGACCAGGAACGACATCCAATGTTGGTCCAAGCACCGTGGTGATCTCTATCTCCCCTGCATGCGGCAGGTAGACGGAGTACTCGAGCGCCGGCGATTGAGGCAATTGATTCGAGGGGACAACCGGCGAGGCGGTTACAGGAAACACCTCCATCGCTGCCGCGACGCGCCCATAGTCGGGTAGCGATCGCCATTCGACACCATCTCTGCCGATGCTTTTAACGGTAGCGCTGGCCGGAATCGTGAACGACTCCGTCAAATTCCCAAAGGCCCCTTCAGCCGCCTCCGTGGTATCCGGCACGTTGATGACAGGCACGGTGACCGATACAGTTTGCCCATTTTCCCCAGCGATGATCACGGTTCCGGTTTGCCTGCCGGCGGGAACCGCTTTCCAATCGACACGGACTCTCAGACGGCAGTCACTGCTGGTCTCGCCGGCAGTTCGGTCCAACTTGATCCAGCTTTCCGGGGAAACAGCCGTAAAGTGTGCTGGGTCCGCACCACGGCTGAAGACATCGATCCAGCGATGCTGGTCGCCCAGATTATCGATGGCCGGCAGATCGGGATGCGAAGGAGAGCCTGGCCACGCGCTTTCCGAACCCTCGACCGCGACGCCGAGGATTGCACCTTGTTTTGGTTTGAGCTCCTTCACTTCCGGCATCGTATTGATTTTCGGAGAAGGCCAACTCGTATACCCGATGTGGGCCTGGTCCATCATGTGATTCCATCTTCCACCCAAGAGCCCGTTGTATTCGTTCGATAAGGCCTGGTCCTGCGCGAATAAATCACGCACATGCTTGGCTTGTGTGTTGGCGCTGGCGCGGCCTTGCGCGATATAGAGGTCATTACGTGCTGCGGCTATGTACATCTTCGCAACGGTGGCAGAGGCTTCCACTGGGTAGAGCACCAGTTCGAAGTAAGCGGCCTGCTGCTCGGACGGCAGCCCGGCATTGATCGTCCGGGCTTCTTGGACCAACCCGGTCCATGCGGCTTCGACTCGCTCCGCCTCCTCGTAGTTGATCAAGCTAAAGGTCTTGGGAGACAGCGATTCGGGTTTGCGCCAACCGTTGTACTTCGCGTATTTGCTCACCACATCAGCGATCTTGTCTGCGTTAGCAGGCCCGAATTCCCTGGTTGCCCACTGCTGTGTGAAGCTGCCAACCTTGTCGCTGGTCATCGCATTGGGTTCCCATGCCATGGTCAGGAAGAACTCGGTAGGTAACTCCATCGGCTTCAGATCGCCAACATTCACAATCCAGATTCGGGACGCCCCATACTGATACGCAAGATTCATCTGCTCTTGAATCTTCGGCAGGGGATTGGTATTGAGCCACGTATAGGAGCGTGGCCCTCCGACGTAGTCGAAGTGGTAGTAAATCCCTGCACCGCCTGCTCGCTTTCGCTCTTCGAGGGTTGGAACCCGACGCAGGTTGCCGAAGTTATCGTCCGACCAGAGAAGCGTGACGTCGTCAGGAACGTGCATGCCGTGCTCGTAATACTCCTGCACCTCTTTATAAAGGGCAAGCACCTGGGGGATGTGCTCGATGTCCGGGTTCACTTCCTGCGCCAGGATCTGCCGCTGCCTGGTGATGATCTTATCGAGGATGGCGCTATTCTCATCCGCGGATGCATGGGGAAGCATCAGCGAATCGTTGCGGCCTCGCATGCCTAAGGTGTAGATATTTTCGTAGTTCCTGTTCCGTCTTACTCCCTCACGCCAGAAGTTTTCCATCACATCAGGATGGTTCATGTAGTCCCATTGGTCGCTTTTGAAGCGATGGTCGAACTCCCCTTGCGCACGGATCATTGGTTCGTGATGGCTAGTGCCCATGACGATGCCATACTCATCCGCAAGCCGCGGGTCAGCGGGGTCATCCTCGTTGAACGCCGAGCTCCACATCGCAGGCCACAGATAATTGGCTCTCAGTCTGAGCAGGAGTTCAAACATGTGGGTGTACATCTTGCTGTTGAAGCCGCCGAACTTCTCTTTCGTCCAACCACTCATGGCCGGAGCTTCATCATTGATGAATATACCGCGATACTTGACGGCAGGCGGCCCCTGCACAATGTGGGGAAGAGCGACGCAGACGCTATCGTGATGCACCGTGGGAACGTCAGCCCACCAATACCATGGAGAGACACCTATATTTTCGGAGACATCATAGATGCCATAGATGGTCCCACGCTTATCACTGCCCGCGATGACAAGGGCCTGGTCTATCGCAGGAAGCGGGTTGATTACAACCTGGATGATGTAGGACTCCCACTGGCCACGGATTGCGGCAACGTCGAGTTTCCCGCTCTTGACAAGACCGTCGATCACAGAACTCTTCCCAAGCGTGCCGACAAGAATCGGTGGCCCTGAGAGTTCACCAGTTGATCGAACCAGCACAGCCGGCATACCCGAGACGCGGCCGATGTCGGCGGCCAGATCACCAGCGGCCCGCGTGACTCCCGGAAAGTCGTTGGGATCGGCAACGATCGGTGCAACTTTTCCCGCATCGGAGATGCAGAAGTTTCCCGGCGACGGTCGAAATTGAATCATGCCCTGTCTGGGCAAAGCATAAGCTGGCGCGACAAAGAGAGAGATCGCCATGGCACCAAAAGTGCACACGAGCTTAAGTGAGATCGCTGTTCCAGGAAATTCTCTTTGGTCCATCATTTGCAACTCAGGGACGAAGTCAGATCAAAGGTATGTCCAGCACTTCGATGGTGTTGCCCGCAACATTATGTTCGGACAACTTCGATGCCGGCAATATCGTTTCAACCGGATGGATGGCGTCGGGCTGCTCGATCGTATTTGTTGCCCAGCGGCTTTCGCCGTGCAATGTATACATCGTTACTTGACCATCCTTGATACCGGAGAGATCGAGATGAAGTGGTTGCACCGTATCCGAGGCGTTCACCAGCTTCAAATGCAGGACCTTAGTAGTCTTGGATACCGTGGCCGACCAGAAGAATCGTGATCCAAGGTTGGCTGCGGTTGTTTTTACAGTATGGTCTCCAAGGTGGTTGCTGAAGAGCACCTGAGCGTAATAGGCAGGCGATGCGTAAGCCCGCAGGGCGTCGTAACCGAGCAAGTCGGTTGACCATTGCATACCTCCTGGATTCACATTCGTAAACAAGGGTGCGTAGCAGGACATCAGAATCAGGTCGGAGTTTCGTTCCAGACTGGTCATCCAAGCCGCATCCCCCAGCGCAGCCCCAAAGTTGGGCGTAGGTGAACCAGTTCTGGTTGCCCACTCTCCCACAAAGATCTTTGGCCCGTTGCGATCCATCTTGTCGTACTTATGCACAAGA
>Ga0302311_10005678_pt1 | contig 13101 bp, 10 predicted proteins | sample III_Palsa_N1_3_FD_200449 | JGI IMG/M metagenome (GOLD analysis project Ga0302311, IMG submission 200449) | Peat permafrost microbial communities from Stordalen Mire near Abisko, Sweden - III_Palsa_N1_3 | ecosystem: Environmental > Terrestrial > Soil > Palsa > Peat permafrost | place: Sweden... | reverse complement strand
GCCCAGGGTCAGCTGGGTGGTGCGGTCGCGGATGAAGGTGCGCAGCATCCGCGGCCCGAACTGGGTGGAGGCCAGGGTCAGGGTCACGATCATGATCGAGAAGACCACGCCGACCACGGTGATCAGGGCGGCCGCGATGGCGGCCAGGATCTGCCGGGCGGCGTCCGCGCTGCCGCTGATCACCCAGGTCGGCAGGGACAGCTCCCCCCGGTAGGCGGCCCTGTCCAGCGCCAGGGTGCCGATGAACAGCCCCACCGCGAGCACGACCTCGAGCATGGGGACCAGCCACAGGTTGGTGCGCAGGGCTTCGCGGCGCCACTGCGCTTCCAGGTGGACTCCGCGTATCACTTCGGGCACCGCCGGCGGCCGAGAGGCTTCCTGACCTACTCATTTCACCGCATTCCGCCTTGCCCTGCCCACCGATCACTCTGCGTGCGCGGTCCCCAGCAGCCGGCCCCGCTTGTGGAGAAGCCGCTGGAGTGCCGGAAGAGCGGCGAAGACGGTGCCTCCGGCCGCGACCAGACCGATGCCGAGGTCGACCGAGAGCCGGCCCTGCTTGGCCCAGTACACGTCCCGGAGGTCGAGCAGCAGCGCGAACTCGTCGACGATCAGGGCGAGACCGACCCCGTAGCTGACGGCGACCGCCGGATGGCGCCGGGTGCCGTCCGACCCGTGGACGGCTGCGGCACCGACCCCGCTCAGGAGGCCGATGCCCCACATGTAGTGGTGCAGGTGGGCGCCCCCCGCGCTCAGGTCCCGGAAGGGGCCCTTGCCGTCGCGGATGCTGTAGGTGATCCCCCGCACAGCGGCGAAGGTCAGCGTGAACCCGGTCCACGAGAGCAGCGCCGCACGCTCCTTGGGTCCGAGCTCCTCCAGGTAGGCGGTGTACACCTCACGGGGGCTCGGCTTGATCTCGGTCAGGATCGGACTGGTGTCGGCCATGTCCCACTCCTTCCCCCTGGGACGCCATGGACACCGGGTCCGCCACCTGTGGATCCCTGAGCGAGGATAAGGGGGTGAACCATGCCTCTTCGGTACGCCCCCGCCTCATCGCCACCGACCTCGACGGGACGCTGCTGCGCAGTGACGGGAGCGTGTCGGTGCGGACCCAGGCCGCGCTGGCGCTCGCCGAGGAGGCGGGGCTGTGCATCGTGTTCGTCACCGGGCGCCCGCCGCGCTGGATGGACGTGGTGGGCGAGCACACCGGCGCCCACGGGGTCGCCATCTGCTCCAACGGCGCGGCCGTCTACGACGTGCTGCGCAAGGAGCTGGTCGAGTCGTCGCCGCTGCGGATGCAGGACGCCCTGTCCGTGGTGAAGGCGCTGCGTGCGGAGCTGCCCGAGGTGACGTTCGCGTTCGAGTACCCGGACGGGTTCGCGCACGAGTCGCAGCACACCTCGCGCATGTGGGACGCCGGGTCGGTGCGGCGGATCGCGTCCGCCGAGGAGATCCTGGGATCCACCGACGGCGACCGGATGTTCAAGATCCTGGCCAAGCACCCCACCCTGGACCCGGACGACTTCCTGCGCCGCGCCCGCGAGGTGGCCGGGCAGTACGCCGAGATCACCCGGTCGAGCCCGCTGCTGGAGATCGGCGCGACCGGCGTCAGCAAGGCAACCACGCTGGCGCGCTGGTGCGCGGAGCGCGGCGTCGCCGCCGAGGAGGTGGTCGCCTTCGGCGACATGCCCAACGATCTGCCGATGCTGGACTGGGCGGGCACCGCCTACGCGGTCGCCAACGCCCACCCGCTGGTCCTCGCCGCGACGGAGAACCATGCCGCCGACCACGACGAGGACGGGGTGGCCCAGGTGATCGAGGCCCTGGTGCGGGGCCTCTGACCCGACGGTCCCCGTCCGCCGTCACAGCAGCGCGGTCCAGCAGACCAGCGTTCCGCGTCCGTCCGGGCCGGGCGCGTACCAGGCGTCGCCTCCCATCGCCCCCGCCCGCTCGGCCAGGTTCTTCAGCCCGCTGCGGCGGCCGCCGTCCTCGATGCCGACGCCGTCGTCGGCGACGGTGAGCAGGACCGCCGGGCGGCCCGCGCCCGCCGCCCGCAGCGCGGACGCCAGGTCGTCGCCCTCCTGCACCCGCAGTGCTCCACCGCCGTTGGTGGGCCTGCCCCGCTCGTCGACGTGCGCGGTGCTGTCGACGGTGACGGTGATCGTGGAGGCGCGGGCATGGCGGGCGGCATTGGAGAGCATCTCGCGCAGTGCGGGGATCATCTGCCGTCCGACGGCCTCCCCCACCATCGTCCCGACCGGGCCGAGGAAGCTCACCGACGGCTTGAACCCCAGCGGCCCCGCGGCCTGCGTGGCCTCCCGCAGGATCCGGCTGCGCAGGTCGTCCCCGCCCGCGGGGGTGTCGTCGTGCTGCAGGGCGTAGATGGCGGTGCGGACCTCCTGGATGGTGGCGTCCAACTCGTCCACGGCCTTGCTGAGCCTGACCCTGACCTCGGGGACCTGGGCGAGCCTGCCGACGCTCTCCAGCATCATCCCGGTGGCGAAGAGCCGTTGGATGACCAGGTCGTGCAGGTCGCGGGCGATGCGGTCGCGGTCCTCGTAGACGGCGAGGCGCTGCTGGTTCTGCTGCCCCTCGGCGAGGCGCAGGGCGAGGGCGGCCTGCGCGGCGAAGGCCTCGGCGAGGCGCTGCTCGTCCTCGGTGAAGGGGGCTGCTCCCCGCGGACGCCACAGGGCGACGGCGCCGAGGATGCGGTCCGCGCTCGTCATCGGCAGCGCCATCGCCGGGCCGAACACCTTGGCGATCCTGGACGAGGTCCTCGGGTCGCGGCTCAGGTCGGCCATGACCACGCTCTCGCCGGCGAGCAGCTTCTGCACCGCGTCGCTGGCGGGGACGTGCTCGCCAGTGAGGAAGTCGGCCGCCTCCCCTGAGGCGTGGGAGACCCGCAGGCCCCCGTCCCCGGTGGGGAGCAGGATCATGCCGACCGCCGCCCCGCCGAGGTCGCGCACCTGCTCGGCCGCGATGGCGAGCGCCGCATGGGCGTCCTCCGAGGTCAGCATCACCGTGGTGACCTGCCCGGCCCCGGCGATCCAGCGCTCGCGCCGCAGTCCGTCCTCGTAGAGGCGGGCGTTCTCGATGGCGACCCCGGCCGCCGCCGCGAGCGCCTCCAGCACCTGCTGGTCCTCGACGGTGAAGTGGTGGTCGCCGCGCTTCTCGGTGGCGTAGAGGTTGCCGAACACCTGGTCGCGGACCCGGATCGGCACACTCACGAAGGAGTGCATCGCGGGGTGCCCCGGCGGGACGCCGGCGGCCCGCGGGTCGCGGGTGAGGTCGTCCAGGCGCACCGCCTCCGGGTGGGCGACCAGCGCGCCCAGGAGTCCGCTGCCGGACGGCGGATCCCCGATCGCCGCCGCCTGCTCCTCGGTCACCCCGGACGGGATGAAGTCGGACAGGCCCTTGCCGCCGGGTGCGTGGACGCCGACGGCCGCGTAGCGGGCGTCGGCGAGCCCGGCCGCCGCCGAGGCGATCCGCTGGAGGGTCGCGTGCAGGTCCAGGCCGGAGCTGACGGCGACGACGGCCTCCAGCAGCTCCCGCATCCGGTCGTTGACGACGGCCACGGCATACAGCCGCTCCGACACCTCGGCGACCAGGGCGTCCAGCCCCAGCGTGTCGATGCTGGGGAGGTGCACGGCGTGGGGCCCGCTGCTGTCGTCCATGGTGTCGAGGGTAATTTGCGGAGATTATCCGGATCAGCTGGACACGTTCGCCACCAGCAGCGTGTCCGGCGCCAGCAGGGCGTCCGCCTCCCGCTCGCGTTCCCACATCCGGCGCAGCGGGCCCTCGGCACCGGCCAGCTCGGACCAGGCCCCGCGCTGGACCACGCGGCCCGCGTCCAGGACCAGGATCTCGTCCACCGCGTCCGGGTCGGCCAGACAGGCCAGGCGGTGGGTGATCAGCAGGGTGGTGCGGCCGCGGGTGGCGGCGAGCAGGTCGGCGGTGAGGGCGTCGGCGGTGGCCAGGTCCAGGTGCTCGGCCGGCTCGTCGAGGATGAGCGCCGGGAAGTCCGCGAGCAGCGCCCTGGCCAGGGCGAGGCGCTGGCGCTGGCCGCCGGAGAGCCGCGCGCCGTGCTCGCCGACCATGGTGTCCAGGCCCTGGGGCAGGCCGTGCGCCCAGTCCGCGAGGCGGGCCGCCTCCAGCGCCGCCCAGAGGTCGAGCTCCTCGCAGTCGGGCCGGGCCAGCCGCAGGTTCTCGCGCAGCGAGCTGTCGAAGACATGCGCGTCCTGGGCGCAGAGCCCGACGGCCCGACGGACGGTGTCGCCGTCGAGCCGCGCCGCGTCGACCCCGCCGAGGGTGATGCTGCCGGACTGCGGTTCGAGGAACCGCAGCAGCAGCATGGCCAGGGTGGTCTTGCCGGATCCGCTGGGGCCGACGACGGCGACCCGGCGGCCTGCGGTGAGGTCCAGGTCGAGGCCGGCGAGGGCGGCGTCCTCGCGTCCGGGCCAGGTCGCGGCCAGGCCGCGGACCCGGATCGGGAAGGGATCGGCGGGGAGGGGCAGGGGCTCCGCCGGTTCGCTCACCGGCTCGGGGGCCCCGGTCACCTCGGCGACGCGCTGGGCCGCGCGCAGGCTGCGCTGGCGGATCTGCGCGGCCATGGGGAGTCCGGCGACGGCCTCGAACGCGGCGAGCGGGGTGAGCAGCAGCACGGCCAGCAGCACCCCGTGGATCGTGTGCGCCGCAGTGGCGGCGATGCCCACGGCCGCACAGGCGGTGACGGTCAGTCCGGTGAGCAGCACCACCAGTCCGGAGCCGATCCCGGCGGTCGCGGCCGAGCGCCCGGCCAGCCGGCGCAGTTCGGCGTCGGTGCCGCGCAGCCGAGCGAGCCGCGCGGGCAGGGCGCCGGCGACGGTGAGTTCGGCGGTGGCGGTGAGGACGTCCACCACCTCCGTGGTCAGCCGGCCCCGGGTGGGCGCCTGGCGCTGCTCGGCCCGGTGGGAGAGCAGCACGGCCAGCGCGGGGACGGCGGCACCGGCGAGCAGCAGGCCGAGGGCGAGCAGCAGCCCGGCGGAGGGCAGCACCAGGAACACGGCCCCCGCCGTCAGCAGGCTGACCGCGATGCCCGAGTACAGCGGCAGGCGGTAGCGCAGGTAGTGGTCCTGCATCGCGTCGACGTCCGCGACCAGCCGCGAGAGCAGGTCGCCGGAGCGGAAGGGCAGCGCGCCGGGCGCCAGGCGTTCCAGCCGCACATACACGGAGGTGCGCAGCGCCCCGAGCGCCCGCAGGACGGAGTTGTGCGAGACCAGCCGCTCGGCGTAGCGGAAGGCGCTGCGGCCCAGGCCGAAGGCGCGGACGCCGGTGACGGCCATCATCAGGTAGAGGACCGGCGGCTGCTGCGAGGCCCGCGCGATGAGCCAGCCGGAGAGGGCCAGCAGCGCGACCGTGCAGCCCAGGGCGAGGGTGCCGAGGACGGCGGCGGAGCCCAGCCGCGGCCGGGTCTCCCGGTCCCGGACGGTGAGCGGCTCCTCGGTCGGGGCCGCGGCCCGGCGCGGACTGATACGGGCGACCGTCAGCGCGGTTGTCGCGGCCTCGGTCTCCGGCAGCGGGATGCGGTGCACCTCGTCCGCGAGGGCGAGCAGCGCGGGACGGTGGGCGGTCAGCACGACCGTGCGGCCGTCGGCGAGCCGCCCGATGGCGCGGACGATCGCGGCCTCGTTCTCGCCGTCCAGGTTCGCGGTCGGCTCGTCCAGCAGGACCAGTGGCCGGTCGGCGAGGAACACGCGCGCCAGGGCGACGCGTTGGCGCTGCCCGCCGGAGAGCCCGCGGCCGCCCTCACCGAGTTCGGCGTCGATCCCGCCGGGGAGCAGCTCGACGAAGTCCAGTGCCTCGGCGGAGCGCAGGGCCGCGCGCACGGCGGTGTCGTCGGCGTCGGGCCGGGCCAGCCGGACATTGTCGGCGACCGTCCCGGCGAAGAGCGCGGGCTGCTGCGGCAGCCAGGCGATCTGCCGGTGCCAGGCGACGGGGTCGAGCTCGGCCAGCGGGACGCCGCCGACCTCGACGGAGCCGGCGGCGGGGGTGGCGGTGAACCCGAGCAGGACGGAGAGCAGGGTGCTCTTGCCCGCGCCGCTGGGACCGGTCATCGCGGTGACCCTGCCGGGGCGGAGGGTGAGCGAGAGGTCGCGCAGGGCAGGGAGGTCCCGGCCGGGGTGGGTGACCGTCAGCCCGGTCACGGTGACGGCCGCACAGCTGGGGACCGGCCTCGTGCCGGGGGTCGGCAGCGGGGTCTCCAGCACCTCGAAGATCTCCGCCGCCGCGCTCAGCCCCTCCACGCTCGCGTGGTAGTGCGTGCCGACCTGCCGGATCGGGGTGAACACGTCCGGTGCGAGGACCAGCACCAGCAGCCCGAGGTAGAGCGAGAGCTCGCCGTCGACCAGCCGCAGGCCGATGCTGACCGCCACCATGGCCACCGACAGCGTGGACAGCAGCTCCAGCGCGTAGGAGGAGACGAAGGCGACCCGCAGGGTGCGCATGGTCCCGGCGCGGTAGTCGTCGGTCACCTTGCGGATGGTGCGGGCCTGGGCCTTGGCCCGGCCGAAGACCTTGAGGGTGGGCAGACCGGCGACCACGTCCAGGAAGTGGTGCGAGAGCCGGGACAGCGTGCGCCACTGGCTGTCCATCTTCTTCTGGGTGCTGAGCCCGATCAGCACCATGAACAGCGGGATCAGCGGCAGGGCGACGGCGATGGTCAGCGCGGAGAGCCAGTCGGCGCGCAGGATCACCGCCAGCAGCACCCCGGGGACGATCACGGCGAGCGCCAGCTGCGGCAGGTAGCGGGCGAAGTAGTCGTCGAGCGCGTCCACGCCCCGGGTCGCCAGGGTCGCCAGCTCGCCGCGGCGCTGCTCGGACAGCCAGCCGGGGCCGAGCGCGGTGGCCCGCTCCAGCAGCGCCGAGCGCAGCTGGCTCTTCACGGCGGCACTGGCCCGGTGCGCGGCCAGCTCGGTCAGCCAGGCGACCAGCGCCCGGCCGGCCCCGACCAGGGCCAGCAGCAGCAGCGGCGTCAGCAGCTGGTGGACGCCGCGGTGCTGCTGGAAGGCGTCCACCACCAGGCTTGCCATCAGCACCCCCTGGGCCACCACCAGCAGCGCCCCGACCAGCCCGAGGAGCACCGAGGCGGCGAGGAAGCCGCGGGTGGCCCTGGCATGGCGCAGCAGGCGGGGATCGACGGGCTTCATGGCAGCCAACTCCTCAGTGCGCCGCGGGGATGTGCTGGACGCCGATGCGCTTGCGGAAGACCCAGTAGGTCCAGCCCTGGTACAGCAGCACCAGCGGGGTCATGATCCCGGCGACCCAGGTCATGATGGTCAGCGAGTAGTGGCCGGAGGCGGCGTTGCCGACGGTGAGGCTGTAGGCGGCGTCCGTGGTGGACGGCATGACGTCCGGGAACAGCGACAGGAACAGCATCGCCACCGCCGCGACCACGGTCAGGCCCGAGCTGACGAAGGCCCAGCCCTCGCGGCCCCTGAGGTTGCTGCCGAGCGCGGCCAGCAGGAAGACCACGGCCAGCACCATCGCCGCCAGGCTCCAGCCGTCGCCGCTGTGCGCCTGCGTCCACACCAGGAAGGCCAGGGCGAGCACGGCGGTGACCAGTCCGGTCCAGGTGGCGGTCGCCCGGGCCCTGGTGCGGATGTCGCCGACGGTCTTCAGCGCCGTGAACACGGCCCCGTGGAAGGTGAACAGGGCCAGCGTGGTCAGTCCGCCCAGCAGGGCGTAGGGGTTGAGCAGCCCGGTCAGCCCGCCGGTGTAGTTCTTGTCGGCGTCGATGGGCACGCCGTGGACGATGTTGGCGAAGGCCACGCCCCACAGGAAGGCCGGGATCAGCGAGCACCAGAAGATGGCGTGCTCCCAGTTGCGCTTCCAGCGCTCGTCGTCGCGCTTGGCCCGGTACTCGAAGGCGCAGACCCGCAGGATCAGGCACACCAGGATGAGCAGCAGCGGCACGTAGAAGCCGCTGAACAGCGTGGCGTACCAGTCGGGGAAGGCCGCGAAGGTCGCGCCGCCGGCGGTCAGCAGCCACACCTCGTTGCCGTCCCAGACCGGGCCGATGGTGTTGATGAGCACCCGGCGCTCCGACTCGTTCCTGGCCAGCAGCTTGGTCAGCACCCCGACCCCGAAGTCGAAGCCTTCAAGGAAGAAGTAGCCGGTCCACAGGACGGCGATGAGGACGAACCACACATCGGGAAGGGACATCAGGGTCTCCTCAGTAGGCGAAGGCGAGGGGCTTGTCGATGTCCTCGTCGGCGCCGCCGGAACCGGGGCCGGGACCGCGCAGCGTGGGGTCCTGGGCGGGAGGCTGCTCGCTGGTGACCGGGCCCGCCTTGGCGTACCTGACCATCAGCTTCACCTCGACCACGGCCAGCACCGAGTACAGCAGGACGAACACGCCCAGGGCGATGCACTGCATGGTCACCGAGACATTGGGGGACACCGCGCTGGAGGTCTTCATCAGCCCGAACACGGCCCAGGGCTGACGCCCCATCTCGGTGAAGATCCAGCCGAAGCTGTTGGCGACCAGCGGGAAGCCCATGGTCAGCATCCCGCAGCGCCAGCCCCACTTCGTGAGGAAGCCACCGAGCTCCCGGTCCCTGGTCAGCATCAGCCTGGGCACCTCGTCGTCGCCGGTGCGGTACTGCGGGGACAGCCAGCGCTTCCTGCGGGTGAGCCAGAGCCCGGCCGCGCCCGCGGCGAAGGAGGTCATCCCGATACCGATCATGAGGCGGAAGCCCCAGAAGGTGACGAAGATGTTGGGGATGTAGTCCGAGGGCTTGCCCCCGTACTTGGCCGCCTCGGAGGCCGCGATGTTGTTGATCCCGGGGACGGTGCTGGTGAAGTTGCCGTCGGCGAGGAAGGACAGCAGGCCGGGGACGGTCAGCTCGACCGAGTTGCGGCCCTCGTTGACGTCTCCTATCGCGAAGATGGAGAACGGCGCGGGTGTCTCCGAGTTCCACAGGGCCTCGGCGGAGGCCATCTTCATCGGCTGCTGCTTGAACATCACCTTGGCGAGGTTGTCGCCGGTGAACGCGACGCCGATACCGGCGACCACGGCCAGCGCCAGGCCGACCCGCAGCGAGGTGCGCATCGACGCGACCAGCTTGCGGTCGACCTGCTCGCCCCGCTCCTGCTTCTGACGGCTCTTCCACAGGTGGTAGCTGGAGATGCCGACCACCAGGGCCGCGCCGGTGAGGAAGGCCGCGGTGAGGGTGTGCAGGACGACCACGATGGTGGTGCTCTGGAACAGCACGTCGGTGATGCTGTTCAGCTGGGCCTTGCCGGTGGCGGGGTTGATCGAGTATCCGACGGGGTGCTGCATCCAGGAGTTGGCGGCGAGGATGAAGTACGCCGACAGGATCGTGCCGAGGGCGACCATCCACATGCAGGCGCAGTGGAGCTTCTTGGGCAGCCGGTCCCAGCCGAAGATCCAGAGTCCGATGAAGGTGGACTCGAAGAAGAAGGCGATCAGCGCCTCCATCGCCAGCGGAGCGCCGAAGACGTCACCGACGAAGCGCGAGTACTGGGACCAGTTCATGCCGAACTGGAACTCCTGGACGATGCCGGTGGCCACGCCCAGGGCCATGTTGATCAGGAAGAGCTTTCCCCAGAACTTGGTGGCATGGAAGTACTTCTCCTTGCCGGTCCGCACGTACCAGGTCTCCAGGGCCGCGGTGATCGCCGCGAGCGCGATCGTGAGCGGCACGAACAGGTAGTGGTAGACGGTGGTGATGCCGAACTGCCATCGCGCCACCGTGTCCGAAGCTACGGCCAGATCCACGTCGCCGCCTCCTGCATGAGCATGTCTGGATCACCGCGCGAGCACGCGAAATTGGGCGCTCGTGAATGTGAACACTTTCACAAGATATTGTCGCGCACGTCAGGGGCGCTGAACGCCAGGACGCGCGTGGCATGCGCCACATGCGTGAACACCTGCTAACGCTCCGCCAACTTCACAGCCGGGGCGGCGCCCCGGGGATTCGGAGCGGTGTCAGTCGACGGGGATGCGCACGCGGAACACGGCACCCTCGCCGAGCGTGCTCTCGACCTGGACGTCGCCGCGGTGGGCGGCGACCAGGGCCGAGACGATGGCCAGGCCGAGGCCGGCGCCGCCGCCCTCCTGGCGGCTGCGGGAGGCGTCCACCCGGTAGAAGCGCTCGAACACCCGGGCCGACTGTTCGGCCGTCAGTCCGGGTCCCTGGTCGGCGACCTCGATGACGCCGTGGCCGTCCAGCGTCCCCACGCCGATGCGCACGGGCGTGCCGGGCGGCGTGTGCCGGACGGCATTGCCGACCAGGTTGGTCACGACCTGGCGCAGCCGTGCCTCGTCGCCGAGGACCAGCGCGGCGGACGGTCCGGGTCCAGCGCGGTGGTGTCGTGCAGCGCGTCGGCGGCCAGGGTCCGCAGGTCCATCGGGGCCAGCTCGATGGGCCGCTGCTCGTCCAGCCTGGCGAGCGTCAGCAGGTCCTCGACCAGGCCGCCCATGCGGACGGCCTCGCTCTCTATCCGGGCCATGGTGCGCTTGATGTCGGCGTCGGAGCTGAGCGCGCCCATCCGGTAGAGCTCGGCGAAGCCGCGGATACCCGCCAGCGGGGTCCGCAGCTCATGGCTGGCGTCCGCGACAAAGCTCCGCATCCGGTGCTCGGACGCGGCGCGGGCGGCGAAGGCCGACTCGATCTGCTCCAGCATGGAGTTGAGCGAGTTGGACATGCGTCCGACCTCGGTGCGGGTCGAGGCCTCCGGCATCCGGTGCGACAGCGGATGCCCGGCCGCGATCTCGGTGGCCGTGGTCTCGATCTGCTCCAGCGGCTTGAGGCCGGTACGGACCGCGAACCAGCCGGCGATGCTGATCAGCAGCAGCACGAACAGGCCGATCGCCCAGAAGCCCTCGGTGAGTTCGGAGATGGTGTTGTTGGTGGCGTCCATGGAGTAGGCGACAGCCACATTGAGGATGGGCTGTCCATTGGCCGGGTCGACAGCCGCGTACTGGAGCGGCTCGATGAGCACCTGCCAGCTGCCGCTGCCGTGGTCGCTGTGCACTGTGAAGAAGTGCCCAGTGGCCGCAGCGACCTGCGCGGGTGTCATCGAGGTCAGGGCCGGGCTGGTCCCCGACAGTCGCTGTGTCGTCCAGGGCTGGTAGGTGCCGTTGGCCGGGATCAAGGCCACCGCGTAGTCACTGAGCAGCCCGCCGCCGGGTCCGCCGTGGCCGGGCGGCCCCGTCATCCGCCAGGCGCTGCGAGTCAGCGACCTGGCGAAACTGGTCTCCTGGGCCTGCACCTTCTGCACCAGCTGGCCGCGGACGACGGTCACCACCAGCCCGTCGCTGACGATCAGGCCGACCGCGACCAGCGCGACGGCCAGGCACAGCAGTCGGCTGCGCAGCGAGAAGGACGAGAAGCGGACGCGGCGGATCCGCTGCAGTGTCCGCCCGACCCGCCTACGCAGCAGGGCGACGAAGGACATAACCGATTCCGCGCACCGTGTGGATCAGCTTGGGGATGCCGTCCGCGCCGGAGTCGACCTTGCGGCGCAGGTAGGAGATGTAGGACTCGACGATACTGAGGTCGCCGCCGAAGTCGTAGGCCCAGACGTGGTCCAGGATCTGCATCTTCGACACGACCCGGCCGGTGTTGTTCATCAGGTACTCGAGCAGCTTGAACTCGGTGGGCGAGAGCGACACCGGCCGCCCCGCGCGGTGCACCTGGTGGCCGACGGGGTCGAGCTCCAGGTCGGCGACGACCAGGTGGTCCTCGTCGGCGAGGCCGCCGGTGCGGCGCAGGATGGCCCGGATCCGGGCGATCAGCTCCTCCAGGCTGAAGGGCTTGGTGACGTAGTCGTCGCCGCCCGCCGTCAGGCCGCTGATCTTGTCGTCCACGCCGTCCTTGGCCGTGAGGAAAATCACCGGAATGCGGTCCCGCTCCGCGCCCCTGGTCGGGGACCCGGAGTCATCGCGCAGGCGACGAACCACCGCGAATCCATCCATATCTGGCAGCATCACGTCGAGGACGACCAGGTCGGGACGCTCCCGGGCGACCGCGGTGACCGCCTCCGCCCCGGAGGCGGCGGAGGACACGCGGAAGCCCGCGAACCGCAGCGATGCGGAGAGCAGCTCCCGGATATTGGGTTCGTCGTCTACGACCAGCAGGCTGGCCTCGGTGGTGTCCATGGTGGCCCCGATAGGAAGGAAGAGGGAGTTATCGGAACGTACGCGTCCGAGATGAGGATGGCATGAAGGCGGGCTGTGTCACCCGCCAAATCCTCCGCCACCGCCGCCGGCAGCGGTGCCTTCGGTGACCGTGGTGGCGGTGACATTGCCGGACGAGTCCGTAGTACCACGGACCGTGATGGTCTGACCCGGCTGGAGCTGGCTCACCGTGCCGCTCTTGGCGATGCTGACGGTGGTCGAGCCGCCGGTGGTGATCTTGACGATGTTGCCGGAGCTGTTGGTCACATAGATGGTGTTGCCGTCGATCAGCTTGATCGTGCCGCTCGTGGCACCACCGCCGGCGCCGGTCCCCGTGCCCGTGCCCGTGCCGGAGCCGCCGCGACTGAAGCCGCCGAAGCCTCCGGTCGAACCCGAGCCCGAGCCCGAGCGCAGCTTGGCGAACGCGGCCGCCGCGCCACCGGCGCCGCTGGAGCTGCCGTTGTTCTTCTCGACCAGGGCACCGCCGGCGAAGGAGCCCGCCGCGATGACGCCGCCCGCGAGCAGCAGCGTCAGCCACGGCATCTTGCGGCGCGGCGGGGCGGCCAGCTCGGCGGCGATGTCCCGGGCGTCCGGGGGCTCGGCCAGGATGTCCTCCGGGCTGAGCGCCAGCTCCCGGGTGCGGTCGTCCACGAGCTCGGCCGCCGACGCCGGGTCCTCGGTGTCCTCGCGCAGCCCGGGGACGAACGACTCCCCGGGCTTCTGCAGGTCCTGACCGGACCCGGGCTTTCCGGCCTTGACGAGCTCGGTACGACGTGCGGCCATGTCCGCATCCTCCCTAGGAAGTTGGTGGCTGTCACTCATGGCGCAGCGCATCGATCGGGCGCAGGCTGGCCGCGCGGTTGGCGGGGTAGCTGCCGAAGAACAGGCCGATGGCCACGGCGATCCCGAAGGCCCCGTACACC
>Ga0302311_10005676_pt1 | contig 13101 bp, 17 predicted proteins | sample III_Palsa_N1_3_FD_200449 | JGI IMG/M metagenome (GOLD analysis project Ga0302311, IMG submission 200449) | Peat permafrost microbial communities from Stordalen Mire near Abisko, Sweden - III_Palsa_N1_3 | ecosystem: Environmental > Terrestrial > Soil > Palsa > Peat permafrost | place: Sweden... | reverse complement strand
GTGGACGTGGAACGCCAGGCGCCCAATGTCGGCCGCATGCAATTGCTGGGCGCCCAGGTGGTGCCGGTGACCAGCGGGGACCAGACCCTGCGCGCGGCCATCGACGAGGCGCTGCGCGACTGGGTTTCCGATCCTGACGGCACGTACTACTGCCTGGGTTCGGCCGTGGGGCCGCATCCCTATCCCTATCTGGTGCGCGAGCTGCAGTCCGTGATCGGCCGCGAGGCGCGGGCGCAAATGCTGGAGCAGGCCGGCGGCCTGCCGGATGTTGCCGTTGCCTGCGTCGGCGGCGGCTCGAATGCCATCGGCCTGTTTCACCCCTTTCTGGACGATGCCGGAGTGCGGCTGCTCGGGGTGGAAGCAGGCGGGCGCGGCCCCGGGCTCGGCGACAACGCGGCCTCTCTGACCTTCGGCACGCCCGGCGTGCTGCAGGGAAGCTATACCTTGATTCTGCAGGATGCATTCGGACAGGTTCGGGAAACGCATTCGGTGTCGGCCGGACTGGATTATTCCGGTGTCGGGCCCGAGCACGCCTATTTGATGGCGAGCGGCCGGGTTGCCTACGAGTCGGCGACCGATGACGAAGCGCTGGATGCGCTGACCGAATGCGCGAAATTCGAAGGCATACTACCGGCCATCGAAACGGCGCATGCATTCGCGGGCGCGCGGCGTTTTGCGCAGGCGCACCCTGGAGCGAGAATTCTCATCGGCTGTTCCGGGCGCGGCGACAAGGACATGCCGATCCTGCAGCGCACCGTCCTGAAGCGCTGAGCATGGTGCCTCGCGACAGCATCTCCGAGGCGATTCAAGCGGCGGTCGCTGCCGGCCGCCCCGCGCTCATCGGTTACTTGACCGCCGGATTTCCGACCCGCGGGCAGTTCAAGGAGCATTTTCTCGCCGTGGCGAGTGCTTGCGACGTCGTGGAGGTCGGAGTGCCGTTCACCGATCCGATGGCGGACGGCGCCACCATACAACGGGCGAGTTTCGTCGCGCTGGCGGGCGGTGTGACGCTGCCGTGGATCATCGAGCAAATCGGCTCTTTGCGGGCGCAACGCACGGCGCCCACGCTGCTGATGAGCTACTTGAATCCGCTGCTGGCGTACGGCCTCGAGGCCCTGCCGCGAGATGCGGCAGCGGCCGGCATCTCAGGGTTCATCGTCCCGGACCTTCCCTACGAGGAGAGCGACGATCTGAGGCGGGCCCTGGATGGCGAGGGTCTCGCCCTGGTGCAGATGGTGACACCGGTGACGCCGGCGGGACGCCTCGCAAAGCTGTGCTCGGGGGCGCAGGGTTTCGTGTATGCGGTCACCATGACCGGCACCACGGGCAAGACCCAAGGGGCCGCGGCCGAAGTTCCCGACGAGGTGCTGGACTACATGGACCGGGTGAAGCGCTGTTCGACCATTCCGGTGTGCGCGGGGTTCGGCATTCGCTCCCGGGCGCAGGTCGCGCGCTTCGCCGCGCACGTGGACGGCGTGGTGATCGGCTCGGCATTGGTGGAAACTCTGGAGCACGGCGGCGATGTCAAAGCCTTCCTTGCGTCGCTGCGCTAGATGAAGCGGGTATTTCGCGCCGCAACCCTGCTGCAGGTGGCGCATGCGCGCAACGTGCTGCTGACCGCCGGAATCCACTGCGAGTTGCGCAATCAGTATCTGGCCGGAGCACTGGGAGAGCTGCCCATGATGGAGACCTGGCCGCAGCTTTTCGTCGATGACGCCGACGAGCAATACGCGTTGAGCGCACTGGCGCGCGCGGCGGCGGCGCCGAGCGGAAATCCCTGGACCTGCGAGGATTGCGGCGAGCAGCTCGAGGCCCAATTCACCAGCTGCTGGCGCTGCGGCCGGGCCAGATAATACACCAGGCTGTCGGACAAACACCGACACCCCTTGGCACGAAATCTGAGCCGAGGTTCAGCGTCCACCCATGGCCTGGAACGCGCCTCGCAGGTTACAAATCAACTCGTGTTCTTGTAACGATTACATGAGTGGGATCAGGACGATCGGGAGGACTTGTAATGAATGCGGTCAGCAATAATTTCTCGGTGCAAGCGGAACCCATGGAAGCAGCGATCGATCCGCTGTTGGGCGATTCTCCGGCGATGCAGGAGGTCTTTCGGCTCATCGACAAGGTCGGGCCCACCGAGGCCAGCGTGCTCTTGACCGGTGACAGCGGATCCGGCAAGGAATTGGCGGCGCGCTCCATCCATGCGCGCAGCGCGCGGCGCGACGGCCCGTTCGTTGCGATCAACACCGGAGCGATTCCTGCCGGCCTCATCGAGGCCGAACTGTTCGGATACGAGAAGGGCAGCTTCACCGGCGCGGTGCGTGCGCACGCGGGGGTGTTCGAGCGCGCACATGGCGGCACGCTGCTGCTCGACGAAATAACCGAGATGCCGCTCGACATGCAGACCCGCCTGCTGCGCGTGCTGGAAACCCGGAAATTTTATCGCGTGGGCGCGAGCGCCGAACTGCAGTGCGACATTCGCGTGGTTGCCGCCACCAACCGCTGCCCGCTGCAGGCGGTGAAGAACGGCCAGTTGCGCGAGGACTTGCTGTACCGGTTGGCCGTATTCCCGATCCACCTGCCGCCGCTGCGGGCGCGTGGCAATGACGTGGAATTGATCGCGGAGCACTTCTTGGCGGAGCTCAACGCCCGCGGCGGCACGCAAAAGCGGCTCTCGGCGCTGGCGCGGATGACGCTGCGCCAACATGCTTGGCCCGGCAATGTGCGCGAATTGAAGAATTGCGTCGAGCGTGCCTATATTCTCGGCGATGCTACGCTCGAACTGGCGCCCCTGCTGCACTCCGGTCCTGCCATCCAAGCCACGGAGCCGGCCGGCGAGCGCGACCGGCTGCAGATCCGGGTCGGGTCGCGCATTCACGACATGGAGCGTTCCTTGATCGAAGCGACGCTTGATTATTTCCAGGGGAACAAACGGCGGGCGGCGAGTGCGCTGGGCTGCAGCCTGAAGACGCTGTATAACAAGCTCAATGGGTATTCACAAAGCCAAGAGTGCGCAAATAGCTAAATAGCCGCAGGCTCAACGGAGATACGAAGTGGCACGAGTATTAATAGCCGACGACCACGCGGTCGTGCGGGCCGGTTTCAAGCAATTCCTCGAAGCGGATTCCAGCATTACCGCTGTCGGCGAGGCTTCCAGCGGCAACGCGACGCTGGATGCGCTGCGGCAGGGAGACTGGGACCTGGTGCTGCTCGACATTCACATGCCCGATCGCAGCGGCTTGGACATCCTGCGCCACATACAGACCGGCCATCCCGGCGTTCGAGTGCTGATGATGAGCGGATTGCCGGAGCAGCAGTACGCGGTCAATGTGCTGCGAGCGGGCGCCAGCGGATACCTGTCGAAGGACAGCGCGCCGGAGGAATTGATGAAGGCCGTGCGCACCGTGCTGTCGGGGCGCCGCTACGTCAGCGCCGCGCTCGCCGAGATCTTGGTCGCGGACTTGGACGGCGATCCCGATAAGCCGCTGCATTCGCGGCTGTCGACACGCGAGTTCCAGATATTTTGTAAATTGGCGGCCGGCCGGGGCGTATCGGACATCGCCAACGAACTCAGCTTGAGCGTCAAGACGGTGAGCACCTATCGAAGCCGGATCCTGGAAAAAATGAGCTTCAATGCGAATGCCGACATCACTTCGTACGCCTTGCGCAACGGCCTGATTCAATAGCTCGGGCTGGGAATAGAACCATAACAGCGATGGTGTAGGAATACTCTGACGCTCACACCGACGCATCGAGTGTGGTTATGAGCCGCCGCTGCGCATTAAACTCCACGACGCATAATTGCAAAGCCGGACCCGAAATTTTCAATCGTGGACATTATGACCATGCCGCCGTGCTTGAGAGTCTTGCTGGTTGAAGACTCAAAAGTGTTGACCGAGCGACTGACCGAGGCGATCAAGCAGATCGCAGACGTGGAGCTGGTCGGGACTGCGGATACCGAAGCCGCGGCTGTGGCTGCGGTCAAGAAAGACACCGTGGATGTGATCATTCTGGACTTGCACTTGAAGCAAGGAACCGGCTTTGGCGTGATGCGCGCACTGGCCGCGACGCAATTGAAACCGCGCATCGTGGTGCTCACCAATTACGATTTGCCCGAATACAAGAATGCCGCGATTGCGCTCGGCGCATCGCATTTCTTGGATAAGGCGCGCGATTACGGCCGACTGCCGGAAATCCTACACGAGATCTCCCAAGAGCATCGCAGTAAGCACTAGCGATCATTCGCGGCAATTTTGCGCCGATTGCGCCGCTGTATTTATCTCCAAGTAAGCTCTACCGATTCGCGCGGCAATTTCTACATGCGCGGCCATTGCCCCCCGTGCTTAGCCCAGCACCAAGCCTGCGATTAATCAATTTCCAGTTGGCACGCCGCTTGCTATTTCTTAAGGCATGCGCAAAGCGCGCAGATATGAATTCGCGTGGCCGCCACGTCCACTGATGTAGGAACTGCTGTAGGAGAGAGCGATGAACTGGGATCGAGTGCAAGGAAACTGGAAACAGTTCAAAGGGTCGGTGCGCGAAAAGTGGGCCAAGCTCACCGACGATCACATGAACGCTATCGACGGCCGCCGAGAAGTGCTGTCCGGCAAGCTGCAGGAGGCTTACGGAATAGGCAAGCAGGAGGCCGAGCGGCAGATCGCCGATTGGCAAAGAAGCCTCAACGATGACGCATACGAGTTGGAGGCGAGCACGCGCAATCCGCGCAAGGTGAATGCCCGGCACTGAGGCGACAGTCCGGCAGTGAATAATCGGTAAGGAGTAAGCAAGTGACAAACATTTCAAGATCGACCACGGCCGCGGCCGCAGCGGCGTGCGCGGTGGCGCTGCTGCTGGCCGCATGCGCAAGCGGGCCCGCGGTGATTCCAAGCGAAAAGATCGCGGTGGCCAGGGCCGAGGTGCAGCGTGCCGAGCAGTCGGGCGCGCCGGAGCTTGCGCCGGTGCAAATGGCCGCCGCGCGCGACAAGCTGGCGAGCGCGGAGCGAGCCGAGGCGCATCGCGATAATCAGCCTGCCGCCGACCTCGCCGATCAAGCGAACGTGGATGCGCTGTACGCCGAGGCGTCCGCGCAGCAGCAGAAATCCCTCAAAGCCGAAGCAGATTTCGACGCGAGCATGCAGGCCTTGCGCCACGAGACGCTGCGCAACTCGCCGCCTACCCAATAAGGTGCCACTATGAACGCAAAGTTACTCACTGGAATCAGCACGGCGCTTGCTCTTTGTGCCTGTGTCAGCACGTCGCTAACCGATCCCGTTCTCGAAGGCGCGCGCGCAGCCGTGTCGCAGGCCGAAGCGGATCCAAACGCCAATCAGTACGCGGCGCTCGATCTGGATTCGGCGAAGAAAGATCTCGCGATGGCCGAGGCGGCCGCCGCGAATCGCAAGCCGGCCGAGATCGACCAGCCGGCCTACCTTGCCACGCAGATGGCGCGAATCGCCATGGCGCGGGGCGCGGCAAAGGCCGCGGATGCCAAGGTGGCCTCCGGGCAGGCGGAACGCGACCGGATCCAGCTCGCCGCCCGCGAGCGCGAGGTCCAATACGCAAATCAGCAGGTCGCTGCCGCCAATAGCCAGGTCCAGGCAGCCAACAGCGAGCGCGATCAGGCCGCCGAGCAGTCGGCGCGGCTGCAAGCCGAAGTCGAGCAACTCAAGGCCACTCAGACCCCGCGCGGCCTGGTGCTCACGCTGGGGGATGTGTTGTTCAACACCGGCAGATCGGACTTGAATCCAGGAGCGGGGCGCAAGTTGGACCAGCTCGCGCAGTTCTTGAATGACCATCCGGAGCGGCGCATCGAGATAGACGGGTTCACCGACAGCGTCGGGCCGGACGATTACAACCAGGATCTGTCCCGGCGCCGCGCCGACGCGGTCAAGTCCGCGCTGATGTCGCGCGGCATCGATGGCTCGCGAATAGCAACCCAGGGCTTCGGCAAGGCATATCCGGTCGCGAGCAATAACGACTCGGGCGGCCGTCAGCTGAATCGCCGGGTCGAAGTGGTGATCGGCGGGGACAACGGCATGGCGATCGCGCCGCGCGGCTAGGCCGCCTCGGTCGCCAGCATCTTGGACAAAGGAATCGACGCGCTCACGACGGTGCCGCCGGCACTGGGGCTATGAACCTCCCAAGTGCCACCGAGCGCCGCCACGCGATGCCGCATCGATGCCAGCCCGTGCGACGTGAGGGTTGGCAGCCGCTCGGCGGGTATCCCCACACCGTCGTCGGAAATCACCAGACTGAAAGTATCGTCCTCGATCGTGACGCTCAGGTGCACCGACTTCGCTTCGGCGTGTTTCAGGATATTGGTCATCGCTTCCTGCACGATCCGGAACACCCCGATGGATGCCTCCGGGCTGAAGCGCAATTCCACTTCCGGAATCGACTCGCTGCTGCGAAGTCCCTTGCGCCGGCAAGTCTCCCTAAGCTGCCAGCGCAATGCCGCGAAAAGACCCATGTTGTCCAGCAAGGTGGGGCGCAAATCCTCAACCACGCGGCGCTTCAGATCGATGCCTGCATTCAACGACTCGTGAATCCGCCTGAAGCGCTGCTCGATGCTCGGATCGCTGGTCGGCAGGCGCTGCTGCAGCCACGACAGGTCCATGCGCGCGGCGACCAGCAGGCCGCCCAATTCATCGTGCAATTCACGCGACAGCGCGGATTTTTCCTGTTCTGAGACTCCCTGCAGGTGAGTCGAGAGCGAGACCAGCTCGCGCGTTCGTTCCGCCACCAGCCGCTCCAATTCCTGCTTCTGGTCGCGCAAATCGAGCGCCTGGCGTGCGCGGCGGCGCATCTCGCCGTATACGACCCTTGCCGCCAGCAGCACCAGTGCGATATTGAGCAGCAATCCCGTTGAGGAAATCCACACCGAGCGGCGCAAATCGGCCTGCTGGCGCGCGGTCGCCGCGGCGAACACGATGGTTTCTTGAGCGCGCATCGGCGTGACGATGGCGAAGATTTCGTCCATGACGTTCTTGCCAAGATTGGTGCGAACGATGTTCAAGGCCGGGCCGGTGCCGGTCTTCTTTGCGGTGACGATGGAGTCCTCGAGTTCGCCCAGTTTCTTTCCGGTCAGTATCCGTAACTCGCGCACCTTCGCCGCGCCGTCTTCGGATGGCGCATAGACATCGCGCAGGCGGTCGAGCGCCGAATCGATCTTCGGCAGCGCGGCGCGGTACGGCGCCAGATAGGAATCGAGGCCGGTGAGCAGGTAGCCGCGTTGTCCGGTTTCGGCGTCGGTAATGAGCGAGGCGAACTCGCTCAAGGCCTGTTGCCGCAATTGCGATTCGTAAACTTCGTGGTTGTCGGCATTCAGGCGGGACTGCCCGGCGGCTGCCAGGACAAACAGACCGACGAGAAAGCCAATCAGGGCCAAGGGCGGTAGGGCGATGTACCACCGGCCGATCGCCCCCAATTCCTCGCCGAAGACTTTCATGCGAAAATTCCCGATTCCTGCACCATAAGTCTAGCATGTGGGGGATTTCCTACAGCAGCCCCTGCGGGCAGCCGATGGTGCGCTGTTCCGGTAGCGGCGAGGATAAGCGGGCCAGAGACCGCCCATTCTCATGCCGCAATGTCGGTAAAATGTATGGCGCCCGGCGTCATTTATATAGCAAATGAGGAGTATTCCCATGGAAACGAGTTTCGGTGGAACCGCCGATCAGGCTCGCGCGGCAGGACGTCGTCTCAAGGATGACATCGACGACGGCATCACCAACGTCACGGCGGCCGCGTCGGGCGAGATAAAGAGCTTGATTGCGGATGTAGAGGATCTGATTGCGAAAATCGCGGATCTTAACGACGCCGATGTCGCCCAAGTCCGCAACAAGGTGCAGCGCGCCATTGCCACCGCCAAGGAGAGCATCGCGGACAGCGCCGATACGCTGCGCCAGCAAGCACAGCGCGTGGCGGGAACCGCCGACGATTTTGTCCATGACAGCCCGTGGCAGGCCATAGGGCTGGCGGCTCTGGTTGGCGTGTTGATCGGCCTCGTGGCAAGCCGCCGCTCGTAGGATACGCCCATGAGCATGCTCTGGTCCCTGCCAAAAGCGGCACCGGTGCTGCTGCGCCATCTGGCTGCATATGTTGAACTGGCGGCGCTGGACCTCGCCAAGGCTCAGCGCGAGATCACGGCCCAGCTGCTGGCCTCGGCGATCGTCGCACTCAGCATCTTCTTTGCGCTGATGATGGGCTGCCTGGCCGTGGTGGCCGCTACCTGGAATACACCCTACCGTTTGGCCGCCATTGCGTGGATGGGCGGCGGCTTCGTGCTCCTGGCGGTGGGCGCGGCCATGTATAAGGCGCGCATCGCGCGAGTTCAAACGCCGATTCTGGATTCCGTGCGCCGCGAATGGCACGCGGACCGGATGATCCTGGAACGAATCCTGGCCTCCGAGCAGGCGCAGGAGCACGAGCAGGAATGAACGCAATGACCGACCCGAACGACAACGTACGCGAGGAATTGCTGGCAAGGCTTGCCGTGTCGCGCCAGGAATTGCGCCAGTTGCTTGAACCGCGCAGCCCGGAAAATCCGGGGGGCGCTCCGGCGGGATCCGGGTTTCCGCGCAGCCGCACCATGCGCATGTTGATGAGCAGCCGCGGCATGGGCACGGTGGGAGCAGCGGTTGCCGGACTGCTGGTCGCGCGCCCCGCGTTGGCGCTGCGCCTGTTGCGCCTGGTGCCGATCGGCGCCGTCACGCGGGCCGTCATGGTGCGCACCTTGGGCGCGCTGCGCTCACGGCGCCACTAGCGCGCCCGAGAGGCTTACTGGTTCATCCGCCAGATTCCGAGATTCAGCGCGGCCAGGAAGCTTACCCAGGCCACATACGGCAGCAGCGCCCACGCCGCCGCAGGTTTGACTGCGGCGAATTTCCGCAGCGTCCAGACCAGCGCAACCCACAGGGCCACTATCAAAAATAGGCCGCCGCCCACGTTGCGGGTGCCGAAGAATACCGGAGCCCACAGCGCCGTGAGGGCCAGTTGAACCGAGAACGCGGCGAGCGCCGCGTTGCGCTCGCGGTGATAACGTTCGCCCCAGACCAGCCAGCCGCCTGTGCCGACGAGCAGCGCAAACACCATGGTCCAGAGCGGACCGAACCAAGTGGTCGGCGGCGCCCAGTCCGGCTTGGACAGGTGCGTGTACCAGCCGGCGGCGGCGGCCGATACGCGCGGCGAAAGACTGGCCCCGAAAGCGCCGATTACGAGCGTGAGCCCGACGAATGCCGCGAACACCAGCCAATTGGGCCGCGAATTGCGGCCCCGATAGCTGGTCGAGCTTTCTATCGGGATTCTCATTCGATTCGCGGCCTCAAGGTTCGGCGCCAGAAAAACACCACGACTCCCGCGCCCATTTGAACCAGTCCGAACCAATAATACTGCGCGAATAGCGCCAGCGAAACCAAGCCCGACAGCCACAGCACGGCCGCGCCGACCGCGGCATCGCGCTGCAGATTAGCGCTGCGAATCTCCTCGCGCAGCGCGTCGAGCGCGGCGTCTTGCACGGGGAAACGAAAGGTTCCCTGCGCGGCATCGTGCACCAGCGCGTTGAGCAGCCGCGGCACCCGCTGCAGCGCGTCCAAGGTGTCGGGAAGCTGCGCGCGCATGCGTCGCATCAGCGCAAGCGGACTGGTGCGTTGGCGCATCCACGCGCGCAGCACCGGTTGCGCCGTCTTCCAGAGATCGAGCTCTGGATACAGCTCCCGGCCCAGGCCCTCGATATTGAACAACGTTTTCTGCAGCAGAATCAATTGCGGCTGCACGTGCATGTCGAAGCGGCGCGCGATCTCGAACAGCCGCAACAGCACCTGTGCGAAGGAAATTTCCTTCAGCGGCTTGTTGAAGATCGGCTCGCAGACGGTACGCACGGCGGATTCGAACTCGTCCGCGCGAGTTCCCTTCGGCACCCAGCCGGATTCTATATGCAGCGCCGCGACGCGGGCATAGTCGCGCTCGAAAAATGCCATGAAATTTTCCGCGAGATAATGCTGATCGCGCGCATCCAGCGTGCCGACGATGCCGAAGTCGACCGCGGCGTAACGCGGATTCTGCGGATCGTCGACTTGCACGAATATGTTGCCGGGATGCATGTCGGCATGAAAAAAGTTGTGGCGGAACACCTGGGTGAAGAAAATCTCCACGCCGTTCTCGGCCAGCTTGGCGATATTGGTGCCGCGCGCCTTGAGCTCATCGATCCGGCTCACGATCACGCCGTGGATGCGCTCCATGACCATGATGTTGACCCGGCAGTAATCCCAGTAAATTTCCGGCACATACAGCAACCGGGAGCCGGCGAAGTTGCGCTTCAGCTGTGCGGCGTTGCCGGCCTCGCGCATCAGGTCGAGCTCATCGAGCACGGTGTTTCGGTACTCGCGCACCACTTCGGTCGGCCGCAGCCGCCTGGCCTCGGGCCAGTAGCGATTCGCCAGCAGCGCGAGCGCCTGCAACACCTCAAGGTCGCGTTCGATGATTTCGCGCATGTCGGGCCGCAAGATCTTGATCACCACCTCGCGGCCGTTCTTGAGCACGGCGGCATGCACCTGTGCGATCGACGCCGCGGCCAGCGGCAACTGATCGAAGCTGCCGAAGATGTCATTCAGCGGCCGGCCGAAGGCCGCCTCGATGGTTGCAACGGCAATCTCGCTGCTGAACGGCGGCACGCTATCCTGCAGCTTCGCGAGTTCGTCGGCGATGTCGACCGGCAGAAGGTCGCGGCGAGTCGACAGCACCTGACCGAACTTGACGAAGATCGGCCCGAGTTCCTCGAGCGCGAGCCGCAGGCGCTCGCCACGCGTGGCGCCGGCGCTGCGCTGAAACCAGGTCCAGGGGGAGAGATACACCAGGAACCGGAAGGGACGGTACAGATGCGTCGCGCGCACGAAATCATCGAGGCCATGCCTGACCAACGCCCGCTGGATCTGCAGCAATCGTATGACGACGCGCACGCGCATCAGCCGCGCACCCCAAGGCGGCGCTCGAGGCCGGCAAGCCGCGCTTCGATGCGATCGGCCGTTTCGCGCAATTGATCAACGCCGCGCAGGAACTCCTCGTATTCGGTGTGGTTGACCAGGTCGCGGCTCTCTTCCTGCAGGTACTCGGAAATGTTTTGCCGCGCGGTGCGGCCGGCGTTGCGAAGCCAGGCCGAACCCTGGCGCGCAAGCTGTGCCATACGCCGGGCCGGCAGATCGCCGATGAAGCGCGACAGCTCTTCCTCCAGATCCGGGCGCGCCTGCACGAATAACTCGCGGTACAGGTTGGCGACTTCCGCGTCGCCGCGGATCTGGGCGGCGGTCCCTAAGCCCGCGCCTGCGGCATTTCCAGTCAGCAGATTCATGAGCGCGGCGGGAGATCCGCTGATCAGGGCATCGGCCGGGGAATCATCGCCGGCGGTGAGTGCGAGGCGACCGCCCGCTGCGCAGGCTCTGATCCGGGCGCATCCCCCGACATCGATCTGGATGCAGGTCCCGCTGAGCCGCCGCGCGAGCTCAAGCCCCTCGCCCGACGCGTCGATGTTTCGATTCAGCAGCGCTTCGACGGAGGCTAGCCAGGCGGGAGTTGCCGGCATGTCAGATCTTGTACCCGCGATGCAGGGCGACGATGCCGCCGGTCAAATTGTGATAGCGCGCCTGCGAGAATCCCGCGCTTTGCAGCATCTCGAGCATGACTTCTTGGTTCGGGTGCTGCCGGATGGACTCGGCCAGGTAGCGGTAACTGGCGGCGTCGTTCGCCACCAAGCGCCCCAGCAGCGGCAGCACCTGGAACGAGTAGGCGTCGTACAACGGCTTCAGGCCGGGCGCGACCGGAGTGGAAAATTCGAGCACCAGCAGCTGGCCCCCCGGTTTCAAAACCCGGTACATGGAGCGCAGCGCCGCGGCCTTGTCGGTCACGTTGCGCAGGCCGAAACCGATGGTCAGGCAGTTGAAGGAGTCATCGTCAAAGGGTAGCCGCTCGGCATCCGCGACGATGAATTCCACATTCGCGACATGTCCCGCATCCAGCAGCCGATCGCGGCCTACTTCCAGCATCTTGGGGTTGATGTCCGAGAGCACGACCCGGCCTTCCCTGCCCACCTGCTTGAGCATGCCTCTGGCGAGATCGCCGGTACCGCCGGCGACGTCCAGCGCATGTTGCCCGGGGCGCAAACCGGTGAGCGACAAGGTGAACTGCTTCCACAGCCGATGCACGCCGAACGACATCAAGTCGTTCATCACGTCGTACTTGCCCGCGACCGAGGCGAACACCGCACGCACGCGCTCGGCCTTTTCGGACCATGGGACCTTCTCAAAACCGAAATCCACCGTTCGCTCGGAATTGCTCATGGCGCTCCTTGGGCCTTGCGGCGCATTGTAGCTTAGGGCGCGCGCTTGACGCCGGCCGCGGCGCAGCGCTCGATGAAGCGCGCCCAGTTCGCCTCGCGATCGCGGCCCAGCTCGTACAGCAGCCCCCAGCTATACAAGCCGGTGTTGTGGCCGTCGTCGAACAGCAGCCGCAACGCGTAGTTGCCGACCGGCTCGACGCCGGTAATCCCGACATGTTCCTTGCCGACCTGCAGGACTCCCTCGCCGCCGCCGTGGCCCTTGACCTCGGCCGACGGAGAAAACACCCGCAGGTATTCAAACGGCAATTCGAAGCGCGAGCCGTCGTCGAAACTCACATCGAGAACGCGCGACAGGGTGCGTATTCTGATGTCGGTGGGCTGCGGCGTGCTCACAGGATGTACCGGGACAAATCCTGGTCGCGGACCAGTTCGCCCAGGTTGCCCTCGACATAGTCGCGGTCGACGATGACCCGCGTGCCGTTGCGGTCCGCGGCGTCGAAGGACACCGTCTCAAGCAGGCGCTCCATCACGGTGTGCAGGCGCCGCGCCCCGATGTTTTCAGTGCGCTCGTTCACCTCGAATGCGACTTCGGCGAGACGCTGCACGCCCGAATCCTCGAATTCCAAGGTCAAGCCCTCGGTGGCCAGCAACGCCGTGTACTGGCGGCACAGGGATGCGTCGGGCTCGGTGAGGATGCGCACGAAATCCTTGACCACCAGAGGATCGAGCTCGACGCGGATCGGCAACCGACCCTGCAACTCGGGGATCAGGTC
>Ga0302311_10005675_pt1 | contig 13102 bp, 11 predicted proteins | sample III_Palsa_N1_3_FD_200449 | JGI IMG/M metagenome (GOLD analysis project Ga0302311, IMG submission 200449) | Peat permafrost microbial communities from Stordalen Mire near Abisko, Sweden - III_Palsa_N1_3 | ecosystem: Environmental > Terrestrial > Soil > Palsa > Peat permafrost | place: Sweden... | reverse complement strand
ACGGGCTGGCGGTCGGGATTGAGGGCGGGCTTGTTCGGTGAGGCTGTCATCGTCTGCGAGTCTACCAGCCGTGCGAGTGGCTTTGCTATCCAGCATGGACCTGGGGAATCGTGCGAAGACACGAAGGCAGGGCCATCGTTGATGCGATGGCCCTGTCTTGTGCATGCTGCAATTCAGGGGAGAGCTGGCTGCTGTGGAGCGTGGAACTATTGGCCTTCGATTGCGGTGACTGGCCTGTGCTCAGAATGGGGAGCGTTCTTATCCAGGCGCGGTGTGATCCGCGAGTGATACTGCACCGACTGCAACGCGTAACCCTGACCCAGCTGGTCAAAGCGCAGTGTTACGCGGGTATCGTTTGGAGCCGGGTCTCCGGGGCGAATGAGCCAGGAGAAGCTACGGGAGGCGTCAACACTCTCGAGCGTCACCACGCTCCTGGAATTGTCTTCGAGGACCTTGTAAGCGCCGGCGGGACAGATCTTGCCAGCCACGCTGAAATTGAATGGCACGTGGACTGTTGCTTCCGCCATCGCGGTGTTGGTGGCCAGGGCTGCTGCCGCCAGAGCTACCGGCGCCAGAACGAGGTTGCGTAGTATGGATCGCATTATGTGTGTCCTCCCTGTCTCTCAAATAGGACTCTAGCGATCCGCAAGAATAAAGGTGTTAAGTTCCTATCCAGAATTCGTGGAGGTTTGCCGGATGTGTCTGGAGCAAAACCACCGTAACCGTGTCCCATGCAAGCATCCTTCAAGGTGGATTTTTCTCGAGGAAAAATCCACTCGGCAACAGCGGCTTCTAGACACATCTACTGTGGTTTCGCTGTAGCCGCGGATTCAGGGCTCGCTGGGGTCTGTGGCCTGCTTTAAGAGATGAACATGCAGTCGCCGTAGCTGAAGAAGCGATACCGCTCACGGACCGCGTGTGCGTAGGCTTCGAGGACTTGTTCGCGACCGGCGAAGGCGCTAACTAGCATAAGGAGGCTGGATTGGGGCAAGTGGAAATTCGTGAGCGTGGCGTTGACCAATCGGAATTGAAAGCCGGGGGAGATGAAGATGGAGGTTTCGCCGCTTTGGGGGAGAAGCTGGCCGTTGGAGGATGCGTCTGCGGTGAGCGCGCAATGCTCGAGTGTCCGGACAGCGGTAGTGCCTACGGCCAGGATGCGACGGCCTTCCGAGCGGGCGCGATTCAGGGCACGGGCGGTTTCTTCGGGGAGAGTGTAACGCTCGCTGTGCAGGTGGATTTCGCTTACATGCTCAACTCGAAGCGGGGCAAAGGTGCCCAGGCCTACGTGGAGGGTCAGTTTGGCGATCTCCACGCCACGAGCTGTGATTTCTTCGAGGATCTTTGGGGTGAAGTGAAGGCCTGCGGTAGGTGCGGCTACGGAGCCGCGCTGGGCGGCGAAGATGGTTTGGTAGCGTTCGCGGTCTGTGATGGTGTCAGCAACATTTTGTGGGCGCTTGATGTAGGGCGGGAGGGGCATGTGGCCGATTTGTTCGAGGATGGTGAAGAAGTCTTCGACGGGTTCGAAGCGGAGGGTGCGTTCGCCGAATTCACCCCAGGAAATAACTTCGGCGCGCAGGAGCGGTTCACGGATTCCGGGGCGAGAGCTCGCGCTCGCTGACGGCTGATTCAGTGGCCTGAAGGTGCCTGCTCCCTCCGTGTTTCTTGTTTCCTCTGCAACAAACTGGAGATGATCGCCGGGGCGGACTTTGCGGCCGGGGCGGACCAGGGCGTTCCAGTTCCCTGCTGCGTCGGGGGATGTGAGCAGGACTTCGATCAGGGCGGTCGGCTCTTGTTGGTTGCGCGCTGTCGGGCCGCTCCTGATTTTGCGGGCGTAGAGGCGGGCGGGGATGACGCGGCTGTCGTTGAGGATCAGAAGATCGCCGGGGTTGAGCAGGGATGGGAGGTCGGTGAAGCTGCGGTCTGATAGCGAGGATTCGCCAGACGGGAGAGCTCGATTCAGAACAAGCATGCGGCTGGCGCCGCGCTCTGCGGGTGGTTGCTGGGCGATCAATTCTTCGGGAAGGTGAAAATCGAAGTCGGAGACGCGGAGAGATTGGCTTTCGGATGGAATTTCTTCGGGCCTCTTCATGAGTTTCTCTTAGCCAGATGGGTATTTGCTCGTTCGCGGGCGCGTTCGAGGGCGACGTCGAGTTGGTCGCGGAGTGGTTCGAGCTCTTCGTTGGTGGCTTCTTCGGAGACCATGGTCCAAAGGCCCCAGCTTACGGCGATGCGAGTGAAGGGCTTGGGGACGAGGAAGCGATCCCAGGAATTGATTACCCAGGCTTTTGCTGGCTGCAGATGGAAAGAGCCTATGGGTGCGCCGGTGAGCTGGGCTAGTTTCACGGGGCCCATCTTGGCTCGATAGATGGGACCGCGTGGGCCGTCGGCGGTGAAGATGACGGCGGTGCCTTCGCCCACTTCTGGATTTAGCACACGGCGCAGGCCGTTGATTCCCTCCTGTCCGCCGCGGGAACTGGAGCCGCGGACGGCGTGAAAGCCGAGAAGTTCGAGGGTGCGGGTGATGAGTTCGCCGTCGAAGCTTTGGCTGATAAGGATGGTCGCCCCGGTTCGGCGGAAGTAGAAGGCGCAAGGGAGAACGCATTGATGCCAGAAGCAGTAGATTTCGCGGCCGGGGGTGAAGCCGTGGAAGGCTGGAGTGACGCCATCTTCGGCGAGAACTTCGAAGCGCCAGGTGCGGCCAATGGTCATCAACAGCGTCCAGACGAGTCGGGGAACGATGGCCAGGGTGAGGCGCTGGGTGAGGGTGAATTCGGCCGATGATTTGGGTCTTCGCGTCACACTCTTGATTGTAGTGAGTGGAGATCGTGTGGAGTGTGAAGTGTGAGAAGCAACTGCAACAGCAACGACAGGTTTAGATTTGTGGTTCCCACCCTAGCCGGAAAAACCAAAGCCCGGCGAGGGTGGGTTCGGGCATTCACTCAGACTCCACACTCCACACTTGTCTTTAGCTGTAGCGGATCCAGCGGAGGATCTCGGGCAGGGTGGCGCGTTTGCCGTACATCAGGATGCCTACGCGGTACATGCGCGAGGAGAACCAGAGGACGCCCCAGATGCTGAGGAGCATGAGAGCGATGGAGACGGCGAACTGCCAGGTTGGCGGAATCTCTGAGCCCATGCGCAAGAACATGATGATGGGGGTGCAGGGCGGGAAAAACGAGACGGCTACGGACCAAAAGGAGTTGGAGTCGTTGATGATCAGCATGATCATGGCGAAGCTGAGCCAGATGGGAACAGCGGCGAGCGGGGTGTACATCTGCAGTTCCTGCTCGGTTTCGCAGGTGGCGGCGAGGCCGGCGAAGAGGGAGCTGTAGAGGAAGTAGCCGAGAACGAAGTAGACCGGGAAAAGAACGCCTTCTACCCAAGAGAAGTGGACGGCGAAGTCGCCGGACATGGTTGCGGCGGCGAGGGGAGAGGCCACGATGGCTACGGCAGCGACGACCCAGATGAGGATCTGGGTGAGGCCGACGAGGCCGACTCCGACAAGCTTGCCGGCGAGCAGATCGCCAGGTTTGGAGATGGAGAGCATGACTTCGAAGATGCGGGAGGTTTTTTCCTGGATGATGGATCGGGCGACGTTGAGGCCGTACATGATGGTGGTCATGGAAAGCAGGATGGCCATCACGTAGCCTTTGTAGAAGGATGCGATGGCGTTGCTCTTGACTACGGAGCCGTCTTTCTTGACCTGAAAGGTTTCCAGAGTGATGCCTTTATTGACGGCATCGGCCGCGGCCTGGCTCATGCCGCCTTTGGCGAGGCGTTCGTTGACGATGGCGTGGTTTACGGCATCCTTGAGCCGGCTGGAGGTGGTGAAGTCGCCTGCGGATTGCGAGGTGTAAGTCACGGTGGGCAGGCCGTCGGCGGAGTCCTGGGGCGTTTGAATCGATACGAAGCCATCGATGGCTTTGCTCTGAACCTGTTTCAGGAGCGAGGCGCGGTCTTGCGCGGTTGCGGGAGCAATCACGTCGACGGTGGCTTTGGCTTCTTTTTCACTCAGCATCTGGCTGCGAATGTCATTGGCCAGCAGTGCGTCGTCGGCTGCAATGGCGACGTGTTTGTGAGAGCCGAGGCCGATGCTGGAAAGGTATCCGATGCCCATGATCAGTGCGAAGGCGGCGGGCACCAGAATGGTGGTCAGGCGGAAAGCGCGGCCGCGAATCTGTTCCAGGTACTCGCGCTTGGCGACGAGGAGAATATTACGCATCGGCTTTGCCTCCCACGGTCTTGATGAAGATTTCTTCGAGGGACGGTTCGACCATTTCGAAGCGATATATCGTAGCCGCGGCTGCGGCCTGATGGAGCAGCTTTTGGGCGTCCGCGCCGGGCTTGAGGGTGATTTCAGCGTGGCCGGAGAAATTGTTGGCTTCCGCGATTTCGGGGCTCTGGAGGAAGGCTGAGCTGCCTTCAAACTCGACCACGATGCGATCGCGCGGGTAACTCGATTTGATGTCGCGGACTTTGCCGGCGAGCACCGCTGTGCCTTTGTCGATGAGGCAGATGGAATCGCAGAGTTTTTCTACCTGGTCCATGCGATGGGTGGAGAAGACGATTGCTTTGCCTTGGTCTTTTAATTCGATCAAGGTTTTCTCAAGCAGGACGGCGTTGACGGGATCGAGACCTGAGAATGGTTCGTCCATGATGATGAGGCCGGGATCATGGAGCAGGCACGAGATGAATTGGATCTTCTGCTGCATGCCTTTGGAGAGCTCTTCGGTTTTCTTGAGGAGGGATTCGGCGATTTCCATGCGCTTGGCCCAGTCGATGGCGCGCTTTTTGGCTTCGACTGCGGTGAGGCCGTGCAGTTCGCCGAAGAAAACGAGCTGATCGAGGACTTTCATTTTCTTGTAAAGGCCGCGCTCTTCGGGTAAATAACCGACGCGCTCCAGGCTCTTGCGATCGAATGGAGCGTTGAAAAGGCGGATGGAGCCGGAGTCGGGGATGGTGATGCCCATCATCATGCGGATGGAGCTGGTTTTGCCTGCTCCGTTGGGGCCAAGCAATCCGAACATCTGGCCGGCGTCGATGGAGAGGCTTAGGTTGTTGACTGCGATCTTGGTCTCGTAGGCCTTGGTTACGCCTGCGAGTTCGACAACTGGCATGATGTCTCCCGGCGCTCTATGTTTATGGGTCGACTCGGACGCGATATCTTTTCTGCGAGAAGTGTAGCAAACGACGCGCTTTTCCTTCAGCCCACTTGCGGATACGCAGGGGTGCTGGAAGCGGTTCCTGGAGGCGCTGAAGTTGGAGGATCAGAGATGTTTTCAGGGATTTTGACTGATTGGAATGAGTGAATTGAATGATCCGGGCCGGACGAAGATTACCGCGTTGGGATCTGAGTAGATGGGCTTCCACCCAATGAGCGTCAAAACATGGGTTACCGGCGCGTTGGGGGTGAGCAGGCAGAACTGGATCTTGTATTTGTCGAGCAGTAAATTCGTATCGGATTGCAGGGTTGCCCACCGCTCGAATTCCTGGAGGACTCCGGTCCATTCATAGACGTCGCCGCGACCATCGACGAAGACGGGTTGTTCCGGCAAGGCCCAGATCAGGTAGCCGCCATAGGTGTAGTCGTTCAACATGGGGCCGGAGAGATGGTGGGACTTGATAAAGTCGACCGCCCTTGCGGGGCTGGTCTGCTCGGCCTGCCGCGTGAGGCTTGCGCTCTTTGGAAACGCCAGATAAACGACAGCCAGCACGGCTGCGAACAGAATGGCGTTGGGAAGTTTGCGGTCGGTTGCGGGGTCGTAGTTTTCCCATGAGCCTGAGAGCATTCTCGAGAGAATGGGTGCGGCCAGGATGCCGAAAACAAAGAGCATGCGGTCGTGGCTGCCAGCCAGCCACACGCCGATCGCCAACAGCAAAAGCTCTTCGAGATACAACTGGCTCTTTTGCATGAGCCCGAGAAGGAAGATGCCGCCCAGCACGGCGAGCAGCAGAATGCCGCGCGCGCTGTTCAAGTGCAGGGGCTGCCACTCCTGAACGATGCTGAGCCCGACGGGTTGATGCAGGAGTGTATCCGCAGGATAGAGCATCAACTTCAGGCCGATGGGGTTCGCGAAGAGCGCCGCGATCGACAGAAGCATGGCAAGGACGAATATCTTTCTGGTACCGGCGCCCCAGCGTTTCGCTGACAGCGAGCCGATGCGGAATTCAAAGAACCCGCTGAAAAGGAAGACGGCGGCGAGGATGATCCCCAGAAAGAATGAACCGTGGCAGTTGACCCAGAGGGCGAAGAGCGGGGGTAGAAGCCAGAACCAGCGCGCATTGCGCGACCTGCCGAGGTGAATGAGGAGCAGTTCGAGAATGAGAAAGAGGTAGCCGATCAATTGAGGGCGGATTGAGACGCCGACTGTGGCGAAGACAAAGATGATCAGCGCTCCGAGGAAGCTGACTTTGATATTTCCGGAGTAGAGGGAGCAAAGCGCATAACCGGCGATGAAGACGGCCGTCGTGACGAGGCACAGCCAGAACATCAGGCCGGAGTAGCCAGCCCAATGGTAGGCCGCGAAGATCGTTGTCTGCGCGAGCCACTCGTGGGGGATCCAAGAGTGGTGGTTGGTGGTGAAGGAGAAGATGTCGGTTACGGGGATGGTGTGGGTGGTCCAGATAATCTGGCCTATGCGAAGGTGCCACCACATGTCTGGATCGTCGAAGCGGGATCGGACGGTCAGTACCGCAAGGACCGCGAGCAGGCTCGCAATCGCTACCGGAAAGGAGAAGAATCTTTTCAAGAGGCGGTTGGGGAGACTGTCTGTGATCAGAGGGGACGCTGAGTTCAAGCGGTCCCCATCTCCTGACCATCCTCTTCAAATAGCTGATCCGGCTCTGCAAGACGGATCAAGCGATGCAGGTATGCGCGCGAGATACAGAGGCTGCGGGCAGCCAGGGTCTTGTTGCCATGGTTTTCGCGAACGGCGGTCTCTGCGAGCTTGATCTTGTAGTCGCGAAGCTGGCGTTCGAAAGAGCCGGCGGGATGGAAGTCGGCGATATCGACGACGTTCTCTTCGCGCAGGTTGAGGGGCAAATCCTCGGCGCGGATGAACTCGCCGCGAGCGAGGATGATGGCGCGCTGGACTACGTTTTCGAGCTCTCGTACGTTGCCCGGCCACGCATAGCTCTGAAGGACCGCAAGGGCTTCTGGTTCGAAATCGCGCAGGGGCTTCTGGTACATAGTTGCGTAGTGCTGCAGGAAGTGGCCGGCGATCTGGGGAATGTCCTCGGGGTGATCCTGGAGCGGGGGCGCGTCGATTCGCATGACGTTGATGCGGTAGTAGAGATCCTGGCGGAATTTGCCCTGGGCGACCATCTCGCCGAGATCCTGGTGCGTGGCGAAGATCAGGCGGGCGCGCAGTGGAACGAGGCGGTTGCTTCCCAGGCGGCTGAACTCGCGCTGCTGCAGGACGCGCAGGAGCTTTACCTGCGTGTAGAGGCTGAGTTCGCCGATTTCGTCGAGGAAGATGGTGCCGTCGCCGGCCTGCTCGAAGAAACCTTCGCGGGCGCCGACGGTCCCGGTGAATGCGCCCTTTTCGTGTCCGAAAAGCTCCGCTTCGATGAGAGTTTCGGGGATGGCGCCACAGGAAACAGCCACAAACGGGCGACTGGCACGGGAACCGAGATTGTGAATGGCGCGGGCGATCAGCTCCTTGCCGGTCCCGCTTTCGCCGGTCACGAGAACCGAGGCGTTGAGGTCGGCTACACAGTTGACCAGATCGTAGACCTTGCGCATCTGAGGGCTGGAGCCAATCATCTGGTCGCAGCTGGAGTCGTCTTCGACGCGCTGCTGGACCGACTCGAGCTGGCGCTTGAGCGAGTAATTCTCATGCGCGCGGCGCAGCATGGTCTTCAGGTCCCGGATCGAGGGAGGTCGGCGGGTGTACCCGTAGGCGCCCACGCGAACCAGATCGACCGCGGTGGAGCGCAGGGCGTCATCGACCATGACTACAGTGGCTACCTGAGAAGAGATAATGCGGCGGGAGCACTCGATTCGCTCTTTGATGGAGGCATGATTGGAGTTAAGGTCCAAAATCATGACGTCGCAGTCGCCGCTCGAGATTAATTGATTGACCCCATCTTCATTCGTTTCGAGCAGAATCTGGAAATCCCGGCCCAATGCTGATGAAAGAAGAGGTTGCAAACTTCGGTCTTCCGAATACAGTCCAATCCGTATCGTCAATGTTCGAACTCCGTCTGCCGTCCGCCGCTGGGGGGCGCGGGGGCGTCTCGAACCGCCGAGAGCTGTGCATTTGAGAGCAGCAGCGGTAGTGGAGGGAGACACCACCTTTATCGACTAAGCGAGGCTTTTAGTGAATGGCACTTTTGAGTCAGTTTTGTCACGTTCGTGGAATTGGTGTCAATGCCGTTTTAGTAACGCGATTTAAATTACCGGTTTACGAGCAAAAACGTTACTCGTCGAGTATTTATATTTTGGTATATATTGCGGCGAAAAAATTTATATATGAGTAATTAAGCTGTGCACCCCTTTCGGCTTCTTGCGGCCAGCGTGAGGTACGGTTTTGGCTGGGGCAACAGCCGTACCGCCAATGGACGAGATCGTCGGCCAGCCGTTGCCGGTCTGAAGCTGCTCCGAGGTCGATCTGAGCTCGCTCCGGGGCCGCCTTGCGGACCGTCAAGGGGTGTATATGCACTGCTTCACTCGGGAGTGAGGGCTGTAAACATCCGTGCACACCGATCTGTGTGTCCTATTCATAACTCTGTGAAATCAGGTATTTAGGGGCGTGGGGAGTTTGGTTGGAGAATTGCACTACTCCACGGCGAGCCCAGAGTTTGGGCAGGGAGTTCCGGAATGCACTCATTCGCCTGGTGGCCAACAATTGCGGTTCTGGTTGTCGCTACCTTCACGGATTTGCGCAGCCGGCGCATCCCGAACTGGCTGGTGCTTCCGTTCATGGTGGCCGGGTTGATTGTACCGGCATGGCTTCACGGCTGGCACGGCCTGGCGCAAAGTCTCGAGGGTTTCGCGCTGGGGGCAGTGATTTACGGCTTTCTTTCCCTGATCGGCGGTATGGGCATGGGGGATGTGAAGCTGGTAGCGGCAATCGGGGCGTGGATAGGGCCGGAGCAATTAGCGATCGCGCTGCTGCTCACTGCCATGGCTGGGGGGCTAATGGCATTGGGTTTCGCGATTGTGGGCGGATTCAAGGGCGAGGTTTGGAAGAGCCGCAAGATTCCGTATGCTCCGGCAATCGCAATTGGAACGATGTTTTCATTCTTTTCCCATTGAGGGTCGATATTCCGATCAGAACAGATTCAAGCAACGGCAATCGGTATAAGGTTAACCAGCAAGATTGTTTCAATCCGTATGGAGTAGCGACATTGTGATGCCAACACCGACACAGGATCCCGACGCCCTTGGGGCGAATGTTCTGACGATTGCTCTGATCGGCCCCGATCAACAGCGACGCGGCGCGGTCGCGATCGCACTGGCCGGGCTGCAGGCTGGTTTGACTCGAGAATTCTCTACCTACCCTGACTTGGATGAAGTACCGAAGTTGATGGAAGACAACTACGACGTAATGATCGTAGATCTGGACAGTAATCCGGAATATGCGCTGGACCTCATCGAGACGATATGCAGCGCCGGCACGCCGACCGTAATGGTGTATTCGGCGCAGACCGATTCGGAGTTGCTGGTTCGCTGCATGCGGGCCGGGGCTCGAGAGTTCCTGACGCAGCCGTTCTCGACAGGCACGATCGCTGAAGCGATGGTGCGGGCCTCGGTTCGGCGTCCAGCGGCCAAGACGATCAAAAAGGCCGCAGGGCGGCTTTTTGTCTTTCTGGGCGCCAAGGGGGGCTCCGGGGTTACAACCCTGGCGTGCAATTTCGCGGTATCGCTGGCTGCGGAGTCGGGTCAGAGCACACTGTTGATCGATCTCCATCTGCCGTTGGGAGACGCGGCGCTGGACCTGGGCATTACCGCCCAGTACTCGACGGTCAACGCACTGCAAAACTCCGCGCGCCTCGATTCGAATTTTCTTTCGAAGCTGCTGACGAAGCACAGCTCTGGACTTTCGGTGCTGGCGGCACCGGGGAAATTTACGGAGATCAAATCCACCAATGACGATATCGACAAACTGCTGGCAATCGCGCGGCAAGACTTCGACTTCGTTGTGGTCGACGCCGGCACGAGGCTTGATATAGCGGACAGCCAGCTTTTCGATCAGGCAGCGACGATCTACCTGGTGACTCAGGTGAGTATCCCGGAGTTGCGGAATTCGAATCGGCTGGTCTCCGAGTTCTTTGCCAAGTCCGCGAACAAGCTGGAGATTGTGCTCAACCGTTATACGCCGCGCTCGCTTGGAGTGGATGAGGAACACATCACCAAAGCTCTGACCCGTCCAGCGACGTGGAGGGTACCAAACGATTACGCGACAGCGCGGCGCACGCAGAACACGGCGACTCCGCTGTCGCTTGAAGATTCACCCATTTCGCGGGTAATCCGGCAGATGGCCAGGACGGCATCGGGGATGCCCGCAAATCCTGAAAAGAAAAAGCGATTCGGCTTATTCGGTTAATTGCACTGACGGTAGGGACGGTATAACGTGGAACAGCTCAATTTGGAAAGTTTCAAAGCGGATGTGCATCGGATCCTGATCTCGCGGCTGGATCTGGAGAAGCTGTCGCGCGTCAACTCCAACCAGGCGCGCCAGGCAGTCTCAGGACTGGTCAACGAGATTGTCACGGAGCAGCGCATTCCGCTGAGCTTCGAGGAGCAGGAGAAGGTTCAGAACGACCTGCTGGATGAAGTCTTTGGACTAGGGCCGCTGGAACCGCTGCTGAAGGATCCGAAGATATCCGACATCCTGGTGAACGACAAGGATCACGTATTCGTTGAAAAAGGCGGCATCCTGCGCAGGGTAGATACCAGCTTCCGCGACGATCGCCACCTGCTGCAGATTATCGACCGCATTGTTTCGCGCGTAGGGCGCCGTGTGGATGAGTCCTCGCCGATGGTGGATGCACGCCTGCCGGACGGATCCCGTGTGAACGCGATCATTCCTCCGCTGGCTCTGGACGGCCCTTCGATGTCGATTCGCCGCTTCGGCACGGGCCCCATCGGTTCCAATCAGCTGGTCGCTTTGAAGAGCATTTCGGCAGAGATGATGGAGGTGCTGGCCGCCGCGGTGCGGGCGCGCATCAGCATTCTCATCTCTGGCGGTACAGGCGCCGGCAAAACGACCTTCCTGAACATTCTGTCGCAGTACATTCCGCAGAGCGAACGTATCATCACGATTGAGGACGCCGCGGAACTGCAGCTGGCGCAGGAGAATATCGTACGCCTGGAAACCCGGCCACCCAACGTGGAAGGCCAGGGCGCGATCCGCCAGCGGCAACTGCTGATCAACTGCCTCCGTATGCGCCCCGACCGCATCATCCTCGGCGAGGTTCGTGGCGAGGAAGCATTTGACATGCTCCAGGCAATGAATACGGGTCACGAAGGCTCGATGGCCACGATTCACGCCAACACGCCGCGCGACGCGCTATCCAGACTTGAATCGATGGTGGCCATGAGCAATTTGAATCTGCCGGAGAAGACCGTGCGCCAGCAGATCGCCGGAGCCATCGGCATCGTGGTTCAGATCTCGCGCATGAGTGATGGTTCGCGCAAGATGATGAGTGTCACGGAAATCACCGGCATGGAAGAGAACGTGGTCAGCATGCAGGAGATTTTCAAGTTTACGAAGAAGGGGATCGGACCGGATGGCAAGGTGATCGGAGCATTCGAGCCCACGCATATCCGTCCCAAATTCCTCGAGCGGCTGCGCGTTTCGGGCATTTTCCTGCCGCCGAGCCTTTTCGAAGCAACAACGGAAGTGAATTAAGGCAGAGGGCCGAGAGCAATGAACCTGATCTTTGTGATCGTATTCGCGGGAGCATTTGCAGTTGTCGCGCTGCTGCTTATCGCAACCGGGACGGGAGCGACCCAGCAGACCAAGAAGGTATTGGCCACGCTGGACTCGGCACTAGCCACCAGTTGGATCAATTCCACCGATCAGATCGTCGATCTGCGCAAGCAGGAACTGCTCAGCGCGGTTCCCTGGATGAATCGCTGGCTGATGAAGATCGAGCTGGCGCCGCGACTGCGACTGCTGCTCTATCAAGCCAACCTGCGATGGACCGCCGGGGGCCTGATCCTGATGTGTCTGGGTGCGTTTGTAATCCCCTCGTACCTGCTCCATCTGCGCACGGATAACACCATCTTTCCTTTGGCTCTCGGTTTGGTTCTGGGCGCTGCGCCGCTGCTCTTTGTCTTGAATAAGCGCAGCCGGCGTTTCAAGAAGTTCGAAGCGGAGTTGCCGGATGCGCTGGATTTGATGGTGAGTGCATTTCGGGTCGGGCACAGTCTGAACTCTGCCCTGAGCCTGGTTGCACGGGAATGCCCGGACCCGGTCAGCACCGAATTCCGCATTTGTTTCGATGAACAGAACTACGGCCTGGAACTTAGAACGGCGATGGACAATCTGACCACCCGCGTTCCACTGCAGGATCTGCGCATTGTGTCCACTGCGATTCTGATTCAGAAGGAAAGCGGAGGCAACCTGGCGGAGGTGCTGGAGAAGACCGGCCACGTCATCCGCGAGCGGTTCCGATTGAAGCGGCAGATCATGACTCACACGGCGCAGGGGCGTTTGACTGGATTGATTCTGACGCTGCTGCCCATCGTTCTTGGATTCCTCCTGTATCTGGTAAGCCCAGACACAATGAGCCTTTTGTGGAAACGCGATATCGGAGTCAAGCTGCTCTATGCTTCGGGAGCCATGACCATCATTGGTGGATTGATCATTCGGAAAATCGTCAACATGGACGTTTAAAGAGGAATTATGGGAATTGCAATCCTTGCTTTTTTGGCGGTGTTCCTGCTTGTCGGCTGCGGTGGGGTGATCCTGTTCTACCGCGAACAGATGGTGCAGCGGCTCTCGTCTGTAATCTCGCCCGAGAAAAAGCAAAAGAACCTGATGGAGACGATTCAAGAGTCGGGCTTCTCGTTGAGCGGCGTCATGGAGCACCTGGAAAAGGTGATACCCAAGAGCCAGGCCGAAATTGGCGTGACGCAGCAGCGTCTGAT
>Ga0302311_10005673_pt1 | contig 13103 bp, 10 predicted proteins | sample III_Palsa_N1_3_FD_200449 | JGI IMG/M metagenome (GOLD analysis project Ga0302311, IMG submission 200449) | Peat permafrost microbial communities from Stordalen Mire near Abisko, Sweden - III_Palsa_N1_3 | ecosystem: Environmental > Terrestrial > Soil > Palsa > Peat permafrost | place: Sweden... | reverse complement strand
CTTGCCGATGGTCTCGCGAACCGTGACGTAGCCGGCGCGAAGGGTGTATGCCACCTTGACCTGAGGAATGCCGCTGCCGGCGGCGGCGGGAGCGAAGTAGGTGAGGCCAACGCCGGCGACCAGGCCGCCGATGGCGGGCGAGAGAATGGTCCACCAGATCCAGCTATGGCCGGGAGCGGTGTTGGCGCGATTAATGAAGAGAATTTCGAGACCCAGGATGCTGAGGTGGAAGGCCACCGCGGCCAGGCCGCACAGACCGCCGGCCAGGATAGTGACGGCCAGCAGGCGCTGCCTCTCGGTTGGCATGCGCCGCAGGAGCCAGGCGTAGATCCGGTGGAAGAGGCCCTGGAATCCAACCGAATAGCTCGGGGCCGGAGCGTCTTCGCTATTTGCCGCCATCACTTAATCAGTATAAGAGCCGCGATCGACGGCGAAATCTTCGGAGTGGGTTCAGCAAGTTAGCCGCCGCTTCGCGGTAATGAGCAAGTTGGCAAGTTAGCGAGAGCAATGGTCGGCGCAGGTTTCATCTCTCGTGGGTTGGCGAACCCGGTGGACGACTAAAAGGTCACTGCCTGGGATCCGTGGCCTGCATGAATTCGGCCAGGTAGTCCTTCCACACCGCCGCTACTGTATGCGTTCCGTGTCCGCGCGTTGCGTCGGAGATGGGAATGAGAATGAAGCGGGCGTTGGGCATGCGCTTAACTTCCCTTTCGGCAATGCCCAGTTCTGGCGGGTTGATGAAATCGTCGGCGGAGTTGATCCACAGAATGGGGGTGGTGATCTTGTCCAGGTTCGGTCTGGGGTCGTAATTGCGGCTGGCGTTCATCTGGTAGATCAGGTCGTTGGCATCCGTCGATGCAAGGACCCGGGCGAGGGATTGATCGATGTACTTTTCAGCGGCGTCGCGCGTGGGAGCCTGCTTTTGCATCTGCAAGGGGCTCGATCCCATCATCAGGATGATCTCGTTGGCGGTGCGCAATCCCTGCACCGGCTCGGTCTTGTACTCGCCTTCCATCCACGCGGGGTCTTGTTTGACGGCCTGGATGGCCATGTAGCGCATCATGCGGTTGCGGCCGGCAATCTGAACGGGCAGGCAGGCGAAGGGCGCCAGCGCATCGGCAAAGCCGGGGTAGGTTTCGCCCCACACAAACGACTGCATGCAGCCCATGGATGTGCCCAGGATGAGGCGCAGGTGATCGATTTTCATGTGGTCGAGCATCATGCGCTGGCTGGCGACCATGTCGTCGTAGTCGTAGGCCGGGAAGTGCGCATGAAGGCCGTCCGAGGGCTTCGAGCTCTCGCCGTGGCCGATGTCGTCGGGCAGGATGAGGAAGTATTTGGTGATGTCGAGCGGCGCGCCAGGACCGAAGAGCACGTCGGAAAAGAGTGGATTCATGAGCGAATGTGCGTTGCCTCCGGTGCCGTGCAGCAGAAGCACGGCGTTGTCCACGTGGCCGGCGGCATTGCGGTGCGGAGTGCCAAGGGTAAGGTAGTGCAGCTTTAACTCGGGGAGCATTTCGCCGCTGCCAAAGCGGAAGTTGGGGAGAACGACAGTTCCATCGACGGCGGGCCATTTGGACGGCTGGGCCGCTGGAGCCGGTGCCTGATTCGCAGGCGAAAGGGACATCGTCTGGCACAGGGCCGCCGTACAAAGCATGAGGCACGAGGCAATCATCATCTGGACGGTGCGCAGAAACATTTGAAACCTCACAGGGTTGGCATTGCGGACTCTGACCAACATTCTCTACTCCCGGAGTCAATGTCAAGCAGATCAACGGGGCTGCGGTCCGGTAAGCGAACTGGCGATTGTAAGCAGATTGTCATTTGATTGTCGCCGCCGTCAAAAGCGATTGCGTCTATGCCTATACTGTGATTCCGGCGGTGCTGAATGAAGTCCCCACTCATTCCATCTCCTGCGGCACACCGGAGGTTTAACCCCAATGGCGACAAGAGTGTCAATGCGCTCCCATGACCTATTTGGCAACGTACCGTAGCGGGAAGCCAGGTTGGCAGTTGGGCGGATTGACTGGCCGATGGGGCTTAAGGGTCTTCGCAAATTGACCCAGCGGGGGCCCGATTTTTTTGATCGAAGGAGCGCATTAAACCGCCTGCCATGGCCGAGCCCAAGGTTGCTCGTTTATAGATCTTCCGCGGTCGACTTTTTCGCGCTAGAATTCTGCTAGCACCATGTTTAGCCGCTCCGCAGTCCGCGTTTCTTCTACGCCGCTGGCCAGGCGATTTCGCCGCGGCCGCCACGACCGCGGACGGCTCCTTTCCCGCTGACGAATCTATCCCGTTCAACATTTTTCCGATTTGCGGAAGCCGCTTCGCGTCGAAGTGACCAGCGACTTTTCCGCGAGCCGGCGCTGACGAATAGAATTTGAGAGACATCCGCCTGTGCGCGGATAGAAAGGCTAACCAAGATGAACAGCTTTAACAGCCGGGCCACGCTTACTTCCGGCAAGAACACGTATTCGATCTTCCGGCTTCCGGCGCTGACAGCGCGCGGCTTCGACTTGAGCCGGCTTCCATTCAGCCTGAAGATTCTGCTTGAAAACCTGCTGCGCCGCGAAGATGGCGTGAACGTGACTGCCGCGGACATTGAGTTCCTGGCCAACTGGGACGCCAAGGCCGAGCCCAGCCGCGAGATCGCTTACATGCCCGCCCGCGTGCTGATGCAGGACTTTACCGGTGTGCCCGCAATTGTGGACCTGGGCGCAATGCGCGACGCGATCAAGACGTTGGGCGGCGATCCGGAGCGTGTGAATCCGCTGGTGCCGGCGGAGCTGGTGATCGATCATTCGGTGCAGGTGGACGAGTTTGGCGCCGCGGGCGCTCTTGCTGCCAATACTTTGCTGGAGTTCCAGAGGAACCGCGAGCGGTATGCCTTTTTGAAATGGGGGCAAACGGCGTTTCGCAACTTCAGTGCTGTTCCGCCAGGCATGGGGATTTGCCACCAGGTGAATCTCGAATACCTGGCTCGCGTGGTTTTTACCACGGAGATCGACGGCGAGATGTTCGCGTATCCTGACACGCTGGTCGGGACCGACTCCCACACCACAATGATCAACGGGCTGGGTGTGCTGGGATGGGGCGTGGGGGGCATCGAGGCTGAGGCGGCGATGCTGGGCCAGGCTGTCTCCATGCTGGTGCCGCAGGTGGTGGGCTACAAGCTCACAGGCAAACTGCGCGAGGGAGCGACGGCCACTGACCTGGTGCTGACCGTGACCCAGGCGCTGCGCAAGCTGGGAGTGGTTGGGAAATTCGTCGAGTTCTATGGGCCGGGAATCGCGGAGCTGCCGCTGGCTGACCGCGCCACCATCAGCAATATGGCTCCGGAGTATGGCGCAACATGCGGCATCTTCCCGGTGGATGCGGAGACGCTGCGCTATCTGCGGCTGACGGGGCGCAGCGAGGAGCAGATTGCGCTGGTGGAGGCTTACTACAAAGAGCAGGGGCTTTTCCACACGGCCAGCTCGCCGGAGGCTGTGTACACGCAGACGCTGGAATTGGACCTGGCTACTGTGGAGCCGAGCGTCGCGGGCCCGAAGCGCCCGCAGGATCGAGTGCTGCTGAAGGATGCGGCGGCCAGCTTTGCGCAGCAGCTTCCTGGTCTACTGTCGCCAACAGCCAAACCGCTGGGAACGCGGACGGCTGCCGCGTGGCAGCGGGCTGCCGTGACCGATGCAGCAGTGGCGGCGGAAGACAACGAGGGGCCGGTGGCATCCGGGGCAGAGACAACCGCAGATCCTTCGACTGCGGTTTGGCGTCGATCCGGACACTTATCTTGACCATGGGTCAGTTGTGATTGCAGCGATTACGAGCTGCACTAATACATCTAACCCGTCCGTCATGGTGGCTGCGGGAATTCTTGCCAAGAAGGCGGTCGAAAAAGGCCTCACTGTTCCACCTTGGGTGAAGACTTCGCTTGCGCCAGGGTCACGCGTTGTGACGGACTACTACACCAAGGCTGGGCTGCTGCCGTATCTGGAAAAGCTGCGCTTCAACGTGGTGGGGTATGGATGCACCACATGCATCGGCAACTCTGGACCGCTGCCTACGGATGTTTCGAAGAGCATCGACGAGCATGGGCTGGTCGCCGTCAGCGTGCTGAGCGGCAACCGCAACTTCGAGGGGCGCGTGAATGTGGATGTGCGCGCTAACTACCTGATGAGTCCTCCGCTGGTGGTTGCTTACGCGCTTGCGGGCAGGATCGGGCACAACTTCGAGACTGATCCGCTGGGTACGGATGAGGCTGGTCAGCCGGTCTATCTCAAGGACATTTGGCCGACGCAGGCGGAGGTGGCGGCGGCGATCGAAAAAGGCCTGTCGAGCGAGAGCTTCCGCCGCGAGTACTCGACCGTGAGCCTGGGCGATGCCAACTGGCAGGGGCTCAGTTTTCCTACCGGCGACGTCTACCAGTGGGAGCCGGATTCGACTTACATTCGCAAGGCGCCTTACTTCGACGGGATCACTAAGACGCCTGCGCCGGTGACCGACATTCTGGGCGCGCGGGTGCTGGCGGTGCTGGGTGATTCGGTGACTACGGACCACATTTCGCCGGCTGGGAACATCAAGGCTAACGGGCCGGCTGGGAGGTACCTGTCGGAGCATGGCGTGAAGCTGGCCGACTTCAACAGCTACGGTTCGCGGCGTGGCAATCATGAAGTGATGGTGCGCGGGACTTTCGCTAACGTGCGGCTGCGGAATAAGCTTGCGCCGGGGACCGAGGGTGGCGTGACGCGGCTACTGCCTGCCGGCGAGGGCATGTCAATCTTCGATGCCAGCGTGAAGTATGCGGAGCGGGGCGTGCCGCTGGTGATTCTGGCGGGCAAGGAATACGGGTCCGGCTCGTCGCGCGACTGGGCGGCCAAGGGGCCGAATCTGCTTGGAGTGAAGGCGGTGATCGCGGAGAGCTTCGAGCGCATTCACCGGTCGAATCTCGTCGGCATGGGAATTCTGCCGCTACAGTTCGCGGATGGGGAGAATGTGGAATCGCTGGGCTTGACAGGGGAAGAGGTTTACGATTTTGCCGGGCTGACAACGCTTTTGGCGAGCAAGTTTGCGGGTGGGCGCACGCTCAAAGTAAAGGCCACCGCAGCTGACGGAACGGTGAAGGAGTTCGAAGCCAAAGTCCGCATCGATACGCCGCAGGAGATTGAGTATTTCGAACACGGCGGGATTTTGCAGTATGTGCTGCGGCAGTTGGCGGGGAAGTAACCACCTGCGTTGGGGCAGATGGCGCTTGCGCGCCTAGAGTTCGCGGTTCCCAGGTCTCAAAATCGAGACCTGGGGCACCCAGCAAGCTCAGCGCATGCGATAGCCTACCCTAGTATGAATTCCTGGATGAAAGCCTCCACGAAGGTTTTGTTGCGGGCAGTATCCTTTGTTCTGCTCGCAATAGCCGCGATCTCATTTCTTATGGGCGGCTGGGTCCTGGCGGAATTCTATGGAATGAGCCGTTTCCTTGGCGAGGCGATTGGAATCGGTGTCGCGGTCGCTTGCGGAATTGCGGGAGCGCTCATCAGGCCAGCGAAGGAAAGCGCAAAAAAATAAGGAGTGAGGAGTCGTTCTATACTCTCGGTATGCGAAACGAATTCACTGCGGTCATGGAGCGCGACGGCGAATGGTTGGTCGCCTGGTCTCCCGAGATTCCGGGCGCTAACGGGCAAGGGCGCAGCGTGGAAGAGTGCCGTGAAAGCTTTGGCGCTGGCATTGAACTGATTCTGGAAGATCGCTCCCGCAGGGGTTAAAACCCCTCGTCATTTTGGCCTCTTTCGGCACGACTGAAGTCGTGCCCTGACACTTCTTGCTGCTGCCGGTGAGTGTTTCGCCGGGCAGTAAGATTATGCCCTGTTGCAAATCTGGTTTTTGAGAATCTCTATGGCAACACGAAACGCCACTCCCGCCTGGGTCTGGCGTTTTTCTCTCAAATGCGGGAGTGGATTACTTCTTCTTCACTGCCGGCTTGGGCGCGGGGCGCTTGGTTCTGGTGGCGTCGACTAGCGGCGGCGCGGGCTCCTCTTCCTTGTGGGTGAGGAAGCGAACGCCTTCCATACTGTGCTCGCCCATTACGTGCAGGCGCAGGAAGTTGGTTGAGCCGGATTTGGTGCGGGTGCCGGCTACGATGGCGATTACCTCGCGGGGACGCACGTAGCCGCCTTGTTCGAGCAGGCTCTCGGCGCACTCAACCATGGCTTCTGTCGAATTGACTTTGGGACATCGGATGGGGGTGGTGCCCCACAGCAGGTTGAGGCGGTTGATGGTTACTTCGATCGGGCTGAGCGCGAAGATGGGCGAGGTGGGGTGGTATTTCGAAAGCTGGCGCGCGGTCACGCCGGACTCGGTGAAGAGCGCAATGCCGCGCAGGTCTAGGTCGTCGGCGGCGTGGGCGGTGGCTTCGCAGATGGTCTCGGCGATGGAGAGATGGCTGCGGCGCTCTCGGGCTTCGTCGTAGCTCTGTTCCTTGATGTGGTGCTCAGCGTCGGCAACGATGCGGGCCATCATGGAGACGGCTGCTACCGGATATTTGCCGACGGCCGACTCGCCCGACAACATGACGGCATCGGTGCCGTCGTAGACTGCGTTGGCCACGTCGGAGACCTCGGCGCGGGTGGGTCGCGGGTTGTCGATCATCGACTCCAACATTTGAGTGGCAGTGATCACAGGCTTGCGGAACTCGGCGGCGCGGCGGATGATGTGCTTCTGGATGGCGGGAACTTTTTCAGGCGGAACTTCGACGCCGAGATCGCCGCGGGCCACCATGATGCCGTCGGAAACTGTGAGGATCGAGTCCAGGTGCTCGATGGCCTGGGGCTTTTCCAGCTTGGCGATGATCCAGGTCTCGCTGCCGTAGGCTGAGACGCGGTTTCGCACCAGGCGCACATCCTCGGCGGTGCGGACAAAGGAGACGGCGATGGCGTCTACGCCGTTCTTGAGCGCGAATTCAAGATCGGCGCTGTCCTTGTCGGTCAACGAAGGAACGCGCACCGGAATGCCGGGCAGGTTGATGCCCTTGTTTTCTCCCAGCATGCCGCCGTTGATGATGTCGCAGATCACGTCGTCGCCATCGACATCGTGGACGCGCAGCTCGATCAGGCCGTCGTTGAGCAGGATGCGCGAGCCTTGCTCGACATTTTCCGCCAGCGTCTTGAAGGTTGTGCCCACCAGCGATGCAGTTCCTGGAACGTCGCGCGGCGTGATGGTGAGGCGGCCACCGGCCCGGAGCAGCACGGCCTGGTGGTCTTTCAATTTGGAAGTCCGGATCTTGGGGCCTTGCAGGTCGCCCAGGATACAGAGCGGCTTGCGTTCCTCGCGGCTGACCTTGCGGATCATCTGGATCAGCGCCAGCTTCTCCTCGTGCGAGCCGTGAGAGAAGTTGAGACGCACGACATCGACTCCGGCGCGGACTAGTTCATGAAAAACAGGTTCGGTGTTGGAGGCTGGCCCCAGAGTGGCGACGATTTTGGCGCGGCGTTGCGAAGGGGAATCGGTCAGGCTTAATTCGAATGCCATGGGGCGGGCTCCAAAGAAGGGCTGATTTTTCAATCAAGAATCGGGGTGAGTGGGGCAGCTTCATTGTACATGGCGATGCGGACCGAACTCCGGCTCTATCCATGATGCATGGGGCGAAACGCAAACGCCAGCATGCGTTTTCATTGACTTGAAGTAGCCTGATGGGGTGGGGCAAAAATGGAAGCGAGCTCCTGGCGTTCCCGAAAAAGGGCGCCATTCAATTCCGCTCCCAGCAGCACGCTGACTGCGCTGATGTAGAGCCAGATCAGCGTGGCGATTCCGGCGCCAAAGGAGCCGTAGAACATGGTGTAGTCGGCGATGCGGGTGACGTACCACCCGAAGGCCAATGTAGCCGGGAACCAGATCAGCGTGCCGGTCACGGCGCCGGGAGCTACCCGCATCCAATATTCCGTGCGCCGGGTGCCGAAGTGGTAGAGGGCGCTGAGCACGACGACGCTGGTGAACAAGGCGATTGCCCAGCGCACGCCGCGCCAGAAAATAAGCACGACGTGGCGCAACTCGTGGTCGGAGTTTTGGATCATCCAATTCTCGATGGTGTGGCCGAAGATGACCAGCAGCGTGGCCGCCGACAGCGGCACCAGCACGATGGGCACCAGCAGCAGGGCGCGCGCCCGGCGGCCCCAGAAGCTCCAGTCGTCGAACGGCAGGCGATAGGCGCGGCGAAAGCCCTCCATCAGCGACAGCATCAGGCCGAGGGCGGCAAAAATGCTGAGGGCGCTGGCATAGAGAATCAGCTGATTGGAGTGGAATTTGCTGCTCAACACGTAGGACTGCAGCAGGTCCATGGAGTCGGCGGGCAGAATCTGCTCGAAGGCGCCGCGGATTTCGCCCACCAGCGTGGTGCCTTGAGGAACTTGCGCCAGCACGGTCGTGATGACGAGAAGCGCGGGAAACATCAGCAGCATGCCGGAATAAGCCACAGCTTTGGCCGTGTTGAACACGTCGTTGACCAGAGCCTGAATGGCGGCATCGCGGAGATGAGCAAGGGACCTGAACATGCGCGTCAATGCTCAGAGTAGAGCATTCTCGGGGATTCTTGCTAGTGGGTCGAGTCGGGGGGATCAATGCATAAGTTCCGTGGTGCAAATGCAGGTCCCCTTCGACTACGCTCAGGGCAGGCTTTCGACTCCGCTGAAGTACGCTTCGCTCAGGATGACGTGTCATTAATTGGTATGAACAAATCGAACAGCTTCTTCTTGTCAGACGGTTTATGATGGCGCAGCTATGAAATTTAACTTCCATCGCTCTGTCATGTTCTTCTTCCCGCTGCTGCTGTTGGCCGGTTTTGGCTGGCGTTCGGGCGCGGCTCAAACCAGTCCTGCTCCCAACCCTCAACTGGCTGCGAAAGAGCTGAACGCGCGCGTTGAAGCGTTGCTGAAAAAGATGACGCTGGAGGAGAAGATTGGGCAACTGGCGGATTACTCCGCCGGATTCGCTACTGGGCCCAATGCTTCCAACCTCAAGTACGACGAGCTGGTGGCCAAGGGGCAGGTGGGGTCGTTTGTGAACGTGGTGGGCGCCGAAGCGACCAACCATTACCAGCACATTGCCATGGAGAAGTCGCGGCTGCACATTCCCATGCTGTTCGGCCTGGATGTGATTCATGGGCACCGCACCACCTTTCCGGTGCCGCTGGCTATTGCGGCCAGCTTCGACCCCGCACTGGCGGAACTGGTGGCGCGTACCGGCGCCACGGAAGCCCGCGCCGACGGGATCGCCTGGGTGTTTTCGCCCATGGTGGACATCGCGCGCGATCCGCGCTGGGGACGCATCGTGGAGTCGAGCGGTGAGGATCCCTACCTGGGATCGGCATTGGCGCGTGCCTGGGTGAAGGGCTACCAGCAGGACGATCTCTCCAAGCCCGATTCGGTGGCGGCGTGCGTCAAGCACTTTGCCGCGTACGGCGCGGCCATAGCAGGGCGCGACTATAACGCCACCGACATGAGCGAGATCACCCTGCGGCAGATTTACCTGGAGCCCTACCACGCGGCGGTCGAGGCCGGAGCGGCCACCATGATGAGCTCCTTCAATTCGATCAACGGGATTCCCGCATCGGCCAATCCCTTCACGCTGACGCAGATTCTGCGCAAGGAGTGGGGCTTCGACGGTTTTGTCGTCTCCGATTGGGGCGCTGTATCTGAGCTGATCAACCACTCCATCGGCGACGGGCCAACGGTGGCGCGCAAGGCGCTGGAGGCTGGGGTGGATTCGGATATGGAAGGCCATTTGTTTGACACGGCGATTGCGGAGCAGGTGCGGTCGGGAAAGATTCCGGAGAGCGTGGTGGACGAGGCCGCGCGACGGGTGCTGCGCGTCAAATTTGCGCTGGGCCTCTTCGATCATCCCTACACCGCGGAGACACCCGCCTACGATGCCACTCCGGAGCGCCGCGCCGCGGCCCGCAAGGCGGCCGATGAGACTTTTGTGCTGCTCAAGAATGATCCGGTCGAAGCCGTTGGAACACTGTTGCCGCTGACCGCAAAGGCGAAGAAAGTGGCGCTGATCGGCCCGCTAGCCGACAACCGGCGCGAGATGCTGGGCGCGTGGGCGGTCACCGGCGATCCCAAGTATGTGGTCACGCTGCGTGCGGCTCTCGAGGAGCGGCTTGGCGACCGGCTGCTTTATGCGCGAGGGTGCGAGCTTCTCAGCGGCGAGGACGCGAACGTGCTGAAGCGCGTCGCCGCCTTCAACAATCCACATGCTTCCGACGAGCACCTGACCGCGCCCGACGACGCCAAGACAATCGCGGAAGCCGTGGAAACGGCCAGGAAGGCAGACGTGGCTGTTCTGGCGCTGGGAGAGCCTACAGACTGGATGGAGGGCGAAGCCAGCAGCCGCGCGACGCTGGGTTTTACCGGCGCGCAGGAACAGCTTCTTGAAGCCGTGGTGGCGACAGGCAAGCCGGTGATCCTTTTAGTGCTGGCGGGGCGTCCGCTGGAACTGAAGTGGGCTGCCGCGCATGTGCCGGCAATTCTTGAGGGCTGGAGTCCGGGAATCGAAGCTGGGCACGCGCTGGCCGATGTGCTGTTCGGCGATGTGAACCCATCCGGCAAGCTGCCGGCGAGCTTGCCGCGCGCGGTGGGCCAGGAGCCGCTCTACTATGCGCAATTGCCCACCGGGCGGCCGGCGCACGGGGATTTGAGCCGCTTCCCGAGCAACGCGGCGGAAAAATTCAATTCGCGGTACATGGACGAGGAGAACTCGGCACTGTTTCCCTTCGGCTGGGGACTGAGTTATACGCGTTTCAGTTACTCGAAGCCGACTATTAGCCGTGCGGAGGTTCCGGTGCAGGAGGTGATCGCGTCAGGGAGCAAGCCGCTCGTGACGGTGGGCGTGGATGTGAGAAACACCGGCAGCGTGGCTGGAACCGAAGTGGTGCAGCTCTATATTCGCAACACAGCCGCGAGCGTGGAGCAGCCGGTGCGGGAACTGAAGGGCTTTGCGCGGATTGCGCTGGCTCCCGGCGAACAGAAACATGTGGAGTTTCCGCTGGGGTTTGATGAGTTGAATTTCTATAACGTCGAGATCAGGCGGACGGTCGAGCCGACTACTTACAAAATCTGGGTGGGCGGGAGTTCGCTGGCGACGGCGGAGACGAGTCTGCAGGTTGTGGAATGAGAGAAGCAGGGAATAGGGAATAGGGAACAGGGATTAGCTCCGGCGCTTCAAATGCTCCAACAGGCTGTCGAAGCAGCCGGGAATTTGTGCGTCCCATTCGTTCCAGTCGTGGCCGCCGGGCTTGGTGTGGAACTCGTACGTGAAGTGGCGCTCCTTGAGGCGAGATGCAAAGCGGCGGTTTGGATCAAGGAGCGGTTCCTGCTCCCCGGCACCTAGATAAATGTACGGGGTTAACGCGGGATCAGCCGATTGAACGAGTACGATCGGGTCCATCGACTGACGTGAAGCGCTGCCCATCGGACCGAAGATGTTCCTGACCCTCCACCATTCTCCGGTGCGCTTGATGTTGAATCGCCTATGGAGGATGTCGATCGATGGACTGAGCGCACCCACAAAGGAAAACAGATTGCGGCGTGCCAGGGCGAGTTTGATTGCAGCGAAACCACCCATAGAGATTCCGATCATTGCTCGATTCTCCTTGCCCGTAGCGACCGGGAACCGGCTCTCGACGTCCGGAATCAGATCGTTCGTCAGGTAATCCTCGTACTTGTCTTCCGGTTTCAATGCTGCGTTCTGATAGTAGGAGAACGCGCCCTCCGGCATGACCAGGATCAGGCCGCCAGACTTCGAAGTTGCAGCGTATTGGGACACGTCGGAGTAATTCGACCAATCCCGGTAGCCACCGTTTCCACCGTGCAACAGAAAGACGACGGGCATTTTCTGACCTGCGGCAACTTTTGCGGGAAGAAAGACGCGGTATGGCATCTGGCGTTTGAGCGCCTGGGAATAAAAGCTCACATCCTGCAGGGCGACGCCGGCAGCCAACTGAGGATGGTCGACCGGCACTTGCGCCGTCTCGCGGCGGGCAAGAAACCAAGCCGCGATGCCACAAATGCAGAGCCCCAAAGCCGCAAATATTACTTTCTTCATGAATAAAGCGATTCTAGCTCGACTCAGGTATGGGCCGTGCAGGTAAACTGTCGAGAATCGGGAGGCATTGACGATGCAAACGCGAATTCAGGGCACCACCATGCCCGTGCTTGATGTGCAGTTAGACCCCAATGAGAGCGTTTTTTCTGAGAGCGGCGAGCTCTCGTGGATGACCGCTTCCATCCAGATGACGACGCACACGCAGATGGGCGGCGGCGGCGGCTTCTTTGGCGTGCTGAAGCGGGTGGCTGGCGGCGGTAGCCTGTTCATGACCGAGTACCGCGCCATGCAGTATCCCGGCGAGGTGTCGTTTGCGACCAAAGTGCCGGGGCACATTGTTCCCATTCCCGTGGGTCCGGGGCAGGAGTACTTGATTCATCGTCACGGCTTTCTGTGCGCCACGGACGGTGTCACCATCGGCGTGGGCTTCCAGCAGTCGCTGGGCGCGGGGATTTTTGGCGGCGACGGGTTCCTGCTGCAGAAGGTGGGCGGACAGGGAACGGCGTGGCTCGAGCTCTCTGGCGAGCTGATTATGAAGAACCTGGCGCCTGGGGAAGTGCTGCGCGTGCATCCGGGTCACGTGGGCGCATTCCAGTCGTCGGTGGGCTTCAATATCACCACGGTTCCTGGCATCAAGAACGCTATCTTCGGCGGAGATGGAATCTTTCTGGCGGTGCTGCAAGGGCCAGGAACGATCTGGCTGCAGACGCTGCCGATTTCGCGGCTGGCGCACCAGATTTATGAGTACATTCCGCACGGCGAGGCACGGCCTGCTGCCGGCGGCGCGGTGATCGGCGGGATCGTTGGGTCGCTGCTGAGCGGAGGGCAGTGAGGCTGGGCAAAGTTTTGGGCCGGATACAGCGAGTTAGCCCCGCTTCGCGGGAATAGCGAGTTAGCAAGTTAGCGGGGGCGGCCATGAACAAAATCTTCGGGAATTCCTCATGACGCGGCCCTCAGCCATACCGCGCAGTCTTCGCAGCGACATTGTCTTTGCGTTCGCGCTGGCGCTCGCGTGCGGC
>Ga0302311_10005669_pt1 | contig 13109 bp, 10 predicted proteins | sample III_Palsa_N1_3_FD_200449 | JGI IMG/M metagenome (GOLD analysis project Ga0302311, IMG submission 200449) | Peat permafrost microbial communities from Stordalen Mire near Abisko, Sweden - III_Palsa_N1_3 | ecosystem: Environmental > Terrestrial > Soil > Palsa > Peat permafrost | place: Sweden... | reverse complement strand
AGGCCAAGCTCGGCACCGCGCGCCTGGAGGTCATCGCCGGCAAGGCCACCTATCACCAGCAGCTCGCCGCGCTGCGCTCGGCGCAGGACACGCTGGACTACCAGGGCCGCGAATACCAGCGCCAGCAAAAGCTGCTCGCCTCCGGCATCTCCTCGCAGATGCAGTTCGACCAGGTGCAGCATGCGCGCGACACGGCGCGGCAGCAGGTGGCCTCGGCAAAGCAGCAGGTGGCCAGCGTGCTGGCCATGCTCGGCGGCGATCCCGACATCGATCCGGACCAGCATCCCACGGTGCAGCAGGCCCAGGCGGTGCTGGACCGGGCCCGGCTCAACCTGGGCTATACCCGCATCGTCGCGCCCGACGACGGCATCGTCACCAAGGTCGAGCAGCTCCAGGTGGGCGACTACATCAATGCCGCCAGCCCGGTGTTCGCGCTGATGTCGACCCGCGACGTCTGGGTCGAGGCCAACTTCAAGGAGAACCAGCTGACGCATATGCGTTCCGGCCAGCCCGCCACGGTCGACATCGATACCTACTCCGGCAAGACCTTCCAGGCGCACGTGGTCAGCATCGCCCCCGGCACCGGCTCGCAGTTCTCGGCGTTGCCGCCGGAGAACGCCACCGGCAACTGGGTCAAGGTGGTGCAGCGCCTGCCGGTGCGCCTGGAATTGCAGGACGTGCCCGCCGACCTGCCGATGCACTCCGGCCTCAGCGCCACCGTTGAAGTCGATACCGGCCGCAGCCGCGGCCCATTCGGCACGTACGGCTCCCACGCCGCGCAGTGAGCCCCACCGTCATGCCGGCACCCGCCGGGCCCGTGCTGAACCGGGGCATGATCACCCTGACGGTGATGCTGACCTCGATCCTGCAGACGCTGGACAACACCATCGCCAACGTCGCCCTGCCCAAGATGCAGGGTTCGCTGTCCGCCACCCAGGATCAGATGACCTGGGTGCTGACTTCGTACATCGTCGCCGCGGCCATCATGACGCCGCTGACCGGCTGGCTCGCCGGGCAGTTCGGACGCAAGCGCCTGTTCCTGGTGTCGGTGGCCGCCTTCACCATGACCTCGATGATGTGCGGCCTGGCGCAAACCCTGCCGCAGATCGTGCTGTTCCGCTTCCTGCAAGGCCTGGCCGGCGCGGCGCTGGTGCCGATGTCGCAGGCGGTGCTGTTCGACATCAACCCGCCGGAGAACCACGGCAAGGCCATGGCCGCCTGGGGCCAGGGCGTGCTGCTCGGCCCGATGCTCGGCCCCATTCTCGGCGGCTGGCTCACCGACAACTACAGCTGGCGCTGGGTGTTCTACATCAATGTGCCACTGGGTATCCTGGCTTTTCTCGGTGTACTGGCCTTCCTGCCGGACACCGAGACGCGCCGCTCGCGCTTCGATTTCTTCGGCTTCGCCCTGCTCAGCATCGCCATCGCCGGCCTGCAGCTGGTGCTCGATCGCGGGCCGCTGAAGGACTGGTTCGGCTCCAGCGAGATCTGGATCGAGGCTACCGTCGCCGGCCTCGCCTTCTACCTGTTCATGGTGCACAGCGCCACCAGCCCGCAACCCTTCATCCGCCCTTCGCTGTTCAAGGACCGCAACTTCCTCACCGGCAACGTCTTCATCTTCGTCGTCGGCATCGTGCTGTTCGCCACACTGGCGCTGCTGCCGCCGATGCTGCAGGACCTGATGAATTACCCGGTATACCAGGCCGGCCTACTGACCGCGCCGCGCAGCCTCGGCTCGCTCGCCGCCATGGTGATCGTCGGCCGCATGGTGGGCAGGTTCGACGCGCGCGCGATCATCGGCGTCGGCTTCGGATTGACCGCGCTGTCGCTATGGCTGATGACCCGCTTCGACATGCAGATGAACGGCGTGCCGGTGTTCTGGTCCGGCGTATTCCAGGGACTCGGCACCGGCATCGCCTATGTGCCGATGGCGGCGATGACCTTCGCCACCCTGTCGCCCGCGCTGCGCAATGAGGGCACCGCCCTGTTCAGCCTGACCCGCAACATCGGCAGCAGCGTCGGCATTTCGGTGGTGCAAGCCCTGCTGGTGAGCAATACCCAGGTGGTGCATTCGGCGCTGGCCGAGCACGTCTCGCCCTACAACCTCGCCGCCCGCAATCCTGAACTGCTGGCGCAACTCTCCAGCCATTCCGGTGCCGCCGCCTTCAACGCCGCGCTCACCGGGCAGGCCAGCATGATCGCCTACATCGACGACTTCCAGCTGATGTTCATCCTGACCCTGCTGGCCATGCCGCTGCTGCTGCTGGTGCGCACGGCCAAGGCAGCCCCCAAGGATGCGCCGCATGTTGCCGTGGAGTGAGCCCATCATGAAATCCGAGATGAACACCATGCCGTTCACATCCCTTCCCGCGCGCGCCGGCCTTGTCGTGGCTGCCGCCCTGCTCACGGCCTGCACCGTCGGGCCGGACTACCAACGCCCGGCGGCGCCGGACACCAAGGCCTATACCGATACCAGCGAACCTCTCGCCAGCCTGCACGACGGCAGCGGCCAGCAGCTCGCCGCCGGGCAGAACCCCGACGCGAACTGGTGGAGCGGCTTCCACTCCGCCGCGCTCGATTCGACCATGCAGCAGGCCCTGGCCGGCAATCGCGGCCTCGCGGCGGCCGAGGCGACGCTGGCACAGGCGCGCGAGGCGGCGAATGCCAGCGCCGGCTCGCTCTATCCGCAAGTCAGCCTCGATGCCGGCGCCGGCCGCCAGAAATACGGCGCGCAATTCCTTGGTCCGCAGGCCGTTCCGCCGTTCACCTATTACTCGGTCGGCCCCAGCGTCAGCTACCTGCTCGACTACACCGGCGGGCAGCGCCGCGCCGTCGAGCAGCAGCGGGCGCTGGCCGACTACCAGGTGTTTCAGCTGCAAGCGGCTCGGCTCAGCCTCACCGGCAATGTGGCACAGCAGGCCCTGGCCATGGCCTCGGCCCGCGCGCAGATCGCGGCGGCGCAGGAGCTGCTGGACGAGGACCGCAAGAATCTGTCGCTGGTGCAGACCGCGTTCGCCGCGGGCTCGGTGACGCGGGTCGACGTGCTCAGCGCGCAGAGCCAGCTGGCCAACGACCAGACCCTGCTGCCGCCGCTGCGGCAGCAGCTCAGCGTGGCCCGTCATGCCCTGTCCATCCTGGCCGGCAAGGCACCGGCGGACTGGGCGCCACCCGACTTCGAGCTGGAGCAGCTGCAACTGCCGCAGACCCTGCCGCTGAGCCTGCCTTCGGAGTTGGCGCACCGGCGGCCCGACATCCTCGCCGCCGAAGCGCAGCTGCATGCCGCCACCGCGTCGGTAGGCGTCGCCACCTCCAATCTCTATCCGCAGATCAACCTCACCGCCTCGCTGAGCCAGGGCTCGACTTCGCTGTCGCAGTTTTTCGATGCCTCCGGTACGGCCTGGGGCCTGGCCGCCGGGCTCAGCGCGCCGCTGTTCGACGGCGGCACCCTGCGGGCGCAGCGCCGCGGCGCGCAGGATGCGGCGCGGGCCGCACTGGCCAACTATCAGCAGACGGTATTGCAGTCCTTCGGCCAGGTCGCGGATGTGCTGACCGCGCTGGATCACGACACCGAGCAACTCACAGCGCAGAAAAACGCGCTCGATTCCGCACAAGCCAACCTGGACCTGACGCGACAGAGCTATAGCGTCGGCAATGTCGGCGTGCTCCAGGTACTCGACGCCGAACGCCAGTATCAGCAGGCCCGGCTCGGCTACGTGCGCGCCCAGGCGCAGCGCTACCAGGACACCACGCAGCTGTTCCTGGCGCTGGGCGGCAATGCGCCGGAGGAAAGCACGGTGGCGGTCAATCAATCCGCCGGCCAATCCAACAGCGTGGCGAGGCCGTAAACCTCAGCACATTCGGCGCGGATCGGATGCCGCTTCAGGCGACGTAGCGCCGCCGCCACTGGATCTCGGGCAGCTCGATGCGCTCGGCGATGGTGCCCGACCAGGTTACCGCCAGGCCGTGGCGGTGCAGCACCTCGACGATGCGCTCGCCGATTTCCTCGCCCTTGTCATCATCGCCGAGGATATCGCCGAAGGTCAGAAGCAGGCCCTCGCCATCGACCGCGCGCTCCAGGTCCTGGCCGTGGTAGAAGCAATACCCTTCGACCGGCGATTCTTCCCCGCCCAGTTCCTGGTAGATCTCGGTCACATCCTCGATGCCGTCATCCTGCGTGTAACCCGCGTTCTGCAAGGCGACGATGCCGCTGTCGTTGAGTTCGTCGAAGGCGCGATCCAGCTTGTCGCAGTCCGTCACCAGCGGCCAGGCCCGCTCCACCGCGAGCTTGCGCGCGAATTCCTCGTCGATCTGCCGTTCCACCCAGTCCGGCTCGATCTCGCCCGGCTGGAAGATTTCCTCCAGCACGATATCCCGCACCGCCGGCGCGTCGTAAAAACCCGACCACACCAGCCGGCGGATCTCCGTTGCCGCATATTCGCTCATCGCTGTTCCGTCCTGGCGCCCGACGCCAAGCGTCGTTTCACCCGCGCATAGTAGGACGCAAGGGCCATCGTTTGCGAATCCCGTCCCTTGATGGCGCGATGTCCGCGCGCATTCCGGGAGTGACGGACTCACCGGCCCGCGTTGCAGACCGGCGGGCATGCGCAGGCCACGCCGCACAGCGATCGGAACAGCGGGATGACAGGCTATGGGATGAAGCTAGGTATGAAATCCCGCGGGGAGTGCCTGCAAGCGATGCTGCGGCTCAAGGCCGGGGCACAAAGCCCTGGCGGCCGGCGGCATGCGCGCATCGTCCACCGTTTCCCACAGGCCGGCGGCGAAATCGCAGCGGTAGGCCGCGCCCGAAGGCAGGCCGACGTGCACCACGTCGTAGTCGCTGTCTCCCGCCGGCAGGTAGATCCACGCGGATTGTCCCAGCAAGGCCGGCTGCGGCGCAGCGAACGCCGCCGTCAGGATGACGCTGCCCAGCACCGCCACCTTGCGGCCTTGCAGCGCATGATCCAGCGGGCAGTTGAGCGCGTTGAGCAGGAGGAGAAAACATTGCGGCTCGATATCCGCGGCAAGGCGCAGATGGAATACGCCGTCAAACCGGGGCAGCACTTCGCAAAAAAAGCCGGCGCGCTTCTGGCCGCGGCACAAGCGGCTGCATTCCTCCACGATTGCGGATATCTCTTGCGCGCTCCAGCCGTGCACCGCGATGCACTGGCCAGTCGGTGCGCTGGCGCCGATGCCAAAGCCGGCGAGCACGGCGGAGCGGCCGTCGCGCAACATCCGGGACAGCCTGGGTTCGACAGCCTGCAACAGGGACGCAACCGCCTTCAAAACGAGCATCTGGCCTCACTCCATACCCCGGCAACCTTGCGCGCACTGCTTGATGGTGCGCTGCTGTCTATTTGTTATTGCCATCGCCGCGAAAACTTTCCCGTCCGCCGGCCGGCATGCGCAAGCCAGCCTCAAAAACGGAAACAACGTCCAGTGTACCCGACCGGGAGCCGGCATCAGGCACCCGTTTGGGGGGAGATACCCCCCGTTTGACGGTTTCCGCAGTCCGCCGGATACTGTCCTCCGATGAACCGCCTCGCCGCCATCAATACCTCAAGTTACCGCATTCGCGGTGCGGCGGCGCGCGCGCAGAGCAAAAAACACACGCTCACCTGACCGGGGCGTGTGTCCCGTCAGGCGAGCTGACGGGATCGCGCGCAACACCGGCTGCACCTCGCATTCTCCAGTCCGCAAGCCTGACCACTGAAGACGGTCGGACCCCGCAAATTTGGACTCGGCTTTGGAGAATGACATGACAAGCTTTTCAGGAATCTGGCTGCCGCTGGTAACCCCGTTCCGGCACGATGGCGCTATCGACCACAGCGCGCTGCACACACTGACCCGCCGACTGGCGCCGCAGGTTGCCGGCCTGGTGGTGTGCGGCTCCACCGGCGAAGCCCATGCACTGGACGAGGATGAGCAGCTCGCCGCGCTCGATACCGTGCTGCAAGCCGCGCCCGCCACCCCGGTGGCGATGGGCCTCGGCGGACCGCATCGTCCGCGCCTGCATGCCCAGCTCGCCGCCCTGCGCGGCCGGCCGCTGGCCGGTCTGCTGGTGCCGCCGCCTTATTACGTGCGCCCCTCGCAGCCCGCCATCGCCGACTACTTCCTCGATCTGGCCGACCGCGCCCACTGCCCGCTGATCGCCTACAACGTGCCCTACCGCACCGGTGTGGCGATGGACTTTGCCACCTTCGAGCGCATCGCCGCGCATCCCAATATCCAGGCGGTGAAGGATTGCGGCGGCAGCCCCGCGCTGACCCTCGACCTGATCACCCGCACCCGCTTGCAGATTCTCGCCGGTGAAGACGGCAATATCCTCACCACGCTCTGCGCCGGGGGCAGCGGCGCCATCGCTGCCGCTGCCCATATCTTTCCGCGGCGCTATACCGCGATGTACGAAGCGGTACGCGCCGAACGCCTGAACCAGGCGCGCGCGATCTTTCACCAGTTGTGGCCGCTGATCCAGCTCCTGTTTGCCGAGCCGAATCCGGCCGGCATCAAGGCCGCACTGGCCCATCAAGGACTGATCCGGAATCAGGTTCGCGCATCGATGAGCGTTGCGTCGCCCGAGCTGAATGCACGGCTTACAGCACTGCTGCAAGATATGGAAGCGGACTGCCTGCGGACCTGATGCAGGGTCGCGCCGCTGTGACAAGTGCAGCCGATGTAGGATGTACCACACGTCGCTCGAGCCGGATGTTCAGGGGGATCATGTTCGAAGAGCAATTGAAAGCCGTCCCGGCGGAACCGCCGCGCCCGTACAAGTTACTGCCGGGCTTGCGCTATGGCGCCGGCACTCCGCGCGCCTTGCTGATTTTTTTACTGATCTTCATGTGCGTCTTTGCATCGGTTCCCATAATGACCATACTCGGCAGTCCGGAATCGCGCCTGGCTCACGGGCATGGAATCACTGCGGAGGGACATGTCGTCTCTGTGTCCGATAGCAGCAGTTCATGCAAAAACGATGGGCGCCGACTTACCTTTGCTTTCACGCCGCCACAGGGCACCGAATACCGCGGCACAACCGTAGTCTGCGCCACTTCTCCCTATTTCGCGGCGAAAACTGGAGACGTCCTGCCGGTGCGGTATCTGCCGGCAGATCCAAGCGTCAATGCCATTGTGGCAGGTAAAGACCCGAATGCTCCGCCCATATTTCTTTTCTTTTTTTTCCCGCTGATATTCGGCGTTCTGTTCGGATCCGTCATTCTGCCGCCGCTGCGGGAAGTTCATCGGGCGCGTCAGGCCTACAGAAAGGGCCGGCTGACGCTCGGTACCGTGGTCTATATCAAGAAGCGCTCGGCCGCCATGTGGTCGAACATGCCAAGCATGGTGTCGCACGACGTCTTCGTCGCTTACCAGCATCTCGGCGGCGCCACGCGGGAGGGCCGCGCCTGGTGCAACAACGACTGGCTACTGCACCAGCTTGCGCCTGGCACCACCGTGCACATCGCTTATCTGCCGGACCGGTCGGAGCAGATCGTGCTGCTCGACGGCTTTCTGCGCTGAACCGGTGCCGGTCGCCGCCTCGCTGGTACCGGATCGATCCGCACTTCAGCGCCGCTCGCAATAGTGCACATCCGCATCGCTGCCGAGCGGCCGCGCCAGATCGCAGTCCAGGGGCAGCAGCGGTGGCGCGAAGCCTTCCTCGTTCCGGGTCAGGCCCGGGTAATCGCGGCCGTCGGCGCTCAACTCCAGCACGAAGCCGTAGGTGGAATCGTGCAGCAGCGAAGTGCTCAGTGCCAACCCGGACAGCGGCCCCAGCGCAAAGCGTCCGTCCGCGTCGGTGACCGTGGCGGCGGTCTGCCCGGTACCGCTGGCGCGCAGCCGCAGTTGCACGCCCGCCGCCGGCTCGCCGCCGCGGCTCACGGCACCGCTGATGTGCGGCGCGAAGTAGACGCGATGCGGTGCCGGCAGGCAGGCCGCCAGCGGCAGCGTCAAGCCAAGCGCAAGCAACAACGGCATCCGGACCCTGGGCATGTCCACTCCCGGCACGCTCTGCGGCGGCGGTTAAGCTCTAATACGCTCACATGGATGGCATGATAAGTGGAATCGCCGGATAAACCCGAACCGGCCGCCGCACATCCAACACGCAAGTCCCCCGGAACAATCCAGATAATGATCCCGACCATGCCGCACAAGCTGAGCACTTCCCTCTTCACCGTGCTGCTTGCCCTCGGGCTGGCCGCGCCAGCTCACGCGGGGTCGATGTTCGGCAGGCATTCCTCCATCACCATCGGCGACGGTCCCGTCATCACCGGATCGGGGCACATCGTCAGCCAGCCGCGCCAGACCGGCGGCTTCGACGCGGTGCAGACCAAGGGCGCGGTGGATCTGGACATCGTCATCGGCGCGCAAACCGCGGTGACGGTGGACATGGACGACAATCTGCAGCCGCTGATCCGCACGGAGGTGCATGGCCAGACCCTGGTCATCGACAGCACGGGCAGCTGGACCGCCGATCATGATCCGCGGGTGCATATCACCCTGCCCGCGCTGACCGCATTGGCCATGCAGGGCAGCGGCGATGCGGTTCTGAAGGGCCTCAACGGCGGCGATCTGGCGCTGCGCATCTCCGGCTCCGGCGACATCGACGCCAGCGGCCAGGTCGCCAGCCTCGAAGTGCTGCTCGATGGCTCCGGCGACGCCAGGCTGGACTCGCTGCGGACCGCCGACGCCAGGGTCAGGGTCAATGGCAGCGGCGACGTCAGCCTCAATGTCACGCAGACGCTGGAAGCGAGCGTCTATGGCAGCGGCGACATCCGCTACCGCGGCGACGCCAAGGTCATCAGCCACGTTCATGGCAGCGGTTCGGTGAAGATGAAATAAAGCGATCCGGGCCGGCAACGCTCAAGGAAGAACCTCATGCCTCAGCACTCCGAAGTCGTACGCAAGTCGCTGCTCACGGCCGTGATTGAGGGGCGCAAAGAGGTCGAGCGCGTCGAAATGCGCGAAATCGGACTCGCCGCCGGCCAGGTAGTCGGGCTGCACCTGCACCCCTGTCCCGTCATCGGCGTCGTCATCTCCGGCCGCATCCGCTTCCAGATCACCGGCCAGCCTGAAAAAATCCTCCACGCCGGCGATGCCTTCTTCGAGCCCGCCCACACCCGCATCGCCCATTTCGACGCCACGGCGGACAGCCCGGCTAAGTTTGTCGCCTGCTACCTGCTCGGACAGGACGAGAACGAGCTGATCGAAATGCTCTAGGATGTAATTACGCGTACTATCCAGACGCGGGTAAGCGCAGCCCTCCACAACTTCACCCGCTCAACGGCCCACGCCGGGGATAAAAAATAGCGGAGGCAACAACATGCCTCAGGCGCATCGGAGACATCCGGCAGGTGAACGGATGTTGCCAGTGGCTCTCTTGCACCCCCCAGCATCCTCGGCCAGTCCACATCGCGGCGCTGCAGAAAATACCTGCCTGGCAAGCGCCGCAGGTGGGCCAAATATACCATTGGCAGGTCACTCTACTTCAGCATTTCATAGACTTGCAGGAGCTTGTCAATCGCTGTTGTCACCATCGGCATGGATGCCTGGAATTCATACCGAAGGAACAATGACTAGAGGAATTCGCCGGTTTCGCACAGCCCCCTGGGCCGCCAGACGTCCACGCGCCCAATGCCTGCTGGCCGGCCTGTTGCTGTTGCTCCTGAGCCCCGCCACCTGGGCCATCGGCTTCGGCGAGCTGATGTCGCAATCGCCGCTCAACCGCCCGCTCGATGTGGTCTTTCCGGTTATCCTCGATTCGCCCGGCGGCGACATCTCGCAACTGCCCACGGTCAGCATTGCCAACGATGCGGTGTACACCGAGCTTGGCGCGAGGCGCCCCGACCTGCTCGACTCTGTCCTGATCACCCTTGAACCCGCCGGCGCACGGGTGCTGGTGCATATCCGCACCGAGCAGAGAATATTGGAGCCCTATCTGCCTCTGATTGTGCAGGTTGCGCTGCCCACAGGCGTGCTGCGCCACCGCTATGACCTGTTGCTCGACCCGGTCCCGTCGAATGGAGGAAACGCCGCCACCGAGCCGGAAGTGGCGATTGTGACGACGAGCCCCAACCCAATCGCGGCCGCCCCGGCAGGTGTTGCAAGCCCTGGCGCCAATCTCAAGCCGCTTCCGACAACCGACGGCCCGGCACATCCGGCTGGATTGCAGCAGCACGCCAGCCGCAAGCAAGCACACGCCGAATCGGCGCCGGCCGCGATGGTGCCAGCCTGTATCGCACCAGGCGCGATGTCTCCGGCTCCGGCGCAATCGCCAAGGTTATTCCGTCTCGACTCGGGACTGCATACGGAAATTACACCGGTACCGGCGCAGATCGCCCAGATTCCATCCGCAACGAAGCCGGCGCCGGACGTTGCCATCCCGCCACCCGCCGCCAGCGGCACTGCCACACCTGTTGTCGCGGCAAGCTCCGATGCAGCGGCGCAGTCCCCGCCAGAAGCTACGACCGCCATACCGCCCACGGCAGCAACAGCGGCGATGGTGCCGGACGCAAATGAGAAGCCCTCGCGCTTGTCCTGGCTGGATATTTTCGTCATCGCGTTGCTGCTGGGCAGTGCCTGGTACATCTGGCGTTCGGGCGCGCTGGACAGCCTGCGGGTTTCGCGCCTGCGCGCCGCGGCGGACGCCGATGAACATGGCCTGACCAAACAGTATGTATCGATGACCGACGTTCACGCCGGCGTGGACGGCAGGAAAAGCGGCCCGATTCCGACCGCCACAGCAAGGGACGGGAACGGAGTCGGGCATTCAGGGCCTGCGGCGGCGACTTCCGGCCATCCCGGCACCGACTACATTCCATACGTTGCGCCAAGCTCGGAGGAGATGAAACCCGTCGCGCGGCCGCCGCAACGGTATGAAGGCATTGAAGTGATCGATGCCTCCGGCTTCTATGACGACATCGCCCTGCTGCTGGAACACACCCTGGAACGAGAACCCAGGCGCATGGATCTCTACCAGAAGCTGATTGAAGTCTACATCTCCGCCGGCAAGCCAGAGCAGGCACTGCGGATCAAGCAGCAACTCCAGGGGTTGCGCAATGGTCCGGCTGCCGCCGGCATCAACAACGAGGAGTGGCAGCGCGTGCTGCAACAGGCGGATGAACTCCTGTCGCGGGAAAGCGCCGGTCTCAACACCGATGCGGCGGACGAAGTCGCCGTTGCGAGCTCAGGCGGCCCGCACTGGAACCGTTACTACGAAGGCCCAGAATTTGAATCCCTCCCCGACCATCTGGCCCCGGTGCGCGAGGCTTACGCCGCGTTCCGCCGCGATGCGGTGTTGCAACAAACTCTCACCGAACTGATCAACGAGGAGGTGGGGCGCCCCACACCGTTGCAGCAAGCGCTACAGTTCAGCAACAACATCGGCGGCGCACAGATTTACTTCAAGCGCGAGGATCTGCGCCTGGCGGAATCGGAGCGCATCATCAATCTCATCGGGCAGATGCTGCTGATGCGCTCGATGGGCAAGCTGGGCGTCGTCACCGCCGCAGCCGACAACAAAGGGTTCAGCGCCGTGGTGTCGGCAGCCAAAGCTCTGGACATGCCCAGCACGGTATTCATGCCGCACGGCTGCATCGAGGCACTGCCGCCCGATTTGGTCAAGCTGGCGCAGAAGCACCATGTCGACTATCTGTCCGGCGCGGATCCCAGGGATGTGCGGCGCGACGCACTTGCCTGCTGGCTGGCGCATCCGGACCGCCTCGGTTACATCACTGGCCTTCGCGCGGGACCCGATCCCTTTCCCACCATCGTCATGGACTTCATCGCCGTGGTCGGCCACGAAACGCGGCGGCAGCTGCTGCGCTACACCAAGCAGGACCCTGCCGTGATCGTCAGCAGCGCGCTCGGCGGCTTCACTTCCATCGGCTTCGTCAAACCCTACCTGGACAAATCCGGGGTCAGAATCATCATGACCGATCCCCCGCCTGGCTTCGTCCCGGGCGCAAGCGCCGCTGCCGCCACGCCGGCGGCGGCCGGTTACGAACTGGCACTGCGCGAGCAACGCTGGCTGCACGCCTCCGGCCGTGTCGAATATCTCGAGGTGGACCGGGAGCGGGCACGGCAGGCACGCCTGGATTGCGACCGCGTCGAGGAGTTCATGCCGAAGCCAGGCGACGCCGCGGCCATCGGCATGGGCCTGGAAATCGCCCGGACCCTGCCGGCCACCGAGTCCGTGATCATCCTGCTCAGCGCCTTTGGCCCGCCCTGATCCAGGCGACAGTGACGGGAGCCTCGCCACCCTGTCCCGCGGGCCGGGCGCCCCTGCACGGGCCTGAACTTCACATCCGCGGTGTGGCATTCTAACAACCGGTGACGCGATTCCATCCGTCACCGGCTCTTGATAAAACCGGGAAACCCGGAACAGATTCCAATTGTATAAGGGGGAGTGGACATGCGGCTCAGGACATACAGGGATGCGCTGACCCTGGCGGCATTGACTCTGGCGGGGCTGGGCCTGTCCGCCTGTAGCGGCAGCAGCAGCCCCAGCAGCAGTGCCAGCGCCGCCTCGCCGACGCAGGCGGCGGCGAATTCCACCGGCCCCGGCGCCACCGATACCAAGAGCTGCGATGCGCCTTATGGCGATCCGCCCGCGGCCCTGTCCACCCTGACCTCCGGGGACGGCGCCGGCGCCCTGGCCGACCTGCTCAGCGTGCTCAACCAGTGCGATCTGGTCGGCGGCGAAACGCTGAGCTGGACCGATGCCAGCAACGAATCGCGCAAGGCCTGCCTGTTCACGCCGCCGAACGCCAGCAAGACCACGCAACTGCCCCTGCTGGTGTTCCTGCAGGGCTCGCTGTTCCCGGCTCCGCCCCAGCTGATCCTCAACGACTGGATTCCGCTGACCAAGACCGCCGACCTCACCGGCGACACGCAGCGCCCCGGCTTCATCCTGCTGCTGCCGATCGGCCGCAACACCCACCATTTCTACCCCTTCCCGGACAACTACGCCCTGGGCTGGGACAACTGGTACCGCAATCTGGACCGCAGCAGCCCCGATCTCAATCTCGATGTCGCCGCCATCGACCAGTTCATCGCCCAGGTGCAGGCGCTCGGCATCGTCGACAGCAACCGCGTCTACGCCACCGGCTGGTCCAACG
>Ga0302311_10005650_pt1 | contig 13138 bp, 11 predicted proteins | sample III_Palsa_N1_3_FD_200449 | JGI IMG/M metagenome (GOLD analysis project Ga0302311, IMG submission 200449) | Peat permafrost microbial communities from Stordalen Mire near Abisko, Sweden - III_Palsa_N1_3 | ecosystem: Environmental > Terrestrial > Soil > Palsa > Peat permafrost | place: Sweden... | reverse complement strand
ACCCAGAGCGACGTGGCCAGCAATACGATTTTCAAAAGCGCCGATACGGTCAAACGATTCAGCATGAATGCCCCCAATGCTTCATGCATTGTGGCGAAAACTGGTAAATATTTACGTTCGGATGCCGCTCTATAGCTACGGCGTCCCTGAAAAGGCTCAGCTTTTCCTCTGATCGGGAGTTCCGCAAGCGGAACCGGGCAGCGGCCCAGGCGTTAACGGGGCACTAACAACGCCAATCGCGCTTAAGGGGGCTACCGATGATTGTCAGCGTACTCATCACGTTTCTGGTCGTTATTCTGATCCTCTATCTGATCAATTTGTTGCCGCTCGATGGCCGCGCCAAGCAGATCGCGCGCGTCGTCGTCATCATTCTCGGTGTGATCTCGCTGTTGAAATACATCGCGGTGTTCTAGCGGCGTTCGCGCTTCCCCACGTCACGGCAAACCTCACCGGCGCGGCGCAAGGGGCCGCCCCGGTGACGGCGGCATGACGGCAGTGTGTGTCGCGTCGAGCGGTCGCCCGGTTTGTTGCCATTGCCTTGTTTTCGGGACACACTGTCGCAGGCAAGCACGTTCGCAAGCCAAGCACGTTCACAAGCTTTGTGAGGGGGCGGCATGAAACAGCCTGTTCGCGACGATTGTCCTTCCGAATACAGCCTGGCGCGCCGTGACTTTCTGGCCGGCAGCGTGGTGCTTATGGGCGCTCTTGCTTCGTCCGCCCGCGTGGTCGCCGCGCCGTTGAACGCCTCTGCGGCGCTGCCGGCGCCCAAATTCATGGAAGTGTCATCGCTACTGATTGACCATAAATTGGACGGCGATGTCGGCGCGCGGATGGCGGCTGCCATCAGCAGCGTCCATCCCGGCATCGAACAGGACATCGATCAGATCCTGCAAATCGCGCACAAGAACAACGCCAAGATCGTGGAAGACTTCTTTCCGGACCTGCCCGAAGGAAGGCTGAAGGATACCGCGCTGGCGATCATTTCGGCCTGGTACACCGGGGTTATCGTCGATGCGCCGGGGTCCACGGTGTTCGCGTTCGAAATGGCGCTGATGTATCAGCCGACCCGCGATGTCATGACGATCCCGTCCTACGCGATATCAGGACCGAATGGATGGAATGCATCCGCGCCGCCACTGAGCGACATGCCGAAATTTTGAATCTCCCTCTGCCGCGAGCGAATGGGAACGGATGCGATGGCAAATCCCGACAGCGCTGATCTTGTTATCGTGGGAACGGGCGTCGTCGGTTGCACGATCGCACTGGAAGCACTCGCTGCGGGCTGTTCTGTCCTGATGCTCGAGGCCGGCCCGCGCGTCGAGCGCTGGCAGATTGTCGAGAATTTTCGCAACCTTCCGCCCAGTCTCAAGGCGCATTGGGACGCGGCCTATCCGCCAAAGCCCTGGGCGCCTCATCTGGAAACCTACAGCGAGGCCTCGGCGGGCGACTATCTTCAGCTCGAGGGTCCCGATGCGCGCGCCTACCAGCAGGGCTACGTGCGCTATGCGGGAGGCGCCACCTGGCACTGGGCCGGCATTTGCTGGCGTCTCACGCCTGACGACATGCGGCTGAAATCGCTCTACGGCGTCGGCCGCGACTGGGCGTTCGACTACAATACGCTGGAGCCGTATTACACGCGCGCCGAATATGCCATGGGGGTTTGCGGCCCTTCAGATCCTGCGTTGCAATGGCCGCCGATCCGCTCAAAACCCTATCCGATGGGTCCGACGCCGTTCGGTCCGGGCGAGCAGCGCTTCACCGATGCCGCGGCAAGGATTGGGCTTAGAAATCTCCCGTCGGCGCAGGCGCGCAACAGCGGCATTTCCTATCATGACCGGCCGCCCTGCTGCGGCAACAATAATTGTTTTCCGGTCTGCCCGATTGGCGCGAAATACGACGCGGCAACGACTTTGCCGAAGATCGAGTCCATGGGCGGCGTCATCCTGCCGAATGCCGTGGTCTACCGCGTCGAAACCGGTTCGAAGAATGCGGTTCAGGCGGTGCATTTCTTCGACCAGGACAAGGTTTCTCACCGGGTGACCGGCAAGCTCTTCGTGATTGCCTGCAACGGGATCGAGACACCAAAAATCCTGCTGCTGTCAAAGGATCAGCAAAACCCCAACGGCGTCGCGAACAGTTCCGACCAGGTCGGACGCAACATGATGGATCAGCCGAAGATCATCGCCAAAATCACCATGGCCGAGCCGATGTGGACCGGCGTGGGTCCGGTGCAAAGCAGCAGCATCATGGATACGTCGCAGGGGGCATTCCGTAGCGAGCACAGCGGTGCGCTGATCCGGATGGAGAATGCGGCGCGAAGCGGTCAGGCTGGGGTCGCCGCCTTGAAAAAGGGGCTGGTCGGCAAAGCGCTGGATACAGAGATCCGGCGGCTGGCCGCCTGCACCGGCCAGGTGACCATCGAGCACGAGCCGCTGCCCTCGGCGATCAATCGCCTGACCTTGTCGGATAAAAAAGATTGGCTCGGGCTCAACAAGCCCAACATCTACTACGATGTTGGCGACTACGTCCGCCGCAGCGCCGAGCAATACAGCGTGCCGATCGTCAAGCGGCTGATCGCCGAGTTGGGCGCGACCGAAAGCGAGATCGGCACCGAGTTCGCCCATAGCGATCACATCATGGGTGGTTGCATCATGGGCAACGATCCCTCGGCATCGGTGGTGGACGCTGATTGCCGCGCCCACGACCACGCCAATCTGTTTTTGCCCGGCGGCGCTGCGATGACCACCGGCGGCAGCGGCAACAGCACCCTGACCATGGTGGCGCTGGCGATGAAAGCGAGCGATGCGATCGTCAGTCAGCTCAAGGCAGGCTGACCATGACGCGTCTCGCACGTCCCTTGATGGTGGCAGTCGTTTTGCTTCTGGCCGGCGGCACGATGGCGGCCTGTTGGGCGGCCGAACCCAATGGCGTCGATCCCGATTCGATCAAGCGCGGCGCGTATCTTGCGACCGCGTCGGACTGCGCGGCTTGCCACACCGCGCCCGGCGGCCTCGCGTTCGCGGGAGGGCTGCCGATCGCTTCTCCGGTCGGCACCATCTTCTCGACCAATATCACCCCGTCCACATCCGCCGGCATCGGGGATTATTCGGAAGCGGATTTTACGCGTGCGGTTCGCCGCGGCATCCGAAAAGACGGCGGCAATCTCTATCCCGCGATGCCCTACACGTCGTACCGGTTGCTGACCGACGCGGATATCCACGATCTCTATAATTATTTCCGGCATGGCGTGGCGGCGGTCGACCTCGCGCCACGCCGCACCGCGCTGCCGTTCCCGATGAACATCCGGGCGTCGATGATCGGCTGGAATCTGCTCTTTCTTTCCAGCGAGAGTTTTGTCGCCGATCCCCATCAGTCGGCGGACTGGAATCGCGGTGCCTATCTCGCAAATGGGCCGGCGCATTGCAGCACCTGCCATACACCGCGCGGGTTCTTGATGCAGGAACTGTCCGGATCGAACCTCGCCGGCGGCCAGGTTGGTCCGTGGTTTGCGCCCAATATCACCTCGGATGCTTCAAGCGGAATCGGCAGTTGGACGCAGCAGGAACTTGTCCAGTATCTGCGGACCGGATCGCTGCCACCCAAGGCGCGGGCTGCCGGCAGCATGGGCGAGGCGGTCGAACACAGTTTTCAGTACCTGACATCTGGGGATATCGCCGCGATTGCGACCTACATCCGAACGATTCCGGCGGTTCGCGATGGATCGGATAGCCAGTCGCGCTTTGGGTACGGCACCGCCGGCTCGATGCTCGGAACGCTGCGAGGCGCAAACGGAGTCCGATCCGACAGCGGTACCTCTCCGACTGGCGCAGAACTATTCCTGAGCAACTGCGCATCGTGTCATGCCTCGCGCGGGCAAGGTAGCAAGGACGATTATTATCCCAGCCTGTTCCACAATTCGGTGACGGGTGCGGCCAATTCCAGCAACCTGATCGCAACGATACTCTACGGCGTGGACCGCAAGATATCTTCGGGGCAGGCCTACATGCCGGGCTTCGGTGGTCATAAGACCGACCCCAGCCAGTTCAACGACGACGAAATTGTCCTGCTCGCCAATTACGTGTTCCAGCAATATGGGCGCGCGGGCACGACGGTCTTGCCCAGCGATGTCGCCGTGGTGCGCCAAGGCGGCCCGTCGTCTTCGCTGGTGTTGCTCGCGCAGATCGGCGTCGCGGCGGCCGCATGCGTATTGCTGCTGTTGGTCTTGTTTCTGATCGTCAGGGCCGTGCGCCGGCGAAGAACCGCGTGATGACGCCGCGATTCACTATCGTCAGGCTTCGACGAGTTGCTCCAGATGATCGGTGATCTCGCACCCCTCTCCCACGATCGTGAGCGTATCGAAGTAATCGTACCAACCCGACGCCTGCGTGATGCGAAGCATATCGTGCGAACTGGCTTCATCGCGCAGGTGCCAGAGCGCGAAGAAACGATAGTTAGTGGCCTCGGCGTTGGCGTCGGCTGCGCCGATCGCAATCGCCGACGCGCCGGTTTCCAGAACCGGAGCCAGACGCGCGACCAGGTCTTGCAGGAATTGGCGGCGTGCTGCGGGAGCGAGCGCCGTCCACGACGGCTTGCGGCGATACAGTTCAGTCATGACACGTGACATTGCCGGTTTCTCCGCGCAGCGATTCAGGATGAAGATGCGCCATGGGCGCTGACCGGTTCGAACCAGTGAACGACCGAGCCTTGATGAACGCGTTGGATGCTGACGTAAGTGAAGATGCTCTGGGCGGCTGCTCCATGCCAATGCCGTTCGTTCGGGGCGAACCAGACGCAATCGCCGGGCCGGATTTCCTCGACCGCGCCGCCATCCCTTTGCACCAGCCCCACGCCTGCGATCGCGTAAAGCACCTGGCCCAGGGGATGGGTATGCCAATGGGTGATGCTTCCGGGCGCAAACGTGGCGCGCATGACCGTGCCGTCACCCTCCTGGGTGCTGTTGAACAACATCTCTCCCCAAAAATCGCCGCTGGCTATCCCGACCGGGCCTGGCGCGATGGCGGTGCCGGCGCGATGGATTGTCATCTGTTGGGGAAAGGCCTGATGGAGGACACCGGCTTGGTCGCTCATGGCGCGGCTCCCTGGTTAGGATTGCCGATGGGTGCTGCCATGACGCCGGCCGAGAACGACCACTCATCTGCGTGTGTGGTGGTGATGATGACCGTGACGTCTTCGGGCCGCACGCCGGGGTCGTCGGCCAGCAATTCGACCAGTCGTCGGTAGAACGCCGCTTTCACGGCTGGGCTGCGCAACCGCCCCGCCGTGATGCAGATCAGGACGAAATCGTCGGAGCGCGGGCCGCCAAGATAGTGCCGGTCGAACACCAGCTCGCCGGGCTCATGCTGATGGATCGCCTGAAACCTGTCGGTGGGCGGCACCTCGAATGCCTCCACCAGCGCGCGGTGCAGGGTGTTGGACAGGGCACCGAGATACTCCGGTGTCTTGCCTTTCAGGATGGATAGTCGCGAGAAGGGCATTGCTGGTTCTCCGTCATGGCCCAATGAACGGCCGGGGCCGTGTTGACGGAGGCGACGTAACACCTCATCATTCGTCCCGACTATCAGGATTTTTTTGATTTATGATTCGAAAAATCAGGATGATTGAATGAGGCCCGTTGCATTCGACTTGGAAGTACTGCGGAGTTTTGCCGCGGGCATGGATCTCGGCAGCTTTGCCAAAGCAGCCGATCGGCTGGCCCGCTCGACCTCCGCCGTCAGCGCGCAGATGAAAAAGCTGGAAGAGCAGGCGGACACGCCACTGTTTCGCAAGGCCGGGCGAACGCTCGCATTGACGGACGCCGGCGAGGTTTTGTTGTCCTACGCGCGCCGCTTGCTGGCGCTGAACGATGAAGCCGCGCTCGCCGTTCGCGGCGTCACCCTTGAGGGCTGGGTTCGCTTCGGCTTGCAGCAGGACTTTGGCGAGGATCTGCTCCCCGGTATTCTCGGCATGTTCGCCAGAGCGCATCCGAAGGTGAGAATCGAAGCCAGAGTGGCCCGCAACGCGGAACTGGTCGACAGGCTTTGCGCAGGGCAGCTCGATCTCGCGCTTGCCTGGGACGATGACGTGACTGTGCCCTCTGTCGAGCGGATTGCGGACCTGAAGATGCGCTGGATCGGCCCTGCGGGCGAGCGTCAACCGTGGCGCGGTGTGAACAGCGGGCCGGTCCCGCTGGTCGTGTTCGACACCCCGTGCCGGTTTCGTTCGGCGGCGACGGCGGCGTTGGACCGCGATGACATCGCCTGGCAGGTCGCCTTCACGAGCCCCAATCTCGGAGGATTATGGGCGGGCGCGGCAGCAGGGCTAGGTCTGACGATTCGGACGCAGATGGGAAGGCCCGCGAGCGTCCGCATGCTCGATGACGGTGAATTCGGTCTCCCGGCCCTGCCGTCGCTCGGGTTAGTGCTCTACCAGAAGGACGCTCAGCTCGAACCGTCCGCGGCGCGTCTGGCAGCCATCGTCAAGGATGCAATCCGTGCCGCGATCGATCATCCGTAGCAGGCCGTCTTAGTCAGCGGCCTTGTTAGCCCGCGTTCTTGTCGGCCTGCCGCCTTGTCAGCCCGCCGCCTTGGCTTCGCGGCGCCGCGCGGTCAGGATGTATTCGGTGTAGCCGTTCGGCTGCTCGCGCCCCTTGAAGATCAGGTCGCAGGCGGCCTCGAAGGCCACGCCGTCAAAACCCGGCGCCATCGGCTTGTAGAGCGCGTCGCCCTTGTTCTGGCCGTCGACCACGACCGCCATCCGCTTTAGCGACTCCATCACCTGCTCCTTGGTGATGACGCCCTGATGCAGCCAGTTGGCCAGATGCTGCGCCGAGATGCGCAAGGTGGCGCGGTCTTCCATCAGGCCGACGCCGTGGATGTCAGGCACCTTGGAGCAGCCGACGCCCTGGTCGATCCAGCGCACGACATAGCCGAGGATGCCCTGGCAGTTGTTGTCGATCTCCTGCTTCACATCGTCGGGCGCCCAGTTCGATTGCGACACCGGGATGGTGAGGATGTCGCTCAGTTTGGCGCGCGGGCCGCCTTTGCTCAGTTCCTGCTGGCGCGCCTGCACATTGACCTGATGATAATGCAGCGCGTGCAGGGTTGCCGCGGTCGGCGACGGCACCCAGGCGGTGGTGGCACCGGCCTGCGGATGGCCGATCTTTTGCGTCAGCATGTCGGCCATCTTGTCCGGTGCCGCCCACATGCCCTTGCCGATCTGGGCATGGCCGGGCAGGCCGTCGATCAGGCCGATATCGACGTTCCAGTCTTCATAGGCCTTGATCCAGGGCTGCGCCTTCATGTCGTTCTTGCGGATCATCGGGCCCGCTTCCATCGAGGTATGAATCTCGTCGCCGGTGCGGTCGAGGAAGCCGGTGTTGATGAAGCAGATACGCTCGAGCGCCTGCTGGATGCAGGCCTTGAGGTTGACCGTGGTGCGGCGCTCCTCGTCCATGATGCCGACCTTGAGGGTATTTTCCGGCAAACCCAGCATCTGCTCGACCCGGCCGAACAATTCGCAGGTCAGCGCAACCTCGTCCGGACCATGCATCTTCGGCTTGAAGATATAGACCGAGCCGGTGCGGCTGTTTTTGGTCTTCGAGCCGCCCTTGAGATCGTGGATCGCGAGCAGGCCGGCAACCGCGGCGTCGAGGATGCCTTCCGGAATTTCCTCACCCTTGCTGTCGAGCACGGCGTCGGTGAACATGTGATGGCCGACATTGCGCATCAGCAGCAAGCTGCGACCATGCAGCTTGAGTTCGCCGCCCGCGGGCGTCTTGTAGACGCGGTCGGGGTTGAGCGCGCGCTTGAGCGTCTTGCCGCCCTTGTCGAAATCGGCCGACAGCGTGCCGTCCATAAGCCCCAGCGTGTTGCGATAGACCAGCACCTTGTCTTCGGCGTCGACGGTGGCGACGCTGTCTTCCATGTCCAGGATGGTCGAGACCGCGGATTCCAGGATCATGTCGGCCACGCCGGCCGGATCGTCCTTGCCGATGATGTGGCTGCGATCGATCACGATCTCGATATGCATGCCGTTGTTGACCAGCAGGATCGCGGTTGGATGGGCTGCGTCGCCCTGATAGCCCGCGAACTGCGCGTTGGTCTTCAGCGCCGTGGCGTTGCCGCTCTTCAGTTTGACCGCGAGCTGACCGGCGATGACGCTGTAGGAAGTCACATCGGTGTGGCTTGCGGTCGCCAGCGGCACGGCGTGATCGAGAAACGCCTTGGCTTTCGCGATCACCTTGGCGCCGCGGGCCTTGTTGAAGCCCTTGCCGCTCTCGCTCGGATCGTGCGGGATCGCGTCGGTGCCATAGAAGGCGTCATACAGGCTGCCCCAGCGCGCATTGGCGGCGTTCAGGGCGTAGCGCGCATTGGTGAGCGGCACCACGAGCTGCGGTCCGCAGATCTTTCCGATTTCGTCATCGACATTGGCGGTCCTGACGGTCTGGGTCGCCGGCTCCGGCAGCAGGTAGCCGATCTCTTTGAGGAACGCCGTGTAGGCGTTCATGTCGAACGCCTTGCCCTTGTGGGCGCGATGCCAGCCGTCGATTTTCGCCTGCAACGCATCGCGCACCGCGAGCAGATCGCGGTTTTTCGGCGCGAGATCGCGGATGATGGCAGCGAGCCCGGCCCAGAACGCGTCGGCGGAAATTCCGGACTTGGGGGTGGCTTCCTTGGCGACAAAATCGAACAGGACAGGGGCGATCTTCAGTCCGTGGGCATCGATGCGATTCATTATCAAACTCTCGCGAGCAGCGGCAGTTACACGCTGTTTTCAGGGCAAAAAGAGATCACGCCGCGAGGGCGGCGTTCAAGCCTCTTTTAGCGCCAAAGCCCCGGCCCTGAGAAGGCCTTTAAGGGCACCGATTGCGCAAACAATGGCCGCGGCCCGCTTGGGCGGGCCTAGATGTTGGCGGCCAAATCGACCGGTTCACCGAACACAATGCCGGTTTTGATCAGCATTTGCTCGATTTCGTCGATCGCCTCCGCCACCGATCGCGCCGAGGTGTCGATCGAAAGCTCGCTGGCGGTGGGCGGCTGATAGTCATTGCCGATGCCGGTGAAGCCATGCAGGGAACCGGCGCGCGCCTTGGCGTAATGGCCCTTGGGATCGCGGCTCTCGCAGACTTCCGCCGAGGTCGCGACATAGACTTCGCGGAACGTGGTATCGGCGATACGGCGCGCGGCGGCACGGTCGTCCGCCGACGGTGAGACCGCGGCGACGATGGCGATATGCCCGTTGCGGGCCAGATGCGTGGCGATTTCGGCCAGCCTTCGGATGTTCTCGGCGCGATCCTGCGCGGAGAAACCGAGATCGCTATTGAGGCCGGCCCGCAGGGTGTCGCCGTCCAGCAGGATTGGCGAACCGCCTTGGCTGAACAGCCGGCGTTCCAGCGCGCGCGCCAGGGTCGATTTCCCGGAAGCCGGCAGCCCGGTCAGCCACACCACCGCGCCGTTGTGACGGTAACGCGCCGAGCGTTCGTCGTCGCGCAGGCCTGACTCCACTGGTACGATGTCGACCGGGACGGCGCGTTGACCGGCATCGACCGACAGCACCAGGCCGCCGCCGGCGATCCGGCCATTGACCTCGATCACCAGCCGTCCGGTGCGCGGATTGTCGGTATAGGCATCGGCCGCCAGCGGCCGGCCCAGGGAAATGTCGATCTCGCCAACGTGATTGCGTGCAATCGATTTGGTCTCGACGCTGGAGAGTTCGCCGGGATCGACCGCCTTTTCGATCGCGACCACGGTCGCACGGGTTTCCCGCGTGCCGAGACGGATCAAAATCGAGGCGCCGGTTACCAGCGGGCTGTCGTGCAGCCAGAATATCCGCGCGCGAAGCCGGCGGGTGTCGCGCGGCGTGCTGCCGATATGAGCGATCACATCGCCGCGTTCGATAAACAGTTCGCGATCGAGCGTAATGCCGACCGAGCTTCCCGCGCCCTGGGGGCCCGCGACCGGGGTAACCGGCCAGCTCTCGACGCTCTTGATCTTTGCGATCTTGCCGGCCGGCATGATCACGATCTCGTCGCCGGTGGAGAGGCTGCCGGATTCGATACGCCCGGCGACGATGCGGCGGTCATCGAATTTGTAGATCGCCTGCACCGGCAGCCGCAGCGCCAGCGCTTGCAGCGGCCGGGCGGGTTCCAGCGCATCCAGTGCCTCGACCACGGTCGGGCCGTCATACCATTGGATGTTCGCCGTGCGCGCGGCAACGCCGTCGCCGTCGCGGGCCGAGATCGGAATGATCGCCTTGGGCGTGACGCCAAGGCCGATCAGATGCGCCGAAATCTCGTCGCTGATCTCCTTGAAGCGCGCGGCGCTGAAATCGACCCGGTCCATCTTGTTGACGACCACGGCGACCTGTTTGACGCCGAGCAGATGCAGCAGATAGCCGTGGCGCCGGGTCTGGTCGCGCACGCCTTCCAGCGCATCGATGATCAGGACCGCGCCGTCCGCCTGCGAGGCGCCGGTGATCATGTTGCGCAGGAATTCGGCGTGACCCGGCGCATCGATCAACACCACATCGCGGGAGCGCGTGCGAAAGCTGATCTGCGTGGTGTCGATGGTGATACCCTGGTCGCGCTCGGTCTGCAGCGCATCGAGCAGGAACGACCATTCGAACGGCATGCCGCGACGCGCGCTGACCTCTTTGAGCATCTCGAGCTTGCCGTCGGGCAGGCTGCCGGTTTCGAACAGCAGGCGCCCGACCAGCGTGGACTTGCCGTGATCGACATGGCCGACGATGACGATGCGAACCTGTGGGCGGGTGGTGCCGTTGGGGGTGGCCGGGATCGCGGTGGGGACAAGCATGTTCATCTGACGCCTCACTACCTGTTGATCAGAGATAGCCGGCGACACGCAGCCGCTCGAAGGCATCTTCGGTTTCGTGGTCGAGCGCCCGGCCGGCGCGTTCCGGCACCTTGGTGCCGTTGAGCTCGATCAGGATTTCCTCGATGTTGGAAGCGGTCGACGTCACCGGATTGGTGATGTCCTGGTCGCCCAGCGAACGGTAACGCTTGCCGTCTTTGGCGAGATAGAGCGGGATGATCGGAATGTTTTCGCGCTGCGTGTAGGCCCAGATGTCGGCTTCGGTCCAATGCAGGATCGGGTGAATACGCAAATGCGCGCCGGGCGGCGGCGAGGCGTTGAACTGGTCCCAGAATTCCGGCGGCTGGTCGCGCACGTCCCATCCGCCTTCGGTGCCGCGCGGCGAGAACACGCGTTCCTTGGCGCGCGTCGCCTCTTCGTCGCGCCGGATGCCGGCGATCAGTCCGTCGAAGCCGTATTTGGTCAGCGCCAGTTTCAGTCCTTCGGTCTTGCGCGCGGCCGAGCGCGCGGCCGGCGGCAAGGTCGGATCGACGGCGTCGATCGGCGGGCAGGGCTCGATCTTGAGATCGAGTTCCCATTCCTTGCCGTAGCGATCGCGGAATGCGTACATCTCCGGAAATTTCTTGCCGGTATCGACATGGAGCGCGGGAAACGGCACGCGGCCGAAGAAGGCCTTGCGCGCCAGCCAGATCATCACGTTGGAATCCTTGCCCAGCGACCACAGCAGCGCCAGCTTCTTCAGCCGGGCGAAGGCTTCCCTGAAAATGTAGATGCTCTGCGCTTCGAGCGCGTCCAGATGATCGTTGATCGGGGCCGTGGTTGATGTCAGGAGGCGTGCATCGGCCGAACGCGGCGGCAACCCCGATCCATTAACAGTGTCCACGCCACGCAACCGGTCTTTCGCGGAATCGTTGTTGAGAAGATGCATCTCTTGACCTTGGACTTTGGAGGCAGAAATTCTATAGTTGCAGCGCAATAGAGAAGAAATAATTTTCTCTTTGCGGCCGTTGAAAGACACATATATAGAAAATAATTCCAGTCAACCCTAGAAGTTGGGGACGAGAGTTTCGCATGCGATTCCTTCCGGTCTTCCTCGATCTGCAAACCGGACCTGTCCTGCTCGTCGGCGGCGGCGAACTGGCGCGGGCGAAATTGCGCGTGCTTTCAGCGGCCGGCGCGTGCGTCCGGTGGTTTGCCACCGACGGTAATCATGATGTCAGCGGATTGAATGCCGGTGAGGTGGCGCGGATCCAATTTGCCGCGGGTGATCCGCTCGCCGCCGATCTGCACGGGGTGATTGCGATCCTGTGCGCGGGCGCTGGCGACGTCGGCATTGCCATGTCGGCACGGGCGAGAGCCGCCGGCCTGCCCGTGAATGTCATGGACGACCTCGAGCATTCGAGTTTCATTTTTCCGGCCATCGTCGATCGTGGTGACGTGGTCGTCGCCATCGGAACCGGCGGTACATCGCCGGTGGTGGCGCGCCGGGTGCGCGAAAGCATCGAGACGATGCTGCCGGGGCGGATCGGCGATCTCGCAACCTTCATCGGGCGCTTCCGCAAATCGATCAACGGACGCATCGCGCAGATGCCGCTGCGCCGCCGTTTCTGGGAACGCGTCATCGATGGCCCGATCGGTGCGTTGATCCTTGCCGGACGTAACCTGGAAGCCGAGCAGGCGCTCTCCGATATCACCGACCCCACGATTTTCGCCGGCGCATCAGCATCGGGCGAGGCCGAAGGCCGGGTAACGCTGGTCGGCGCGGGTCCCGGCGATCCCGATCTGTTGACCGTCAAGGCGTTGCGGGCGCTGCAGGACGCCGACGTGGTGTTTTACGATGAGCTGGTCTCGCCTGAGATTCTCGATCGCGCGCGCCGCGATGCCTCGCGCATTCCGGTCGGGCGTCGCATCGGAAAGCCCGGTATCGGCCAGGACGCGATCAACAAATTGCTGATCGAGGCGGCGAAATCAGGCCAGCGCGCGGTGCGGCTCAAGGGTGGCGACGCCTTCGTGTTCGGCCGCGGCGGCGAGGAAGTCGAGGCGTTGCGCCAGGCCGGCATCGCCTATTCGGTGGTGCCGGGAATTACCGCAGCGCTTGGAGCCGCGGCGCAATTCGAGGTGCCGTTGACTTTCCGCAACGAGGCGTTGCGCATCACCTTCCTGACCGCGCACAAGGCCAGGGATGCCGAGGCGGTCGACTGGTCGGCGCTGACCGACGAGAAGATGACTGTGGTCGTCTATATGGGGATGACCGCTGCGACGTCAGTGCGCGCCGGCCTGTTGGCCGCGGGCCGCTCGCCGCAAACGCC
>Ga0302311_10005648_pt1 | contig 13140 bp, 8 predicted proteins | sample III_Palsa_N1_3_FD_200449 | JGI IMG/M metagenome (GOLD analysis project Ga0302311, IMG submission 200449) | Peat permafrost microbial communities from Stordalen Mire near Abisko, Sweden - III_Palsa_N1_3 | ecosystem: Environmental > Terrestrial > Soil > Palsa > Peat permafrost | place: Sweden... | reverse complement strand
CATCAGCGCGTACGTCCGCACTCCCATCGCCGTTGCACGAATCCACGCGCATCCTTCAAGACCGTTGAAGTCGAAGGTCTCGGTTTTCGGGGAAGTTATGACAGCAACGCCCAACTTCGCTACCGACGCTGCCGTCGGAGCAGGAGATGCGGCGGTACCCACGGCCAACGTGGGACCGTTCGTTCTCAATCTGTGTTCATCGACGACGCCGATGGCGCTCGCGCAGACCGATCTTGCCGAGCTGAAGCGTTTCACCTTCTTCGTCAGTCGCCGCTTCGAGGAAGGCCGCGAGCGCTTCCGGCTGCACATGGGCTACTTCGCCACCCTCGCCGAGGCCGAGGAGTGGCTGAGCGTGGTGCGCGAGATCTATCCGGGCGCCTGGGCCGGTGAAGCTCCGGGGCGCAAGCTGCGCGAGCGCGCAGCCGCCGCGCAGGCCGCGCAGGCACAGCACGCTGCCGGTCCTCAGGTGAGCGTGAGCCCGCCGCGGCCGCCGCCGGCACCAGTGCCCGCCGCCGAGCCCGAAATTCCGCCCGGCATGTCACCGCTCGATGCCGCGCTCTCGCTGCGTCTGCCGGTGCTGAAGGCCGCGCCGGCCGCCATGGCTGCGCCCCCGCCCCGCCCGATGCCGAAGGCGCCCTCGCTAGCGCCTGCCGCGGTGACCGCGCCGGTCGCGCGCAAGCCTGTCCCGGCAGTTGCCGCCGCCGCCGCTCCCGCAGCGCCGCCGCGCAAGCCGCAACCCCCTGCTGCGCCGAAGGCCACTGCACCCGTGGCGCCGAAGATTCCCGCCCCGGTGCCGCAGGCACCCAAGGCGAGCGCGCCGCCGGTGAGCGCGCGCGCTCCCGCGGCGCCGACACCCGCCGCGAAACCTCACAGCGCACCCCTGGCAGCGAAGAGCGAGCCTGCGCAGGATGACAAGCCCAAGGGTGCATTCGGTGACTCGAACGTGCGCGAGGTGCTGAAGGCCTTGGGCGATGCGAGCGCCACCGGCGAGACGCGCCTGATGCGCGCCCCGCCGCCGTTGCCGGCCGCGCCCGCCAAGGCGGCCGCGGCGGCGCCTGCCAAGAACTCACTCAGCGACACGCAGGTGCTCAAGCTCCTGGAGACACGCCGCCCGGCGGGCACCGAGGCGACGGCTGCGGATGCGGCCCATGGCGCCATCCCGCTCTTGAAGCCCGATGACACCGGCACCCGTGAGGCGCTCAAGGACGCCGTCACCCAGGATGCCCCGGTGCTGTTCGCCGTGCAGCTGCAGTGGTCGGTGCAGCCGGTCGAGCTCGACAAGGTGCCGCCGCTCGCCATTTTCAGCGCCTACACGCTCTACACCGTCGAGGGCAGCCGCGACGGTCGCAAGTGGTTTGGGTTGCGCTTAGGCTTCTTCAGCGACGCCATCTCCGCCAAGCAGGTCGCCCATTACGTGCGCTCGGAGTTTGCTGCCGTGGCCGTGGTGCCGGTGAGCACGCAGGAGAAAATGCGCGCCACCGATCAGGACAAGCAGGCCGCGACCCTCAACGCCCCGATCGCCCCGCCGGAACAGCGGGTCGATGAGTTCAAGCTGATTGACGATGACACCGCGCAGACAGAAGTGGCGAAGCTGCGGGCGGCCGTTGCGGCCGTTGCGGCCGTCGCGCCGGCAGCCCCCGCGCCCAAGCCCCTGACCGATGGCAAGGGTCGTGCCCTGCCGGGGCGTCCGATCCCCAAGGTCGCGGTGGGCCGCGCCGTCACCCAGCCGGCTGCAGCAGCGGCGGCCGCCGCGCCTGCGGTTTCCCCGGCAGCCGCGGCCGCGGTGCGCGGCCGCACCGCCGGCCGCATCGGCGTCGGCGAGAAACGCGGCGCGCAGTCACTCGAGGAGACGCTCGAGATTCTCGGCGCGAGTCAGCTGTCGATCGACAACGGCACCGGCGAGACCCTCAACGAGAGCGGCGTGCGCCACCTGCGCGTCGAGGTGCAGAAGAACTCGCCGTTCTCGAAGCTCCTCGAGCGCCTCAGTGAGCGGATGAAGAAGCCGTAGCCGGGCTGTCGAACTCGGCCAGCATCCAGCGCTTGTAGGCCTCCAGGTTGGTGTCGCGACCGAGAAAGTCGCGCACCAGCGTGGCTGCCGGGCGCGAGGACCCCGGCGCCAGCACCGTCTGGCGGTAGCGCATGCCGGTCGGGCCGCCGATCAGGTTCCTCGGATCGAACTGCGCAAAGAAATCCAGCGCAATGACCTTGTCGACCACGTAGGTGTAGTAGTTGGAGCTGTAGCCGTTCAGGTGCGTGAACGAGGCCCAGAAGTGGTCCCCAGGCACGTATGCGGTGCTGTTGTAGGTCTCGAAGTCGCGCTGGTACACCTGGTCGAAGTTGAGGGTCGCCGGCTTCATGGTGTGGAAGTCGAGCGACACGGCGGTGAACATCAGCTGGCGCTGCTCATCGCTGGCGCGGCCGTAGGTGTCGGCGCGCGTCATGCGCTCGTACAGCTCCCGCGGCAGCAGCGCCCCGGTCTGGTACTGGTGCGCGAAGCTCGTGAGCACGCCGTAGTCGTGGAAGAACTCCTCCAGCATCTGCGAGGGGGCCTCGACGAAGTCCCCCTCCACGAAGAAGGCGCCTTCGCCAGCGAAGCGGTTCTGGCCGCCGATGACGTGGTGCATGAGGTGACCGAACTCGTGCAGGAACACCACCACGTCGCCGTACTGCATGAGGCCGGGGTCGCCGGCGACCCCGCCCGGGAAGTTGCACACCAGCGTGCCGTCGGGCAGCTGACGGCCGTGTACCCCGGCGGTGAGCGGGGAGGTCGAGAACCATTTGTCCTTGCCCTCGCGCGGATGCATGTCGAGGTAGATGGTGCCGAGCTTGGTGGCGCCGTCGAACACTTCGTAGGTGGTGACGGAGGGGTGCCAGGTCTTCAGCCCCGTCACCGGCCTGATCTGCACGTGGAAGAGGTGCGAGGCGGTGTCGATCACGCCGCGCTCGACGGCGGCGTAGGGGAAATAGGGCCGCACGCTCTGCGAGTCGAAGTTGAAGCGCGCACGGCGGTACTGCTCCTGCCAGTAGCGCGCATCGGCCGCCGAGATCTTCTTGATGGACGGGTCCTTCTCCTGCACGAACTTCAGAAGCGCCGCGTCCTCGCGCGCGCCGGGCTCGCGCGAGGCGTCGTCCACCTTCTTCAGGAACTCGGCGAGCTTGGCCGGGGAACCCATCATCTGGTCCGCCATGGCGTAGTCGGCCCAGGTCGCGTAACCGAGCAGGTGCGCCAGGTCCTCGCGCGCCTGCAGCAGGCTCCTCAGGATTTCGGTGTTGGCGGGGAAGCCCACCGAGTGCGCGGCCAGCCACAGCTGGTGGCGCAGTTGCGCGTTGTCACCGAACTTGAGGACCGGGAAGGCGTCGGGCGGATCGGTGGTGATCTTCACCTTGCCCGAGGCGTCGGGCTTGTGGGAGGCGATGAAGTCTGCCGGCAGGCCGGCGAGCTGCGACTTGTCCGCCATGACGCTGCGCACGTCATCGTGCACGGTGCGCTCGAACGCCAGGCCGCGCTCCGTGATCTTGTCCTGCAGCGCCTTGATCTTGGCGCGCGTCGCCTCGTCCTTGTCGACCCCGGCGAGCCGGTACTCGAGCAGGGTATGCTCGAGGTAGTGGCGCACGCCGGCATCGGCAGGGGCCGGGACCGCGCTCAGGGCCTTGTAGACGCCCGGATTGAGGCCCAGAGCGGTGAGGGCGGCGCTGGCTGTCTGAGTGAGCGCCTGCGCCTTATCGCGCAATTCCTTGGTTGCACCCACCCCATACAGGACCTGCGCCTGCGCCTGCGCATCGGTGATATCGCAAAATGCGTCGTCGTAGGGCCGCAGTGTGTTTTCCACAGTGCGCGCGCCCTGCACCGCGAGCAGTTCGGCCACCTTCGCATCGGCGCTCTTGAGCTTCGCGTTCACCCAGGTCTCGAGGGACGCCGGGGTATCGCCGGCTTCCCAGGCGTGCTGGGCGGCCGGCAGCGCCGCGGCAGCGTTGGCTGCCAGGGCGAGGCCCGGGAGCAGCACCGCCGCGAGGGCGAGGGCGCGCAGCAATGCGCGCGGGCGAAGAATGGTGTCAGTCATGAGCCACGACTCCTGGTGCCATGCAGCGGGTCAGGTGCCGCAGCAGGTTGGGGTTGGTATCCTGCGAAGTTTAGCGCGAAGGCGCGCCCGCCGCGCCGTTCCGCGGCGCTGGCGCGACGGAGCGAGGCTTTCTCAGGACTTGCCGAAGAGGCGCTCGAGCTCGCTTTTTGCCTTGTCGACCTCCGCCGTGTTGGGCGGGGTATAGGCGTTGGGGCGCGGCTTGAAGTGGTCGCAGAAGTTGGCGTGGGTCTTGTCGCTGACTTCCTCCGCGGTGGGTTCGCGGCAGAGCTTGGCGATGCGGGTGTCGTAGTCGATGCACATGCGGCACACGTGCAGTTCGGCGCGGCACTTGGGGCACTCCTCCAGGCGCCGCAGCGGCAGGGTGAGGGCGGCGAGCGAGGCGCCGCATTTCCAGCAGATGAGATCGTGTGCCATGACCTTGAGGCGGATTCTACTGCGGCGCGCGCGCGGCGTGCGCGCCGGCGGCGACGCGCTGCATGCGGTAGCTGGCAAAGCTCGACCAGCTGCCATCGGGCTTCGCGGCCTCGATGAGGAGTGTCGCGCTCGCCGAATCCGCGGCCAGGGTGAGCGTGTCGCGGAAGGCGCCCTCGGCGTAGGGGAAGTTCAGCACCAGGGTGCGCTCGTGGCGCTCGCCGGTGGCGACCACGCGCGAGCCGGCAGCACCGAAGCGGTCGAGCCAGTGCCCGATGTAGTCGTGGGCCTTGCCGTCGTAGCCTAAGTACAGCTGCGCCTCGTACTGTGGTGGCCGCCCGAGGTCGACCATCGACAGCTCGAGCCACGCACCATTGAGCACCCAGCGCCCGGTCGCCCGATAGCGCACCGGTTTGCCGAGCACGCTACCCTGCATCATCCACTGCCCGGCGAGCTGGCCGAGGAAGCGCGTGGCCTCGGGTGGCTCGGCCGCCGCGCCGCGCGCGAGCAGCGCGCCCAGCATCAGGAACAGGCAGGCCCGTAATTGCATGGTGCACTCCCCTTGGAAGTTCAGCCCTAGCCGGTCGCGGCCACCGGCAGCGTGCGCTCGCGCAGGAACTCATCCAGCACCCGCCCGGTGTGCGAGTGCGCACGGCGGCGCGCGACCTGCGCCGGCGTCCCCTGCGCCACGATGCGGCCGCCGCCGTCGCCGGCTTCCGGCCCCAGGTCGATGATCCAGTCCGCCTCGGCCATGATATCGAGGTTGTGCTCGACCACGACCGCGGTGTTGCCCGCGGCCACCAGGCGATGCAGCACGTGGGTGAGCTTCTCGACGTCCGCCATGTGCAGCCCCACCGTTGGCTCATCCAGGACATAGAGCGTGCGACGCGCCTTGTGGCGCGGCCCGCGCGCGACCTCGTCGCGTACCTTGGAGAGCTCGGTGACGAGCTTGATGCGCTGCGCCTCCCCGCCCGAGAGGGTGGGGCTCGGTTGCCCGAGCGTCAGGTAGCCGAGGCCCACGTCCTGCAGCAGCTTGAGCGCGTGGTGCACGCGCGGATGGGCTGCGAAGAAGCCGACGGCGTCGTCGACGTTCATCGCCAGCACTTCCCCGATGCTCCTCTCGCGCCAGCGCACCGCGAGCGTCTCGGAGTTGAAGCGCTCGCCCCGGCACACATCGCACAGCACCTTGACGTCCGGGAGGAAGCTCATTTCGATGGTCTTGACCCCCTGGCCTTCGCAGCCCTCGCAGCGGCCGCCGGCGGTGTTGAAGGAGAAGCGGCTGCTGGTGTAGCCGCGGATGCGCGCCTCGGTGGTGCCGGCATAGATGCGGCGGATCTCGTCCCAGAAGCCGATGTAAGTCGCCGGACAGGAGCGCGGCGTCTTGCCGATCGGGGTCTGGTCGACTTCCAGCACCCGCTCGAGGTGCTCGGTGCCACGCACGGCGCGGCAGCCGAGCGGGTCGGCGAGCGCGGCGCGGCGCTTGCGCTTGGCGGCGCGCGTGGGCTGCTCGGAGAGCAGGTGCTTCAGGTTCGCGTACAGCACGTCGCGCGCGATCGTCGACTTGCCGGAGCCGGACACGCCGGTGATGACGACCAGGCGCGCGAGCGGGATGCGCACGTCCGTCCCCTTGACGTTGTGCAGCGCGACGCGCTCGAGGGTCAGGTGCGCGGTGGCGGCACTCACGGCGCGGTGCGGCAGCGCCGGGTGCAGCAGCGGCGCGCGCAGGAAGCGCCCGGTGGTGGAGCGCGGGTTCCTGATGAGGTCCTTCACCGTGCCGGCGCCGACCACTTCCCCGCCGCGTACGCCGGCCTCAGGCCCCAAGTCGAGTACGTAGTCGGCGCGGCGGATGGTTTCCTCGTCGTGCTCGACCACCACCAGGGTATTGCGGTGGCCGGCGAGCTCGGTGAGGGACTGCAGCAGCACTTCGTTGTCGCGCGGGTGCAGGCCGATGGTCGGCTCGTCGAGTACGTAGCACACGCCCTGCAGGTTCGAGCCGAGCTGCGCGGCGAGACGAATGCGCTGCGCCTCACCGCCCGAGAGCGTCGGCGCGGCGCGGTCGAGCTGCAGGTAACCGAGGCCCACGCGCTCGAGGAACTTGAGCCGCGCGCGGATTTCCGCGAGCAGGTCGCGCGCGATCTCTTTCTCGCGCGCACCGAGGCGCAGCTTGGCGAAAAACTCGGCGCTGTCGGCCACCGGCGCCCCGGCCAGCGCGGATATGGAGCGCTCGCGGAAGCGCACGCTCAGGGCGGTGGGATTCAGCCGCCCGCCCTGGCAACCGGGACACGGCTTCGGCTCGCGCGCATACCACTCGTTCCACCACAGCTCTTCCCCGCTCTGCTCGGCATCGAAGCCGTCCATCTCGACCCCGGTGCCAAAGCAGCCCTCGCACCAGCCGTGCTTGGAGTTGAAGGAGAACAGGCGCGGGTCGAGCTCGCCGAAGCTCCTGCCGCAGGCGGGGCAGGCGCGTTTGGTGGAGAACACCGTGACGCGGCTCGCCTTGGGCGGTAGCACGTGCAGCAGCCCCTTGCCGAAATCCAGCGCGCGCGTGAGGGCGGCGCGCAGCGCCGCCTCGTTCCTGACGCTGACGTCGACCTCGGCCACCGGCAGCTCGATGGTGTGCTCGCTGAAACGCGACAGCCGCGGCCACGGGGCGCTCGGCAGCATCTCACCATCGACGCGCAGCTGCCGGAAGCCCTTCTTCGCGGCCCACTTGGCAAGGTCGGTATAGTAACCCTTGCGGGCGATGACGAGCGGGGCGAGGAGGGCGATGCGCTTGCCCTTGTAGTCGCGCATCAGGCGTGCGGCGATCGAGGCCGGGCTCTGTGGCTCGATCGCGACGTCGCAGTCAGGGCAGTACTGGGTGCCGAGCTTCACGTACAGCAGGCGCAGGAAGTGGTAGATCTCCGTCAGTGTCGCCACCGTGCTTTTGCGTCCGCCGCGGCTGGTGCGCTGCTCGATGGCGACCGTCGGCGGGATGCCGAAAATGGCGTCCACGTCCGGACGCGCGGCGGGCTGCACGAACTGCCGTGCGTAGGCGTTCAGGGACTCAAGGTAGCGGCGCTGGCCCTCGTTGAAGAGGATGTCGAAGGCGAGGGTGGACTTGCCCGAGCCGGAGACGCCGGTGATGACCGTGAACTTGTCGCGCGGTATCTCGACGTCGATGTTCTTGAGGTTGTGCTCGCGCGCGTTGTGGATGACGATCGAGTTGCGGGCGCGCGCCGGATGCGGCGCATAGGGGACGACCGGCTCGGCCACCGCCGCCAGCGGCGGGGCGAGCGCCTCGGCGTAGGCGGCGAGCGCCTGGCCCGTGAACGAGCGCGGCTCGGCGCGCACCTGCGCCGGCGTACCGGCGCACACGATCTGCCCGCCGCGCTCGCCGCCCTCGGGGCCCAGGTCGATGACCCAGTCGGCCGCGCCGATCACGTCGAGGTTGTGCTCGATCACGAGCAGCGAGTGGCCGGCGACCAGCAGCTTCCTGAAAGCCCGCAGTAGCTTTGCCACGTCCTCGAAGTGCAGCCCCGTGGTCGGCTCATCGAACAGGAACAGCTTGCCGCGGTGGGTGGTGCTCGAGAGCACCGAGCCGGCTTCCGCGAGATGACCGGCGAGCTTCAGGCGCTGCGCCTCGCCGCCCGAGAGCGTCGGCACCGGCTGCCCGAGCTTCACGTACTCAAGGCCGACGTCGGCCAGGGGACCCAGGCGCTGCGCGATCTCGGCGCTATCGGCGAAGAAGGCGCGCGCCTCGCTCACGGTGAGCTCCAGCACCTGGGCGATGTTCAGGCGCCGCCCGTCGGCGCCCTCACGGCGGATATCGAGCACCTCGTCGCGGTAACGACGGCCGTCGCAGTCCGGGCAGCGCAGGTAGACGTCGGAGAGGAACTGCATCTCCACGTGCTCGAAGCCATTGCCGCTGCAGGTCGGGCAGCGCCCGTTGCCGGAGTTGAAGCTGAAGGTGCCCGGGGTGTACTTGCGCTCCTGCGAAGCAGGCTCGGCCGCGAACAGCGCGCGGATCGCATCGAAGGCGCCGACGTAGCTGGCCGGATTGGAGCGCGTGGTGCGGCCGATCGGATTCTGGTCGACCATGATCACGTCATCGATGAGCTCCGCCCCCGCAAGACCTGCGAACTGGCCCGGGGCTTCGGTCGGCTTGCCGCGGTACTTAAGCAGTGCCGGGTACAGCACGTCCTCCACCAGGGTCGACTTTCCCGATCCGGAGACACCGGTGACGCACACCAGGCGCTTGAGCGGGATGCGCACATCGACGTTCTTGAGGTTGTGCTCGCAGGCGCCCTTCAACTCAAGCCAGCGGTTGGAGCGCGCCTCCGCCACCACGCCCTCCGGCGGCGGCGTGCGCACCAGGGTCGGCTCGCTCGCGGGCGTCACCGTCTTCGCGCCACTCAGGTACTGCCCGGTGAGGGAGCTACGGTGGGCGCGGATCTGCCGCGGGCTGCCGAAGAACACGACCTCGCCGCCGCGCTCGCCGGCGCCGGGCCCAAGATCGAGGATGCGGTCGGCCTCCAGCATGATCTGCGGATCGTGCTCGACCACGACCAGCGAGTTGCCGGCATCGCGCAGGCGCTTCATGACCCCGATGACGCGCTGCATGTCGCGTGGATGCAGGCCGATCGAGGGCTCATCGAGCACGAATAGCGTGTTGACGAGGGAGGTGCCGAGCGCGGTGGTGAGGTTGATGCGCTGTACCTCGCCACCTGAGAGCGTGCGCGACTGGCGGTCGAGCGTGAGATACCCCAGGCCCACGTCCACAAGATAGCGGAAGCGGCCACGGATCTCCCCGAGCAGCAGCTCGGTCGCCTCGTCGAAGGGGGCCGGCAGCTTCAGGTCCTCGAAGAACTGCGAGCTGCGCTCCACCGGCAGCAGCACCAGGTCATGGATGGAAAGCCCCGGCAGGCCCACTAGAACCTCGGGCGTCCAGGCGACACCCTGGGGCATGAAGGGCGCGGCCCCGGCGCGTGCCCTGTCCGCGAGCGGCGCATCGCCGATGCGCCACAGCAGCGCCTCGGTCTTCAGGCGCGCGCCGCCGCAGGCCGTGCACGGGGTGTAGGCGCGGTAGCGTGACAGCAGCACGCGCACGTGCATCTTGTAGGCGCGGGTCTCGAGCCAGGCGAAGAAGCGCTTCACGCCGTACCAGATCTTCTTGCTCCACGCGCCCTCGCCCTCGATCACCCAGCGGCGCGCCTCGCTGCCGAGCTCGCGCCACGGGGTATCGAGCGGAATGCCGCGCAGCTTCGCGAACTTCTCCAGGTCCTGCTGGCACTCGGCGTACGACTTCGTCTGCCAGGGCTTGATCGCGCCGCCGCGCAGCGACTTCATCTCATCCGGGATGACGAGCCCGTAGTCGATGCCGATGGTGCGCCCGAAGCCGCGGCAGGTATCGCAGGCGCCGAGCGGGGAGTTGAAGGAGAACGCGCTCGGGGCCGGGGTGCGGTAGGCAAGATCGCAGGCCGCGCAGTGCAGCTCGCTCGAGTAGCGCCAGCTCGCGTGCGCCTGCGGCGGGTCGGCGTCATCGACGAGGTGCAGGTTGACGCGGCCCCGCCCCACCCGCAGCGCCGCCTCGAGCGACTCGAGCACGCGGCCGCGCTCGGCGCTGCCCGCCCGCAGGCGATCCTGCACCACCTCGAGGAATACGGCGGGGGCGGGCGCCGCGGCTTTGCGGGCGCCCTTCTTTCTCTTGGGTGCGCTCGGCGCCGCCGGCGCGGCGGCCGCCTCGCCGAAGTAACGCGTGTAGCCCTGGCGGGCGAGCAGCTCCTTGACCTCCGCGACGCTGAAGTTGGCGGGCACCGCGACCGGGAAGGTCATGAGGAGCCGCGGGTCACCCTGTGCCGCGGCGCGCGTGGCGAGGTCTGCATAGATGCTCTCGGCGCTGTCCTTGCGTACCGGCTGCCCGCAGCGCTGGCAGTAGAGGTGTGCGACGCGTGCGAACAGCAGCTTCAGATGATCGTTGAGCTCGGTCATCGTGCCGACGGTGGAGCGCGAGGTGCGCACCGGGTTCGTCTGGTCGATCGCGATGGCCGGCGGGATGCCGGTGATCGTGTCCACCTGGGGCTTGTCCATGCGATCGAGGAACTGGCGCGCGTAGGGCGAGAAGGTCTCGACGTAACGCCGCTGGCCTTCCGCGTACAGCGTGTCGAACACGAGCGAGGACTTGCCCGAGCCCGAGACGCCCGTCACGACGATCAGCTCGTTGAGCGGAATGTCGAGGTCGAGGTTCTTGAGGTTGTTCTGTCGTGCGCCACGCAGGGAAATGGCGTCACGTGAGGCGTCGGTCATTCCGTCACCGTATCTCTGGGCACTGGTAGGGCGCTTAAAGGGGAAGAGGGCGCAGGCATAGAAATTCTACGCGAAAGCGCCGCGCTTGCGGCCGCTGCCGGCCCTTACGGCCGCTGCAATCCAGTGCTCTCCGGGCCGGTCTACTGTATGGCGCGCTTTTGGGGCGCAGCGGGGCCGGTGCGGGAAATTGTGTTGGAGCCTAAGGCCTTACGCGGCTTCAGGCCGGCATGGACCCTCGCCTCGGCACAAGGCGTACAATCCGGCGCGATTCCACGCCATCTCTAGGAGACTCTCGAATGAATTCAAAAATGCTGTCCCGTGTTGCCCTCGCCACGGCCGCTGCCGTGATGTTCTCCACCGCCGCCATCACGACCGCGAGCGCCGATGACGCCAAGGTGAAGTGTACGGGCGTCAACTCCTGCAAGGGCCACTCCGCCTGCAAGAGCGCCAACAACGCCTGCAAGGGCCAGAACTCCTGCAAGGGCAAGGGGTTCGTCGAGATGACCCAGGCCGACTGCGACGCGGCCAAGGCCAAAGCCAAGTAAGTGGTTGCGGGCCGGGCGCTCGGCGCCCGGGCCGCCTTTCCTTAATGGAGACGCTGCTCACCCGTCCCTCGCTCGGCTTTGGCCTCGGCCTGCGGGTCGATCACTACGAGGCCATCCTCGCCGAGCGTCCGCACGTCGACTGGTTCGAGGTGCTCACCGAGAACTACCTGGTCGGCGGCGGCAAGCCGCTTGACTACCTGATGCGCTTCCGCGAGCGCTACCCGCTCGCCCTGCACGGTGTATCACTGTCCATCGGCAGCACCGCGCCCTTGAACCGCGAGTACCTGGCACAGGTGAAGGCGCTCGCCGAGCGCGTGGAGCCGGTGTGGGTGTCGGATCACCTGTGCTGGACCGGCATCGCCGGCATGAATACGCATGACCTGCTGCCGCTGCCCTACACGGAAGAGGCGCTCGAGCACATCGCCGCGCGCGTGCGCACGGTGCAGGACATCCTCGGGCGGCGCATCCTGCTCGAGAACGTCTCCAGCTACGTCACCTTTCGCGACTCGCGCCTGAGCGAGTGGGAGTTCCTCGCGCAGCTTGCGGCGCGCGCGGACTGCCTGATCCTCCTCGACGTCAACAACATCTATGTGAGCGCGGTCAACCACGAGTTCGACCCGCTCACCTATCTTGATGCGATCCCCGCCGAGCGCGTGCAGCAGATCCACCTCGCGGGGCATGAGAACCACGGCGACTACCTCGTGGACACCCACGACCACCCGGTTCCGGATCCGGTGTGGCAGCTGTACGCACACGCCGTGCGCCGCTTCGGTGAGGTCTCGACCATGATCGAGCGCGACGACCACATCCCGCCGCTGGCGCAGCTGTGCGCCGAGCTCGAACAGGCCCGCGCCGCGAGCGCGGCGGCACTGGGCACCGCTCGCACGCGCCCGCTGCCACGCGAGCCGCGGGCGGCGGCTTCGTGAAGGCACTCGCCGCCCTGCAGGGTGACTTCCAGCAGTACCTGCTGCGTGGCGACCCCGCCATCGAGGCGCGCGTCACGGGCACCGCGCGGGTACCGGCATCAGTGCGTCTGTCGATCTACAGTGGCGCCTATCGCGGACGGCTCGCCGAGGCGCTCGCCGCTAACTACTCAGCGCTCGCGAAGCTCCTCGACGAGGACTTTGCAGAGCTGGCGCAGGCTTATGTGGCGGGCCACGACTCACCCTACTTCTCCATCCGCTATTACGGCGAGGACCTGGCGCGCTTTCTCGCCACCGAGGAGCGCTATGCGGTCGCCCCGCTGCTGGCGGAGCTGGCGCGCTGGGAGTGGGCGATGACACAGGTGTTTGATGCGGCGGATGCCGCGCCGCTGCCCGCCGCGCAGCTGGCGCAGGTCGCGCCCGATGCCTGGGCACAGTTACGCTTCCTGTGGCACCCGAGCGTCACGCGGCTGGATCTGAACTGGAATGCACCGCAGCTCTGGCAGGCCCTGACCGAGGATAGCGAGCGCCCCGCCGCCGCCGTGACCGCTGAGGCCACTGCCTGGCTCTTGTGGCGCGAGGGGCTCACCACCTACTTCCGTTCACTCAGCCCGACCGAGGCGCAGACGCTCGATGCCGCGCGCCGCGGCTGGCCGTTCGGGGAGCTGTGCGAGCTCTTGTGCGAGCGGGTCGGAGATGATGAGGCGCCGCTCACGGCGGCCACCTTCCTGCGTGGCTGGGTGGGCGCAGGACTGATCACCGCCACCACCTAAAGGGGCGCGCCTGCGCGCGGCGGCGCCCTCTTGCGTACAATCGGCGGCTGTCCATTCGCGCAAAGCTGCACCCCATGGCGCCACCGACCTACACCAACGTGCTGGAGATGATCGGCAACAC
>Ga0302311_10005647_pt1 | contig 13141 bp, 10 predicted proteins | sample III_Palsa_N1_3_FD_200449 | JGI IMG/M metagenome (GOLD analysis project Ga0302311, IMG submission 200449) | Peat permafrost microbial communities from Stordalen Mire near Abisko, Sweden - III_Palsa_N1_3 | ecosystem: Environmental > Terrestrial > Soil > Palsa > Peat permafrost | place: Sweden... | reverse complement strand
CGTGACGGCCTGCTGTTCGTCGCGCGCAATCCGCCCGATCACGACGCCGCGTGCATCGCGTGGCTGGAGCGCCGGGTGCAGCGATCGCTGGGCGAGAGTTCCTCCTCGCGCAGCGCAGCGCTGGGCGCCGCCCACGCGCGCTTCGCGCTCGGAAGCCTGCTCTGGCAAGGGACAGTGCGACCCCGGAACCAGGCCAGCGCCAAGCAATATTGGCAGGCCGCGGCCGACGCCGGCTTCAGCCCCGCGGAACTGTCGCTCGCCCGGATGCATCTCGAGGGCGACACCGTGCCTGCCGATACGGCCAGGGGCATGGACCTGCTGCGACGGTCGGCCGGGAAAGGCTACGCGCCGGCACTCGCGCGGCTGGGCTGCGAGCTCGAGACGGGCGAACGCGTGCCCGCCGATCTCGACCAGGCGGTGACGCTGCTCACTCGCGCCGTCGCCGCAGGCGACGCCACCGCGATGCATCGCCTGGCCTGGCTGCACCGCGTCGGCAAGGGGGTGCCCCTGGACGTGGCGCGCTCGATGACGCTGCTGGCCGAGTCGGCTGAAGGCGACTGCGCCGACGCGCAGCATGAACTGGCGCTGCACTGCAGTCGCGGCGACGGCGTGCCGCAGGACGACGCGCGTGGCGTCTACTGGAGCCGGCGCGCGGTGCAGCACGGCCATGCCGAGGCGATGAACCATCTTGCCGGGAAGTACGAGCTCGGGCGGGGCGTGCCGCAGGATCTCGAGAAGGCCGTGGCGCTGTACACCCAGGCGGCGGACAAGCAGGTCGTCGCGGCCTGGTACCACCTCGGGGTGATGGCCGCGGACGGGCGCGGGATGGCGCGCGATCTCGGCGAAGCGATGCGCCGCATGACGTTCGCAGCGAAGAACCATCACCCGGGCGCGCAAGAAAGCATCGAGGACTTCGAGCTCGCGGCCACCCGCGAGGGTCGCTGACCTCAGAAGCTGCGAACGAATCCGACACGCCCGCCCGTCGCGCCGGATCCATTCACAGCTTCAGGCCGCCATGGCCTGTTGTGCCTCGACCTCGCCGTGGCGTACCACGTAGAGCCCGGGCATCGGCTCGCGCGTCAGCCGTTCGACCAGCGTCTCGGCGAGCGTCGCATCCACCTGCGCGGCGAAGCGCAGCCAGCGCCGCATGACGACCGCATCGCCCCAGGCCGTGGCCAGCGCATCGCGCATCTCCGCGCGCGCCGAGCCATGGCCCTGGCGCAGCGCCTGCGCCAGCAGCGAGTTGAAGAACAGGTTGAACTCGTTGCGCAGCGCGAGCGGCATCGAGTCGGCGATGCCGCGTGCGCGCTGGCCCCAGCCCGGAACGGCGAGCTGCAGCGTCAGCACGGCCTGCAGCTCCTGGATCGGGTTGACGAGGCGGACGCGGTTGGGCGGCAGCACGTGCAGCGGAATGCGGGCAGCCTCGTCGCAGGGCAGCGGCGTGGCGAGCGACTTCAGCGCCACGACGCGGCGCCAGTGGCGCAGCGGCAGGCCTTCGACCAGCGTCTCGGGCGCGGCCTCGGCGCGGGCCAGTTCGGCCTGCGCCATCTCCCAGTCGATGTCCACCCAACGCTCGGCGATCGTCGGGCTCAGCAGCACCAGGTTGCCGGCGACCCAGCCGCGGCGCGTATCGATGCGCACCACGCAGGCGTCGTTCTGCAGCGCCCGGCCGGTGATCGGGCAGTGCGTTCCCACCTCCAGCGAGCGCAGCACCTGCGGCGTGATCTGGTGGTCGTCGAACGCCTCGCCGCGTTGCCACGCCGCCAGGCGCAGCGCCAGCCAGCGGGTGACGGCCAGCGTGGCCGGACGGGTGCGTCGCGCCATCAGGCGGCGGCCGCGCTCCCAGCCTGCGCGGATCGGATGGCCGGGCCACAGGCAAGGCGCTGGCGGCACCATGCCGTAGCGGGCGTATTCGAAGCCGATCGCGTCGCCGGGATCCACATCATTGGCAGGAGCGATGTCACGAACCGGCGCCTTGGCGGCGGTGCCGGACACGACACGCGTTCCGGCGAGATCGGCGCGCTTGCCCTTGGGGGCGAAGTTGAAGGTGGCCTGGTTCATGGTGGGGTCCTCGATGCGTCTGAGAGTGAAGCCAGTTTGTCGATTCACAAGCTCATACGATGAGCTACGGCAAAATAGGGACCCTATGGATCGCACCGAACGTTTTTATCGAATCGAATTGCTCATCAAACGGCAGTCCGGCGTCAGCTTCGACCAGCTGCTCACCGAGCTCGAGGTATCTCCCGCCACGCTCAAGAGAGACCTCCAATATCTGCGCGATCGCATGGACGCGCCCATCGTCTACGCCCGGGACGAGAACGTCTATCGCTTCGCCGACGGCGCCGCGGTGGCGGCCAACGGCGGCCCTTCCGTGCGCCCGGGCACGGGCAAGACGCACGAGCTGCCCGGCGTGTGGTTCAGCGAGAAGGAACTTCACGCGCTCTTGACAATGCACCAGCTCATCGCCGGCCTGGACGACGGCGGCGTGCTGGGCCGCCACCTGCAGCCGCTGCTGGACAAGCTGCACGGCATGCTGGGCGCCAGCGGCGAGGAGGCGCAGTCGCTGATGCGGCGCGTGCGCATCCTCAATCCGGCCAAGCGGGCCGTGACCAGCCGCTGGTTCGAGGAGGCCGTCAGCGCCGTGCTGAGCCGGCGCCGCCTGCTGATCAGCTACTACACGCGCAGCAAGCGCAGCGAATCCGAGCGCGTGCTGTCGCCGCAACGCCTGCTGCACTACCGCAACACGTGGTACCTGGACGCGTGGTGCCACGCCAGCGAGGGCCTGCGCCGTTTCGCGCTCGACGCGGTGCGCTCGGCGAAGGTGCTGGCCGAGCCGGCACGCGAACTGCCGATGTCCACTGTGGAAGAGGCGCTCGACCAGGGCTACGGCATCTTCGGCGGAGCGCGCCTGCGCTGGGCCACGCTGCACTTCAGTGCCGAGGCCGCGCAATGGGTCGCGCAGGAGGAATGGCATCCGCAGCAGCAGCTCAAACCCCAGGCCGACGGCTCGCTGCGGATGCGCATTCCCTACTCGGAATCCACGGAGCTGGTGATGGACGTCTTGCGCCACGGGCCCAACGTGCGCGTGGTGGCGCCGCCGGAACTCGTCGAGGAGGTTCGCACTCAACTCGAGGAGACGCTCCAGGCGTATTCCGGAAAAAGTGCAGGAGACAAGACGAGCACGCCATGAACAAGGCCTTCACCAAGGAATCGGACGCCGACGACGATGATGACGACGGCCCGTCGCTGCCCGCGCTGCCGCCCGGCGGGAAGAACTACATCACGCCGGCGGGCCACGAGCGGCTGCGCGCCGAGCTGCTGCACCTGATCGACGAGGATCGCCCGAAGATCGTCGAGATCGTGCACTGGGCGGCGTCCAACGGCGACCGCAGCGAGAACGGCGACTACATCTATGGCAAGAAGCGACTGCGCGAGATCGATCGCCGCATCCGCTTCCTGATCAAGCGGCTCGACATCGCCGAGGTGGCCGACCCGTCGGCCCACCACGGCCGCGACCAGGTCTTCTTCGGCGCCACCGTCACCTATGCGAACGACGCCGGCGTGGAGCGCACCGTCACGATCAAGGGCATCGACGAGGTGGATTCGCTACAGGGTGAAGTCAGCTGGGTGTCGCCGATCGCGCGTACGCTCCTGAAGGCGCGCGAGGGCGACACGCTGCAACTGGTGACACCGGTAGGCGTCGAGACGATCGAGGTGATCTCGGTGAGCTACCCCGCGCCCGCCGTGCCATGAACGAACATGACCTGTTGGAAAAGCATTCGATGAAGTCGACTTCCCTGATCGCCGGCTGGCTGCTCGCCGCCTGCGCCCTGCTCGCGTCCATCGCGCCCGCCGCGCACGCAGCCCCCGCGAGCGCGCCCGCGAAGACGATTCCGGTCTACGGCTACCAGGTCGTGCACGTGTATCCGCACGACATCAACGCCTTCACCGAAGGCCTGTTCTTCCTCAATGGCTACCTCTACGAAAGCACCGGCCTCGACGGCCATTCGTCGGTGCGCAAGGTCAAGCTCGAGACGGGGCAGGTGGTGCAGCGCGCCACGCTGCCGGCCGACATGTTCGGCGAAGGCATCGCGCCGTGGAAGGGCCGCCTGATCGGCCTTACCTGGAAGGCCCAGGTGGGCTACGTGCTCGACCTCGACAGCTTCGACACCCAGGGCCAGTTCGGCTACCCAGGCGAAGGCTGGGGCCTGACGCACGACGACACCGAGATGGTGATGAGCGACGGCACGTCCGATATCCGATTCCTCGATCCGCAGACACTCGTCGAGACGCACCGCATCCATGTCAGCGCCGACGGCAAGCCGGTGGACCAGCTCAACGAGCTCGAATGGGTCGACGGCGAGATCTACGCCAACATCTGGCAGACCGACCGCATCGCACGCATCGATCCGCAGACCGGCAACGTGGTCGGCTGGATCGACCTGAAGGGCTTGCTGCCGATGAAGGATTACATCCCTCAGCACACCGACGTGCTCAACGGCATCGCTTACGATCCGGCCACGAAGCGCCTGTTCGTCACCGGCAAGTTCTGGCCCAAGCTGTTCGAGATCCGGCTCGTCAAGCCGCACTGACGTTGCGCTGCCGCGTCGAGGGCTCGTCCTTCGCCCTCTCCAAACCTCTGCTCGTCGCCGGCTGCGGGGTTTCCGCCTTGCGGCCGTCGCGCCGCTGAACCACAGTCCCCCCATCCCATTTTCGGAAGCCGCTCCATCGTGTCTTCGATCGCTCTGCCTGCCCACAAATCGTTTTCGCGCGACGACACCGCGTTCTTCGGCCATCCCGCCGGCCTCGGCTGGCTCGCGTTCTGCGAGCTCTGGGAACGCTTCTCGTACTACGGCATGCAGGTGCTGCTGGGGCTCTACCTCACCAAGTACCTGTTCCTGCCGGAGCACATCCACCAGGTGGTCGGGATCGACGCCGTGCGCGCCGTCATCGAGCACTTCACCGGGCCGCGCACGCCGCTGCAGCTCGGCGCGCTGATCGCGGGTCTCTACGCGGGGTTGGTCTACCTGACGCCGCTGTTCGGCGGCCTGCTGGCCGACCGCGTGCTGGGCCGCACGAAGACGGTCGTCCTCGGTGCCAGCCTGATGGCGCTGGGCCATTTCCTGATGGCCTTCGAGTCCAGCTTCCTGCTGGCGATCACCTGCCTGCTGCTCGGCGTGGGCTGTTTCAAGGGCAACATCTCGGCCCAGGTCGGCGCGCTGTACGCGCCCGGCGACAAGCGCAACGCGAGCGCGTTCCAGATCTTCCTGCTGTCGGTGCAGATCGCCGTCATCGCCTCCCCGCTCGTCTGCGGCACGCTGGGCGAGAAGGTGGGCTACGACTGGGGCTTCGGCGCGGCCGGCGTCGGCATGCTGATCGGCCTGGTGGTGTACCTGGCCGGTCGCGGCTGGCTGCCGCCCGAGCCGTCGCGCGACCGCTCGAAGACGAAGGTCGAACAGCCGCCGATGACCCGCGTCGAATGGAGTCGCCTGCTGCTGCTGATCGGCATGCTTCCCGTGCTGATGCTGTCCATCGTCGGCAACCAGCAGTTCAACATCGGCTTCACGCTGTGGTCCGACAAGCACATGGACCTGCTGCTGTTCGGCTGGCAGGTGCCGGTCACGTGGCTGCAGGCGGTCGATGCCTTCGTCAGCACCGGCACGATGATCCTGTCGTTGGCGTTCTGGCGCTGGTGGGCGAAGCGCCACACCGAGCCGGACGAACTGATGAAGATGGCCATCGGCTCGCTGATCGCCGCCGGCGGTCCGGCGCTGATGGCCATCGCGGGCCACATCGTCGACACCACGCACGGCCGCGTCAGCGCGGTCTGGACGCTGGCCTACACCGTCGTCAACGACATCGGCTTCGCCAACGTGCTGGCGGTCGGCCTGGCCCTCTATTCGCGCGTCGCGCCGCGGCAGATCGTCGGCCTGGTGATCGGCATCTACTTCCTCCACCTGTTCCTCGCCAACAGCTTCGTGGGCTGGCTGGCGGGCTTCATGGACAGCATGCCCAACCGCGACTTCTGGGCGCTGCACGCGGTACTGGTGGCCGTGGCCGGAGTGCTGCTGCTGGTCGTGCGTGCGGTGTTCGGGCGCCTGCTGGCGCCGGAGGCGGTGACGATGCCCGTCGTGTCCCATCCGGTGGTCGCGACTGCGCATTGACGACGGCCGGCGCGCGAGTTCCGCGCCGGTGACGACCTCCAAATCGTCGCATGCAGGCAGGAGATGTCGAAGAATCATGGCCGGTTGCCATCAACTTGGCCGTCGCCGTGCCGATACCACGGGGTGTGGATCGGGCCAGAAGCCCGACGACACCTGGAGACGCTCCAACGGGTATCGGAGGATTCATGAAATCGATTTTCATGCGCATGCGCATCACGCCACGTCTGGCATTGGTCTTCGGGATCGTGCTGCTGGTCAATTTCGCGGGCATCGGCCTGGGCATCTGGCGTCTCGACCGGCTGCAGGCTGTTGCCGACGAACTGGGTGGCACGGCGGCCGAACGGGCGCTGCTCGCCCAGGAATTGCACGCCATCGTCGTGATCAGCGCCGAGCGCGCGCAGACGTTGATGCGCGTCGATGACGCCGCGTACGCGGCCGCCATCGGTGCCGATCGCAAGGCCACCTCGGCGCGTTCCGAGGTGGTGCGCAAGCGGCTCGACGCGCTGGCGGACACGCAGCGCACGCGCGACCTGTTCAGCGCCATCGACGTCGCCGGCAACCGCTTCCGTGACGTCCGCAACACGCTGGTCAAGCGCAAGGAAGGCGGCGACAGCGTGACCGGTGACGAGATCCAGCGCACGCTTCGCCCCGCGGCCGATGCCTATGCCGGTGCCGTGGACGAGCTGGCGCACTATCAGCAGGGGCGTGTCGCCGAGGGCCGTGCTGCTGCGGCGCGCAGCCGCGACGACGGCGTCTTCGTGCTGGTCGTCGGTGCCACGCTGGGCTTTCTGCTGAGCGTATTCGGGTGCTGGTCGCTCTCGCGTTCGATCATCGAGCCGCTGGGCGAGGCCTCGCGCCGAGCCGCGCGCGTCGCGGCGGGCGACCTGAGTGCGCCTGCCGTACAGGATCTGCGTCGAGACGAATTGCAGAGCCTGGTCGCGAACATGAGCAGCATGCAGGCGAGGCTGGCCTCGCTGGTGTCGGGCGTGCAGGTCGTCAGCGCCTCGATCAAGCTGGCCAGTGGCGAAATCGCCGCCGGCAACCTGGACCTGTCATCGCGCACCGAGGAGTCGGCGTCCAACCTGCAACAGACCGCGGCCAGCATGGAGCAGTTGACGCAGAGCGTGCGCCAGAGCGCGCTGGCGGCCGTCCAGGCGGCGGAGCTCGCGGCGTCGTCTTCACGCATCGCCTCGCAAGGCGGCGCGGTCGTGGCCGACGTCGTCGCGACGATGCAGCGCATCGCTGCGGCCTCGGGCAAGATCACCGACATCGTCGGCGTCATCGACGGCATCGCTTTCCAGACCAACATCCTGGCCCTTAACGCGGCGGTCGAGGCCGCGCGCGCGGGCGAGCAGGGCCGGGGTTTCGCGGTAGTCGCTTCCGAAGTGCGCAGCCTCGCGCAACGCTCCGCCACCGCGGCCAAGGAAGTCAAGAGCTTGATCGCCGACAGCGCCGAACGCGTCGAATCGGGCTCGCGCCTGGTCGGCGAGGCCGGCAAGACCATGGCGGCGTTGGCCACCTCTGTCGACCGCGTCACGGCCATCATCGGCGAGATCAGCAGCGCGGCGAACCAGCAGAGTGCCGGCATCGAACTGATCCATGACGCGGTCGTGCAGCTCGACCATATGACGCAGCAGAATTCGGCGCTCGTGGAGGAGTCGACCGCCGCCACCGAAAGTCTGCGGGATCAGGCCGTTCAACTGGCGGGTGCGGTGGGCGAATTCAGGCTGGAAGCAGCGAACTGAAGCGCCGCGGAAGGCCGCATCAGTCGCCGACCTGCACGTGCAGCACGGGAAACTTGTCGGCGTCGAACGCGACGCGCTGCGCCAGGTCGGCGTGCTCGTCGAAAGGCGTCTCGTACGTCCAGACTGCGTCCTTCAGATGGTTTCCCTGCGCGTTGACGTCGAAGTACGTGGCCTTGCCCTTGAACGGGCAGTGCGTCACCGTTTCAGAGGGCTGCAGCGTCTCCATGCGCACGTCCGAACGCGGGAAGTAGAAGCGCGGCGGGTTGCCGTCCTCGTCGACCCGGATGACGTCCTCCGACTCGGCGATGGTCAGGCCGTCGAGGCGAACCTTGACGACCTCGGGCACGTGCGTCTCGCGCACCTCGTGGTCGGGATGGGACTGGTGTCCGGGTGAATGGCTCATGAAGGCTCCTTGCGTGTCCAGCGCGTGCGGCAAGCCCCGCGCCCGGGTGCGTCCGGGCGTGTCGCTTGCTGCGCATTGGCGACAAGCCAAGCCATCAGGAAGCCTCCCATGACCATTCCCCGCACCATGAACGCCGTTCGCATCCGCAGCTTCGGCGGCCCCGACGTGGTCGAGATCGCCGAGATCGATGTTCCGCAGCCGGGCGACAACGAACTGCTGCTGAAGGTCGACGCCGCAAGCCTGAACCCGGTGGACTGGAAGATCCGCAGCGGCAAATATCCGCTGGTCGGCCAGGACAAGCTGCCCTATGTGCTGGGCCGCGACTTCAGTGGCACCGTCGTGCTCGGCAGCGCCACCGATACGGCATTGACGGAGGGCACGCTGGTGCACGGCCTGCTGGGCATCGAGCGCGGCAGCTTCGCGCAGTACGTCGTCGCGCGACTGGACGAGGTCGCGCGTGTCCCTGCCGCGCTCGACCGCCTGGCCGCGGCGGCCGTGCCGCTCGCCGGCCTCACGGCGTGGCAGGGCCTGTTCGACCACGGTGGCCTGCAGTCGGGACAGCGGGTGCTGATCCATGCGGGCGCGGGCGGCGTCGGCCACTTCGCGGTGCAGTTCGCCAGGGCGTGCGGCGCGACGGTGATCGCGACGGCCTCGTCCGACGATCTCGACTTCGTCCGCAGCCTGGGCGCCGACGAGGTCATCGACTACAAGAAGGAGCGTTTCGAGGACAAGGTGCGCGACGTGGATCTCGTCTACGACCTGATCGGCGGCGAGACGCAGGAGCGCTCGTGGTCCGTGCTGAAGAGGGGTGGCGTCCTCGTGTCCACGGTGGCGGAGCCGTCGCAGGAAACGGCGCGGGCGCACGAGGTGCGCGCGACGCGCTACACGGCGGCGTCGAACGCAGGCCAGTTGCGCGCGATCGATGCGCTGATCGTGGCCGGCCAGGTGCGGCCGCTGGTCTCGCGCACGTTCGCGCTGGGCAATTTCAAGGATGCGCTGCACAGCCTCGAGCAAGGGCACGGTTCGGGCAAGTCGGTGTTCGACCTGGCGAGTCCGATCACCGGCGTGGCCGTGAGCTAGGCGGGTTCAGCGCGCGGGCTGGTCGCCCTTGCCGCCGAGCAGCCCCTTCAGGACGCCGCCGACCCCTTCCACGACGCCCTTCACGCTGACGCCCACGGCCTCGCCGAGACCCGCCGCGATGCGCACGGACAGGTGCTCGTCGAGCGAGAACTTCGGATCGTCGGTGCGCCCGTCCAGCGTGAACTTCAGCGCGATGCGGCCATCGCGCGCCAGCGCCGCCAGCACGGCGCGGCGCTCGACACCGGCGAACGTGCCGCCTTCGCTGGCGCCGAACTCGAGGCCGGTGATCGTCAACTGGCCGGGTGCGTGCACCTGGCGATCCACCACGCTGGCGTCCATCGAGAGATCGAGCCGGCCGTGCCGCACCGCGCGCTCGCCGAAGCGCAGCAGGTAGGGCTGCAACGCGATCATGTCGACGCCGACGAGCCGGATCGCGAGGTTCGCGTCGTGCGCCGCCGGCGCGAGGCTGCCCTTCAACGAGACCTTGCCGTCGTGCTCGACGCCCTTGAGCGAGCCTTGCAGGTCGATCGCGATCGACTGATCGAGCTTGGACAACGCCAGGTTGCCGACCGTGCCGCGCACCTGTTCGAAGCGCAGGTGCGGGGTCTTGCCGCCCGGCAGCGTGGCGTCGTGCAGGTCGACGGCCATGCGCTCGAAGCGGGCGTGTTGCACGAGCAGCGCCATCGCCGCTTCGGGCGTGGCGACGAGCGCCGACGCCTGCATCGCTGCGGCCCGGGTCGCGGCCGTCTCGCGCAGTGCGGGCAGCATCGTCAGGTGATCGGGGGTACGCAGCATCACCAGCGTGCCGTCGCTCACCGCCAGTTCGGAGATCACCAACGGTTCTCCGCGGCGGTAGGCCCACAGGCTGGCGGCCGTGATGCGCACCTCGACCTTCTTCGCGTCGAACTCCTCGTTGGCGGGCCAGGCCCCGGGGACGTCGCTGGCGGCGATGTGCACGTCGTGCAAGGTCACCACGGGATAGCTCAGCGAGATCGAACCGACGGTCGTGCGCGGCCCGAGCGCCTGCAGGATGCGGTGCTTCGCATCGTGCCCGGCGAACGTGATCGCGCCCAGCACGACGGCGACGATGGCCGCGCCGACGAGCATCAGCCGGCGATATGCCGTGAAGACGTTCATCGCCCGCGCGTCGGGCTTGCCGCGGTCACGGCTTGACGCGTGACGCGCGCAGCACGGACGAGGCGCGCTTCAACGTGCGCAATACGTCGGCCAGGTGCAGGCGGTCGCGCACGCTCACCAGCAGCTTCAGCTCCGTCGTCTCGGCAGCGCGCTCGTCGTTCATGTCGATGTGCGTGATGTCGGCCTCGGCCGCGCTGATGGCCTGGGCCACCTGCGCCAACGCACCCTTGGTGTTGTGCACCAGCACGCTGACGGCGCTCTCGAACTGGCGGCTGAGGACCTCGGCCCAGTCGACGTCCATCCAGCGCTCGCCGTCGCGCTCGCGCAGGCGGCGGCCGATCGAGCAATCGGTGGTGTGCACCGTCAGGCCTTCGCCGCCGAAGTAGCCGGCCACCTCGTCGCCCGGGATCGGGCGGCAGCAGGTGGCGAGCTGCACCGACGCGCCTTCGCTGCCGTCGATCTCGACCACGTTCTGGCCCACCTGCGCCTCGCTGTCCGCGTAGCGGCCCATCGTCAGCGCCACGGCGTCGGGGCGCGCGCCGCGCTCGCCCAGCAACTGGGCCAGGCGCTTGGCGACGATGGACGCGATCTTGCGGCCCAGGCCGATGTCGCCCATCAACTCCGCACGACTGCGGCTGCCGCTCCAGCGCGTCAGCGTCTGCCACAGCGCCGCGTGCTCGGGGTCGTCGCCCGGCACGGTCATGCCTTCGCTGCGCAGCGCCTGCGTCAGCAGCTTCTCGCCGAGGGTGATCGATTCCTCGTGCTCCAGGTTCTTGAGGAAGTGGCGGATCTTGGAGCGCGCGCGACCGGTGCGCACCGAGTTCAGCCACGACGGATTCGGGCGCGCGTTGGGCGAGGTGCTCACCTCCACCACGTCGCCGCTCTTCAACTCGGTGCGCAGCGCCACCGGCTCGCCATTGACCTTGGCGGCCACGCAGTGGTCGCCGACGTCCGAGTGGATCGCGTACGCGAAGTCGATCGGCGTGGCGCCGCGCGGCAGCGCCAGGATCTTGCTCTTGGGCGTGAAGACGTAGACGGCCTCGGGGAACAGGTCGATCTTGATGTGCTCCAGGAACTCGCCGGAGTCGTGCGAGTCGCTCTGGATGTCGATCAGCGACTGCAGCCACATCGCACCGAGGCGCTGCGCCTCGTCGGGCCGGCCGTTGGCGCCGGCCTTGTACATCCAGTGCGCCGCGATGCCGGCTTCGGCCACCGCGTGCATCTCCTCGGTGCGCACCTGGAACTCGACGGCCGTGCCGAGCGGATTCACCAGCGTCGTGTGCAGCGACTGGTAGCCGTTGGCCTTCGCGATGGCGATGTAGTCCTTGAAGCGGCCAGGCACCGGCTTGTACATCTGGTGCAGCGTGCCCAGCGACAGGTAGCACTCGGGCAGCGAATTGACGACGATGCGAAAGCCGAAGATGTCGTTGACCTGCGCGAAGCCGGCGTGCTTCTCGCGCATCTTGCGGTAGATCGAGAAGACGGTCTTCTCGCGGCTGTAGACGGTGACCTTGGTGCGCGCCTCGGCGAACGACTTCTCCACGTCGCGCCGCATGCGGTCGACGATGTCGCGCCGCGTGCCGCGCGCGCGCTCCAGTGCCTTGCCGACCGCCGCATAGCGCCACGGGTACATGAAGCGGAACGACAGGTCCTGCAGCTCGCGATACATCTGGTTCAAGCCCAGGCGGTGCGCGATGGGCGCGAAGATCTCGATCGTCTCGCGCGCGATGCGGCCGCGCTTGTCGAGCGCCATCGCCTCCATCGTGCGCATGTTGTGCAGCCGGTCGCACAGCTTGATCAGGATCACGCGCACGTCGCGCGACATCGCCAGCAGCATCTTGCGGAACGACTCCGCCTGGCCTTCCTCGCGCGTGGAGAACTGCAGCTTGTCGAGCTTGGTCAGGCCGTCCACCAGGTCCGCGGTGGGCGATCCGAAGAGCTCGATGATCTCGGACTTGGTGACGCCGCAATCCTCGATCGTGTCGTGCATCAGCGCGGCCATCAGCGCCTGGGCATCGAGCTTCCAGTCGGCCACCATGCCCGTCACCGCGAGCGGGTGCGTGATATAGGGAATGCCGCTGGCGCGCAGCTGCCCCAGGTGCGCCTGGTCGGCGAACTTGTAGGCCTCGCGCACCTTCTTCAGGTCGGACTTGCTCAGGTAGCCCAGCTTCTCGGACAGCTCGGCGAAGGTGGTGACCTCGGCGTGCTGAGATGTCGCGATGGGGGCGCGCGCCAGACCGTGCAGCTTGGCCGGCAGCAGGTCGGCGGCGAACGAACGAATGCTCATGTGCTGAATTTAGCTTGTTATGAGGTCAAGCCGACAGCGGTCGCGCAAATGACCGTGCATCGGCCGGGCGGAGCGCTCGTTGCGCGCGCCGTCTTCGCAACCGCCGCCGACGCCCGAAGCGCTGCTGGACAACGGGGTGCTCGACGGCCAACGCCTGTTCGAAGTTCTGGCACGACCACAGCCTCGACGGCCTGTCGTATGGCTTCGCGTATGACGACGTCGGCGGCTTCAGCTCGTCGCTGCGTGTCGCGGCGCCGACGATCGCCACGGTGACGGTGGGCTGGTAAGCCATCGCCCCGCATCCGCGCCGCGCGGGCGCGACGGA
>Ga0302311_10005642_pt1 | contig 13154 bp, 12 predicted proteins | sample III_Palsa_N1_3_FD_200449 | JGI IMG/M metagenome (GOLD analysis project Ga0302311, IMG submission 200449) | Peat permafrost microbial communities from Stordalen Mire near Abisko, Sweden - III_Palsa_N1_3 | ecosystem: Environmental > Terrestrial > Soil > Palsa > Peat permafrost | place: Sweden... | reverse complement strand
AGCGCTTCGTAAGTCATAACACTTTGAATCAGATGTGATTCTGTGACGCAAGAACCTTTCGGGCTTATCCACAAATTTTAAGTTAGCGCCTATGCGCCTCCGCGGGGATGACGACGGCTACGCCTGTTCCAGTTCCGAATCCCAGTAGAGGAAATCGCGCCAGCTTTCATGCAGATAGTTGGGCGGAAAGGCGCGGCCATGTTCCTGCAGCAGGAAGCTGGTCGGCTCGGTCGGGCGCACCAGGGGGTGCATGTGCGCCACCTGCGGCATCTGGTTGCCCTTGACCAGATTGCAGGGCGAACAGGCGGTGACGACATTGTCCCAGGTCGTGCGTCCGCCGCGCGAGCGCGGGATCACATGGTCGAAGGTCAGGTCGTGGGTGGGAAGGGATTCGCCGCAATATTGGCAGGCGAAGCGGTCGCGCAGGAACACATTGAAGCGGGTGAAGGCCGGCCTTCGCGAGGTCGGGATGTATTCCTTGAGGGAGATTACGCTGGGCAGGCTCATTTCCGACGAGGGCGAATGGACCGTGCGGTTATAGACCGACACCACATTGACGCGCTCGGCGACCACCGCCTTTATGGCTTCCTGCCAGGACCATAAAGACAAGGGGTAGTAACTTAGCGGACGAAAATCCGCATTGAGGACTAAAGCCGGACAGCTTTGAAGCGCTAGGGACAAATCAGCCCCCCTTCTGCCGTTACCTCACTAGATATAGGGTATCTACCAGATACACCTACTACGCAAGCATAACAATTGCGTGAAATCCAACAATCATACTTGCTTTTCAGTAAACCCGCGCATGATGAACTCGATGCCGCGGGACAGGCCTTCATCATCGATCGAATGGCCGAGACCGGGCCGAGCCAGCATCTCGACGGGCACGCCGAGCGCGATCAGCGCGCGGCCTGCCAGATCCATAAATCCGAAATCCACCACCGGATCCTCCTCGCCATGCACCAGCAGCACCGGCGGGCGCGAGACGAGCTCGCCGATCAACCGGTCGGGCGCGGCCAGCAGGCCGGAAAAACCGACCAGCGCCGCGATCTTGGCGCGGCGGCGCAAGGCGCCATAGAGCGACAGCATCGTGCCCTGCGAGAACCCGACCAGGGCGAGATCGGCCTCGGTCAGGCCCCGGCTGTCCAGCACCGCGTCGATATAGGAATCGAGCACCGGCCGCGCCGTTTCGAGTCCCGCCAGGATCGCTTCCTGGCGGCGGTCCTGCAGGCTGAACCATTGGCGGCCGAACGGCGCCATGTCGCAGGGGTGCGGGGCGTGCGGCGAGAGGAATTCCGCATCGGGCAGGGCTTTCGCGAAATAGGGCGCCAATCCGATCAGATCGTCGCCGTCGGCCCCCAGACCGTGCAGGAAGATCACCACCTGCTTGGGGGCCTTGCCCGATTGCGGAGGGAGCGAAGGGCCGGGCAGGGGGAGCAGCAAGACGAGTATCTCCACGGAGGCGAGAGGGTTTGATAATCTCACGCCATGACGATCGTCACCACCCGATTCGCCCCCAGCCCGACCGGTTTGCTGCATCTCGGCCATGCGGCCTCCGCATGCTTCGCCGCCGATCAGGGCAAGGCCGGCCGCTTTCTGCTGCGCATCGAGGATATCGACCGGGGACGCTGCCGCGAGGCGTTCGTCGCGGCGATTTTCGAGGACCTGGCCTGGCTCGGCCTGTCCTGGGACTCCGAGGTGCGCCGCCAGTCGCTGCATTTCGCCGACTATGGCGGGGCGCTCGATAAGCTCGCTGCCCGCGACCTGCTTTATCCCTGTTTCTGCACCCGCGCCGACATCAAGGAGATGGGCGGCGCGCCGCAGGGTCCGGACGGGCCGATCTATCCCGGCCTGTGCCGCCATCTGTCGGAACGCGAGCGCGACGCGCTACGCCAGTCGGGCAAGCCCTTCGCGCTGCGCCTCAGGATGGAGGAGGCGATCAAGATCGCCGGGCCGCTGGACTGGGAAGATCTCGCCGCCGGCATGCAGGTCGCCCGCCCCGATCTGTTCGGCGACGTGGTGCTGGCCCGCAAGGACACGCCGGCCAGCTATCATCTGGCGGTGACCCTCGACGACGCGAAACAGGGCGTCACCCTGGTCACCCGTGGCGTCGATCTGTTCGCGGCCAGCCATCTGCATCGGCTGTTGCAGGCCCTGCTCGGACTGCCGGTGCCGCGCTGGCATCATCATCCGCTGGTGAGCGGGCCGGATGGCAGGAGATTGGCCAAACGCGACGGCGCGCCGTCGATCCGAAGCTTGCGGGAAAAAGGCCTCAGCCCCGAAGAGGTGCGCGCTTCAGCCCTTTTTCCCGGCTAGAGGATGGCTGTTCTTGACCAGGGCGGACAGACGGTCCTCCTGGACGTGGGTGTAGATCTCGGTGGTGGCGATGTCGGCGTGGCCGAGCATCTGCTGCAGGCTGCGGAGATCGGCGCCGCCAGCCAATAAGTGGCTGGCGAAGGAGTGACGCAGCACATGCGGCGACAGCGAGGAGGGCGGCACGCCGGCTTGCGCCGCCAGCTTCTTCAAGAGACCGGTCACCACGAAGCGCGAAATCGGCTTGGCGCCGTTGCCTGCCGGGAATAGCCAGCGGCTGGTTTTGGGCTGGCGCAGCTCGAGCCAGGCCTCGACGGCGCGCAAGGCCGGCAGGCCGAGCGGGATCGTCCGGTCCTTATTGCCCTTGCCGCGCACCAGCAACGCACTCTGGCCGCGGGCGAAGACGGAGGCCGGCAGGGCGCATAATTCCGAGACGCGCAGGCCGGCGGCGTAGAGCAGCTCGAGGATCGCCTCGTCGCGCCGCGCTATCGCGCCGTCATTCCGCTTGGCGGTTTCCAGCAATTTATCCACGGCGGGCGGGGCCAGATATTTCGGCAGTGGCCGCCCTAGGCGGGGACTGTCGAGGCCATGGGTCGGGTCGTCCTTGCGGCGCCCGTCGGCCATCAGGAAATGGAAGAATTGCCGCAAGGCCGACAGACGCCGCGCCGCCGTGCGCGGCGACAGGCCGCGATCGGCCATGTCGCTGAGGAAGTCGCGCAGAGTCTCGGTGTCGGCTGCCTCGACCGCCATCCCGCCTTTTCCCGCGAAGCCGGCGAAATCGTCGAGATCGCGGAAATAGGCGTCGAGCGTGTGCCGCGAGGCGCCCCGCTCGGCCGCCATCATTTCCAGGAACGCCTCGACATGGGGGGAGGCGCCCATCGCCGTCAGATGCCGTAGGCCAGCGCCAGCTCGATCGCTAACGCCCGGGCGTCGCCGGAAAGTCCCGCTGCCTTAAGCGAGCCGATCAGCCGGGCGAATTCGGCCGGTTCGGCATCGCGCGATTCACCCAGCGACAGCAGCGTGAAGAGCGCGGTCTCGCCCTTGCGCTGCGCGGTGGCGGCGCTCATCAGCCCGACCGACAGCGCGCTACGCGACACCTTGCCGCTGATCACCGACGGTCCATCGAGCAATGGCAGCCACTCCTCGTCGGGCGGCGTGTCGCCCAAAGCCGAGATCAGGCACATCAGGAGCAAGGTCCGCTTGGCGCTGTCGGCCGGCGATTCAGTGCGGGCTTGGCGCCACGCGGCGAAATCGGCGGCGGTCAGCGGATCGGCGAGGCCGGCCAGGCGCGCCAGCGGTTTCAGCGCGGCACCCGCGCTTTGCCCGCCGCTGACCAGACCCTCGGCGCGCAAGGTCCCGAACCAGGGCCGCGCCGCCTCGGCCTGACCCGCCGACAGCAGGGCGCGGATGGCCCAGGGGGCGAAGGAGACCAGGTCCGGGTTCGCCTGCAGGGCGGCGATGGTGGGCGCGTAGACCAGCGGCGCGCTGGCCGGATCGCCAGCCAGGGCGCGCTGGATGAGATCGGCGCGCTGGGTGGGGGCCGGTTGCGCCTGTATCGCCTTATAGAGGATGGCGCGGCTCTTGGCCGTCTTGCCGGTCTCGGCGCCGGCGGTGGCGATGTCGAGCGGGGCCGAGTCATAGAGCTCGCGCAGCGCGTCGGGCAGGATCAGGCCCAGCGCCACCGCGCGTTCGGCGGCGGCGATGCGGGTTTCCAGGCTCAGGGCCTGGTCGCGCACCAGCGTCGGCAGCACCGCGGGGGGGGCTGTGGCGACGGCGCTGTCGACCAGCGGCAACTGGGCCTGCACCGCCATGGCCAGCGACACCGGCGAGACCTGCGTGGTCCAGTCGAGCTTGGCCGGCGGCAGGCCGGACAGAGTGTCGGCGGCGGCGAAGAAGGCTGGATCTTTCAGCTTCTGATCGCGCAAGAGATCGACGCCCAGACCGGCCTCATTGGTCTTGCCGGCGAGGAACTGACAGAACACCTGAACCTGCTGGGCGTAATTATCGGCCTGCAGGGCGGAGCGCAGCGCCGGTTCCTGGGCGCAGGCGTCGGAATAGTCGCCCGACAGCAGGAAGGCGTCGATTTGCAGGCGGCGCTGGGTCGGGGTCAGTTGCGGGCCGGGCACATGGGCCAGCAATTGCGCGGCGGCGTCGGCGGCGCCCAGCGCCTCCAGCTTCCCTGCACGCAGTGAGACGATCGATTCGCCACCCGGCTTGCCATCGGGCAGCGAGGCGGGGCTTTCCAGCAGGCGCAGCTCGAGAGCCCGCAGCGCACGCCAGCCGGGCTGGTTGGGCAGCAGAGGGATGCCGCGGCTGATCAGGCCCAGCGAGGTTCCGTTCCACATCGCGGGGCCCAGGGCGCCATGCGCCTCGTCGATCAGCCCGGACTCATTGGGATTGAGGCTGGCCAGATCCTGAACCTGGATGTGTTCCGGCGGTTTTTCAGCCGGGACCGGTTGCGCCGCCGGGGCGGGACCGGACGGGACAGGAAGCGCCGCGGGCGCGGGCGCCAGCGAGACTTGCGCGAACAGCGCGGAGGCGGGCAGGGTCAGCCCGGCCAGGGCCGCCAGGATTGGCTTCGGTCGGAGAAACATACAGCGATGCCCGCTTTGTGATAAGTTGAGGAAATGACTATGCCATCGAAGTTTATCGGTGCCGGCGGCTTCCTGCAACGGCGCCCCTCGTTGCGAGGGACGGTCCGTGTCGTTTGAGCGCGGCCGGGGCGGACCCAGCATCGTTCTGGTCGGGCTGATGGGCGCCGGCAAGAGCTCGGTCGGGCGGCGTGTCGCCAGCCGGCTGGGCCTGCCTTTTTTCGATGCCGATTCCGAGATCGAGGCGGCCGCGGGCTGCTCCATAACCGATCTGTTCGCCCGATATGGCGAAGCCGCCTTCCGCACCGGCGAGCGTCGCGTGATGCAAAGGCTGCTCGAGGGGTCGCGCGCCGTGATCGCCACCGGCGGCGGCGCTTTCATCGATCCCGACACCCGCGCCTTGATCGCCGAGCGCGGCATCTCGGTCTGGCTGCGCGCCGATCTCGAGGTGCTCTACAAGCGGGTGGCGGGACGCGATCATCGTCCGCTGCTGAAGGGGGGCGATCCGCGCGCCATCCTGACCGGGCTGATGGAGACGCGGCACCCGATCTATCAAGAGGCGGATCTGGTGGTCGAAAGCCTCGACCAGCCGACCGACCTCACCGTCCATGCGGTGTTGCAGGCGTTGGCCGCTTACAGCCCGAGCGATTCCCAGAGACAGGAAGCCTGAGATGAACCAAATCGCCCCCAACCCGGTCAGGCTCGACCTGGGCGAGCGCAGCTATGACATTCATGTCGGCGGCGGACTGCTGGCCCGCGCCGGCGAGCTGGCGCGGGCGCATTTGAAGATGCCGACCCTGTTCGTGGTGGCCGACGCGACTGTCGCCGACCTGCATTGGCCCGCGCTGGCCGCTTCGCTCGACGGCGCCGGCATCTCGCATCATCTCTATCGCGTGCCCTCGGGCGAGGGCAGCAAGAGCTTCGCGCGGCTGGAATCGCTGCTCTCCGCCATACTCGATACGCGCCCGGAACGGTCCTCGACGCTGCTGGCTTTCGGCGGCGGCGTGGTCGGCGATCTGACCGGTTTCGCCGCCTCGATCCTGTTGCGCGGCGTGCCCTTCATCCAGATCCCGACCACCTTGCTGTCTCAGGTGGACAGCTCGGTCGGCGGCAAGACCGGCATCAATATGGCGCAGGGCAAGAATCTGGTCGGCAGCTTCCACCAGCCGCGTCTGGTGCTGGCCGACATCGATCTTCTGTCCACCCTGCCGCGCCGCGAACTGGCTTCGGGCTATGCCGAAGTGGTCAAATACGGGCTGATCGACGATCCCGACTTCTTCGCCTGGCTGGAAAAGAACGGGCCGGCCTTGCTGGCGGGCGATGCCGAGGCGCGGGCCTATGCGGTGCGTCATTCCTGCCAGGCCAAGGCCCGCACCGTGGCCGGCGACGAGCGCGAATCCGGCCGACGGGCATTGCTCAATCTCGGCCATACCTTCGGCCATGCGCTGGAGGCCGAGACCGGCTTCTCCAGCAAGATCCTGCATGGCGAGGCGGTGGGTCTGGGTTCGCTGATGGCGTTCGATCTGTCCGCGCGGCTCGGCATCAGTCCCAAGGCGGATCTAGATCGTGTGCGCGCCCATCTCGATGCGGTCGGCATGCCGACCCGCCTGCCCGCCATGGAGGGGGGCTGGCAGGTCGACCGGCTGATGGCTCATTTCGCGCATGACAAGAAGCTGGATCAGGGCCGTCTCACCTTCATCCTGGCGCGCGGCATCGGCCAGAGCTTCGTCAGCCGCGACGTGCCGGAGGACAAGCTGCGCGAGGTGCTGGCGGACTGGAGCAGGGAGGCGGCGCGATGATCGGCGACTTCCTGCTGATCGGACTTCTGCTTCTTCTGCTGTTTTTCTTCTCGAGCGCCGAGACCTCGCTGACCGTCGTGTCGCGGCCCTTGATGCATGCCCTCGAACATGACGGCGACAAGCGCGCCCGGCTGGTCAACCGGCTGCTGGCCAAGCGCGACCGGCTGCTGGGCTCGATCCTGCTCGGCAACACCGTGACCCAGATCCTCGCCTCGGCGCTGGCCACCTCGCTGGCGATCCGGCTGGCCGGCGATGTCGGCGTTGCTTACGGCACGGCGCTGATGACGGTGGTCGTGCTGGTCGCCTGCGAGATCCTGCCCAAGACCGTGGCGCTCAACAACGCCAACAAGCTGGCCCCGTTGCTGGCCTATCCGATGCGGGTGATGGTGTGGGTGCTCGGTCCCATCAGCATCGCCGTGCAGGCGGTCGTCAACGCCGTGCTCAAGCTGTTCCGGGTGCCGGTCTACACCACGCTGGATCTCGATTCGCTGCGCGCCGAGCTGCGCGGCGCCATCGACATCCACACCGCCGAGCAGGAAGCGCGGCACGAAGGTAAAATGTTGCGCTCGATCCTCGATCTCGACGAGGTGCAGGTGGCCGAGGTGATGACCCATCGCAAGAACATCGTCACGCTGGATGCCGGCCAGCCGGTGCAGATCCTGCTCGATCAGGTGATCGCCAGCCCCTTCACCCGCCTGCCGCTGTGGCGGGGCGACCCGGACAATATCGTCGGGACCGTCCATTCCAAGTCGTTGCTGCGAATCCTGCGCGACCATGACGGCAAGCTGGAGGACGTCAAGCTCGACACCCTGGCCTCGCCGCCCTGGTTCATTCCCGACCAGACCACCCTGTTCGATCAGTTGCAGGCTTTTCGCGAGCGGCGCGAGCATTTCGCCCTGGTGGTGGACGAATATGGCGCCCTGCAGGGCATCGTAACCCTGGAGGACATTCTCGAGGAGATCGTCGGCGACATTTCCGACGAGACCGATGTGGCGGTGTCCGGCGTCAAGCTGCAGGCCGACGGGACGTACCTGGTCAATGGCGACGTCACCATCCGCGACCTCAACCGCGACCTCGACTGGCGCCTGCCCGACGAGAACGCGGTGACCCTCGCCGGGCTGATCCTGCATGAATCGCGCATGATTCCCGATGCCGGCCAGCTGTTCCTGTTCCACGGTTTCCGCTTCGAGGTGCTGCGGCGCCTGCGCAACCAGATCACCCTGGTCAAGGTGATGCCGCCGAAGGACGGTGAGGCGGAATAATCCCCCGGATTGTTGCAAGGCAGCACGTCAGCCCTCATTATTATACGATGAGCGACGATCGCCGACAGTTCTGGCCTAAACCCTCCGGCAGGAAGAATGCCGCCCCGCGCAGCGAGTTCCGTGCGTGCGACCATCCTGGTTGCCGTGATTATGGGGACTACCGCGCGCCGAAATCGCGCGAATCGCTCAATGAGTATTATTGGTTCTGCCTCGACCATGTGCGCGCCTACAATTCGTCCTGGGATTACTATGCCGGGCTGGGCGCCGAAGAGATCGAGACGATGGTGCGTCAGGATACCACCTGGCAGCGCCCGACTTGGCCGCTGGGCAAGCGGATGAGCGGCAGTCACCGCTTCGACGCGTCCCGCATCCGCGATGGTTTCGGCGTGTTCGACGAGAATTTCGCCGAGAGCGCCAAGCCGGCCACCCCCGCCGCGTCCACCGCCGAGATGAGCGCCTTGAAGGAGATGAACCTCTCCTATCCCTTGACCGTTGATATATTGAGGGCCCGCTACAAGGAGCTCTGCAAACTCCACCACCCGGACGCCAATGGCGGCGACAAGCAGGCCGAGGAGCGCTTCAAGCGTATCGGCCAGGCTTACAAAACCCTGATGGAAAGTTTAGCATAATCAATCATGACTGATACCGCCCCCGCTCCCGGCATCCTGGCCGAACATCCGCTCGACATGCCCGACATCTCCATCAGCGTCCGCCAGACCTTCGGGCTGGACAGCGACATGATGGTCCCGGCTTTCAGCCAGGGCAGCCCGCACGTCCCCGACAAGGACGAGTCCTATCGCTTCGACCATGACACCACCATGGCGATCCTGGCCGGCTTCGCCCATAACCGCCGCGTCATGGTGCAGGGCTATCACGGCACCGGCAAATCGACTCATATCGAGCAGGTCGCCTCGCGCCTCAACTGGCCCTGCATCCGCGTCAATCTCGACAGCCATGTCAGTCGCATCGATCTGATCGGCAAGGACGCCATCGTGCTGAAGGACGGTCAGCAGGTCACCGAATTCCGCGAAGGCATCCTGCCTTGGGCGCTGCAGCATCCGACAGCCCTGGTGTTCGACGAATATGACGCCGGCCGCCCCGACGTGATGTTCGTGATCCAGCGCATCCTGGAAGTCGAAGGCAAGTTGACCCTCTTGGATCAGAGCCGCGTCCTGCGCCCGCATCCGGCCTTCCGCCTGTTCTCCACCGCCAACACGGTGGGCTTAGGCGACACCACCGGCCTCTATCACGGCACCCAGCAGATCAATCAGGGCCAGATGGACCGCTGGAACATCGTCGCTACTCTGAACTATCTCGACCATGACAGCGAAGTCGCCATCGTGCTGGCGAAGATGTCGGCCTATGACAGCCCCACGGGGCAGGACACCATCAATAATATGGTCCGCGTCGCCGATCTGACCCGCCAGGGCTTCATCAATGGCGACATTTCGACCGTGATGAGCCCGCGCACGGTGCTGACCTGGGCCGAGAATGCCCTCATCTTCGACGATGTCGGCTTCGCGTTCCGCCTCACCTTCCTCAATAAGTGCGACGAGACCGAGCGCAGCGTGGTGGCCGAATATTATCAGCGCTGCTTCGGCGCCGAACTGCCGGAGACGATGGCGCGGGTCGCCATCGCTTAAGATGGCGGAACGCGGCTCCAACGACGTCCCACTGGGCGGCACCGACGAAACGCCGGCCGAGTTCGTCAAGCGCACCACCCAGGCGGTGGTGCGCGCCATGGCCGGCCGTGCCGACGTCTCGGTCAATTACGCCAGCGGCCAGCCCGGCGTGCGCGGCACCACCGTGCGTTTGCCGCCGCCGCCGCGCCAACCCCATCTCGCCGATCTCGCCAAGCTGCGCGGCGCCGCCGACGCGGCGGGCCTGCGGCTGCGGTTCCATGACGAAACGCTGCACCAGACCCTGATGCCGGTCGGGCACGACGCCAAGGACATCTACAACGCCCTCGCTCAAGCCAGAGTCGAGGCGATCGGCGCCCGCATCATGAAGGGCGTCGCCCTCAATCTCGACGCCTCGCTGGAAGCCCGCTACCACCAGGAAGGCTACGCGGCGATGACCGAGCGCAGCCAGGTTCCGCTCTCGGAAGCGGTGCGTCTGGTCTTGCGGGAGAAATTGGCCGGGCAACAGGTGCCGCCGTCGGCGCGCCAGGCGGTCGGCTATTGGCGCGACTTCATCGAAAGCAAGCTGTCCGCTCATTACGGCAAATTGCGCGACCGTCTGTCCGACCAGGAGGGCTTCGCCCGCGCGGTGCGCGACGCGATCGCGGCCCTCGACGTCGAACCCTTCGAGGAAGCCGATCCCGACGCCGACGCCGATCAGCAGGAAGGCGAGAGCCAGGGCGGCGAGTCCGGTCCGCAGGAGGAGAAGGGCTCGGACCAGCGCGGCACGCCCGGCGCGGACGGCACGTCGGACGCCGCCATGGGCGAAGCCGAGAGCATGGAGGCCCAGGAAGGCGAGGGTCAGGGCGGCGATCCGGTGATGATGCCGGGCCATGGCAGCGAGCAGGCTGGGGGCTCCGCGCGCCAGACGCCGGGGGCTGTCGCCAACGAGCCGTCCGAGAAGCCCTATACGGTCTTCACCACCGCCTATGACCAGACCGTCGAGGCGCCCGATCTGTGCGAACCCGACGAACTGGTCCGTCTGCGCCAGCAGCTCGACCAGCAGCTCCAGCATCTGCAGGGGGTGGTGGCCAAGCTCGCTAACCGGCTGCAGCGCAAACTCATGGCAAAACAGACGCGCGCCTGGAATTTCGACCTCGAGGAGGGGCTGCTCGACGCTGGCCGCCTGGCCCGCATCATCGCCAATCCGACCCATTCGCTGTCCTTCAAGCAGGAGCGCGACACCGATTTCCGCGACACGGTGGTGTCGCTGCTGATCGACAATTCCGGCTCGATGCGCGGGCGCCCCATTGCAGTCGCCGCGATGAGCGCCGACATCCTGGCACGCACCCTGGAGCGCTGCGGCGTCAAGGTCGAGGTACTGGGCTTCACCACCAAGGCGTGGAAGGGCGGTCAGTCGCGCGAGAAATGGGTCGCCGACGGCAAGCCGCCGATGCCGGGCCGCCTCAATGATCTGCGCCATATCATCTATAAATCGGCGGACGCGCCCTGGCGGCGGGCCCGCAAGAATCTCGGCCTGATGCTGAAGGAAGGGCTGCTCAAGGAGAATATCGACGGCGAGGCGCTGATGTGGGCGCATAACCGTCTGTTGGGCCGGCCCGAGCAGCGCCGCATCGTCATGGTGATTTCCGACGGCGCGCCGGTCGATGATTCGACCCTGTCGGTCAATAATGGCAGCTATCTGGAGCGTCATCTGCGCGAGGCGATCCAGTTCATCGAGACCAACTCGCCGGTGGAATTGGCGGCGATCGGCATCGGCCACGATGTGACGCGCTATTACCGCCGGGCGGTCACCATCTCGGACGCGGAAGAGCTGGGCGGCACCATGATGGCGCAGCTGACCAGTCTGTTCGACGAGCAGAATTAGCCTCGAGGGGGGTGGGAAATTTTAACGAAAAAACGGAACCGGCAACTGGTGTAGGAACGGAGGGGGGAGAACGTTCCTACTGTGGCGTTGCCGGTCCCGTTTGTCTTCGTCCGTCGCTTTCCCAGGGGACACGCGGCTGGGGGAAGCCGGAAAGCGACTTTGGACCTCTCTGTGCGGAAAAATCGCCGTGGGGTCGATCTTTTCGCTCAGACACAGGAGAGAATTTGGCGACCGGGAGATGCGTTCCGGAGGGGGGCCGGGGTAGGTGCATCTGCGCGGCGTTTGCCTCGTCTCTGCCTGTGAGAAGAAACTTACAGGCGCAATAAGGCAAGATTAGGGCGAAACGGTGATATTAGGGTGAGGAGATGGTTACGCTATGTAACGCCCTCGATTTTGATGCCCCTCAAGCGCCGGGCGCGCCCTCCGTGCGCTGGGCTATCGCGCCGAGCTATACCGTCTTTGTGATCGACGCTGTCGGCCGCGCGGGGCCGCAGTCGCGGCCCTGAAATAAAACGAAAGCGGCGTGACTTAAAGTCCGACCTTGCCCATCTCGAGGAATTTTTCGCGCCGGCGCTGACGCAATTGGGCGCCGTCCCAGCGGTCCAGCGTGGTCAGGGTGTCGGTCAGGTGCCGTCCCAGGGACGCGATGGTCTGGTCCGGCTGGCGGTGCGCGCCGCCCAGAGGCTCGGGCAGGATCGTGTCGATGACATTGAGGCGGAGCAGGTCCTGCGCCGTCAATTTCAGCGCTTCGGCGGCGTCTTTGGCGTTGTCGCCGCTGCGCCACAGGATGCCGGCGCAGCCTTCGGGGCTGATCACCGAATAGATGGCGTGTTCGAGCATGATGATCGAATTGCCGGCGGCCAGCGCGATGGCGCCGCCCGAGCCGCCCTCGCCGATGATCACGGTGATCAGCGGCACCTGGATGTCGAGGCAGGTCTCGACGGCGCGGGCGATGGCTTCCGCCTGGCCGCGCGCCTCGGCGTCGATGCCGGGATAGGCGCCCGACGTGTCGACCAGGGTGATGACGGGGACGCCGAAATGGTCGGCCAGTTGCATCAGGCGGCGGGCCTTGCGGTAGCCCTCGGGCTTGGCCATGCCGAAATTGTGCTTGAGGCGCGACTCGGTGTCGTTGCCCTTCTCGATGCCGAGCACCATCACGGTGCGGTCGCCCAGGCGCCCCAGGCCGCCGATGATCGCCTGATCGTCGGCGAAGGCGCGGTCGCCGGCCAGCGGGATGAAGTCGCTGATCAGCTTTTCGATGTAATTCTTCGCGTGCGGTCGCTCGGGATGGCGCGCCACCTGGGCTTTTTGCCAGGGCGTCAGCTTCCCGTAGGTGCTGGTGAGGAGGCGGTCCAGCTTGATCTGCAGCCGATTGATCTCTTCGGCGATGTTGATGCCGTCGGAGTCGCTCAAATGGCGCAACTCCTCGATCTTGCTTTCCAGCTCGGCGATGGGTTTTTCGAAATCGAGAAAATGCATGGCGGCGCTTCTAACACAGCTTGGGAAGTTGGGGAAGGATGGAACGATGCGGGATGTATCGCTCCACGCCCGCCCGGCGCCTCAGGGGCGAAACATCGACTTTTCCGCTTAAGTTGTTTATAGTGAGTCGCATCATGTTCGCCGATCAGACTTTGACCCCGAAAGAGGCCGTGCGGTTTTGCGCCCTGGGCCTTATCTCGGAAGCG
>Ga0302311_10005640_pt1 | contig 13160 bp, 10 predicted proteins | sample III_Palsa_N1_3_FD_200449 | JGI IMG/M metagenome (GOLD analysis project Ga0302311, IMG submission 200449) | Peat permafrost microbial communities from Stordalen Mire near Abisko, Sweden - III_Palsa_N1_3 | ecosystem: Environmental > Terrestrial > Soil > Palsa > Peat permafrost | place: Sweden... | reverse complement strand
CCCCAGAGCCGCTCGGCGGACATCTTGTTAGCGGCGCATTCGTACTTCTGCACCTGCTGGAAACGGATGCCGACGCGGGCGGCGATCTGCTGCTGGGTCAGGCCCAGGATCTGGCGGCGCCGACGAAGCCTGCGGCCAAGCTGGAGGTCGATATCGGCAATCATCGCAAATCCCTCAACTGGTGTCCCGCTTCGGGACATTTCCCCCTCCGTCTCGCAATCCACGTGCCTCTGCGGGGAACGGACCGGTGGGACGCTCTCTTTGCAGGCGACACGCCAAGGCCCCCTGACGGGCCGGACCAGGCGTTCATCCGCCTACGGTCGGTAACCCGGAGTTCCGTCGGCGCCTGACCCTGCGGCGCCTCGAAATCGCCCGGAACCATCGGGGGTGGCGTCTGTTCAGCCCGCAATCGAACCGGCGAGCGAGGACTGTGCGATGGCGACCAAGAGCGGCTTTGAGACCACCTTCGGCAATGGGGGCGAAACCCATCAGCAGGCGTGCGGCGAGGGCGACATCCTGACCACCAATCACGGCGTCCCCATCGCCGACAACCAGAACCAGCTGAAGGTCGGCGAGCGCGGCCCGGTGCTGCTGGAGGACTTCGCCTTCCGCGAAAAGATCTTCCACTTCGACCACGAACGCATCCCCGAGCGGGTCGTCCACGCCCGCGGCTCGGCGGCGCACGGCTTCTTCGAATGCTATGAGAGCCTCGCGGACATCACCAAGGCCGACCTGTTCCAGCGGGCCGGCGAGAAGACACCACTGTTCGCCCGTTTCTCCACCGTCGCCGGCGGCGCGGGCTCGGTGGACACGCCCCGGGACGTGCGCGGGTTCGCGGTGAAAATCTACACCAAGGAGGGCAACTGGGACCTCGTCGGCAACAATATCCCGGTCTTCTTCATCCAGGACGCCATCAAGTTCCCCGACTTGATCCACGCCGCCAAGATGGAGGCCGACAAGGGCTATCCCCAGGCCGCCACCGCCCACGACACTTTCTGGGACTTTATCAGCCTGATGCCGGAATCCACCCACATGATCATGTGGGCCATGTCCGACCGCACTCTGCCGCGGACGCTGCGCAACATGGAAGGGTTTGGCATCCATACCTTCCGGCTGGTGAACGCCGAGGGCAAGTCCACCTTCGTCAAGTTCCACTGGAAGCCCAAGGCCGGCCTGCAGTCGACCATCTGGGACGAGGCGGTGAAGATCGCCGGCGCCGATCCCGACTTCCACCGCCGCGACCTGTTTGAGTCCATCGACCAGGGGAATTTCCCGGAATGGGAGCTGGGCATACAGGCGTTCGACCAGGAATTCGCCGACAACCTGCCCTTCGACGTGCTGGACCCCACCAAGATCATCCCCGAGGAGATTCTGCCCGTCCGCCTGATCGGCCGCATGGTGCTGGACCGCTATCCCGACAACTTCTTCGCCGAGACCGAGCAGGTCGCGTTCTGCCCGTCAAACGTGCCGCCGGGTATCGACTTCTCCAACGACCCCCTGCTGCAGGGGCGCCTGTTCAGCTATCTCGACACGCAGCTGAAGCGCCTGGGCTCGACCAATTTCCACCAGCTGCCCATCAACGCCGCCAAGTGCCCGATGATGAACTTCCAGCGGGATGGGCACATGCAGATGCTGCAGCCCAAGGGCCGCGCCAACTACGAGCCCAACAGCCTTAGCGAGAACGGCGAGATCGCCGGCCCGCGGGAATCTGCGGCGCACGGCTACACGACCTTCCCCGCCGAAGAGCAGGGCCAGAAGCTCCGCATCCGCCCGGAAAGCTTCGCCGACCACTACAGTCAGGCGCGATTGTTCTTCCGCTCCATCGACCCGGCGGAGCAGGCGCACCTGGCCTCGGCCCTGGTGTTCGAACTCTCCAAGGTCGGGATCGAGGCGATCCGCACCCGCATGCTCGGCAACCTCGTCAACGTGGACCCGGCCCTCGCCAAGCGCGTGGCGGAGGGGTTGAACATGCCTGTGCCCAAGGCCAACCCCGCCAAGGCCAAGGTGCAGGACATGGAGGCGTCTCCAGCCCTGAAGATCATACGCGGCGAGCGGGAGTTGCACACCCTGAAGGGCCGTTCGGTGGGCGTGCTGATCGCCGACGGCTCGGACGCCAAGCTGGTGTCCACCCTGACGGCGGACATCAAGAAGGCGGGCGGCCGGGCGGTGATCGTCGCTCCCAAGGTCGGAGGCGCCAAGCTGTCGGACGGGTCGATCCTGAAGGCGGACGGACAGTTGGCGGGCATGCCGTCGGTGATCTTCGACGCGGTCGCCATCGTGCTCTCGAAAGACGGCTGTACGCTGCTCTTGAAGGAAAGCGCGGCGGTTCAGTTCGCCATGGACGCCTTCGGCCACCTCAAAGCCATCGGCGCTACGCCGGAGTCCAAGCCGCTCCTGGACAAGGCCGGGGTGGCGCCGGACGCAGGTGTCACGCCGCTGGACAAGAGCTTCATCGAAGCGGCGGGCCAACGGTTCTGGGACCGCGAGCCTTCGGTCCGCATCCTCGCTTGATCGATCCATTGTTGAAGCGACGCGCTTCAGGAACTATGGCGACAAATGGGCGTTCTGCATTTCGGGGCAGGACGTCCATGGCCCTTCCTCCACACGTCTAGAAAACCGCTTTGGGATGATGAGCATGTCCAACACCACGACCGCCGCCAAGACGCCTGCCTCGTCCAAGCCCTTCCTCAGCGATGTGAAGACCTTGCGCGAACGCGCCCGCGCCGACATCGCCAGCGGCAACGTCACCTTCACCTACCAGGGCGACGCCAAGAAGACCGTCGACATCCTGCAGTCGGTGCTGGCCACCGAAATCGTCTGCGTCCTGCGCTACACCATGCACGCCGTCGCGGCGACCGGCATCTCCAGCGAAGGCGTCAAGGCCGAGTTCCTGGAGCACGCCAAGGAAGAGCAGGAGCACATGATGGCGGTGGCCGAGCGGATCAACCAGCTGGGCGGCACGCCAGACTTCAATCCCCAGGGCCTCGCCTCCCGCGCCGCCTCGGAATACGGCGAAGCCGGCAACCTCATTGAGATGATCAAGGAGAACCTGATCGCCGAGCGGATCGCCGTGGACCACTATCGCGAGCTGGTCCGTTATTTCGGTGACGACGATCCCACCACCCGCGTCATGCTGGAAGGCATACTGGCGGTCGAGGAGGACCACACCAACGACATGCATGATCTGCTCGTCGCCCATGAGGGCAAGCCCATGTTGCCCTCCGAATAGTGGGGCCTGGGCTAGAAGCTCCGGCTGAGGGTGATGGTGCCCTCTTCCGCCGGGGCGTATTTGTGGTCGCTGGTCCACGACAGGGTAGCGACGCCGGCCGTGACGACCACCGCCGCGATCCACCAGACATAATGGCGGTTCGATCCTTGAAGGGGGCGGCGGCTTGCCGGGATGCTGTGTATCGACGCCGATTTCATCTTCACGCCCCTGTTCGGGTGAAATCTGCCGAGAGAGGGTTTGATGAAGTGTTGATGCGGGTAGTAAAGACGCGATCGGCCGCACCCCCGCTTCCTCGCGCGGCTTACCCGGAGATTTCCCCTTGATCGTATTCGTCACCGGCGCAACGGCGGGCTTTGGCCAGGCGATCACCGAGCGCTTCATCCGCGAGGGCGCCAAGGTCATCGCCGCAGGTCGCCGCACCGACCGCCTCGAGGCCATGGCCAGGGACCTTGGCGAAAACCTCCTGCCGCTGACGCTGGACGTCACCGACCGCAAGGGCGTCGAAGCGGGCATCGCCAGCCTTCCGCCCGCATTCGCCGCGGTGGACCTTCTGGTCAACAACGCCGGGCTGGCTCTGGGGCTGGAGCCCGCCGACCGGGCGTCCCTCGACGAGTGGGAGACGATGGTGGACACCAACGTCAAGGGCCTGCTCTACGTCACCCATGCCATCCTGCCCGGCATGGTGGCGCGCGGGCGGGGTCATGTCGTGAATCTCGGCTCGGTGGCGGCGAGCTATCCCTATCCCGGCGGCAACGTCTACGGCGGCACCAAGGCGTTCGTGCGCCAGTTCTCCCTCAATCTGCGCGCCGATCTCGTGGGCCGGGGCGTACGGGTGACCGATATCGAGCCCGGCCTCTGCGGCGGCACGGAGTTTTCCGTAGTCCGCTTCGGCGGCGACAAGGAGAAGGCGGCGGGCGTCTACGACGGGACCCAGCCCCTTACCGCTGTCGACGTCGCCGAAGCCGTGCATTGGGCGGCCACGTTGCCGGCCCACGTGAACATCAACATCATCGAGCTGATGCCCACCTGCCAGGCCGCAGGACCGTTCAACATCGCGAGGACCAAGACGGCCTGAGTGAAGACGTCATCCAAGCTTGGCCGTTCAGGTATTTATATAGTCTCTCATATCGTTCTCCAATTGCATGGCAATATTCGAGCCTTTATCCGTTACGCGATCATAGTGTGAGTTGACCCCCGTGCCGACGACCGCCGACGCCCTGGAAGACACATTCCCCGGGACATCGATGATGAGCGCCATGATGCGGTCCAGGGACTGGGCGGCGACGAGCCTCGGCGCGCCGTCCGGCTGGCCGGAGGGGCTGAAGGTGCCTCTGCGGATGATGCTCACCTCCCGGTTCGAGATGTGGCTCGGATGGGGTGAAGACCTCGCCTTCTTCTACAACGATGCTTACGTCCCGACGCTCGGCATCAAGCACCAGACCGCCCTCGGCAGTCCCATGCGCGAAGTCTGGCGAGAGGTGTTTCAGGCGGTGGAAGGGCGCATCCGGTCCGTCCTGCAGGACGGCGTGGCGACCTGGGACGAGGCCCTGCTCCTTCTCCTTGAGCGGCGCGGTTATCCCGAAGAGACCTATCACACTTTCTCCTACAGCCCGCTTCGGGGCGACGGGCCGGCGGTCGAGGGCCTGATGTGCGTGGTCACCGAGGTGACCGAACGGGTGATCAGCGAGCGCAGGCTGGAGACCCTGCGGATGCTGTCCACCGCCCTGATCGGCGTCCGCACCCGCGCGGATGTGGCGGCGGGCGTGCAGTCGGCGCTCGGCGCCAACACGCGGGATTTTCCGTTCATCTTGCTTCGCTTCTTGGATGACGAGGACACAGGCGCTGTGAACACCGCGCTCGATAAGGTCGATTGGCCCTTCGATCTGATCTCCACGACCGGCAAGTCGGCCCGGATTCCGATCGCGGCCCTGCTCGCCGACCCTCCGAAAGGCGCCTGGGATGTTCCGGCGGTCGAGGCGCTGATCGTGCCCATCACCAAGCCCGGCCACCGTTCGCCGAGCGGGGCCCTTGTGCTCGGCTGCAATCCCTTGCGGCCCGAAGATGCCGATCTGGACGGTTTCGCCGGCCTCGTCGCGAGCCAGATCGCCAGCGCCCTCGCCGCCGTGGACGGTCATTTGGTGGAGGCGGCCGAGATGGAGCGCCTGCGCCAGCTTTTCGAGCAGTCGCCCAGCTTCATGGCGGTGCTGCGCGGCCCCGAACATCGCTTCGAGTTGGTAAACCCCGGCTATCTTCAGCTGATCGCCCACCGGGACGTCATCGGCAAGGATGTGCGCGACGCTCTGCCCGAAGTGGCGGGGCAGGGCTTCTACGAGCTTCTGGACGGGGTCTACGCCACAGGCCAGCCGTTTGTGGGCCGGTCCCAGCCGATCACCATCCAGAGATCGCCCGGCGCGGCGCCCGAGGCCCGCATCCTGGACTTCGTCTACCAGCCCATCACCGACGCCGATGGCGAGGTCTCCGGCATCTTCGTCGAGGGCATCGACGTGACCTCGGCCCACGACGCCAATGCGGCGCTGCATGAGAGCGAGGAGTCGTTCCGCACCCTGGCCGAGGCCATGCCCAATCAGGTGTGGGCCGCAGACACGGATGGCGGTCTGATCTGGTTCAACAGTCGAAACTACGAGTACAGCGGGCTGTCCGCCGCTGACCTGACCGGCGCGGCCTGGATCGCCATCATCCACCCCGAAGATCGGGCCGAGACCCTGACCCGCTGGGCGGCGTCGCTGACGTCCGGCGACGTCTACGAGATGGAATTCAGGCTGCGACGGGCGGACGAGGCCTATCGCTGGCACCTGGCCCGCGCCGTTCCCATCCGCGGCGAAGATGGCGTGATCGGACGCTGGATCGGGGTCAACACGGATATCCATGACCAGAAGTCGGCCGCGCAGGCCTTGGTGGAGATCAACACCACCCTCGAAGCCGAGGTGGAGGCGCAAAGCCGGGAGCGGGAGCGGCTCTGGAGGAATTCCGAAGACCTTCTTGTGGTGGTGGACAGGGCGGGCGCGTTTCTTGCCGTGAGCCCTGTCTCGACCCGGCTGCTCGGCTGGACGCCCGAGGAAATGGTTGGACGCAACGTCTTTGATTTCGTCCTCCCGGATGACGGGGAGGTCACGTCCAGCGCCCTGGATCGGGGTTTCGCCGACAGGCTCCTGACCTTCGAGAACCGATACCGCCACAAGGACGGTGGCTTCCGCTGGATGTCGTGGGTCGGCGCGCCGGAAGGGGGGTTGCTCTACGCCACCGGCCGCCACATCACCGCCGAGAAGGAGGCCGCCGTCGCCCTGCAGCGGGCTGAGGAGCAGCTTCGGCAGGCGCAGAAGATGGAGGCCGTGGGTCAGCTCACCGGCGGCATCGCCCACGATTTCAACAATCTCCTCGCCGGGATCACCGGCAGCTTGGAAATGCTGGAGACACGCATCGCCCAGGGGCGGCTCGATGCGATCCCCCGTTATGTCGACGCCGCCCAGGGTGCGGCGAAGCGGGCGGCGTCCCTGACCCAGCGGCTCCTGGCCTTCTCCCGCCGCCAGACGCTCGACCCCAAGCCCGTGAATGTGAACCGGCTGATCGGGGATATGGAAGAGCTGATCCGGCGCACCAACGGCCCCGAGATCGAGCTCGAAGTTGTCGGCGCCGCGGGTCTCTGGGCCACGATCGTGGACCCCAACCAGCTGGAGAATGCACTCCTCAACCTCTGCATCAACGCCCGCGACGCCATGCCGGACGGCGGTCGCCTGACGATCGAGACCGCCAACAAGTGGCTCGACGACAGCGCCGCCAAGGAACGGGAGCTGTCACCGGGCCAGTACATCTCCCTTTGCGTCACCGATACGGGTACGGGCATGACGCAGGAGGTGATCGAGCGCGCCTTCGATCCCTTCTTCACCACCAAGCCGCTTGGCGAGGGCACGGGCCTTGGCCTGTCGATGATCTACGGCTTCGTCCGCCAGTCCAACGGGCAGGTGCGGATCTATTCCGAGCTGGGGCAGGGGACCACCATGTGCCTCTACCTGCCCCGCTACTTCGGCGAGGCGGCGGAGGCGACGCAGCGCTCCGAAATGGACGCCCTTGACTATGGCGGCCATGGTGAGACGGTGCTTGTGGTAGACGACGAACCCACCGTGCGGATGCTGATCGTGGACGTGCTGCAGGACGCCGGCTACGGGACCATCGAAGCGGCGGACGGCCCGTCCGGGCTGGCGGTGCTTCGCTCGGATGCGCGGATAGACCTCCTGATCACCGACGTCGGTCTGCCCGGCGGCATGAACGGTCGACAGGTGGCGGACGCGGGGCGCGCGCTTCGCCCCGGCCTGAAGGTGCTGTTCATCACCGGCTACGCCGAGAACGCCGTGGTCGGCAACGGTCACCTCGACCCCGGCATGGCCATCATCACCAAGCCCTTCGCCATCGAGGCGCTCGGCAACAAGATCCGAGAGATGATCGACACCTGACCACCGCGCCTCGGCTAGATTGGTTTTCCGGGTCGAGGCAGGAGCATCTATGGCGACGATGAAGGCTGTTCAAGTATCCGCCGCGCACGGCCCATTCGAGCTGGTGGAGCGGCCCTTGCCCGAACCGGGTCCGATGGAGGTCCGCGTTCGGGTCGAGGCCTGCGGTGTCTGCCACAGCGACGCCTCCTCCAAGAACGGCGGCCTGCCGGGCCAGATCTATCCCGTCATTCCCGGCCACGAGATCGCGGGCGTGATCGAGGCGCTCGGGCCCGGCGTGACGGCCTGGAGCATCGGCCAGAGGGTCGGCGCAGGATGGTTCGCCGGCCAGTGCGGGCGGTGCGAGCCGTGCCTGCGCGGCGCCTTCATGAGCTGTCGCAACCGCGCGATCCACGGGGTCACCCGCGACGGCGGCTACGCCGAGGCCGTGGTCGTCGCCGCCGACGCCCTTGCCCTGATCCCCGACGAGCTCTCCAGCGTGGAGGCCGCGCCCATGCTCTGCGCAGGCGTCACCACCTTCAACGCCCTGGCCAGATGCAGCGCGCGACCGGGAAGCGTGATCGCCGTGATCGGAATCGGCGGTCTCGGCCACCTCGCCGTACAGTTCGCCGCCAAGATGGGCTACGAAACGGTCGCCATCGGCCGCGGCGCCGAGAAGGCGGATTTCGCCAGAAAGCTGGGCGCCCGCCGCTACATCGACAGCACGATCGAGGACGTGGCGACCGCCTTGCAGCGGCTCGGCGGGGCGGCGGCGATCCTGGCCACAGGCACGGGCGCGGACGGTCTCGGCCACGCCATCAACGGCCTGACGCCCGACGGCCGCCTGATCCTGCTCGGCGTGCCCGGCGACCCGGTGCCTGTGTACGCCTGGCAGGTGCTCTACGGGCGCTCGATCACGGGCAGCGCGGGCGGCACGGGGATCGAGTCGCAGGACGCCATGCGCTTTTCCGCTTTGAACGGCGTGCGTCCCATGATCGAGACCCTGCCGCTCGCCCGTGCCGCTGAAGCCTATGACCGGATGATGGCCGGCGACGCCCGCTTCCGCATCGTGCTGACGCCATGAGATGATCAGGCGGGCTTCTTAAGTCCCAGGTGATCCCGAAGGGTCGAGCCGCGATAGTCCTGCCGGTGCAGGCCGCGCTTCTGCAGGATCGGAACGACCTGATCGACGAACAGCTCGAGCTCCAACGGGCTCTGAAGGGCCTGCATGATGAAGCCGTCGCAGCCACCGCCCTGCAGCCAGGTCTGCATGAAGTCGGCGATGTCTTCGGGGCGTCCTTCCGCGGTCAGGTGGCCCGAGAGTTTCGACGCCATCCGCTCGGCATAGGCGCCGACGGTCTCGCCGGGCACGATCTCCCGCACGAAGAGGGCGCGGTCGCCGCCGATCATGGGGCGATCCTCCAGCCCGTCCCGAATCTCGTCCATGGGGAAGGGCTGGCTCAGATCGACGTCGGTGAAGTCGATGTTGAACCGCTCGCCCAGCATGCCGCGCAGCAGCGCCGGATGGATCAGGTCGCGATAAAAGGCCTTCTTGTCCGCAAGCTCCGCCGCCGTCGATGCGATCACGGGCATGAAGCCCGGCAGCACCTTCACCGCGTCGGGCCTGCGGCCCTTGCCCTTGACCAGGGTGCGCAGGTTGGTGCGAAAGGCGCGCCCGCCCTCGACGTCCTTGAAGCCGGCGAAGATGGCCTCCCCGTAGCTCGACGCGAACTCCAGCCCCTGCGGCGACATCCCCGCCTGGATCAGCACCGGATGGCCCTGGGGCGAGGCGGGACCGGCGGCCCAGTGGGCCTTCACCTGTTCGGTCACCTCGTGGGCGAGGCCGTAGCGCGCCTGATGCTCGGGGTGGGCGCCCGAGCCGAAGTTCCGCCCCGCCGCGGCCCCGGAGGTGACCATGTTCCAGCCCGCCCGCCCGCCGCAGAGGTGGTCCACGGCGGCGAACTTGTCGGCGAGGGTACGGGGGCTGTGGTAGGTGGTGGAGAAGCTGGCGGCGAGGCCGATGTCGCGGGTCGCCCCCGCCAGAGCCGCGATCTGCACCAGGGGGTCGAGGGAGTTTATCGACGCCTCGCCGAACACGCCGCCGGTCCGCTCCCGCGCCGCCAGCGTGTCCTCGAAGAACACCATGTCGAACTTGCCCTTGGCGGCTAGGCGGGCGGTCTGCACGTAATAGTCGATGCCGAGGAGCTTTTCGGGCTCGGTCGCGGGATGGCGCCACGAGCCGATGTGGCCGCCCGAGGTGAGCATCCAGAAGCCGAGATGCAGCAGATCGCCCGGCGCTGAGGGATCGTCGCTCATGCCGTCGCATCCGCGCGCGTTGCGGAAAAGCGATTGACCGGCCTGCGAAGGCCAAGCCGAACGCGGAAGTCGCCCGGCGCATAGGCGCTCTGCAAAAGTCCCTCAGCCTGGAGGATGGGCGCGACGTCGCGGGCAAAGGTTTTGATATCATCGAGGGTGCGAGGCTGGAGCAGGAAGCCGGCGCAGCCCGTGTCCGAAAAGCGCTCGGTGAGCACCGCGCCTGTTTGGACCGCCGATCCCAAGGTTATTTGGTGGAAGGTCGGCGCGCCATTCGGCCCAGCTCTTTGATCGCCTCCCGTGCCAATCCACAGGTCTGCGCCGCGTGAGGCCGCGGCCGCCCTCTGCATCAGCACCGGATGGCCTTGCACAGGGCGCGGCGCGTTCAGGGGGCCGTCGACGGTGAAGTGGGCGCCGGCGTGGCGGATGCGGCGCACCTTGCTGCGGTCGGCGAAGACGGAGGCGGCCTTGTCGAACACCAGAGCGTCGTCGTCCCAACTGTTGAACAGCTTCTGCACCACGTCGAGGTGCTCGGCGTCGCGCTCCGCATCGGAAGGCTCGCCGGGGATCGGAACCCAGCCGCACCGTCCGCCGGAGAGGTGATCCATCGACGCCAGCGCCCGCGCCACGTTGAATGGCGCAGAATCCTGCGAGACCGTGGCCACGAGGCCGATTTCTCGCGTCCTCGTCATCAGGAAAGAGGCGATGGAGAGGGCGTCGCGGCCGACCGCTCCAACAGCCCCGCCATCCGGGTCGCCGGTGAGCACGAAGTCCAGCCGGGCGGCCTCCGCCAGCGCCGCCGCCTCGGCGATCTCCGCCAGGGGCAACCCGTCCAGCCGAAGGCCGAGGATCATCCGCCGCTCCGCCATGCTCAGGCTTCCGCCCGCGCCTTTAGATTGCGGAGCCAGAGCGCGTGACCCTCGAACATGCGCTTGGGCATGAACAGGGCCTGCGCGCGGGCGGCGAGGCCGTTCTGGTTCTCCTCGGTCAGCACCCAGCAGCCGCCGGGGCGGGGCTCGATCAGCCAGGCGTGATAGATGTCGAGCAGGGTTCCGGCGCCGCTCCAGGCGATGCGCTCGCAGGGCTCGAACTCCTGCACGGTCGAGCGCACGCCGACGCCGAAGGTGCGCCAGGAGAACTGCGCGCCGGGGGACAGGTCCTGCGCCCCGCCGTCGATCTTCACCGCGCTGCTGTTGGGATACCAGCTCGGCCAGTCCGCCGCGCGGATCAGGCAGGCCCAGACGACTTGCGGCGGTGCGGCGATGGCGATCTCGTTGCTGACCTCGGCCACGACGCGGCCCGGCGCATAGCGGTCCGGCCATCTGATAGGCATATGTCTTCCCCCGTTTACGTCTCGACCATACCGCGCGGGGGCGCGGGCGCTAGGGCTTCAGGGTGATGGAGACGCTCATCGTCTTCTCAAAGCCCGGAGCGACTTCGAACACGCCGGGCTTGGCGCGAAAATCGCCATCGAAGCCCACCGGGTCGGCGATGCCGTGCCAGGGCTCGACGCAGATGTAGCCGCCGCCGGGCTTGGTCCAGACGCCCAGGTAGGGCGTATCGGGGAAGACGATCTCCAGCGACGGCCCAGCCCCGGCGCCATAACGCAGGCGGTCGCTGTTCAGGGCGTCGAAGATCACGGCGTCATTGGTGAAGAGGTCGTCGCGCAGGGTCAGGGTCCTGCCCACCACCGGGGTCGGGAGCGCCTCCGGCAACACCACGCCCTCTGTGTTGATTCGCCGGATCGGCGCCGGCTCGTCGTGCTGGAACGTCAGCGCATGGTCGGCGCGGGGTTGGCCGTAGGGCAGAGGCCAGCGCAGGGCGGGATGGAAGCCAAAGCTGGCGGGCAGGGGCGTCTCGCCGGGGTTCTTCACCGTGGCCGCGAGGGTCAGGGTCGCGCCGTCGATGCTGAACCGCACGTCGAGCTCGAACCGGAAGGGATAGACCGCCCGCGTCGCTTCGCTGTCGCGCAGGCGGAACGTCGCGGACGCCGCCGACGCCTCCGCCACCTCGAACAGGCTGTGGCGGGCGAAGCCATGCTTGTCGAGCTCATAGGTCTTGCCGTCCAGGCGATAGTGGCTGCCTACCAGCATGCCGACGATAGGGAAAAGGATCGGCGCCCGCCCGGTCCAGACCGCGGGATCGCCGTCCCACTGCAGGTCCAGCCCCTCCGCGTCCTTCAGGGTGAAGAGCTGGGCGCCCTTCGGGTCGATCTCCGCGTTGAGATGGGCGGAGGCGATGCGGGTCAGGGCGGCGGCTTTGGTCATCGCTTCCAATAACGCCAAACCCGCCCGTGCGCTGCGTCGCGGCGGAATTTACTATCCTCCGCCCCAAGGCTTCGCTTGAATGGGGAGGCGCACTATATGTTGCTCGTCATATGATCCTGCCGCAGGAGCCCGCCATGTCCATCGATACCGCCCGTCCGCCCGTCTACATCGCGTCCGGCGTGCGCACCCCGTTCGACAAGGTGGGCGGGCCGCTGGCGAGCTACGACGCCATCTCCCTTTCCGTGCCGGTGGCCAGGGCGATGATGGCGCGGCTGGACGGCGCAAAGCCGGACTTCGTCACCTGGGGCACGGTGATCCCCAGCCTTACCTTCTCCAACATCGCGCGGGAGATCGTGATGGACGCGGGGCTCGACGCCTCCATCCCCGCCTTCTCCACGGTGATGGCCTGCTCCACCTCCATGATGGGGGCGTTCGAGGCGGCGGGCATGATGGACGGGCGCTCCCGCAACCTCGCCCTCGTCGGCGGGGTGGAGAGCATGAGCCGGGTGCAGATCGGCCTCTCCCCCAATCTGTCGGACTGGCTGCGCGGCTTCATGGCCGCCCGCACGATCCCCGAAAAGCTGCAACATCTCTCCAAACTCAATGCGAAGGACGCCCGCCTGTGGATTCCCAAGGTGGCCAACCGCACCTCGGGCCTCAGCATGGGCGAGCACACCGAGATCACCGCCAAGGAGTGGGCCATCACGCGCGAGGAGCAGGACCAGCTGGCCCTGAAGAGCCATCAGGGCGCGGTGCAGGGCTGGGAGAGCGGCTTCTTCGACGACCTCGTCATTCCGGTGGGCGACGCGGCGAAGGACAATATCCCGAGGAAAGACACCTCCTACGAGCGGCTCGCCAGGCTGAAGCCCGCGTTCGATAAGACCTCGGGCAAGGGCACGCTGACGG
>Ga0302311_10005639_pt1 | contig 13162 bp, 8 predicted proteins | sample III_Palsa_N1_3_FD_200449 | JGI IMG/M metagenome (GOLD analysis project Ga0302311, IMG submission 200449) | Peat permafrost microbial communities from Stordalen Mire near Abisko, Sweden - III_Palsa_N1_3 | ecosystem: Environmental > Terrestrial > Soil > Palsa > Peat permafrost | place: Sweden... | reverse complement strand
AGCGTGCCGACCAGCAGATCGACATCCTCGACATCCGCATAGACAGCCGCGACCTCCGCGCGCCACTGGGGGTTGGTGGTCAGCTCGTCGAAGCTCCGTGGCGCCGACATGCCGATCAGCCTGCGGAACTGGCAATAGCGCGGCACGCCGCGCTCCCGGTCGCGCAGGATGTCGACCGCCGCCACGTCGGTGAATATTCCATCCGCCCGCTCCGGAATCCGGCGCAGGCTGTTGGGAAAGTTGTGCAGCACCAGCGCGCCAGGGTTACTGGTGGCCAGGGAGTAGACCACGTCGTCAAAGCCCACGGCCTGATAGATGGCAGGCGGCGCGCCATGCACGAGGTCGAGCAGCGGCCTGGTCGCGATTTCGCGATTGTCCTCGTGCCGGCGCAGCGACAGGCTGTCCGGCAGCAGGCTGTGCATCCGATAGCAGGCGGTAAACTCCTCGGTGATCGAATAGGGGGCGGTGAACTGGTCTGTCGGCGAGCCGGGAATGCCCGACACCTCCTCCGAGGCGCTGAGCCGGCCGAAGCCGCGCGCATAGTGCTCGCCCAGCACGCCCCACCAGTTGCCGCGCATGGCGAAGCGGCCCTCGGGCGAGTTCATCAGCGACGGCGTCCACTCGGTCGTGTGGATTTTGGCGATCAGCGCCGTCACCACCAGCCTGGCCTTTTGGAACAGCCACTCGCCGTCCGCCTGGGGATATTCAAGCGCCAGCCGATCGACCACCGCATTGTGCTCGCGCGCAAACAGCGTGTGCATGGTCGAAAGGCCCAGCCACCAGTTGCCGTTGACCCCGGCCAGCTCCTGGTCCTTGAACTTGGCGCCTTCCGCGTCAGGCGTTGCTGCCCGTAGTGGCTCGATGGGCAGATGGCCTTCCAGCGTCAGGCCAAGCTTGCCGTTGGATAACAGCAGGCCTGTTTCCGGGTCGCGGCGCACCTGAAGCTGCCGCTTGAGACTGGAGCCGTAAATCTGCGATCCGTCCCACCAGTGGGTCTCGGTATTCAGATAGGCCGCCGGTCGTCCCTCGTCGGCGGGACCCGCCGGGGCGCGCGTGGAGCGCAGGATGGTCATCGGCCGGTTCGGCCAATCGTCGTCCTCGTCGATCGGCACCCGATAGGGCCTCTCCAGGTCGTTCTCGCCGTGGCTCAGCCAGTCGTGCACCATGAACTGCAGCCACGATGAAACCAGCAGATTCAGATAGGGAACGCCGACGAAGTCTCGCCTGGCCAGCAGTTCGGTGCTGATCCGGCGCGGATTGGGCTCGAGCAGGCGCGGTTCGTCCTCGCCGACGGTCTGGTCGATCGGGACGTTGCGGCCAAAACGGGCGCCGGCCATGCCCATCCAGGCGAGATCGGGCGCGTTGAATGATCCGTCCGCGCTGCGTTGCCCGTGTCCGTCTGCCGCCGGCGGCTCTGGCTGCGGCGGCCGCGTCTCGGTGTCGAAGAGATTGGCCTGGCGCATGTTGACGCGAATGCCGGCCATCACGGGAATCGCGATCAGGAACGGCCATCTGTGCCAGACCGCCAGACTGTTGGTCGCCCGCGCAATAAGTCCCAGCAGTCGCTCCGAGACGGTCATCGCGACTAGACGTAGGCCGGCGCCGCAGGGGCGCCGCGGGCGGCCAGCGGGGCCTGGGTTTTGGCGTCTTCGGCGATCACATCCACCGCCTTCTCGCTGATCATATAGATGGCCGAGACGATGAAGTAGCCGGGGATCCGCGGAAATACCGAGGCGTCGACCACCCTTAGCCGCTCGACGCCGCGGACGCGAAACCGGCTGTCCAGCACGGCCATCGGGTCCGAAGACGGGCCGATCTTGGCGGTGCAGGAGGCGTGGTGGCCCCACGCCTGGTCCCGGATATAGTCGCGCAGTTGCTGGTCGCTGCGAACATCCTGTCCCGGGTAGACTTCCGCCCCCCCGTCCATGCGCAGCCGCTTGTTCATCTGCCGGACAAATTCGAGACCGCGCAACGCCGCCTCAAGGTCGTCTCCCTCCTCGTCGCTGCCTTCGCCGAAGGAGTGGAAATGCACCGAGGGGGTCTGGGTCGGATCGGCGCCGCGGAGCAGCACCCGCCCCGCCTGGTTGTTGGTGTAGGCCTTGAGGACGACCCAGGTGAAGACGTCGTGGAACCGGTCCAGGTCCTGGGCGTATCCGCGCCGATAGCCGCGGAAATCCCCGGGCACGCCGAAGATGTAGAGGTCCGGCTCCGGCAACTCGGGCGAGGACCGCTTCATCACGCCCAGCAGCGCCCCATTGGACGTGTAGAGGCCCTTTCCCTGCTTCCACATCTCGAAATACGGGTCGTGCTCACCGGGGACCGGCGGCTTGAAGGTGGCGCCGTCCAGCAGCACGAAGGGTTTGGGAAACCGGCTGACGACCGAGATTTCGTAGCGGTCCTGCAGGTTTTCGCCGACGCCCGGGCGGTCGGCCACCACCGCGATGCCATGTTGTTTCAGTTCTTCCGCGGGTCCGACGCCGGAGAGTTTGAGGATCTGAGGTGTGTTGAACGCCCCCGCCGCCAGGATGACTTCCCGGGCGGCGAACGCCGTACCGCTGACATATTGGGGGTCTGATTTGAATCGCGGATCGGCCTGATAGAGGCTGCGCCCCTGGCGGGTTTCAACGCCCACCGCCACGCCGTCTTCGATGATGACCTTGGTGACCAGGGTGTTGAGCCGGATCTCGAGCCGGTCGGGATGGAGTTTCTGCGTCTCCAGCAGATATTCGCGAGGCCCGTTGCGCCGCCCGCCCGCTGTGGACAGCGGCGTCAGCGCCAGCCCCTCGGGGCTGCACTCGTCGTTACGACTGTCGTTGGGATCCAGACCGGTGATGGCGCGGTCGAACAGCGAGCCGACCCCGCGCTGGGTCACCACCGTCACGATCAGCAGCACAAGCTTTGTGAGCACCGAGTCTCTCAGGAGCAGGGTCGGGTTGGCTTCGCCGGTTCCCAGCCAGCCCTTGAAGCCATGGCCGTGCGACCAGTCGTTCCAGTCCGGCTGGCGGCGGATGAGCGCCAGGATCGACCAGAGCAGGCCCTTGACGATATAGGCCAGCGACCCCGGCCGGCTCGCGTACCGGCAGCGCTCCAGCCGGGCGAAGTAGCGGTTCATGTTCTTGGCCCGCCAGCTCCAGTCGCCCGTCAGCTTGGCGATGAAGTCCCAGTCCAGCGCCTGGGGCGTGACGGTGATCAGGGCGTTGTGAACGGTGCAACCGCCGAGCGCGCCGGTGCGCGGATACCAGACGCCCCCACCCTTCTCGTCATACTTGCTGTCGCGGAGCGCCTGAGCCTGATTGTCGTAGTGATGGACGAAATAGTCCCAGGAACACTCATCGAACTCGCTGCACAGGCCGCTGAAGATCGGCACCTCGTACATCAGCCGTCCGGTGTCGGTGTCGCAGACGTCGCCGCCGGCATCCAGCAGCAAGACCTTGAAACCCCTGCGCGCCAGGCCCGCGGCCAGGGGCCCGCCGCCGGCCCCCGAACCGACGATGATGTAGTCAGGGTTTTCCATGCTCGCTCCCAGGGGGTTTGAATCGCGCCCGCGACGTCAGAACGTCTTCAGGAAAGCGATCAGCGCGGTCTTGTCGGAATCCGACAGCCCCGGCTCGTCCGGAAGCAGCGACGTGCCGAAATAATGGCCCCGGTTCACTTGGTAATCCGGGCATTTGCTCATGCTGTAGAGATCGTTTTCCAGGCGGGCGTAAGCCTGGTCGCCTGCCGCCGCAGTTTTGGCGGCGCGGATGGCGCCGGCGTCGCGATCCACCGCGAGCAGAAGATTGACCAGGGCGATGTCCTGGCGCGCCCGCGACCACAGATCGCTCTTGTCCGGCGTCAGTTCCAAGGCCGCTAGCAGATTGACGGGCGTGCCCTTGCGAAGCGGACCGGCCCGCACGCCGCGCTCCGGGATCATCGTTTGCAAGGCGGTTGTGGCCAGCGTCGCGTTGGCGGGCCGACTGATCTCCAGCACGCCGGCGGCGGCATCGAAACGAACGACCCTGGCGCCCGGCGCAATCCCCGGCCCTTTGACTGGAGCCCCCTGGGCGAAGGTGGTGAAATTCGTTCCAGGCGTAAAGCTGGGGATGTCGGTCGCAGCGTTGTTTGGCGCGATCCGGACGCCTAAAATCCGCGTGGAGCCGGCGACCGTGTGTCCGCTGAATGGGTAGGGATGGTCAGCGGCGACGAAAAGGTCGGGTAGAAAAAAGCTGAGCGGCTTGATGAGCCATTGAATCACACCGGGAAGAAAGCCGGATGGAATGGAAAGGTAGGCCGTGTTCGGGAGTCGATCGATTTCACCGCCCGCCTGAGGAAATTGCGCATCCTGGGTCCGCGTCTCGGGCCACAGCATCTGATGCATGCCGTCATTGAACGCCCTCATGCGCGAGGCGACATCGGGGTTTTCCTCGAAGTGGCCCACGCTGTTGTTGAGCAGGTAGGGCGCGGTCGCCCACAGCGAAACCAGCGATGCTGGCCGCGTGTAGCCACGTCCACCGGCGGGCATGTCGAAGACCCGCGGCTGGCCGGTGATCGGATTTACGACGGTCAGTTTCCCGACCGACGGCAGGTCCTTGTAGGTCTTGGATGAGAAGTCGTCCCAGATCTTGCCCTGAATGGCGTTGGTCGCCAGGGGACTGCAGAGGTTGGGCCTCAGCAAGGAGGCCGGAACCCGGATGTCGGTTGACAGGAAATTCTGGTCCAGAAAGTCCGGTTGCGCCACCAGTTGGCGCATCGGCGATTTGAAGGCTTCGGTCTTGGTCCAGCTCCAATATCGGTTCCAGCAATTCAAATAGCCGGGAGCGGAACAGTCCGACGGTTTGTCGCCCGCGGGTATGGGCGGCAGTTTGCTTGAGTGACAACGCGCGCATCGCTCGGCGAAGACGACCTTGCCCTGGGTCAGCATCGCCGGCGCGGCGCCGAGTTGGGCCGCGCCCCCAGGCGCCGCCGCCAGTTTATCAGGGACGCCGGCCCAGACGAGATATTGCGCCATCGCCGGTGTCTGCGCCTCTGTGGCGTTCCAGTAGCTCGAATTGCGCCGGGCGACCGTGATACGGATGGGCGATGGTTGCTTCAAACCAACGAAGGCGTTGAAGTGCAGCAGCCACTCCTCGCTGAACAGGCCGATGTTCAGATAGACCCGGTTCAAGGCGCCGAGCGCCCCCACCGAGTCCGCGCCATCCTTCAGGACGTGCGGCGTGAAGACGGTGCTCGGCGGCATGAACTCGCCAGGCAGCTGCTTGTTGTTCAGATTGCCCCCGGCCAGGGTCTCTTTGCCCAGGGATTTGGCAAGGTCGAGCCGCCACTGCAGGTTATAGACAGCGTTCATCGTTCGCGGGTTGTTGATGTAGTCGGTGGAGACCAGCGACGTATCGAGGGCGCCCGGGCGCGAAGTATGGAAAAGCTGGTAGAGGTAGTTCTTTGAATCGGCCTGCCAGCTGAAGATGCGGTCGACCCAGAAATACTGGTTGCCCGCCGTGGCGGACAGGTTCTCCCATTTCGGATGTTCTGGGTCGGCCGGCGGTTTCACCGGCGAGGGTCCGACATGGCAAAAGCCGCAGGACATGCCGACGCGGTACGGGCGCACCAGGGTGGCTGAGTTGAAATAGCTGGGATCAGTGTAGTAGCGGACTGGGTCCCACTTACGCGCAGCGGCTTTGTCGAACGCCGGATTGGGGAACAGACGCAGGCCGATGATACCGGACGGGTAGCCATAGTAGGAACCGACAGGAACCGTCTTGCCTCGAGCGCCGATCTTCACGCCGGGATAGTTCACTTCGTTCGCGAACGGATCAGCGGGACAGTCAGAGCGCCGGACGTCGAGCCAGAGCCCGTAGCGCTTGGGATCGGGGCCGGTGGCCTTGTCGAAACAAGGCTCGTTGACCAGGCCGAGCCAGGACCAGCGGGTATCGCGGCTGTATTTCAGTCCGGGATAGGATGACAGCACTTTAAGTAGGTCGAAATTACCGAACGTCGTCGTCGAAAGCCGATCCCAGAACCGATCGTTGCCGCCAGTCCAGACAATCCAGGTGTTGCGCCCCCGGCGCTGTTCGTCTGAAGCCGGATGCCCCCCGTCCATGGCGTCGAAATAGCTGGCATTGGAGGCGGGGAAGCTGCTGGCTTCGCGACCGGCGAGTTTGGCCTCATCCTTGACTGCGCCGGCATGGGGCGACGCCAAGTAGCCCACGATCAAGACGATCGCGACGAACCCAACTACGGCGGCTGTAATGATGGCGCGCCTGGACGCGCCACGGAGCAACGCTAGCACATCCATGGCGCCCCCCATAAATTGCACGTTCAGGCAGCAAACCTAGACTGGCTTCCAATCGAATGCAACTCAGGTATGATAAAGTTAAGCACGCCAAAAGGTCTGCCGAAATCGACTTAGCCTCCCTTCTGACGCCGACACAGACATGGGACCCGAAAGATGTTCGACGCCTTTATTGTCCTCGCCTACCTCGGCTGGCCCGGCCTCCTGGTCGGCGGCGCGTCAGGCGCGGTTTTCTTCAAGCGCGCACGGGTTGCATGGGCGCTGGGCCTGGCCGCCATAGGCCTGGTCATCTGCATTCCGCTCAGGTTTGCTCTGGCGGTCTGACGAAATGGAATCGAAGTCCAGGTCGGACTGGGATCGGGGTGGTAGGAGGTTGATTTAGTTCGGCTATTCCAGTTCGGTTCTGAAATTGACCCCCAAATCGACCCCATTTTAGAGGGAACTATCGGGGGTTGGTAGAACAGGGCTCGAATCAATTGATTTTGGGATTCAGGGGGTTGGTTGGCGGGACCCAAGCCTGACCATGTTCTTGGGCAAGGCGATGAAAGCGTTGTGCGAAACATCACGCCCGAACAGTTGCGCCTAGCACAGTAGTCGCGGAACCATCGGTCCACTTTCCTCAGGCTGGGCGCGCGCTCCCTCAACCGCCACTGGCGCCCAACGAGGAGGTAAGACCGATGCAAAACGTGAAGGTTACAGCGACACCGCAGGGAACCGACCCCCTGCTCGCCTACAGCACCGATCCCACCAGTTCCGTTCCCAACACGCCGCCCATGGTCGGCGGGGTCTGGACGGCGGACCTGAACACTGGCGTCTACTTCTTCAGTCTCACCGTCACAGCGCAGGGTCAAACCGCCTGTGAGATCGTGGCCACTACCGATGGCGTCACGGTCCGCGACATCAAATACAGCCTCCCCGGCGCCCCGGCCTCGATGACGACCTACACCGAGACCTGGATGATTTCGGTCGCGTGAGGGCATCATGAAATCGATCGCTCCCACGGCTTGCCTTGCCATTCTGACCGCGGCAGGCCTGTTGACCGCAGCCTCTGCCCGCGCCGACGACGTTCCGCCGGCTCCCGCGGCGCCTCCGCCCGCCACTCAGGCTCCAATCGCCAATGCATTCGCCACGACGGGGCAGCTCGCCGTCCCGGCTGGCCCGGACCGCGCGTTCAACCCACTCAACGACGTCGAGATCTCCGGCTCCCAGGGCAGCAGCAACGCCACGATCACCGTTCAACTGGAGCAGGTTTCCGGCTTGGTGAAGGCCAAGAAACTGAGTTCGGATTTCGCGGCTTATGGCGGCGGATTTTCGCTGTCGGTGTCGACCCCTCTGAGCAAAAGCGCGGACTCGACTAATCTCACCACCCTCAGCGGCTTGGCGACGTCGACGAACATTTCCCTACAGTGGACGGGATTTCTGACATCCGGCTTTAAACCTTTGTCGGGTCCAAACGGCAACGATGCGCAGAAGCTGTGCAATGCGCTATTCCACAAATACGTGGATCCGTGGGTCGCCGCCAATCCGGGCAAGACGCCGCCAAAGCTTGCTGATCCCTACTGCGAGGTGGCTGACCTTGAGGCGCTCAAGGCCAAAATCGGCGTCGGCCCGACCGATGGCGAACGGCTTGAACTGTCCAACTATGCCTGGGCCAATGAAACGCCGTCCTCGCTTTGGCTTTTCGGCGGGAGCGGCACGGTCGGTGATGAGAGCCATACCTTCTACAACGCCGTCTCACTGGCCAAGTCGTCGCTGAACCGGACGCCGCTTCAGTTTGGCGGTTACCTCACCTGGGTCGCCGGCCAGCGGAACCTGTCGGCGACGCTGCAGCTCGACTATCAAAACAGCTATACGGATAACCCAACCAAGACCGTTTGTCCGGCGGGCGGAAGCGGACCCGTGACCTGCGTCAACGGCGCCTTCGGCCCTCCCAAGACGACGGACAAGGCGCTCGTCGCGGGGGAGCTGCGCTGGTTCGGCCAGGTCGATCACCTGCCCATCGGCGTCGATCCCATGGTCACCTACGACGCCGCCAGCGGCGCCTACGCCTTCGACCTGCCCGTCTACCTGTTCTCGGACGGCAAGGACAATCTGACCGGCGGCATCCGCTACGACTGGACCAGCGTCAAGCACGCCAGCGTGGTCGGCGTGTTCATCGCCAAGGCCTTCAACATCGGCGCCTTTTCATCTCCGGCAAGCTGACCCGGCCTTCCGAGTCTTAACTCTCCTCCGCGCGCCTGGCCATTTTACTCCGCGATGGCCAGGCGCGCGAAACCCGTTTGTGACGCCCACTCACCGAGCTGGCGAGCTGCGGCCGTCCGCCGGGCCATTTGCGTTGGTCCACCCCCGAGGCGGGGCTGTGCAAAAGATCACATCCGCTGGGTGGTCCCCGACACGGCGCCCGCGACGCGCACAACCTAACCTCTTCTAGCCGGCCGGAGGCTGTGAGGCCCAAGTCGGAGGGTAAAGCCCATCAACCCTCGCCAACCTGCGGATCGCACGACCCCTCGCACGTCGACGAAACATCCATCAAAGGAGCGTATTCCAATGAACATCTCAATAGGACCTCGCAATCAATCGGCGCCGACGCCGACCCATCGCGGCCGTCGAGCCGTCGCACTATTGGCCGGCCTGGCCGCGTCCGCGGCCGTTCTCGGGTTCGGCTCGCTCGCCGACGCAGCCTGGTACCAAGGTGGTGTGTTGGTCTCCAACGTCTGCCGCGCGCCGAGCGGCGCCTACTGGGTCTATCCGGCCTACGACGCCCAGGCCGTCGGGACATCCTGCTCGATCCCGACCACAGGCGAGCTGGGCGTGGTGACCGTCAACTGACCCCTTCGCATCATCGAATCTCGGCGCGCCCGGCCAGGCCTGGCAGGGCGCGTCGAACAGGTGGCTCCTTGCGCTGACCCAGCGCGCGCCGACCTGCCAAGTTTAGACCACGCGCGTCGCCTGAATGCGGCAGCCGGCACTTGGCGACAAAGCCGCCAGGCGCCCCCGACCCCGGCACTACGTTCTTTGCAGCGTCAGAATCGACGGCGTCGGCGATCATCGCGCAAAGGGCTGTCTCGACGCCCTCGCGGAACGGGCCATTCATCGATCCCAGGTAGGCGCCCTCGTCGTCACGGTCGTGCGTGAATAGTCTTGCCTCGATCACGCTAAGAAGGCGCTCGCGGTAGTTTCCGCAGGGCATATCAATGAAAGATGTAGCACCGCTGGTCAGATCGGGTTGGCGTGTCGGTGGGCGAGGGAGCCCGGTCGCTAAATGCCCGACCGCAGGACTGAGTCCAATTCTGCACTAAGGCCGATCCGGCGATCGACGTGCAGGCGGTTAGCAACGCACTCGTGGCGATGACCAACAGCAGGCACAGTGCGGCGGGAGCCCAATCCTGCTCGCTGACGGCACGCTAGCGGGTTTCAGTCTGGCGGCGGGTCATTGCGAAAGCACCGCTACAACAGCGGCGCCACGCGGACTGCCGAGGCCCGTCACCGGATCCCAGCCGACGCCGGCGCTGTAGCCGCCATTGTTGCCGGCGGTGATGTCGGTCAGGGCGCTGGGGTTCGCATAGAGCGTCGGGTTGATGAACCCGACCTGACGCTGCAGCTGCTGGTTCGCCAGGGCGATCAGCGCCGCCCAGAGCGGGGCCACGGCGCTGGTGCCGCCGGACACCATGGGCTGGCTGTTGACCTGGATATTGTAGCCGGTCTCCGGGTCGGCGTCGCCGCAGACATCCGGAACCCCCCGCCATTGATCCCCCGCCTGGTAGCTCGGGCGCGGGAAGTGGGCGCTGAAGCCGCCGCCGGAGGCCCCGGAGGCGTTGTTCCACGCCACCTCGCCGTTCGGCCCGAATGAGGTCCCGCCACAGCCTAGCGCGTGGGGGCTGGAGGAAGGGAAGTCGACCGTGTCGGAGCCGTCCGCGGAATCGTCGGCGGAGCCGTTGTCGCCGGAGGCTACGCACACGGTGATGTTCTTCGCCGCGGCGGTCTGGAACAGCTGGTCCATGGCGTCCATGTCCTGCGGCGCCCAGTAGCTTTCGGAAGACCCCCAGCTGATCGAAATCACCGTGGGCGGCCCCTTGGGCGCGGTCATGGCGGCCAGGACCGTCTGATAGAAGCCCTGGCCGGCGTTGGGCCCGAAACAGACGCGGAGATCCGCGCCGGGGGCGATACTGCCGGCGATGTCGATGTCGAGCTGCACCTCGCCGTCGGAGTCGGCGTCCTGCCCCGGCGTTGTGGAGACGCCGCTGACCGCAAGGGCCTCCAGCGCCCCGGTCCGCGGCGTCCCCTTCTGCTGGAAATAGGCCGCCACGTCATTGGGGTCATACCCGCCCCCCAGCTCGATCAGGGCGATCGTCTGGCCTGCCCCGGTGACGCCGGTGGGGAACTGATACTTCTGCGCGACCTGGTTGGGATCGAAGGCGGTGGCGAGCGCCTGAGCGTCCGCCGGCCGGATACGGCTGTGGGGGCGAGCCAACGGCCGCTGGTCGAAGCCCATGACCGCGACCACCTGATCGGCGAGGGATGAGGGGACCCACAGATGGCCAGACCGGGCCACGTAGCGGGCGCCCGACCGGTCCTTGAAGATGGCCAGGTCGTCCGGCCGAAAGGCTTCGCGGGCCTGGGCGTAGCCGCCGACGAGTTCGACGGTGTGCGTCGCCGCATCCGAGGAGACCACGGCCAGGCCGTGGCTGCGCGCGAAGCTGACGACCTTGGCCAGCACCGCCCGGTCGGTGCCGTGGCGCGCAAGATACTCGCTGTCGCTCAGCCCCTTGCCGCGCGCGTAGGCCGCCGCGGTAATCGGCGTTTTCGGCTTCAGCACCACCGTCAGGCGCACCGGCCCGGCGGGATCGACCTCGGCCACCCGCTGCGCGTCCGGCGCGGGCCGGAAGCTGCGCGCGTGCGGCGTCATGGCTGGCGGCGACACCGACGGCAGGGCCAGCGTCGTGAACATCGGGTGCACGGTCACGCCCGCATCCGGCGGGATGTAGAACGGAGGCTCCGGCTGCATGCAGCGCCCGTCGAGGAACCAGTCGAACGTGAAGTTCTTAGACACGCCGACCAGGATCAGCAGGACGACGAAGTAGGCGAAGAAGCCCAGGGCCAAGCCGGCGGCATAGCCCACGAAGATCAGCTGATTGTCCGAGGCGCCGGCCACATATTTGGCGGCGAAACCGGGACCAAGCACGCCGACGAGAGTCGTCAGGTCGGAGAGCTGGATGGGCCCGGTGCGATATCGGTTGATGAAGTAGACGAACCAACCGATCACGATGCCGAATAGAAATGCGCCGATGCCGAACATTGTTCTGGCTCCCTGGTTCGATGGATCAACTTGATTTGCGGGGCGCGGGCCGGCGTGCGCGGCCCGCGCTGCTGGATGCGCCGCCCTACGACGGTGCGGCTTCACACACCTTGTCGGATGCATCCTTGGCCAAGGAGCCCTGAACGTTGTCCAGGTTGGCCTGCTTGGTCATGCACCGCACGAGGCCAGTGGCCTTTACAGCGCCCGTCACAGGATCGACGAGGCGGTAGCTGGCGAGCAGCCCGGCCGCCACGGTCGCCGACCCCGGCAGCCCAAGCGTGTACCAGATGTTCGCACGAACGACCGACGTGCCGCCGACCTGCTCGATCGACACCCGCAATACCAGCGGGTTCTTCAGGGCGATCGGGTAGAACTCAGCCGCGAGCGTGATCGGCGCCTGTCCCTGTCCCTGGCTGGCTGTTGAGACGGTCTTGACGAAGGTTGCGATGTCGCTGACCGCAGTCTTCACGGCGTTGACGTCCTGGGCCGCCTTGGCGGGGTCGGGGTCGCAGTGGCCGGCTTGGCTCACGTTTGTCATGTGGTTGGCGCTGGTCACCAGGCCGTTATAGCGCACGAGAACATCTGAATTGGGGAGCGCTCCGTTGATCTCGGTCGGGACGACAAACGTCGAGCCCGTGGCGGCCGCCAGGGGGCCCGGGGTCTTCGTTCCGACAGGACTCCAATTGGCAGCCGTCGGGTTCGCGACGGCGCTGACGAGCAGCCGATCGTTCGTCGTCAGACTTATCGAACTGTAGGTCCTGTCGGTTGCGAGCACCGCCGGGATGTCCGTCAGGCTTGGCTGGAGGGCCGCCGCACGCGGGCGGACCGGTTTCTCCAGAGGGCAAGCGGCATAGAGCTCATCTTGCAGCTGGTCGATCTGTTGACTGGTTGAGACGGCCGCCGCGAGGTTTACAGAGTCAGCGGCGCCGAGCACCAGAATCTCCGATCCGCCGGCGACGCTGTTCGCCCGGTCATGGATTTCCGTCCCCGCCGCCAGGATCGCGTCCGACACCAGCAGCGAGGCCTCGATACCCCCTGCCCCGCTGCCGAGTGTCGTCTTGCCAGTCGCCGGCGCCAGCCCGAGCCCGGCGACGATGCCGGTGGCGGCCGCGGCCGATTGAGCGTTCGCCTGTCCGCACATCGCCAGGCTCGCCGCGGTCGCGACGAAGAGAGTCAGTTTTCGCCCGTACATTTGTCTTCTCCCGGTAAGAGTTGGCGCATCGGCGCAAAAAGCGACTTGTCGCAACGCCGCCGACCTTGTCGGGGTCAGAGCTGGCGCAGCGCTCACCTGCATTCATTCGCATCTGCGGCCGTTGTTCGCCGTGACGCCGGCCATGCCTATTTTGTACTCTTGCGCACACTGCCTTGGCCCGATCGCTTGCGGCATCGGTGAAGACCGTGCTTATTCTACCTTCAGTTGGGGCTCATTGAATTGAACCGGCGTCGCAGGCGCCGGGAATTCGGCGTTGGCGCTGGGGGTTACGGCGTCACGCGAGAGGGCGGGTGGAGCGGCGCACTGTGGCCAGCGACTGGACGATACTGTTTGAACTGACGCCCGCGGACCTGCGCCGCGAGATCGAGCAAAAGGCGAGGACCGTTCG
>Ga0302311_10005638_pt1 | contig 13164 bp, 7 predicted proteins | sample III_Palsa_N1_3_FD_200449 | JGI IMG/M metagenome (GOLD analysis project Ga0302311, IMG submission 200449) | Peat permafrost microbial communities from Stordalen Mire near Abisko, Sweden - III_Palsa_N1_3 | ecosystem: Environmental > Terrestrial > Soil > Palsa > Peat permafrost | place: Sweden... | reverse complement strand
GCGTATCTGCGAGACGTCGTCCATTCACACACTCATTACCGACGGCGGGGCAACCGACGAAATGATCGCCCCATTCCTTGCGGCCGGCGTCGAAGTCGTGCGTGTCTAGACACACTATCGAACCTCCACCTGCGCGCCTCGTAGTATTGGCTGTCTCGTGATGGAAGCCCGGTGGGCAAAATGAGTGCCTTTCGCCCACCGGCCCCTCTGTACGACTTATCCAGCGCTAGAAGATCACCTTTAGGGCCAGTTGGATCTGGCGGTTCGTTCCTGAACCCACAAGGGTATCGTCCTGATCGGCGATGGTTTGTCCGACCTCTGCAAATTGCAGGTTGTAGGCTGGATTGGTCGGAGTTGCCCCGCCGCAGCTCGAACTGGGTGCGGAGATAGAGTTACAAATTCCCATGTTGCCGGGGTTGCCGAAGTTGGGATGGTTCAAGATATTGAAGAGGTCAGCGCGGAACTGCACTTTTATCTTCTGCGTCACGGGAAAATTCTTCATTGCGGAAAAATCCCATTGGAAAAAGCCGGGACCCGGAAGGCTGTTCCGCGGGACGTTTCCAAGGGTCGTTGGATCGCCAGGATTACCGTTGTAGCCCGGCTCAACCTCATAGGCAGCCACATTGTAGACACCAGTGGGCCAGGAGCCGTGGGGAAGACGAACCGGTATTCCAGTGAAATCAGGCCGCGAGGGCAGGCCAAAGAAGGTCCCTGTGAGCGTCGGATTCAGCGCGGCTCCGGAGCGAGTCTGGACGATGCTCGAAGTTTGCCATCCTCCCACTACTAGACGTTCGAACCGGTTTCCACCCTTCCATTCAGGAAAGTTATAGGTCACGCTGCCCGTCAGGTTGTTCCGAATATCCCCGTCACCGTTACCCATATCCTTCGCTGGGTCGTAAGGATCGGAGAAGTTGTTTAAGAAGTTCACAAAGTCATTGATGGTGTGCGACCAGGTGTAGTTCACTTCAAAATTGAGCTTGCCTACGTTGTGGCGTATTCCCGCCTGCAAGGAGTGATAGCTCCCGCTCAACTCGTCGGACTCGAGAATTTCGTTTGCGAAGCCGGAGAACGGACGGTTATTGTCGTTCACCAGGTTTGCCGGATTCAGATTCACTCCCGCAAAATTTTGACCCGCTTGCATCCGATGGTCTTCGTTCCCAACGTAATTGACCGTCAGGATCGTGTTCCGCGCCACTTCCTGCTGAACGCCAAAGAGCCAGTTCGTTGAATAAGCGTCTTTCACATTCTGTGGCATGATGTACACATTTTGCGTACCGGCTGGCAGAGCAGGGTTGGCCATCGGGTAGGCAAGCGACACCTGGAAGGCGTTCACCGAATAACTCTGATACGTAGGATTATTCGTGACAAAGTTTGCGCCAAATTGGAGTGGAAGATAGAACAACCCGTAATACGCATGGATCACCGTCTTACCGTGACCAAACGGATCGTAGTTCAGCCCCAGGCGCGGCGCCACATCCACCGTGGGTCCGTTGTACAGAGGCTTATTCGGTGACAGGAATGATTGCGTTTGATAATCGAAGTTCTGCTGCAGGTTGTCTATGTCATCCCAGACTGTGTTGGTGTCAATCCGCAGCCCAGCGTTAATAGTGAGCCTGCTGTTCACCCGCCAGTCATCCTCGGCGTACACATCCCAATTCGAATTACGCACGCCAATGAAACCCGGAAATCCAAGCTTGGAAAGTACAAATGGCTGATTTTGCTCCAAATTAGGGAAGCTGCCAAATTCAAATTCCTGTTGTTCACGCAACCACTCGTCCAAGTGATTGAATTGAATTTGCGCACCGACCTTAATCGTATGGCGCCCCGCGGTCTTGGTGGCATTGTCCGAAATGTCGATGGTCGTATCATCATTGATTTGATTGAAGGTATTTGGACCGGGGAGCGAACCTAGATTGACAAAGAAACCCTCGAACCCGACTAACGGCTGCGGTGTCTCCGAATTGGTATCGGAGTGAAACTTCTGGACCGCCACGCTGAGTTCGTTGATCAGGGTAGGAGTGAAGGTGTGGGTTTCGTCGACGATCCCGTACAGATTCAATAGCGCTTCCGGCGCTATCTGTCCCTGGTTCGGCCCATACGTTTGGTTGGTCAACCCGTCGTCGATCGTAAAGCGCCCAAAGACCCGATCGCTGCTCGTGGCATCGAAGTCCACGCGAACCGCGCCGCTGTTTTCACTGATGGTCGTCGGTAGAGCCGAAGGAGCGTATACCAGGTCGGAGCCATTGACCGGGTCCGGATCTGTATAGCCTGGGACGGCGCAGGATACGGGAGCAGGAATGGCCGTGCAATCTGCAGGTAGAGGCTCCAATTGAGCCAGTACCGGCTGCATTGAGGCAACGAACTGCGAACGAACATAGGCGCTTGGAGTTGAATTCAGCTTGTTGATCAGAGTTGTTTTCTGTTGAAGGCCTTCGTAGTTGGCGAAGAAAAAGAGCTTACCCTTCACGATCGGACCCGCCAGATTACCGCCGAATTGATTCATTCTCAGCGGCACCTTGGGCTGAGTAAGCGAATTGGCAAAATAATCCAATGCATTCAGCGCGTCGTTGCGGAAGAATTCGAATATCTCGCCATGGAACTGATTCGTACCGCCCTTGGATGATATTCATCTGCGGGCCGAGCGAATGTCCTACGTCGGCGCTGTAGCCGCTGTTGGCAAAATCAATCTCCTGGATGCTATCAATGCTGGCTCGCGTCATGCGGTTTGCCTCAGCGCCTTCTGTTTCATCGAAGCCGCTGATGTCAGGGCGAGACGCATTCTGCCCGTCCAGTGTCACTTGAATCCCCGTCATGAAATTTTCCTGGCCGTTAATACTGCCCTGGAACAAACCGGTTGAATTCACTGATCCGGGGGCGATGTTTAAAAAGTCCATCACATCGCGACCATTGGTCGGCAAATTCTGAATCTGATTCTCATTCAGCGTCGTACCCGCGGTCGCAGTGCTCAGGTTCACCGTCGCCATGGTGCCGGTCACTTGAACGTTCTCCGACACTCCTGCAATCGACAACTTCAGATCGACGCGCGCGGTAGCCCCGACATTCAGCACGAAGGTCTTCGACGCGGCTTTTCCAAAGCGATCTGCCGAGGCGCTCACAACGTAGTTGCCGAACGGCAGCGCTGGAACCGTGAAGAGCCCGTTGTCTCCGGTTTTTGCTGTAGTCACATTCCCGGTCCCTGTGTTGGCAATCGTCACCGAGGCATGTGGAATCACCGCGCCGGTCTGGTCCGTAACGCTTCCAACGATCGTCCCAGTATCAAACGTACCGGCACTCTGCCCCCTCGCCGTCAGCGCAAATCCTAAAAGGAAGCACAACGAAAAACCCGCAGAGCGTAAGCAAGAGAGCTTCAGTCTGCACATGAGTGCATAGGCTCGAGATGAACTAGATTTCCGTCTTTCTGACACGATAGCCTCCGACATACTTGCGTCCTCCAATAGAATTCCCAAACTTTTTGTTCTGCTCAAAACGTGCAGATACATGTTCTTTTTATCGAGATAAAGGCTATTTGTACTTTCTATTTGCTGTCAATAGGAAAGTTTCCGTTTTGTCCTCTTTTGAGCAAATCGAACAAACAAACCTTCGTTGCGCCATAAATCATCGGACAAATTCCTAGCCTGAATAGGGCAATATTGGTGATGGAGGCAATTCGCGACCGATATCGCTCAAATCAATCATCTCTATATATCGTTATAGCGGAAAAGGAACGTTGGCTTTATCATCCTTCCTGCGGCAGCCAACATCGAACTTGCTGTCGAAAGGACCTCCCGATGAATCGCCGCTCCTTCCTCAAAGCTTCCGCCGCCGCCGCCACACTCAGCCTCCCGCGGGGTTCGCTCGGTGCGCCCATGCAAATCCTTCCTTCCATTCCCTCCCTCGCCGATTTGGCCAGCACCCGTATGCCCCACACCTTCATGGAGCTGTTCAATCTCCCGATCGTCATGAACGACTGGGGCTATGCGCAGACCGTCAAATCTGTTTCTGCCATTACGGCGATTGCTTTTCCCCCATATGCTTGCTGCGGAATTCCAGATACACCGTGGAGCCCGGGATTATTGACGACCTGCGAACTGGTGATGAACGACCGACTGCCATCCCTTTCCAATAACCCGGAACAGGCCGTGATCTATCAGTGGTTCCCGCATTGCGCAGTCCGCGAGCAGACCGTGAACGGAATACACTTCCGCACGAAAACGTTCCTACCACCGGAACAGCGAGCTGTTTTGCAAACGATCGAAATCCGCAACGTTGGCGGTCAGTCTGCTGAAATTGCCCTCGGGTTTAATATGCGAGCCGGTGCCACGCACAAGACATCGGCATGGTTCGCGCAACTTCCCGGCGAAGCGGATAACCATCTTTCCTGGAACGCCACCAACGGCAGGCTGACATGGACGGCCGCACATTCTCAAGCCGCTAGTACGCAGGGCATCTTTCCTCCCGCGCACGCATTGATCGGCGGCAATGTGCTCCAGTACAACCTCAAGCTGGCTCCGGGCGCAACACAGGAGTTGCACTTTGCCGCCACGCTTGCAGCCACCGGCGCAGAGGCTGAGCAGCTGTACGACTACGTGCAATCAAAGTTCATAGAATTAGAGGAGCAGAATGAGCGGCGCTTCGACCAATTGGTTCGGTCGGCCTTCACTCCAGGGAACAGCGAGTTCTCGGGATCGCTTCCGCGTCTACATACATCGAGCGAGACGCTCTGGAATCTCTACCATAATGGAGTCAAAAATCTTCTGACTGCGCGCCGCCGCTCACCAGAGTCCGCCTACGGGCCTACCCTGTTGACCCTAAGCGGACATGTGTTACCCACCCTCAGCTTTCCATGGGATACGGCCTTGAGCAGCTTCAGCTTAGCACTACTGGATCCTCAGCCATTGCGCAATTTGGTTGAGATATGGTTCCAGCGTGACATACATCAACATTTGGCCACGGATTATGTAACCGGGGAAGCTGTCGGGCCGTGGTATGCCGTCAACGACATGGCGATCATCCGATGTGCGCAGGATTATCTGCGCGCCACCGGTGATCTTGCATGGCTTAACAAGCGTATTGATGGCAAGCCAGTCCTCGATCATCTGCTGTACCACGCCACATACTGGAAGAAACTTGCCGGCGCCAACGGCCTTGCTGATTACGGCGGCATTTCCAATCTGCTCGAAGTAGTTAGTACCTACGTTCATGAAGTGGCGGGAATGAACGCCGGCAATGTGTCCAGTATGCGGTTCGTGGCAGATTTGCTGGACAGGGCCGGCCGTACGCAAGAAGCTGGCGGTCTTCGTACGGATGCCACCACCCTTGCACGGCGAATCAACGACCTTCTTTATGTGGACGGTAAGGGCTGGTGGAAGTGCGGGCAGCCGGACGGAACGTTCGTCGAAGTGCGGCACTGCTATGACTTCCTGGCGGTGCTCGACAATATGAGCGACGACTTGAGCGCAGCGCAGAAGAACGAGATGGCGAACTTCTTCTGGACCGAACTAGCCTCAAAGAAGTGGATGCGCGCTCTTGCCAGTGGGGATCCAGACGCCACCTGGAATGTTCGGCCAGACCACAGTTGTTTGGGAGCATACGCAGCCTGGCCAGCGGAGTGCGCCAAGGGTTTATTCAAGGTAGACGATCCGGCGCGCATCGCAACGTGGCTTACCGAGGTGGCGAAGGCCGGAAATCAGGGACCGATTGGGCAGGCTCATTTTACTGAGGATGTCGTGAGTCCACTCAAAGGCGGTGCTTACAAGGGCTCCGAAGATGCCCCGTATATCGAAGACTGGTCCGTGATCGCAGGAGGTGCCTTTACCGATCTCGTGCTCGAGTCTATTTTCGGATTGCAACCGACCCTTCATGACGGTCTCGTTGCGGTACCGCGAGTTGACGTCTTCGACCGAGATGCGGAGTTGAACGGCCTACACTACCAGGGCAAGGATTACACCATCTCTGCCTCTGGAATTACACGCATAAGCTAGTTGGCCTAGGATCTATAGGCTATCAATGATCCGTCGATTGAAACCTGGCCTGCCGCTGGTGACTTTGCCCTTTTGACTGGTAGTTAACGGCGACCTGAATCCGAATTTGCCGACAGCCGGCTATTTGGCACTAAGCTCATTTGCTGTGCGCGAAAGACTTCGCTTTCGACAACTACGGAGCGTGACACATCGCCGAGGCACTCATCGAGCAAGCTGATTACTTCCTGTATGCCGACTTATGAGGACTAATGTCCGAGTTCCCGGTTATGGAGAATGGGTGGTGGCATCGCCCGCGCCCATCTGACTGCTCGGAGATATGCCGGAATGATGAAATCAAGACTCCCATGGTGGAGGAATGGCTCCGTGATCTGCGCTGTAAACCGCGTCGCAAGCAGAAACTTCAGTCCGGGCAGGCGAAAGTTAAGCCCAAAGACCTGAAGCGGCTCGCGCCCGGGACCAAGGCGAAGATACGGAATCTGTTGAGTGTTCTCTACAACCACGCAATCCGATGGGGCTTCATTGAGTTCAATCCCATCTCCGGCCCCACGAAGGGCTCTGGTGTTCGTCAGAGTTCCAAGCGGGAGCGAGTTCCCGACATCCTCGAAGTCGAGGAGATTCAGAAAATCGTCGCGGAACTGGAACTGCGCGAACGAGTGCTCTTGTTTCTCGACATGGCAAGTGGCTTGCGCAGGGGAGAATTGGCTGGACTCAAGTGGCTGGACTTTGATTTCGACTCGTTGGACGCGAATATCCAACGATCCATCGTGGATCAGGTCGTAGGCCGCTGTAAGACGGAGGCGTCCCAAAAGCGGATTCCCTTGGACGAGTGCACGGCCAAGGATCTGCTTGTCTGGTATCAGGTGACGCCCTACAACAAGCCGGAGGATTACGTGTTCGCGGCGACTAGCCGTCGCGCGAGTAAGAAACGCTGCAAACAACCGATTTGGCTGTCGACCGTGATGCGTTACCACATTCAGCCGGTGGTGAAGCGTCTCGGCATCAATAAGCGGGTCAGTTGGCACACGTTCCGTCGCACCTACTCCACGCTTCTGCAAGCCAATCGCGAGGATGTGAAGGTGGTGCAGGAGCTACTGCGGCATGGTTCCGCGAAGGTGACACTGGACATCTATGCCCTGGCACAAATGCCTGCCAAACGAGAGGCACAGCGAAAGGTAGTTCAAATGGTGCGCCCGGAGACAGCTCATGCCGTGCGTGTGGGCGCATAAATCGTGGGTCCACGATGGGTCCACGGCCGTTTGGGGGCATTTCCACTAAGTCTTTTGGAATGATTGGCGTCCCCGACGGGATTCGAACCCGTGTTACCGCCGTGAAAGGGCGGTGTCCTAACCGCTGGACGACGGGGACGCGCAGCCTATCAGGTCGATAGACGCTCTTCTAACGCTAACAATATGCGGAGCGACTGTCAAAGCATCCTGCATCCGCTTTGAGTCCAGCTGCAGCATCGATTCGGTCTTCATGCCGGCTTAGTGATGCTCAGGAAATGGAACACGTCCTAGTCGCACGCGACGCCGAACCTCGGCATACTGCAGCAGAATGAAGTTGTCCGTCATACCGGCGATGTAATCGGCGACAACGCGCGCCAGTCCATCAGTCTTCACATCTTCCACATACGATTCCGGCAGCTCCTCGGGATAGTTCACCCAAAACTCGAAGAGCTCCGTGATAACCTCCTCCGCCTTGGTGTGCTCGACTTCCAAAGCCTTGCAGGTATAAAGCGTGTCATACAGATATTGCTTTTCCTGTCGGCGCTGCGCCTCGGCCTGCGGCGAAAAGATCGCGACCCGATGATCGAGAGCGCGGATATCCGCCAACGATTTCACGCCAGCGCGTTCAACGTTCGCGGCAGTCGTGTGGATGAGATCCATGATGAGCGTCTTCTGCATGGCCTGCAGCGCATCGTGAAAGATGTACTTCTCTTCCGCATTCGGGTGAGCGCGCTCCACCGGCAGGTAGCTCTGGCGAAGGATATCCACGTGCTCGCGGATATGCCCGATCTCCAGCAGACCCGACTCGACTCCATCGTCGAGATCTGCAGTCAGGTACGCGATCTCATCCGCGAGGTCGATCACCTGTGCCTCAATCGGCGGACGTAGCCCGAGAAAATATTCGGACAGTTCCGGATGTTCCTGCGTAGCATAATCGCGAGAATGCTTGATGATGCCCTCGCGCGTTCCCAGCGTCAGATTCAACCCTCGGTGCCCCGCATAGCGCTGCTCAAAGCGCTCGACGATGCGCAGCGCGTGAAGATTGTGATCGAACCGCAGACCGTGATGGCGCAGGCAATCATCCAGCGCGCGTTCCCCTGCATGCCCGAACGGTGGATGCCCGATGTCATGGACGAGCGCAAGCGTCTCGGTAAGGTCGACATTAAGATTGAGTGCGGACGCGACGTGGCGAGCCACCTGCGCGACCTCCATCGTGTGAGTCAGGCGGCTGCGGAAATGGTCCGATGCGCGACTCGTGAATACCTGCGTCTTACCCGCCAGCCGGCGGAACGCGCGCGCCTGCACAACGCGGTCGCGGTCGCGCTCAAAGGCCGTGCGATCGTCGCTGGTGGGAGCCGGAAACGCACGTCCAGAGAGCACGCGCTCGTCTTCACCGAAGACACCCAGGGCATGCAGGTTGTGAACCATCGCTTAAGTGTAGCGTGACCGGCAACGGCAACGGCCGCTGCCCCGGTTGAGATCCGACGCGCCTATTGCTTCGCCGGAGCGTTGTTGGCTGGAGCGCTGCCTGCATGAGCCAGGCGAACCCGCGCGTTCTCGAGCTTGTGCTGCACGCGCGCCACGTCGGCAGGGTCGGCATCGGCAGCAAGTGAAGTCGAATACTCCTGCAACGACTTGTTCCAGTCCGCGACCGCCTGCTGCAGCTTGCCGTTCCTGGCTTCAATCTCACCGAGATGATCGAGCAGCGTCGGATCGCCCTTCATGCGTTGCGATGCCCGGCGCTCGTAATCTTCCGCCATCGCATACTGGCCCTGCTTGTAGTAGGCCCACGCCAGCGAGTCGAGGAACGCATAATTTTGCGGATCGGTGTTCACGGCCTTCTTCAGCATCGTTACTGCCTCATCAAGCCGGATGCCGCGGTCCGCGTACATATACCCAAGATCGTTCTCGATGGACGCGTTGTCAGGGTCGAGAGCCAGACCCTTGCGGAAGTCCAGTTCGGCCTCATCATAGAGCTTCTCCCGCAGCGCCGCGTCGCCACGGTAGTAGTAGAGATTCACCTTGTCATCGGGGCTAACCGCCAGAGCCCCAGCCTGGTCGAACGCGTGCGATGCATCCTTCCAGCGCTTGGCACGCACATCGATCTCGGCAACATCGAAGTAAACTTCCCGATCGTCAGGCGTACCCGCCAACTGGGCCTGGGCTAACTTCAACCCCTCATCCAGCTTGCCCGCGTCCGCGAGTTGAACCGCATAGGTCAGCTGAACATCATGATTGGAGGGCATGGCCTTGGCGGCTTCGGCTGCAACCTGCAATGCCTTCGCCCATTGATGCGCCTCGCGATAGGTGTCGACCTGTGCGTCCGACCCACGCGCTGCGTAATCGCCGCCCAGGTTTCGCATCTGTTGATAGGCATCAATCGCTTCGTCTGTATTGCCGGACTGGCGAGCGACCGTTCCCAACAACTGAAGCAGCGCAGCACGGTTCCGCTGGGCATCCTCTGTATATTTTCCGTCCTTCGTCGCGGTCAGTGCGAGCAATTGCTTGACAGCCTCAACGGATTCATCAAAGCGCCCGAGGCCGGCGTACGTCAGCGCCTCGTTGTAGATGAGTTCCGGATCCTTGTCGTTGGAGAGTTGAGCTTCGGCCTTCTTGAAGGTCGTGAGCGCCTGCTCATACTCGCCCTTCTGCCGCTGAATCTCGCCTGCACGAATCAGCGCCTGCGGGTCCTGCGGATCGGTCTGGAGAATTTGCGCGTTCACCTTCGCGGCAGCTTCCATCTGGCCCGAAGCCGCGAGTGCCGCCGCCAGACCGCGCTGTGCATCCGTATTGCTGGGGTCCTGTTCCACGGCTGCCTGGTAAGCCGCGGCTGCATCCTTAGGCCGCTTCAGTTCGTCATACAGCGCCGCCAGCGCAAAGTCCATGCGGCCGGAACGATCGCTCTCCGGCACGTCGGCGATCACCTTGGCCGCACGATTCAAATCTCCCTGCTCGGAATACTCGCGCGCGATGTCGAGCACCACATCCTCATTGCTGGGGTCGATCTTCTGTGCAGCCCTGAACTGTTCTTCAGCCTTCGCTGAGTCGTGATTGAGGCCATAGAGTTGGCCCAGCAGTAGCCGGTTGTCCAGATCATTGGGCTTCAACTGCACGATGGTCTCGTATTCCTTAATTGCTGCCTGGAGCATCTCGGTGGCCTTCGGTCCCTGGCCATCTCCCAGGGTTCGCAGGTACACGTGCCCCAGCAGCATGTGAGCATCCACATCGTCGGGGTGCTTGGTGATCTGATCCTCGGCAGCCGAGACCGCCTCACGGATCCTGCCCAGCCGGAAATATAGATTAGCGACGCCGTCCTGCAGAATGCGAGAGTTCGGATCGGCATCAAGCGCCATCTTGTACTGCTCGATGGCCTGGGTGGCCACATCCTGCCGCCCGGACGCAACCGCCTGCTCCTCGTAGAGCTTCGCAAGACCGTAGTGATAGTAGGAGTCAGCGTGATCGACGGGCTGTGTCACAGGCTGCGCCGTCGCTGTCGACTGTGCGCTTCCCCCGGCGGACTGCGCGCTTCCAAGCGTCGGCGCAGCGAGTGCGGCAAGGGCAAATGGTACTAGGGCTGCGCGAAGAGTTCTGCTCATGAGTGTCCTGAAGTACCTGGTCTTAAAAAAGATGCTGCCACCTGGCAGGGTTTCACATCGCTCCATCTACACCTTAGACGGTACATTACAAGGTTTGGATGCGATCCTACCAGTCCCCTCCCAATTCTCAGCTGTCAAAATGTGCTATCCGTGCCGGAAATGACGAATTCCCGTGAATGCCATCGCGACGCCAAGACGGTCCGCCGCCGCAATTACCTCGGCATCCCGCACCGATCCGCCGGGCTGGATAATGGCCGTCGCTCCTGCATTTGCAATGGCTTCCACGCCATCCGGAAAGGGGAAGAACGCGTCCGAGGCCGCAACCGTCCCCGCCAGGGGAAGAGCCGCCTTCATGGCGCCAAACCGAGCCGCATCCACGCGGCTCATCTGGCCTGCCCCAACCCCGACCGTCTGCCCAAAACCCTCCTGCTGGCGCGCATACACAATCGCATTCGACTTCACATGCTTGCAGACCTTCCACGCAAACAGCAGCCCCGCAACCTCCTCATCCGTCGGCTTCCGTGACGTCGGATAGGTGAGCGTATCCGCGGTCACGGGCGCACGGTCTTCATCCTGCAATAGGAAACCGCCGGAGATCTGCTTAATCACCCGTGCAGGCGACGGCGGAACAATCCGCAACACCCGCAGGTTCTTCTTCGCGCTAAACGCTGCCAGCGCCTCCGGCGTGAAGTCCGGCGCAACAATCGCCTCAACAAACAGTTTGGCCATCTCGACGGCCGCCGGGCCATCCACCGTGCGATTCACCCCGATCACGCCACCAAACGCCGAAACCGGATCGGCCTCCAGCGCGCGCACATACGCCTCCGCCACCGTAGCTCCCAGCGCCACACCGCAAGGATTCGTGTGCTTCACGATGATCACGGCAGGCTGCTCGAACTCGCTCGCCAGCGCCCAGCAAGCATCCAGATCAACCAGGTTGTTATAGCTAAGCTCCTTGCCCTGCAACTGCTGCGCGTTAGCAATCCCGCTCCCCGAGCCATCCGTGTACACAGCGGCCGCCTGGTGCGGATTTTCGCCATAACGCAGCGAGTTCTTGAGCCGCGCCGAAATCCTCAGCGTCGACGGCAGCCCGGCCTCAACCGTCGTCTCAACGTCCCCGAACTCAGCCGGCAACGCCTCCAGCGTAGTAGCAATCGCCGAGTCATACGCCGCCGTCGTAGCGAACGCCCCACGCGCCAACCGCCAACGAGTCTCCAAACTCAGCTTGCCGCCATTGGCCTGTAGCTCGTCCGTGAGCGCGGGGTAATCCGCCGCATTCGACACGACCGCCACATCCGCAAAGTTCTTCGCCGCCGACCGCAGCATCGACGGCCCACCAATATCAATGTTCTCGATCAGCTCCGGAGTAGTCACGCCCTCCCGCGCCGCCGTCTTCTCAAACGCGTACAGGTTCACCACCACCATGTCGATCGGTTTAATCCCATGTTCAGCCACCGCAGCCACGTGTTCAGCCAGATCCCGGCGATGCAGAATCCCCCCATGCACCCCGGGATGCAGCGTCTTCACGCGCCCATCCAGCATCTCCGGAAACCCCGTCAGTTCGGCCACATCCAGAACCTTCAGCCCCGCATCGCGCAGCGCCTTCGCCGTCCCACCAGTGGACACCAGTTCTACTCCAAGCCCCGCCAGCACACCCGCAAACTCCACCAGCCCAGTCTTATCCGTTACAGACAAAAGGGCACGCTTAACCGTCTTCAAATCGCTCATATTCCTAAAATTTTACGCTCCAACCCTGTGGACTCGGCGCACTCCACAGCGCCGCCCAAACGTGGTAGCAAGTGACGGCCTTTTGGCAAGCTAAAATAGAACCGTATGCACGATTTAGCGTTTGTGCGGGCGAATCTCCCGCTGGTCAAAGAAAAACTCCGTCTGCGTGGCGTAGACCCGGGCCTCCTCCAAGGATTTTCCGATCTCGATACAGCACGGCGTTCGGCCATCACCGAAGCTGAGACCCTCAAGGCCCAGCGCAATGCCCTTTCCGCCGAGTTCGGTCGCATCAAGCGCGATGGCGGCGACGTCGCTCTCGTTGCTGCACAAACCACCTCCCTCAAAGAGAAAACTGAGCAGCTCGAAGCCCGTGCGGCCGATGCCGACCTCCGTCTTCGCGAGCTCCTCGAGTCCCTCCCCAACCTTCCGCACGACTCCGTCCCCGCCGGCGCCTCCGAGCACGACAACGTCGTCCAGAAGACCTGGGGCCAGATCCCCACCTTCGACTTCCCTGCCAAGCCCCACTGGGAGATCGGCGAAGAACTCGGCATCCTCGACTTCGAACGTGCCGCCAAGATCTCCGGCGCCCGCTTCGTCCTGCAGCTCGGCTCCGGCGCACGGCTCGAGCGGGCC
>Ga0302311_10005635_pt1 | contig 13166 bp, 5 predicted proteins | sample III_Palsa_N1_3_FD_200449 | JGI IMG/M metagenome (GOLD analysis project Ga0302311, IMG submission 200449) | Peat permafrost microbial communities from Stordalen Mire near Abisko, Sweden - III_Palsa_N1_3 | ecosystem: Environmental > Terrestrial > Soil > Palsa > Peat permafrost | place: Sweden... | reverse complement strand
AACTGCGGATGACGATCCAGCAGATAGATGAAAAGCATTGCGTCCCAGAAGATGCGGGTCATATTGTCTCCTCATCCTCATCCGATCGCACCCAGCGCATGAACCCATCGACTCCGCCACGTGCTTCAATCTCATCCCGCAAAAGCCCGCTCAGACTGTCGGCCAGCTGCCTCATCCGCTCGACTCGGCCCTCCTCACTCTCAACGCCGGAGGCCTCTGGGCCCGCGTCGCCGCCCGCGCCGATTCGCCGGTAGTGCACCACCACCGTAGTGCTCAACTTGGACCGTGGACCGTCGACCTTCTCGATCTGGAGCCCATGTCGCTCGAGAAAAGCATCCGTCTGGATCGACGTGCAAAAGGCTGGTGTGCGGCCGTCCGGCGAAATACCTCGGCGACGAATCTCTTCCATTAAATCCCTGACTGGGATTGAAAACCTGGCTTTACCCGCTTGCATAGCCGGCGTCACATACTGTTGGCACGCCACGTCCCGAATGAGCCCGCTCAACCCTTGCAGCTTCGGCATAAATACTCCTTCCGATGATTTCTTTCTTGCCAGACAGATACTAAGACTTTCTGTCTGTCTATCTATAGTGTAACCCCATGACTCCTCGGGCTGTGCAAGAATTATTCTGTGAATCCATCCGTGTCCACCGATCCCGAACTCCATCTCCCGGACCTAGAACAAACCGAATCCTTCGCCGCCCTCCTGCGCGAGAACGACCTAGTACGCGCCAGCGTCGTAGACCGCTCCGGCGGTTCCAAACAGATCGAAGCGAGCGTCGTTGCGGTCACTGCCGATGCCGTGTACCTCGACATCGGCTACAAGACCGAAGGCGTGCTGCCGCTCAGCGGATTCAGCGCAGACGAGAAGACCGTCGAATCGGGCGACGTGCTGCGCGTGACCGTCAAGGGACGCGGCGAGGACGGCTACTACGAGCTCACACGCCAGCGCACCGCCGCACCCAAAGACTACTCGTCACTTGAAGAGGCGTTCGAGCAGAAGGGTACGGTTGTGGGTACCGTGACCGGCGTCGTCAAGGGCGGGCTGACGGTCGATATCGGCATGCGGGCGTTCATGCCTTCATCGCGCACCGGCACCCGCACGGCCGAAGAGATGGAGAAGCTCGTCGGGCAGGAGATTCGTGTACGCATCACCCAACTCGACCTTGAGGGTGGTGAGTCAGGCAGGCCCGACGCCATCGTCGACCGGCGCGGCGTCCTCGAAGAAGAAGCCAAAGCCAGCGCCGACGAGCGCTTCTCCGAACTGGCCGAGGGCCAGACGGTGCAAGGCACGGTGCGCTCGCTGACACCCTTCGGCGCCTTCATCGATCTCAACGGAGCCGACGCGTTGCTGCACATCTCCGACATGGCCTGGCATCGCGTGACCGAGCCATCCGAGGTCGTCGCGGTGGGCGATGTCATCGAGGCGAAGATTCTCAAGATCGACGCGACGGACCCGGTCAAGCGGCGTATCGCTGTCGGCCTGAAGCAGCTGCAACCGCACCCGTGGGATTCGGTGCCGGAGCGCTTCCACCTGGGCGACAAAGTCACCGGAACAGTCACGCGCGAGATGGACTTCGGTGCCTTCGTCGAGCTTGCGCCAGGCGTCGAAGGACTCATCCACATCAGTGAGATGGCGTGGGGCAAAAAGGTGCGCAAGCCCTCCGATATCGTCAAGGTTGGCGACATCGTCGAGAGCGTCATCCTCGCCATCGACACGGAACAGAAGCGGATTGGGCTCGGCCTGAAACAGGCGCTCGGCGACCCGTGGGTGGAGATCGTCAAGACCATTCATCCCGGCGCGGTGATAGAAGGCCCGGTCTCGCGCATCACCAAGTTCGGAGCGTTTGTGACGATCGCCGAGGGCGTCGAAGGCCTCGTGCATATCTCGGAGATCACGGCCGAGCGCCGGCTCAATCATCCGTCGGACCTGCTGCGCGTCGGCGAGGTCGTCAAGGCGGCGGTGCTCGATATCGATCGCGAGAAGCGGCAGTTGAAGCTCTCCATCAAGCAGATGGTGCCGACGGGGCTGGACGAGTTCATCCTCGAGCACGTCATTGGGGACACGGTATCGGGCCGCATCATCGACATTGATGAGGCATCCGGCACCGCGCGTGTCGAGCTTGGCGAAGGCATCCTTGCCTCATGCACCGTGCCGGTCGCGAAGGCCGCTGAAGAGCCTGCGCCAGCCGCGGCGGGGCCGGTCGATCTATCGCAGCTGGGGTCGCTGCTCTCCGCCAAGTGGAAGACCGATATCTCGCCGAAGAGCAAGTCTCCGAAGCCCATGGCACCGGCAGCGCCGAAGCTATTAAGCGCGGGCCAGATTCGCAGCTTCAAGGTCACGGCTCTCGATGCGGACGCGAAGAAGATCGGGATCGAGCTGGTCTAAACTCCTCTGCGCAACAGCTCGCTGGCGATGGCGGCTTGTCCGAGCGCGATGCCTCCGTCGTTGGCCGGCACCTGCTGCTGGAAGAAGACCTCGAAGCCGCTCGCGCGCAGCGTTTGCAGACTGCCACGCAATAGACGCACATTCTGAAAGCAGCCGCCGCTGAGGCAGACGCGGGACAACCCAGTGTCCTTTCGAATGCGCTCGCAGATCTCGCCCACCACGGCGATCAACGTGTTGTGAAAGCGCGCGGCGATGCGGCCCGCAGACTCACGCCGCTCGACCGCGTTCACGATCTGCAACACCATCGGACGCATGTCTATTTCCAATGGCCGTAGGCCGTGAACCGCAAAGTCGTACACGCCCTCCCCGTCATCGGCGATAGCCTCCAGCGTCATCGCCGCCTGGCCTTCGAAGGATACGGTCTGATGCAGTCCAAGCAGTGAAGCAACAGCGTCAAATAGCCGCCCGCACGAGGAGGTTTCGAAGGTGTGGATGCGTTTCGTGAGCACCGCGTCCGTCATTCGCACCGACCTCTCCGGCACCAATGGCTGCCATGAAATTCCCGGTGGCACAGCGCCTTCGAACGCATCTAGCAGATAGCTGCGAGCGACACGCCACGGTTCGCGCGCAGCGACGTCGCCACCCGCCAAAGCCACATTCCTAAGGTGTCCGAAGCGCTCGAAGCCGCCACGATCCGCGACGAGAAACTCCCCACCCCAGATCGTTCCATCCAGGCCGTATCCGGTGCCGTCCCACGCGATGCCGATAACTTGACCTTCGAGCCCGTGCTCCGCCATGCAGCTCGCGATGTGCGCGTGATGGTGCTGCACGCCGATGTGCCGCTCCGCCACCATCTTCTTCGCGAACTGCGTGCTGAGGTATGCCGGATGAAGATCGTGCGCCACAACCCGCGGTGCGATCTGAAACAGACGCTGCATGCGTTCGAGAGTCTGCTCGAAGAACTCCAGCGTCTCGAGGTTTTCGAGGTCGCCAAGATGCTGGCTCAGCAGGCCATAGCCATTCTTCGTGAGGCAGAGGGCGCCCTTCTGCTGCGCCCCGCACGCGAGGATCGCCGCATCGCCGTCGCCGATACGAATCGCTCCCGGAGCGTAGCCACGCGCACGGCGCAACAACATCGGCGAGCCCTCAACCACCCGAACGACGGAGTCATCCACGCGTGTGTGAATCGGCCGATTGTGATGGACGAAGGCATCGGCCGCTCTGCCCAACTTCTCCGGCGCTTCGGCTTCCTCGATGACGATAGGCTCGTCGCTTATGTTGCCGCTGGTCATCACCAGCACCGAGCCCGGCCCGCATCGCTCGTCCAGTACGCGAAACAGCAGCTCATGCATCGGCGTATACGGCAGCATCACGCCGAGGGAGGGATTGCCCGGTGCAACGCTCGCGGCCAACTCAGCTCCAGCCCTCCCGCGCAGCAACACGATCGGCTTCTCTGGCCCTTCCAGCAGCACCCGCTCCTGTTCCGAAACTTCGCACAACACTTCGGCTGCGGCCGCATCGCTCACCATCACTGCGAAGGCCTTCTCGTTGCGTTGCTTGCGCCGTCGCAACTGCTGCACAGCTTCATCGTTCCGCGCATCGCAAGCAAGCTGGTACCCGCCGAGTCCCTTCCACGCGACGATGTTGCCCGCACGAAGCAGCTCCACGACAGCCTCAAGAACAGCTCTCACGCCGTCGCAGGAAATCTCTTTGCCGTCGCGATCCGTCATCCAAAGTCGCGGGCCGCATACCGGACACGCGTTGGGCTGCGCATGAAACCGCCGGTCCCCAGGATCGTCATACTCCGCCCGGCACCGCTCGCACATCGTAAAGCCGGCCATGGTTGTCTGCGCCCGGTCGTACGGAATATCCAGGATGATGCTGTAGCGCGGACCGCAGTTGGTGCAGTTGGTGAAGGGATAGTCGATGCGCCGGTCGGCGGCATCGCGGGTCTCGGCGGAACATGCCGCGCATACGGAGATGTCGGCAGGCACCCAGGCGAATGCACTCTCGCCGCCCTCACTCTCGTGGATTGTGAAGGCCAGGTCCCCAGCCAATGGCAGGTCGCTTGAGTCCACCGAAACAACACGCATCAGCGGTGGGCCTTCGACCGGAAGCGCAGCCGCAAAAGCAGCGACAGACGAACCCGTGCCCTCAATCTCGATGACGACCGCAAGGGAAGTATTCTTGACAAACCCCGTCAGCCCGAATCGCCACCCCAGGCGATAGACATACGGCCGAAATCCCACACCCTGCACGACTCCGCGCACCAGAAGCCGTCGCCTGATCCTGACCGCGCCGGCCTCGGCGGCCACCAGTGGAACCACATCCATCCGAACGATCCCCCACTATTCAGGGTACGCCGTGGAGGCATCGTTTGTGGTTTGAACGGAAGATCGGTCTACTTCCCTATCGAACGGCCAGGTGTCGCAACGCATCGATCATTCTATGGCATCGTTGCCACAACCAGCAAAACGATTGTTTCTTGCTTCGTTACATTCCGCGTTCGGGAGATCCCGGTCCCACAAAACGCCTTGACAGCGATCTCCCGCCGGGGCTTATATCGTAGATCAAGAAGGCTTCCCGTCTCCCATGATCTGCCCTGCCCAACGCAATGCGGCCTGAATCCCGCCGCTTCACCATCTTCCTTGCCTGCATCGCCGCGCTTACCTCGCTGGCGATCGACATGAGCTTGCCGACCGTGCCGGCCATCGAGCGTGAGTTTGGCATCTCCGCCGGACGCGGGGGCTTGACGATGAGTCTATTCCTCGCGGGATTCGCCCTCACTCCCCTCCTGGGCGGCCCGCTGGCTGACCGTTTTGGCCGCCGCCCCATCCTCTTGATTTCACTCACCCTCTTTGCCGTATCGGCCCTCGCCTGTAGCCTCTCCCTCAACTTTTCGTTGCTGCTCTTCTTTCGCCTCATGCAAGGCTGCGCCGCAGGAGTCTCCACCACCTTGCCCGTTGCGATCGTGCGCGATCTCCTGCAAGGCAGCGCGGCACGGCAGCGGATGTCCGAGGTCACGACCATCAACAGCATCATGCCCATCATCGCGCCCATCTTCGGTTCCACGGGAATGCTGCTCGGAAGCTGGCGTGTCCTGTTTGGGAGCCAGGCAGTCTTCGCCGGATGCATCGTCGGCGCGCTGCTGCTAAGCTTTGAGGAATCGCTCCCGCCGCGCAACCGGCATCGCATCCACCCACTCGCCCTGATCGGAAACTATGCGCACCTTTTGACCAGCCGGGTTTTTGTGGCGTATGCGCTCATCAACGGATTGGGGTTTGCCTGCATCTTTTCCTTCATCTCCGTGTCGCCGTTGATCCTCATGCAGCGCATGGGCGTGTCGCGCTCCACCTACCCTATCCTCTTCGCCATCAATGCCATCGGCGGCATCGCGGGCTCGGCCACGAGTGCCTGGCTAAGCCGTCGGCACGCGTCAGTGCGAAAGATCGTAACCACCGGCCTCGCCCTGATGACCGTCGCGGCGATCACGGCCGCAGCCCTGCAGTTCGCGGGGTTTCAACATCCGATCGCCATCCTGCCACCGGTCTTCGCGACGCTCTATGGCTTCGGCCTCATCGCCCCATCCGTCACACTGGGGGCGCTGGAACCACTGCCCGGCCTGTCGGGATCGGGCTCTGGGGCGCTGCGATCCATTCTGATGATCTGCGGTTCCGGAACCAGTGGCTTCCTGGCAGACTATTGCGGACGGCATTACATGCGAGCTGAGATCGCGACCACCTTGACCATGGCCGGAACGGCGATAGCGGCGTTGGCCATCTACCTCACGCTGCTCCGTCCGTACGCCCGCGATTGACCGCCATTCAGGAAGTCGAAGATGTCAAAAAATTCTCTTTACAATTATTGGCAACGTTGCCTATATTCATCGCCACAACCTTACCACAGTCTTTCCGGTCGTTATCCGTCCCCGGAATTTTCTGGTTCTCCCAACTCAGCCTTCGGAAAGAAGTCTCGGATCATGGCACTCCCATCGAAACTGCCGCTCAGCCTCCGCCCATCGAACTCCGCATCCCGGCTCGGTCTTTACAACATCGCCTGCGCGATCGTCGCTGCGCTGGCCACGGGTCTGCTCTCGTCCCCAGCCGCGCTGGCGCAGACGCCAATGGCGTTTCCCTACACCATGTCCACCATCGCCGGCCTCTCTCCCATGTCCGGCACGGCAGGAACCCAGTGCCCAAATCTGCCCACAGGCATCGTCTCGACCGATATCTTCGGCGACGGCTGCCTCGCAATCAATAGCGTGACGATCGGCGGATCGGGCGTCCGTGCCGGCCTGGTCGTCGACTCCTACGGCAACGTCATCGTCGCCGACGACGTCAACTCGGTCGTTCACATCATCAATCCGACTACCGGAATTATGAGCGTATTGGCCGGCAAAGGCACCACCTGCTCGGGCAAGGTCGACTCCGCCGGCGACGGCTGCCTCGCCGCCACGCAGACGGCCCTGTCCTCACCGCGCGGCATCGGCATGGACCCCTACGGAAACGTCTATATCTCCGGCTACGGCGATGGAATCGTGCACATGGTCTGCCGCACTGTCTCCCCCAACTGCACCGCGGCCCAGGTTGGCTATATGGAAATCGTTGCCGGATGCATCTCCACCACCGGCGGCGGCTCCAGCAGCGGCTATGGCCTCGACAACACTCCCGCGACATCGGTGGGAACGACCTGCACCACCTCTCTCGGCGAGGTCGACGGGCCGCGCGGCATGACCGCCGACATCTACGGCAACATCTACTACGCCGACACCAGCACCTCACGCACTCGCGTGGTCCTGGGCGCCCTCACCTCAACCTTCTTCAGCGGCAACAACCCACTCTATGCCGCGCTCGGCGTAAACTACCCTTCGCTAACCAAGGGGTACGTCTACACCTTCGTAGACACGACTGGAGGCCCCACGTGTGCCGGATCTTACGGCGGCACCTGCGGAGGCACACCGACCACAGTAGGCCAGACCTGCTCCGTCACCACCAACAGCACCACCTATTCCGGCACGGCGCTCGACACCTACGGCGACGGCTGCCCGTTTGAGTTCAGTTCCATCGCCTCCAGCTCCGGCTTTACCGATACCGTCGCCATCGACGCCGCCGGCAACGCTGTCTTTACCGACCCGACCCATGGCCTGCGCGTGTTTTATGTCAGCGGCAGCGGAACCGCCGGCGCGAAGATGAAGGCTGCAATCATGGCCAACGATGGAGGCGTCGCCCCGCAGCCTGGATTCATCTACATGCTCGCAGGCGGCGGCGGCACAACCTTGAGCACAACGGCCACGCTCGGCTCCAGCACCTCCATCACCGACTCCTCGCTCACTAAGGTAACCGTAAGCCCCCAGGGCAACATCTACATCGGCGATGGTGGCAAGGTCCTCTTCTACGACATCAACACCGGGTACGTCCGCACCCTGTTCTCGAGCGGCACAAACGTCACCGCCGGTAACTACTGCTCGGGCTCCTCCGGACCGAAATCCCTGACCGCTTACAGCGACGGCTGCTCGGCGAACCAGTCTGCATTCATCGCCAGTAGCGGCCAGGGCGTGGCCGTGGACGGCCAGGGCAATATCTACCTACAGGACGCATCCGACAATCTCGTCCGCAAAGTGCTCGCTCAGGGCTTCGCATCCGAGACTCTCGGAACGGCCCAGATCCAGAACTTCCAGGTGCACATCCCCGAGACCGTCGCCGGAGCCGTATCAGGCATGGCTGCGACCCTCGCCAACAATGCCGACATGTCTGCCGGTTCAGTCACCTGCGGCGCTCAAAACGGCGACTTCTCCTTCGAGTGCACGGTACCCGTAACCACCACCCCATCCGCGCCCGGCGTGCGTTCCGCGACGCTCACCGTGACGGTTCCCTTTACGCCCTCCGGTGGAAGCGCAACCAACGCCATCGTGAATATTGAACTCGCTGGGACCGCGTCCGGCTCTGCGCTGGCCCTCGACCAGCCCGCCGCGTCCTCCGGCACCGCACCCACCGTGACCACCAATACGTTCTTCACTTCCATCGCTCCGGCGGCCGTGGCACTGGACGGTGCCGGCAACGTATACACGATGGACACCTCCAGCGGGCATTTCCTCGAGTACGTCCAGGGCACAGGCAGCGCGACGCTGCCCGGCACGCTGCCCACTACTCCCAGCCAGATCGCAGTCGATCAACTTGGCGATGTCTTCGCAGTTGGCGCCGGCACCTCCGCCATCACCGAGCTTGCCGTCACCGGAGCACCGGCATCCGCGGGCAAGCCAGCCACCTTCACCGCCACCTCTGTTCCCTACTCGCCGATCAGTGGAACCGCCGCGCCGCAGGGCATAGCCGTCGATCAGGCAGGCAACCTCTTCGTAGCGGACAAGCAAGGCACCACCCCCAATACCGCCATCTACCGGCTATCGCTGGCCCCGGGGACCTTGCAATACCAGACCACCGTTGCGACCGGCTTCACCAATCCCGTCTCGCTCGCAGTCGATCCCTCCGGCAATGTCTACGTCGCGGACAAGGGAGCAGGCGCGGTCTATAAACTCACACCCGCCGTCGTCGCCGGCATCCCGTCCTATACCCAGACCACCGCCCTATCCGGTGTAGTCCCGGTCGCCGTCGCCACCGATGCGGCGGGCGACCTCTACGTCCAGGACTCGACCAGCGGCCACGTCATCGAAGTTCCCGTCAGCGGAGCGACCACCATCGTCTACACAGGTCTCACGACACCGTCTGGTCTCGCCGTCGATGGCAAAGGCAATGTCTACAGCGCCGACGCAGCCCACACCAGCATCACGCAGATCGTGCGCAGTGCGGTCGCCTTCAACTTCGGCACCGGTTCCAGTGGCTCGCCCACCTTCACCGGCACTCTCACCGATGTGGGCAATATGGCCATCACCGGTTCCAACACCGTCACCAATACCACCAACTTCGCCGTCGTCGCCGGAACCACTCACGGCTGCACCTTCACCAACAGCGTTCTTGGTGCTCAAACGGCGGGCAACGCCTGCACTCTCTCGGCCAACTTCGTCGGCGGCGGCACTGGCACGGTAAACGATGTCCTCACATACCTGCCGGCGGCGACCACACTCGGCAGCCTGACCCTTACCGGCACTCTCACCGGCACAGCCTATCCCACCACCACCACCGTGGGCGGCCAGACGCCAACCACTCCTGCCTACTCACCCAGTGCAACCGAGGTCACCTTCACCGTCACCGTAGCTTCCACCAACGGAACTCCAGGTGGAACGGTCGCCGTCACCGTCGATTCGACGACCACCAACCCGTCGCTCACGAACGGCGTCGCCACGGTCACGGTCTCTGGCCTAACCGCAGGCACCCATACCATCTCGGCCTTGTATGCCACCAATGGCAGCTATACCGCCTCCAACTCCGGCACGCCGCTCTCCTTCACCATCGCGCAGGACGGCACCACCGTCAGTTGGACACCCTCCGCCACCACACAACAGTACAGCGCCGCCATCGGAACCGGTGTCCTCGATGCAACCGCCGCCGTCACCTTAACTTCCACCCCGGCAAGCGGCTACTTCCTCTACACCGCCACGCCCACCGCCGGTGGAACCGCCAAGACCGTTCACGCCGCAAGCTTCCTGGCCATCGGCTCCTACACGCTCGGCGTCACCTTCGTTCCGCTCGATACGGTTGACTACACCAGCTCCACCGCAACCATCAGCAACTACACCGTCACCAAGGCCAGCACCACGGCACCCGTCGGCACCAGTCAGATGCTTGTCGCCAGCGACGGCACTGGCAACTACACCTCCGTCCAGACCGCCCTCAACGCCCTGCCCAACACCGGCGGCTCCGTCTACATCAAGCCCGGCACCTATACGGGCTTCGTCACAGTGGTTAAGCCAAACGTCGCTCTGCGCGGGCTCGGCGGCGACCCTACCAAGGTCATCATCACCAATGAAGACGGCGCATTCTCACCACCCTATCTCACCAATCAGGCAGCCGGCAACAATGGCAGCACCGGCGACGAAGGGTCCGCCACACTCGTCGTCGCTGGAGGCACGGTCAACGGCTTCAGCGGCACCCCCAACTACTTCTACGGCGAAAACTTCTCCGTCTTCAACACCTGGGATACCGACTCCACCAACTCCGACACGGTCTACTATCTCGGCGGCTCGCTCTGCACGGCCAATGAACCGGCAGACAACAATCTCGATCTCTATAACAAGGGCGAGTTGTGCGGAGGCCAGGCCCTGGCCATCTGGACCACCAGCGACCTCGCCGTCATGAACAACCTCTACTTCGCCAGCAAACAGGACACCGTCTTCGCCGGCGCGCAAGGTGGAACCCCCAAGAGCCCCGGCCGCCAGTACTGGTTCCGCGGCAAGATCACCGGCGACGTCGACTACATCTTCGGCGACGCCGCCGCGGTCTTCGACTACACCTCCATCTACACCGACCTCCACAGCACTGCCACCGGAACCACCACCGTTGAAGCCCAGAACAAGAGCGTACAAACCGGCGGCACCAACGACTACCTCAGCGGCTACATCATGAACAGCGACGTCTTCACCAGCGCCAGCACCGGCATGACGGCTCTCTTCTACGGACGTCCCTACGGCACCTACTCGACCTACCTCATGCTCAACAGCTACGTCGATCAAGTCGCCACCCCGCAATGGATCGAGTTCTCCGGCAACACCAATCTCCCCACCTCCACCTACGGTCAATACAACACCATCGCCTACACCGACCCCACCCCCGGTACCGCCGATCTCAACGGCGTCATCTACTCCGGCACCGGCGGCAACACCGGCCAGGGCATCACCTCCGCCGTCGAGACCGAGTCCGCGTCCCCCGGTACCCCGATGGCGAACAACGCCGTCAAGACCACCCTCACCGCAGGCCAGGCGACCCTCTACTACCCCAACGCCTTCCTCGGCACCACCGTCAACACCAGCAGCACCGGCGTCACCACCTGGGTCCCCACCACCGCCCTCGCCAACGACGTCAACGCCTACGTTCCCTCCGGCACATCCGCCACCGTCGCAGCCGATAGCAGCGTCACCATCCTCATGCGGCCGCAGGTCCCCGGCCTCGGCGCTGTGACCAACGGCACCTACACCATCCCGACCGGGACCTACACCCTCACCGATACCTTCAACAGCCTCTCCTCGACGCTCGCTTCGGGCACACTCGATGCCTCCGGCGCAGCCTACTACGTCACCAGTGGCCTTGCCACCGGCACCCACAGCCTCACCTGGACCTACGGCGGCGACAGCAACTTCTCCGGCTCAACCACCTCCAGCGCCTACTCGCTCATCATCACCGGCACCACGCCCACCACCGTCTTGTCGCCCTCGCTCAGCCCCGCCACCTACGGCCAGACCGAGACCATCACCGCCGCCGTCACACCGCCCGGTGGAGGCGCAACCCCCACCGGCAACTTCACCCTCACCATCGACGGAGCCACCACCCAGACCACCGCTCTCGTCAACGGAGTCGCCACCTTCAACATCACCGGACTACAGGCCGGAACCCACACCTTCACCGCGAACTCCTTCGGCAACCAGAACCTGTCAGTCGTAGTCAACCAGGCGCCGCTCACCGTCACCGGCTCCTGCGGCAACCGCGTCTTCGACACCGCCAACGTCTGCACCGCTGCCGGCGTAACCGGCTATCAGTACACCGACTCGCAGGCCACCGTTTTCACCGGAACTCCCTCCATCGCGACCACGGCAACGCGAGTCTCGCCAGCCGGCAACTACAGCGTCGCTCCCGTCACCGCGAGCCTCGCCCTAACCACTCTCGGCAGCGCCGACTACACGCTCAACCCAGTCAACACCTCCTTCACCATCACCGGCAACGTTCCCCAGTCCATCGTCTTCCCAGCGCTTCCCAACTTCCCGCATGGTGGCACCTACAAGCTAGGCGCCCAAACCACCTCCGGCCTGCCCGTCACCTACACCGTCACCACCGGCACAGGGATCGCCAGCGTCAGTGGCAACACCCTCACCGTCACCGGAACCGGCCCCATCACGATCAAGGCCTCGACAGCCGCCGATCCGACCGGCGATTACGCGCTCGCAACGCCCGTGTCGCAGAGCTTCACCGCCCCATGACAACAGCTCATACCATCACCCGCGTGCGAAGGTTGTCCCGCAAGCCAAGCGCTTTCAAGTCAGACCAAGCAATGGAGTCGGATATGATGCAGTCCCGAAGCTTCTTCAAGCCCCAATCCCAACCCGCCCTGCCGATCCTGTCCTCCGCCATCGCGCTCTCCCTCGCGACCCTGCTCAGCGGTTGCGCCAATAGCGTCGCAGTCGACACGGGCACCGTACAGCCGGCCGCAGCCGCGCATGTCTCCGGGCAGGTCCACGGCGGTCAGCAGCCCGTCGCCGGAGCCACAATCCAGCTCTATACCGTCGGCACCTCCGGCCTCAAGTCCGCCTCCCACGCGCTCATCTCCGCCACCCTCACCAGCAGTGATGGAACCGGCACAGTCGACAGCAATGCCAACCCCGGCAACGCCAACAACACCCTTCCCCTGGGCAGCTTCACCCTCCCGGCCGGAAGCTACACCTGCACCGGCACCACCCCCGGAACCGAAGTCTACCTCGTCGCCTCCGGTGGCAACCCCGGCGCCGGCACCAATGCGAACCTGACGCTGGTCGCCGCACTTGGCTCCTGCACCACGTTGCTGGCCAACGCCGCCACCACCTTCGTCAATATGAACGAGCTCACCACCGTCGCCGCAGCCTACGCCCTCGCCCCCTTCGCCACCGATCTCACCCACATCGGTGCAACTAACACACCCA
>Ga0302311_10005632_pt1 | contig 13167 bp, 8 predicted proteins | sample III_Palsa_N1_3_FD_200449 | JGI IMG/M metagenome (GOLD analysis project Ga0302311, IMG submission 200449) | Peat permafrost microbial communities from Stordalen Mire near Abisko, Sweden - III_Palsa_N1_3 | ecosystem: Environmental > Terrestrial > Soil > Palsa > Peat permafrost | place: Sweden... | reverse complement strand
CCAGCTGGCCGCCATGCGGAACCGGGCCGGTCTCAGCCAGTGGGAGCTGGCTCCGCTGACCGGTTATTCGCGCAGCACGCTGTCGGACGCCGAGCTGGGCCGCCACCGGCTCCGCCGGGAGTTCTGGCTGCGGTGCGACGAGCTGCTGAAGGCGGACAGCCACCTCGTCGCATCCTACGACCGGGTTGAGAGCGCCGCCGCAGGGCTGCGCCAGCGCGCCCGCAGCACCGAGCAGTTGGCCCGCGAAGAGCACGCGTCGGCCGGGCTCCAGGCGGTGCGCCCGCCGCCGCCCGGGAATCATCACCGCGAACCGGCCGCTGCGGGTCCGGCTGAATCACTGGTCACCATGGAGGCCTGCCCGCACTGCCGCCGGCCGATAGCCGTCCTGGTCGTACCGGCCGTACCGGCCGTACCGGCCGGGCCCGGGCGGCGTTCCTAGCTGGCTCGCGGCCCGTCGGCTCCCGGCGGACAGCAGCGGTTCGATACCTAAAGGATTCCCTGCCCCGCAGGAATGCTTCTGACCGGCATATATGAGGCAGAGGGGCAATTCCGAACATAGGTCGCGGCGCTGGCTGGCGCCCTCCTCCCGGACGGCCTGGAGCGCGACGACCTCACCTCGGTGGCGGTCGAGCTCGCGACCAACGCCATCCAGCACACCGCCAGCGTTACGGACGGATGAGCAGCCCGGCCTCGTCATCGGCAACGGCCATATCCCGCACCTGGTAAAGCATCTTCTTTCCGGTCGCCGTGAGCGGTAGTTCGGCCACGAACCGGTAAGCGCGGGGCCGCTTGTAGCCGGCCAGCATGGGATGCGTCTGGCAGTGCTTCTCGCACTCTGCCGCGGTCAGGCTGTCGTCGGTCGGCACCACGTAGGCCACCACCAGCTCACCCCAGCGTGGATCGGGCAGGCCCACCACGGCCGAGTCCCGGACGGCCGGGTGCTCGTTCAGCACTTCCTCGACCTGAGTGGGGTGCACGTTCTCGCCGCCTGAGATGATCATGTCGTCCTTGCGGCCCACGATCGTCACGTACTCCCCGGCGTCCCAGGTGGCCAGGTCGCCGGTGTACAGCCAGCCACCGCGGAAGCGCTGCGCCTGCTCGGCCGGGTTGTTGACGTACGCGTAACCGGACTTGACCGATCGCACGATCACCTCGCCGATCTCCGCGCCGTCGCGCGCCACGAGGGTCATGCCGTCATCGGTGGCCCGCATCACCGCGACGTCGTCGTCGGTGCAGGCGCGCCCGGCCGATCCGGCGTGCTCAGGCAGGTCCGCCGGGCGCAGGAACGTGTTCCAGAAGGCCTCGGTGGTGCCGTAGCCGTTGAAGATGCGCGGCGTGAGCACCCGCTGGAAGCGCAGGCAGGCCTGCCGCGCCAGCGGTGCCCCCATGGTCACGATGCCCCGCAGCGAGGATAGGTCGCGCGGCCGCTTCTCCTGCGCGTCAGCCAGCATGACCAGGTTGGTCGGCGCGCCGATGAGGAACGTCAGCCGGTAATCCCTCACGTAGTCCAGGCACACGTCCGGGTCGAAACGGCGCATCGCGACCGCCTCGGCCCCGACGTAGAACACCGGGCACGGTCCGCCCGAGGAGACGCCACCGCGGTGGAACCACGGGGTCATGTTGAGCGTCCTGTCCTCCGGTGACAGCGGGAAGTGCATGATCACGTCGTGCGCGGTCAGCACCTCCACCAGGCTGTTCAGTGACACGCCCTTGGGCATCCCGGTCGTGCCCGAGGTGTAGAGCCGGGTCGTCTCGTCATAGCTGCTCACCTCTGCGGGCGGCGCGGGCTGGGGATGGTCCGCGGCCAGCAGGGAGCCGAACGGGATCGCGCCGGGCACCGGGACGGCCGAGCTGTTCGGGCTGTCGGAGTCGACGGTGACGATCGCGCCCACCGGATGCCGGGCCAGCGACAGGGCGTCGCGCGCGATGCCGGCGATCGCGGCGTCATAGACGTAGGCGGCCGGCCGGCTGTCATCGAGCACGAAGGCGGTCTCGCCGGGGGAGAACCGGAAGTTGATGGGAGCCCCGATCGCCCCCAGGTGCTGGGCGGCCAGGTACAGCAGGGCCCACTCGGGGCTGTTGAAGAGCTGGAAGACCACTACGTCGCCGCGCCCGACGCCGTGCGCCGCGAGCCCCGCGGCCAGCCGGGAGACGTCCCGGCCCAGCTCGGCGTAGGTCCACCGGCGGCCGGTCAGCGGGTCGTGCAGCGCGGGCCGCTCGGCGTACCGGTGCACGTTGCGCCAGAACCCGGCCAGATAGGTGAAGTGATGCTCGAAGACGTCCCGGTAGGCGGTGGGGTCGTAGCGGTAGGCCTCGGTCATCGTCACGCTCCTCGGGTAAAGACGGCAACCACGTTCTGGCCGCCGAAGCCGAACGCGTTGACCATCGCGGTGTCGATCGTCATCGGCCGGGCGACGTTCGGCACGTAATCCAGGTCGCACTCGGGGTCGGGGGTGTCCAGGTTGATCGTCGGCGGGGCCACGCCGTCCCGCATGGCCAGCGTGGCGACCATCGCCGACAGCGAGCCCGCCGCGCCGATCAGGTGCCCGACCATCGACTTGGGAGAGCTGATCGCCACATCGCCCGCGTGCTCGCCGAACGCGGCCCTGATCGCGGCCGTCTCGGTCCGGTCGTTGGCCCGGGTCGACGTGCCGTGTGCGCAGATGTAGTCGATGTCGGCCGGGCCGGTCCGGGACCGGCGCAGGGCCAGCCGGATCGCCTCGGCGGTGTAGCCGGCGGACGGCTCCGGCGCGCTGACGTGGAACGCGTCGCTGGTCAGTGCGCCGCCGGCGATGGTCGCGTACACGTTCGCGCCGCGCCGCCGCGCGTGCTCGGCCGACTCCAGCACGGCCAGCACCGCGCCCTCGCCGTAGACGAACCCGTCCCGGCCGGCGTCGAAGGGCCGGCTGGCCCGGGCGGGGTCGTCGTTCCGCCGGGACAGCGCGCCCATGGTCGACAGCCCGGCGAACATGACCGGGGTGATGGAGGCGTCGGTGCCGCCGCAGACGACCACGTCCGCCTCGCCGCTGGCGATCAGCCGCCGCCCCTCGAGGAAGGCGTAGATGCCGCTGGCGCAGGCCAGCGCGCTCGCCGTCACCGGGCCGTGCACGCCGAGGTCGATGGCCACCTCGCACGCGGCCATGTTCGGGATCACCGACGATACGAAGTACGGGCTCACCCGGCCCGGCTCCAGGCCGGTGAGCTTCCGTGTCGCCAACTCGATCTCGCCCATCCCGGCCACTGCGCAGTTCACCACCACGCCGGTCCGGTCCGCGAGCTCGCCGGCCAGGCTCAGGCCGGCGTCCGCGACCGCCTCGCGGGCGGCGGCGATGGCCAGCTGGCTGAAGCGCGCCGAGCGCCGCACCCTTTTGGTGTCCAGCAACGCGGCCGGGTCGAAGCCCTTGACCTCACCGGCGATCCGCGTCGGCAGGCCGCTCGGGTCGAAGGCCGTGATCGTGTCGATCCCGGACACTCCCTTGACCAGGGCCTGCCACGTCGTCTCCCGGTCGTTGCCGACCGGTGTAATGGCGCCGAAACCGGTCACGACCACTTGCCCGTTCACGCTGTCCGTCCTGCTCTTCCGCCCCAGCCGCGGCGGGCCGAAACCCGGCCGACCTGTCCCTTTGTCTCAGCTTCCGCTCAGCAAGCACGATAGCTCTACCCCTGGGTAGCCCCCGCGGGGGCGTCCGGCACTTGCCCCGGCCGGGCCGGGGCAAGAGGTCATATCCAGCGGTCGGCTGACCTTTTCAGGACCGAGACTGGTGAGTAAGAATCATGGACGGACGTGGTCCTAATCCCCGCCGGTGGCCCTCCCAGGGCCGGCCCGCAGCGCCGCTGGCTCCGATATCACCAGATAATTTGCCTTTGCAAAGTATCTTCTTGATGCTTAAAGTGCCCTCGGACAGACAGGAGGAGCTGTGCGCCTGCTGGTCAAGCAAACGGTTCGGGCGCTCGACGGCGAGCTGGTCATCCCCAGCTCGAAGTACCACGCCCACAGAGCCTTGATCCTGGCGTCGCTCGCCCCGGGCACCAGCCGGATCGAAGGGCTCTCCGACGCCGGCCATGTCCGGTACACGATCCAGGCCCTGCGCCGGCTGGGCACCCGGATCGACATAGACGGCGACACGTTCATCGTCCGCGGCGGCCCGTACCGGCCGTCCCAGCCCGACGTCTCGGTCGGCAGCTCCGGCACGACCCTGTACTTCCTGACCGGGCTGGCCGCGCTGGCCACGCAGCCGGTCACGATCGTCGGGCAGAAGTACTTTCAGCGCCGTCCGATCGGCCCGCTGCTGCACGCGCTCACCGGGCTCGGTGTCGAGCTGTCCTCGCCGGACGGCTGCCCGCCCATTTCGGTCCAGCCGAAACGGCCCACCGGCGGCCACGTCTCGATCGCGGGCACGCTGTCGCAGTGGATCTCCGGGCTGCTGCTGCTCGCCCCGTTCGCCACCGGCCGCAGCGTGATCACGGTCGAGGGTGACCTCAACGAGCGCACCTACATCGACCTGACCATCCGGATGATGGCCCAGTTCGGCCTGCGCGTCGAGGTCGGCGACGACTGGCGCCGGTTCGAGATCGAGCCCGGCCAGCAGGCCCGGCCGGCCACGATCACGCTGCCGCCGGACGTCGGCGCGGCCGCGTTCGGGCTGGCCGTCACCGCGCTGCACCCCGCCGACGTCACGTTCCGCGGGCTGTCCGCGCTGTCGGCGGCCGAGACCGACCATCCCGAGGCCGACCTGATCGACACCGTCCGCGCCATGGGCCTGCCGATGACGCGCGAGCGCCCAGGCGGGCCAGTACGGGTACGGCACGACGGGATCCGGCTGGCCCCGGTGGAGGTGGACTGCACGAGCGTTCCCGACATGCTGCCCGTGCTGTCCGTGCTGGCCGCGTTCGCCGACGGCACCAGCATGCTGGACAACGTGGCCCACGTCCGGCTCAAGGAATCCGACCGGGTTTCGGCGATGCTCCAGCTCAACCGGATGGGCGGGCACCTGGAACAGCACCCGGACCGGCTCACCGTGCACGGCACGGGCGGCCTGGCGGGCGCGGACCTGTCCTCCTTCAACGACCACCGGGTGCTCATGTCCCTGGCCGTGGCCGCCTCCCGGGCCGACGGCGAGAGCCGGCTGACCTACCCCAACGCCTACCGCATCTCCTACCCGAGGTTCCTGCTCGAGATGGGCGCGATCGGGCTGGACATGTCGATCGAGGCCGCCGGCCCGGGCCGTCGCCCCCGCGCCGCCGGCCCCGGGTCGTCCCGGGCTGCGCCGTCCTGGGCTGCGCCGTCCCGGGCTGCGCTGTCCCCGGCCGAGGCGGCCGCGGTGCCGATCGGCGAGCGGGTCCGCCAGTGGGCCCGCGAGCGCCCGGACGCGACCGCGGTCACCGACACCGGGACGCCCGGGCCTGGCCGCACCTGGACCTGGGCGGAGCTCGACGCCCAGGCCGACCAGGTGGCCTCGCTGCTGCTGGAGCTGGGCGTCCAGCCCGGCGTGCCGGTCGCCTACCAGCTGCCGAACTGGGGTGAGTTCGTCGTCATCACCCTGGCCGCGCTGCGGATCGGCGCCGTGTGCTGCCCGCTGATGCCGATCTACCGCGCGCACGAGATGGCGTTTATGCTGCGCCGCTCGGGTGCGCGCGTGCTGTTCGTGCCTGGCCGGTTCCGGGGCCGTGACTACCCCGCCGAGGTCAGCGCGCTGCTGTCGGCGCCCGCCAAGCCGGCGCTGGCGCACGTCGTCGTCATCAATCTGCCGCATTCGCTGCCTGACGATCCTGACCACGGGCCCACCCGCTGGCTCGACTACGCCGCCGCGGTCAACCGCCAGCGGCCCGGCCGCGCAGCGCTGGCGGACCGGGTGCCGGTGCCCACCGGGCGGGCCCAGCTGCTGTTCACCTCGGGCACCTCCGGCGAGCCGAAGGGCGTCGTGCACCGGATGGACGCGCTCAGCCGCGCCGCGGCGATGGAGGTCCGGCAGCTGGGCCTGACCAGCGCTGACCGGATCTTCATCCCGTCGCCGCTGGCCCACCAGACCGGCTTTCTGTACGGCATGTGGCTGTCGTTCGTGCTGGGCGCGGCGCAGATCCTGCAGCCGGTGTGGGACGGTCGGGCCGCGCTCCGGGCGCTGCGCGGGTACGGCGGCACGTTCGTCCAGGCCGCCACGCCGTTCCTGGCCGACCTGGTGCGCGCCGTGGCGGAGACGGGCGAGCCGCCGACCGGCCTGCGGATCTTCGTCGCCACCGGGGCCGCGGTGCCGCGCGGGCTCGCCGAGCAGGCCACCCGCGCGCTGGGGGCCGCGGTGTGCGGGGCCTGGGGCACGACCGAGACCTGCCTCGGCTCGCTGGCCGCGCCCGGCGCCGAGCCGGCCATGGTCTGGGGCACCGACGGCCGGGCGCTGCGCGACGTCAAGCTGCGCGTCACCGACGATGGCGGCAACGTGCTCGCTCCCGGCCAGGAGGGCAACTTCGAGGTGCACAGCCCCACCCTGTTCGAGGGCTACCTCGACCATCCGGAGTGGACCGCCGAGGCGATGACCCCGGACGGCTGGTACCGCAGCGGCGACCTGGCCAGCATCGACGCGGCCGGCTACGTCCGGATCACCGGCCGGGTCAAGGACGTGATCAACCGGGGCGGGGAAAAGATCCCGGTGGCTGGGATCGAGCAGCTGCTGCACACCCACCCGCTGGTCCGGGAGATAGCCATCGTGGCCACGCCCGACGAGCGCCTCGGCGAGCGGGCCTGCGCCTTCGCGGTGGCCGGTCCTGGGTTCGATTTCGCCGAAATGCAGCGCTTCCTGGACGGGCGGCAGGTAGCCAAGCAGTATTGGCCGGAGCGGCTGGAAGTGATCGAATCGATGCCGCGTAACCCGGTCGGCAAGATCAAGAAGTTCGTGCTCCGCGATCGGGCACGGACGCTGGGCGAGTGACAGGCGGGTCAAGGTGAGCATTGACGAGGCGGCGTTCCGTCAGCTGGCGGACGAGATCGAGGCGTTCGTGCGGGGCCCTGGCGAGGAGTACGCCGAGGAGATCGAGCGCGCCCACGCCGTCCCGCCGTCGCTGTGGACCGACCTGCGCGAGCGAGGGTACCTGAGCCTCGCCGCCCCGGCGGACTACGGCGGCCGGGGCATCCCGTTCTCCCGCTACCTGGAGCTCATGGAGCTGTTCTCCATGTCGCACGCCAGCTTGCGGATGATCGTGCACGTGTGCAACGGCACCTGGCGCGCGATCGACCAGCTCGCCACCAGCGAGCAGCGCAAGACGTTCGTGCTGCCTCAGGTCGCCGGGGACATCCGGGTGGCCTTCACGCTGACCGAGCCGGACGCGGGCACGGGGGCCGACCTGCGCTGCAGCGTCGTGCGTGAAGGCGACACCTACTTCCTTTCCGGCCGCAAGCACCTGATCACCTTCGGGGTGAGCTGCGACTACTGGCTCCTGTTCGCGCGGGTGCAGGGCACTCGCGGGGCCGACGGCACGGTCGCCCTGATGGTCGAGCGGCACGCTCCGGGCGTGACCGTGGAGGCGATGCCCGACTCGATGGGCGTCCGCGGCACCGACCATGCCCGGCTGCTGTTCGAGCGCACCCCGGTCCCGGTGACCAGCCGGCTCGGCGAGGAGGGCCAGGGGCTGCAGGTCGCGCTGGGCGGCTTCCTCACGCCGAGCCGTATCTCGGTCGCCATGACCTGCGTCGGGCTCGCCCGCCGGGCCCAGGAGCTGGCCGTGGCCCACGCGGGCCAGCGGGAGACGTTCGGCAAGCCGCTCGCCGCCCGGCAGGCCATCGCGTTCGCCCTGGCCGAGAACGCCGCCGACATCGAGGCCGCCCGCCAGCTCACGCTGTACGCGGCCCGGCAGTGGGAGGCCGGCGACCCCGGGGCCGGCACGCTATCGTCGATGTCCAAGCTCACCGCGGTCGACATGCTGGCCCGGGTCACGGACAAGGCGCTGCAGGTACACGGCGGGATCGGCTACTGGGAGCCCAGCCCGATCGAGCGCATCTACCGGGACGCCCGCGCCCAGCGGTTCGAAGAGGGCACCAACGAGATCCAGAAGACCGTGATCGCCCGCGACATCCTGGGGAAGGCCAAGTGACCAGCAACGCAGCCGCCAGCACTGAGAACGAGCCGGGGGCCTACCAGGGCAAGGTCGCGCTCATCACCGGCAGCTCCCGGGGCATCGGCCAGGCGCTCGCGCTGAGCCTGGCCCGCGGCGGCGCGTCTGTCGTCATCAACTACAAGAAGAACGCCGATCTCGCGGAGAAGACCCGCGCCGACGTCGAGCAGCTTGGCGGGCACGCGATCACGGTGGCGGCCGACGTCGAAGAGCCGGAGCAGATCGACCGGCTGTTCGAGGCCGCCGCGAACGAGTACGGCCGACTGGACTTCTTCGTCTGCAACGCGGCGGCCAGCTCGTTCAAGCCGATCATGGAGCTGAAGCAGCACCACCTGGACCGCTCCTACGCGATGAACGTGCGGGCCTTCGTGCTCGGCGCGCAGCGCGCGGTGCCGCTGATGGACCGCGGCGGCCGCATCGTCGTGCTGTCCAGCTACGGCAGCACCCGTGCCTACCCGACGTACGCCAACCTCGGCTCCGGCAAAGCCGCCGCCGAGGCGTGGGTCCGGTACATGGCGGCCGAGTTCGGGCCGCGCGGGATCAACGTCAACGGGGTCAACGGCGGCCTGATCGATTCCGACTCGCTGGAGTACTTCTACGGCATCCCGGGCATGGCGCCGATGTCCACCGTGCTGAGCAAGATCCCCAAGCGCCGGCCCGGCACCGTGCAGGAGGTCGCCGGGACGGTACTGTTCCTGCTGTCCCCGACCGCGGAGTACATCACCGGCCAGACGATCGTGGTGGACGGCGGCCTGTCCATCGTGGCGCCCCCGTTCCCGGAGGACCTGACCCCGCCGCTCGCCCCCGACGCCTGACTCCCCCGCCGCACAGATGCCGTGCGGACGCCGTGCGGAACGCTCCGGCGGCCGCCTGGGTGCTATTAGTGTCGGCTGCGTCCGCCCGTGCCGGGTGATGGTCTCGGAGGGCCGCGGTCAGCTTCACCACCAACACCAGCTGGCAGAACTAGGCCTGCGCTAGCGGTCCTTGCTGATCAGCCGGAACACCGGGTGCCGGTCCGCCTCCTGACCCACGTTCCCGTACGCTCTCCGGACCAGCCGCCCAGCCACATTCATTACCGAAGTCTTACGTAGCCGGTGCGGCCCGGCCAGACCCGCCCTGCGATCCGTATGAGAAAGAGAGACGTAACCAGGTTGCGTCGGACCTGACCTCCTCGGGCGGCTTGTACATATCCAGTCCGCTGTCCCGAGAAGGAAGGCCGCGGCCATACCCGCCCGTATGAGGCCGCGGCCCGCCCCCGGCGACTGGGGCCGCCCGCCAGCGGCCCCGGTCGCCGGCCCGGCGCCTCCTGTTTTCGGCGCTTTTCCGGCGCTTTCCCCGTCCTGCCTTCCCCCGCCCGCATCCCCGGGCCCGCGCCCGCACCCGGGGCGCCCGCCTGGGCCGTATCCCGGGGCGCCCGCCTGGGCCGTATCCCGGGGCGCCCGCCTGGGCCCGCCCCCCTGCGCCCTCCGGCCCTGGGCCATGGGCCATGGCCGGAGGGCCCTCCCGCTGACCGGGCGGATGGGTCATAATGCACTGTGCATCTGCACAGGCGATTTATCTGCATTTCAACTAGAACTGCGCCGACGGGGGCAGCCGTTAACATGATCACTTCCCGGCCGGGGCCGGCCGTAGCCGCCCTGTGGAGACGTGATGACCCGGCCGGACGCTGACGTCGCGGGGCCGGGCCAGCCCCGGATCGACATCGGCATCCTGGTCACCATCCGCGCGCTGCTGCCCAACCTGGCGCCGGTCGAACGGCGGGTCGGCCAGGCGGTGCTCGACGATCCCGGCGGGGCCGCCCGCCGGTCGATCTCGGAGCTCTCCCGCGCCTGCGGCACCTCGGCCACCACGGTGGTGCGGTTCTGCCGCGCGGTCGGGCTGCGCGGCTACCCGGAGCTGCGGCTGGCGCTGGCCGCGGCGGTGGCGCACGGCGACGCGGGCGCGGTCGCGGCGGCCTCGCATGACATCAGCCCGGGGGACGACGCCGCGCTGATCGCCAAGAAGATCGCCTACGCGGACGCCATGGCCGTCACCGAGACGGCGAACCATCTCGACGTCGCCGTGCTCGTCAACGTGGTCGACGCACTGGCCACCGCGAACCGTATCGACATCTACGGCGTGGGGGCCAGTGGCTACGTGTCGCTCGACCTGCAGCAGAAGCTGCAGCGCATCGGCCGTCCGGCGTTCGCCTGGCCGGATCCGCACATGGCGGTCACCTCCGCGGCGCTGCGCGCCGGCGGTGACGTGGCCGTCGGCCTGTCGCACACCGGGACGACGGTGGACACGATCGACGCGCTGCGCGAAGCGCGCCGCAACGGGGCCACGACGGTCGCCGTGACGAACTTCCCGTGGTCGCCGATTACCGAGGCCGCCGACTTCGTCCTGCTCACCGCGGCCCGGGAAACGGCGTTCCGCTCCGGCGCGATGACGAGCCGCATCGCGCAGCTCACCGTGGTCGACTGCCTCTTCGTCGTGCTGGCCCAGCGCGACCTGCCGGCCACCGAAGCCGCCCTGGAGCGCACCTACGCCGCCGCGCAGGCCAAGCGGACCCGCCGCGCCCGCCGGGTCCCCGCCGAGCCGCCGGTCACCCCGGAGCGGGGCGTCTTATCGCGGACCTGTGCCCCCGCCCGGGCGCTCACGGTACACCGTGCTGGCGGGGGGCGGCACGCGGTGGGATTCGGCATTATGCTGCCCCATGCGTCGCGTTTTTCCGCTTCTTAGCGCGGCATGTCGGGTAACGTCGGTTCGCGTGTCCAGTGCCCCCGCAGCGTTGGTGACCGAGCCAACGCCTCCCGAGCCCGTGCCAGCCCCCGCCAAAGGTCGGCGGCTCGCATGGCTTGACGCGCTGCGCGGATTCGCGGCCCTGTGTGTCGTGTTCGATCACAGCAGCACCCTGGTCCTGCAGCACGTCCGCCTCGACGTGTACCAGTGGTTCAACGCTGGCCAGTATGGCGTGTTCGTGTTCTTCCTGGTGAGTGGCTACATCATCCCGGCCTCGCTGGAGCGCAAGGGCAGCGTCCGCGGTTTCTGGGTCAGCCGCGGGTTCCGCCTGTACCCGCTGTACATCCTGGGCATCGGCATCTCGCTCCTGGCCTGGAAGACCGGGCTCGGTCCGATCCACGGCGCGGACACTCAGCTGAAGACGTGGGTCTACTCACTGCCGTTCATGATGTCCAACATGCTGGACGGCGCCAACGTGCCGAACGTCATCTGGACCCTGTCCTTTGAGATGGTCTTCTATTTCCTGCTGTCGGCGCTGTTCACGTTCCGGGTGCACCGGCACAGCGGGGGCTACGCGCTGACGGCAGCGATCGGGGCCCTCGCGCTCGGCGGCATCCTGCCGATGCAGGGGCTCAGCCATGCCATGGGCTCGCGCCGGGTGGCGGTCATCGCCGACGCGGCCCTGTTCATCGGCCTGGCGCTCGCCGTCAGCGGACGCCGGGTCCCCCGTATGGTGGGCGGTGCCCTGGCCGGGGTCACCGGCCTGACCCTGCTCCTGTTCAACACCAGCTACCCGTACAAATGGAGCGGGCTGACCATTCTGGCGCTGATGTTCACCGGCACCATGCTGTACCGCGCCGAGCAGGGCGAGTTCGGGCGGCGCAAGGCGGCCGTCATCGCGGTGCTCGTGTTCGCGCTGACCATCGGGGCCGGAGTCTGGCACAGCACGGCGTGGCACCTGTACGGGTCGTACCAGCGGCAGTTCGACCTGCAGTGGATCAGCTCCCTCGTGCTGGCCGGTGCGACGTTCGCGATCGGCATGGCTCTGCGGCACCGGACGGTCCCGCGCGCGCTGGCCTGGCTGGGCCTGGTCAGCTACTCGGTCTACATGCTGCACCCCATCGTGCTGAACGCTTACCGGACGGTCCCGGCCTTCGACCGACCGCACCCGTTCCCCATCCAGGTCCTGCTGGCCGCGGGCATCCTCGTGGTCGTGCTGGCCGCCGCCTCGCTGAGCTACTACTTCGTCGAAGCCCCGATGCAGCGGGTCGGGCACCGCTTCGCCCGGATGCTGCAGGGCCGGTTCGGCTCGGATGCCATCACCGATAGCGTCGCGGTCCCGGACGCGCCCGCGGTGGCCGCCGGTGATCCGATGCTGGACGGCACGCCCGGCCTGCCCGACCCCGCGCACGAGACGTCGGAGCAGGCCCACGCGCACCGGCACGACCGCGAGGAGCAGCACGGCCACGAGCACCGTGGGCACGAGGACCGTGGGTACGAGCAGGCCGTGAGCCGGGACGCGCGCCACGGCAGCTGAGCTCCGGCCGGGGCGGATAGTGTGGGCCACTGTGGACCCCGCTAGGACGTCGCTCTACCGCAAGGTCGCGGACGATCTCCGCGCGGCCATCATGGCGGGCACCTACCCGCCCGGGACCCGCCTCCCGTCCGAAAGTGATCTGGCCGAGAGCTACTCGGTGTCCCGCGGCACCGTCCGGCAGGCGTTCGCCGCCCTGCGCGCCGACGGGGTGATCGCCTCGCGCCGCGGCGCCCGGCGCATCGTGCTCGGCGGTCCGCAGCTCCAGGGCTTCGGCGAGCTGCTGAGCTTCTCCCGCTGGGCCCGGGCCATCGGCCAGGTCCCGTCCGGCCGGGTCATCGACCTGACCCGCCGGGAAGCCAAGCCGTCTGAGTACGAGCAGCTCGGGCTGCCTCCCGCTGCGGTGATATACCACCTGACCCGGGTCCGGCTGCTGTCCGGCGAGCCGGTGATGATCGAGCGCACCGCGTTCCCGGACCGGCTCGGGGCCCTGGTCGCGGGCATCGACGCGGACCACCAGTCGATCTACGAGCGGCTGGAGGAGCTGGGCGTGGTGTTCGCCGACGCCGAGCATGTCATCGACTCGGTGCCGGCCTCGGCCGATGACGCGCGGCTGCTCGGCTGCCGTCCGCGGGTGCCGCTGCTGCGTGAGCGCCGCCGCACCACCGATCCGTCCGGTGTGCCGCTGGAGTGGTCCGAGGACCGCTACCTGGGCAGTGCCGTCGCCTTCACCGTGCACAACTCCGTCGCGGTCAGCGCGCTGTCGCGGCTGCCGTCCCCGGTCGGCCCGGAGGCCTGAGCGGCCCCATTGC
>Ga0302311_10005631_pt1 | contig 13167 bp, 12 predicted proteins | sample III_Palsa_N1_3_FD_200449 | JGI IMG/M metagenome (GOLD analysis project Ga0302311, IMG submission 200449) | Peat permafrost microbial communities from Stordalen Mire near Abisko, Sweden - III_Palsa_N1_3 | ecosystem: Environmental > Terrestrial > Soil > Palsa > Peat permafrost | place: Sweden... | reverse complement strand
GCCAGCGGAACAGACGGAAGGCATCGCCCGAAAACTTGGTCTCGGCGATGAAGGCCGGCAGCCCGGCCAGCAGCAGGATCAGCACCGTCCAGGGCGAGAAGCGCACCAGCAGTGCCGCGAAGCTCAGGAGCGAGATTGCGTTCTGCGTCAGGCCGAAGGTGCGCATCACCAGGCTCAGCGGCCGGCTCGATGCCTCGCGGCGCGCGCGCGTCAGCTTGTCGTAGAACTCCGAATCCTCGAACTGCGACAGCTCCAGCGTCAGCGCTTTCTCGAGGATCATCACATTGACGCGCTGACCAAGCTGCGCGCGCAGCAGCGACTGGCACAGCGACAGGCCGCGCTGCGTGCCGGCCAGCGCCGCTACCAGCACGCCCTCGATGAACACCAGCCGCAGCACGTGAGCGATGCCGGCCGCCGGCAGGTTGCGTGCTGCGACCACGGCATCGACGATCTGCGCGCCGATGAAGGCCACGCCGGCCGGCAGCAATCCCGCCACCACGGTGAGACCGGCCAGCGCCGCGAGCAACGCGCGGTTGGTGCTCCAGACCAGCTGCACCGCGCGGCGGCTGTAGCGGAATACGCCGAAGAAGCCGCGCAGTACGCCGGCGGCTGCGGAGTCGGGCGGCGCGACCGGAGCGGGCCTGAAGCGTGCGCTCACGCGATCTGCAGTTCGGCGACCTCGGGCTCGTAGCCGAGATTGGGCGCCAGCCAGCGCTCGACCTCCTCGACCGACAGGCCCTTGCGGCGCGCGTAGTCCTCGACCTGGTCGCGATCGATGCGACCGACTACCAGGTAGCGCGAGTCAGGATGCGAGAAATACCAGCCGCTGACCGCGGCGGTGGGATACATGGCGAACGACTCGGTGAGCGTGATGCCTGCCAGCCGCTCCACGTCGAGCAGGCGGAACAGCGTCGCCTTCTCGGTATGGTCGGGACAGGCGGGGTAACCCGGCGCGGGGCGGATGCCGCGATACTCCTCGCGGATCAGCTGTTCGCTGCCGAGCTTCTCGGCCGGCGCATAGCCCCAGAACTCGCGACGTACGCGCTCGTGCAGTCGCTCGGCGAACGCCTCGGCCAGGCGGTCGGCCAGCACCTTGAGCAGGATGGCCGAATAATCATCGTGCGCGGCCTCGAAGCGCCGCAGCGGCTCCTCGATGCCCTGGCCCGCACTGACCGCAAAGGCGCCAAAATAATCGTGCACGCCGGAGCTCTTCGGCGCCACGAAATCCGCCAGCGCCGAGTGCGGCTTGCCCTCGGGCAGATCCTTCTGCTGGCGCAGGAAATGCACCCGCGCGATGACCCGGGCGCGGGAATCGTCGGCGTAGATCTCGACATCGTCCTCGACCGAATTGGCCGGGAACAGTCCGAACACGGCCCGGGGCTTGAGCCATTGTTCGCGGATCAGCGTGCGCAGCATCTTGCGCGCATCGGTATAGAGGCTGCTCGCCTGCTCGCCAAACTGCGCATCGTTGAGGATGTCCGGAAACCGTCCGCGCATCTCCCAGGCCTGGAAGAAAGGCGTCCAGTCGATATAGCGCGCCAGCTCCTCGATCGAATAATCCTCGAAAGTCTTGAGCCCGAGCATGCGCGGCACCGGTGCCGCGTAGCGGCTCCAGTCGAACTTCGGCCGGTTGGCGCGCGCCTGCGCCAGCGTGTACTGCGGCGACTTGGCGCGCCGCGAGCCATGCTGCACACGGCGCAGTGCATGTTCTTCCTTGGCGCGCGTCGTGAGAATGGCGCGCGATTCAGGCGCCACCAGCTGCTGACACACCCCGACCGCGCGCGAGGCGTCTTTGACGTAGAGCACCGCGCCCTGGTACTGCGGGTCGATGCGCACCGCGGTGTGCGCGGGTGAGGTGGTCGCGCCGCCGATGAGCAGGGGCTGCGTGAAACCCTGGCGCTGCATTTCCTTGGCGACGTGGACCATTTCGTCGAGCGAGGGCGTGATCAGACCCGACAGGCCGATCATATCGGCGTTCTCGCGCCGCGCCGCTTCCAGGATCTTCTCGCAGGAGACCATCACGCCCAGATCCACGACTTCGAAATTATTGCACTGGAGCACCACGCCGACGATGTTCTTGCCGATGTCGTGCACGTCGCCCTTGACCGTGGCCATGATGATGCGGCCGTTGGCCTTGTGTTCCTGGCCGCCGGCAGCCTTTTCCGCCTCGATGTAGGGGATCAGGTGGGCGACCGCCTTCTTCATCACGCGCGCGGACTTCACCACCTGCGGCAGGAACATCTTGCCGGCACCGAACAGGTCGCCGACCACGTTCATGCCATCCATCAGCGGCCCTTCGATCACCTGCAGCGGACGCTCGAACTGGCTGCGGGCCTCTTCGGTGTCCTCGATCACGTACTCGTCGATGCCGCGCACCAGCGCATGCTCGAGCCGCTTGGTGACCGGCCAGGTCCGCCAGGCCAGATCCTCGACCTTCTTCTGTCCGGCCTCGCCGCGGTACTGCTCGGCGATCTGCAGCAGGCGCTCGGTGGCATCGGCGCGGCGGTTGAGAATGACGTCCTCGACGCGCTCACGCAGCTCGGGGTTGATCTGCTCGTAGATCGCCAGCTGGCCGGCGTTGACGATGCCCATGCTCATGCCGGCGCGAATGGCGTGATAGAGAAACACCGAGTGCATGGCCTCGCGCACCGGCTCGTTGCCGCGGAACGAGAAGGAGACGTTGCTGACGCCGCCACTGATCAGCACATACGGGCAGCGCTCGCGAATTTTAGCCGTGGCCTCGATGAAATCGTGCGCGTAGCCGTTGTGTTCCTCGATGCCGGTGGCGACCGCGAAGATGTTCGGATCGAAGATGATGTCTTCGGGCGGAAAGCCCACCTGCTCGGTCAGCAACTTGTAGCAACGCTCGCAGATCGAGACCTTGCGCTCGACGGTGTCGGCCTGGCCGCGCTCGTCGAAGGCCATGACGACCACGGCGGCGCCGTAGGCGCGCACCAGGCGCGCCTGGCGCAGAAATATTTCCTCGCCCTCCTTGAGGCTGATCGAGTTGACCACGCCCTTGCCCTGCAGGCACTTGAGCCCGGCCTCGATCACCGACCACTTGGAGGAATCGATCATCACCGGCACGCGCGCTATGTCCGGTTCGGAGGCGATCAGGTTCAGGAATCGCACCATGGCGGCCTGCGAATCGAGCATGCCCTCGTCCATGTTGATGTCGATCATCTGCGCGCCGCTGAGCACCTGCGAGCGGGCGATATCCAGCGCCGCGGCGTAATCGTCGGCCTCGATCAGGCGGCGGAATTTTGCCGAGCCGGTGACATTGGTGCGCTCGCCCACATTGACGAACAGGCTTTCCGGCCCGATGTCGAGCGGTTCGAGCCCCGACAGGCGGCAGCGTCGCGGGTGTTGCGGCAACACGCGCGTCGGCAATTGCGCGACTGCCTCGCGGATATGGGCGATGTGCTCGGCGGTGGTGCCGCAGCAGCCGCCGACGATATTGACCAGTCCCTGTTCGGCCCACTCCCGCACCATTGCCGCGGTCTCGCAGGCCTGCTCGTCGTACTCGCCGAAGGCGTTGGGTAGTCCTGCATTCGGATAGATGCAGACCGCGGCATCGGCAATGCGCGAGAACTCCTCGACATAGGGCCGCAGCTGCTTGGCGCCGAGCGCGCAATTGAGCCCGACCACGGCCGGTTCGGCATGCCGAATCGAATTCCAGAACGCCTCGACTGTCTGGCCCGAGAGCGTGCGTCCCGAGGCATCGGTGATGGTGCCCGAGATCATCAAGGGCACATCCACGTGCGCCTGCTCGATCACCTGGCGCACGGCAAACAACGCTGCCTTCGCGTTGAGCGTATCGAAAATGGTCTCGATCAGCAGCAGGTCCACGCCACCCTCGATCAGCGCGGCGGCCGCTTCGCTATAAGTGGCCACCAGCTGATCGAAAGTGATGTTGCGAAAGGCCGGATCGTTGACGTGCGGCGAGAGCGATGCGGTGCGGCTGGTGGGACCAATGGCGCCGGCGACGAAGCGCGGCTGTCCCGTGCGCTCGGTGTAATGATCCGCAGCCTCGCGCGCCAGCCGCGCGGCGGTCAGATTCAGCTCACCGACCAGTCCCTCCATGCGGTAATCGCTGAGCGAAGGCGCGCTTGAATTGAAGGTATTGGTTTCGATGATGTCGGCGCCGGCGGCCAGATACTTGCCGTGAATCTCGCTGATGAGCGCCGGCTGAGTGAGCGTCAGTAGATCGTTGTTGCCCTTCAGGTCGCTCGGCCAGTCGCGGAAGCGCGCTCCGCGATACGCGGCCTCATCGGGCTTGTGGCCCTGGATCATGGTGCCCATGGCGCCATCGAGCACCAGGATGCGCTGCGTAAGCAGCCGGCGGAACTGCTCGATTCGCTGCACGCGCGTCATGCCGACTTCTCCATCAACCCGGGCAACCCGGGCAACCCGGGCTCTTCCTGGCGCGGGCGCACGCCCAGCGCGTGGCAGATCGCATAGGTCAGTTCGGCGCGGTTGAGCGTGTAGAAATGAAATTCATCGATACCTTCGCGGCTCAGGGCTTCCACCTGCGCGATGGCGAAGGCCGCGGCAATCATGCGGCGCGTATCGGGGTCGTCGTCCAGCCCGTCGAAGCGATCGCACAGCCACTGCGGCACCGTGGTGTTGCAGCGCTCGGCGAAGCGCAGCATCTGCGGGAAGCGCGTGATCGGCAGGATGCCCGGCACCAGGTTGGCGCGGATGCCAGCGGCCGCGCAGCGATCGCGAAAACGCAGGAACACGTCGGTGTCGAAGAAAAACTGCGTGATGGCGCGCGTCGCACCGGCATCGCACTTGGCCTTGAGATTGTCGAGATCGAAGACCGCGTTGGGCGCTTCCGGATGTGTCTCCGGGTAGGCGGCCACCGAGATCTCGAAGTCGGCCACAGAGGTGAGCCCGCGCACCAGGTCGGCCGCATAGGCAAATCCGTTCGGATGCGGCGTATAGCGACCGCTGCCCTGTGGCGCATCGCCGCGCAAGGCCACGATATGACGCACGCCGGCCTGCCAGTAACCCCGGGCGATATCCAGGATCTCATCGCGATCGGTACCGATGCAGGTCAGGTGCGGGGCCGGTGTCAGCGAGGTTTCCTTGAGCACGCGCGAGACCACCTGGTGGGTCCGCTCGCGCGTCGAGCCATCAGCGCCGTAGGTGACCGAGACGAAACGCGGTGCCAGCGGCAGCAGGCGCTGAATCGACTGCCACAGCGTCTGCTCCATCTTTTCATCGGCGGGCGGAAAGAATTCGAATGAAACCTTGACCGGCGGCAGCGGCCGGCTCAGGCGGCTGCCAATGCCACCGGGCTGATTAAGTTCATTCATGGGCGTGTCGGCCTGCGTGGGAAACAACGATTTGATCACGCAGTTGCAGGCTAGCCTGAAGGCCGTCCGCAGGCTGTGAGCCGTGCCGCGCCACGGCAATGATGCAGTGCCGATTCGCCAGGTCGCAGGGCCGCAGCCGTGCCCCGGTGAAGCCCCCGGCGCTCAGCCAGCCCCGAAGCTGTGCGAGCGGGTTGTCCGTGGCGCGCGCGGCCAGCTGCTCGAAGTCCTCGATGACCAGCAGCCGTCCCCCGGGGCGCAGCGCCCGCGCCGCCTCATTCAGGGCCGCAATCGGGCGCTCGGCCAGGCCCAGCAGGCGATCCATCGTCACCAGGTCGAAGGCCGCATCCTCGCAGGGCAGTGCATACATGTCGCCGCGACGAAACTCGCAATGACTCAAGCCCACCCCATGCACTCGCGTGCGCGCCAGGCGCAGCGCGGGCGCTGAAATATCGATGCCGATGGCATGCTCGGCCCGCGGGCCCAGCAGCTCGAGCATGAGCCCGGCGCCGGTACCGACATCGAGCAGTTCGCCGATGCTGGAGGGCCCCAGTTCGGCGACCAGCAGGCGAGCCAGCTCCTCGCGCGACTCCTGCTCCCCGGTGTCGACGGCGGTCGCCGTCACACTACGCTGGCCCACCACGCGGGCGGCCTGCTCCCGATCGCGCCGCAACAGGGCGGCATCCGGATTCAGCAGCGAGAGGATCTGGCGGGACCACTGCAGGCACTGCCCGGTCACCGGCATGCGGTAGTAAACGCATTGCTGCTCGCGAAAGCGGTCCAGGAACCCCGCTTCGGTCAGTAGCCGCAGGTGACGCGAAATCCGGGGTTGGCTCTGGCACAGGATGCTCGCCAGCTCCCCGACCGTGAACTCCCCATGGCTCAGCAGCACCAGCAGCCGCAGGCGCGTGGATTCGGCCGCGCCCTTGAGCGCGCGCACCACCTGCCCCAGATCCTCGCTGGCCACTGAGCCTTTAAACATATAAAGATATCTTTATGGATCAGCAAATAGTCTAACAGCCTCGTACCGCTTCTGCTACCCTCGGCGCCCTTTTCGCCCCCGGCAAGCCCATGCGACCGCCCATCCGAAATATCGCCATCATCGCGCACGTTGATCACGGCAAGACCACCCTGGTGGACTGCCTGCTCAAACAGTCCGGCACCTTCGCCGCGCACGAGAAGGTCGGTGAGCGCGTCATGGACTCCAACGATATCGAGCGCGAGCGCGGTATCACGATCCTCGCCAAGAACTGCGCGATCGAATACGGCGATGTGCGTATCAATATCGTCGACACCCCGGGCCACGCGGACTTCGGCGGTGAGGTCGAGCGCGTGCTATCGATGGTCGATGGCGTGCTGCTGCTGGTCGATGCGGTCGAGGGGCCGATGCCGCAGACGCGCTTCGTGACCCGCAAGGCACTGGCACGTGGCCTCAACGCCATCGTCGTGGTCAACAAGATCGACCGCCCCGGCGCGCGCGCCGGCTGGGTGGTCGATCGGACCTTCGAGCTGTTCGACAAGCTCGGCGCCACCGACGCGCAGCTGGACTTTCCGGTCATCTACGCCTCGGCGCTTCAGGGCTGGGCGAGCACTGACATGACGCGACGCGACCCGGACATGTCGGCGCTGTTCGAGGCCATCCTGCAATACGTGCCGCCGCCGCAGGCCGAACTGGAGGCGCCGCTGCAGTTGCAGATCTCGACGCTCGACTACAACTCCTATGTCGGCCGCATCGGCATCGGCCGCATCCGTCGCGGCACGATCAAAGCCGGGCGGCCCGTGGCACTGCGCTACGGGGATGAAGACCGGGGCACCGCCAAGATCGCCCAAGTGCTGACCTTCCACGGCCTCAAGCGCACACCGGTCGAGCAAGCCACCGCCGGCGATATCGTCGCCGTGACGGGCATCGAGGACGTGAACATCGGCTTGACGATCTGCGATGTGGAAAATCCGGAAGGGCTGCCGCCCATCCTGGTCGATGAGCCGACGCTGGCCATGAATTTCCAGGTCAATACCTCGCCGCTGGCCGGCAAGGAAGGCAAATTCGTCACCAGCCGGCAAATCCGCGAACGCCTGTACCGCGAACTGCAGAGCAACGTTGCGCTGCGTGTCGAGGACACCGGCGATGCGGATGTATTTCGCGTACTCGGGCGCGGCGAGCTTCATCTGACCATCCTGGTCGAAAACATGCGCCGCGAGGGCTACGAAATCGCGGTCGGCAAACCGCAGGTGCTCAAGAAGATCGTCGATGGACAGGTGCTCGAACCGTTCGAGGCGCTGACCGTCGACATCGATGAGGCCCACCAGGGCGGTGTCATGGAAGCGCTGGGCAAACGGCGCGCCGAACTGACCGATATGGTGGTCGAGGGCACCGGCCGCGCGCGCCTGGATTACCGTATTCCCGCGCGCGGACTCATCGGCTTTCAGGGCGAGTTCATGACGCTAACGCGCGGCACCGGACTGATCAGCCACATCTTCGACGGCTTCGCGGTCGTCAAAGGCGAGATCCCGGACCGCCACAACGGCGTGCTCATCAGCAATGAGAATGGACCTGCCGTGGCCTATGCGCTGTTCGCACTGCAGGAGCGCGGGCGTCTGTTCGTGAATCACGGCGAGATGCTCTACGAGGGCATGATCATCGGCATTCATAGCCGCGAAAACGATCTGGTGGTCAACCCGATCAAAACCAAGAAGCTCACCAACATCCGCGCCGCCGGCAAGGACGATGCAATCCTGCTGACGCCGCCAATCCAGATGACCATCGAGTACGCGGTGGAATTCATCGCGGACGATGAACTGGTCGAAGTGACACCGCAGAGCATCCGCATCCGCAAGCGCTTCCTCAAGGAGCATGAGCGCCGCCGCTCGGCGCGCCAAGAAGTCGCCGTCTGATAATCCCGGGCGCGCTGCATTGCCGCAGTGCGCCTTTCTGGCCCTTGACTAAACTTCACGGCAAATTGCGCCGCCCCGACACTGCCCGTGGCACTGTCCTCTCACCGCGGGGTCCTACTCCATGACGCGGAAATTACGAGGCGACGGTATGTTAAACAAAGTACATCAACTGGTTTTGGGCGTGGGGTTGCTCGGCCTGGCGGCAGGCGCGTCGGCGCAGGGCGGACCCGATGCCGGACCGCACGGTGATGGCAACGGCGAATGGGGTCATGGCGAGTATCACCACCGTCATCATCACCATCATCATCACCACCATCACGGCTGGGGTCATGGCCACGGCCACGGCGATCATGACTGGCGCGGCGATCGCGGCGGCGAGCGCGACGGTGATCGCGGCCACGGCGGCATGATGGGTGGCGGCGGATTGATGCTCGCGCGCGGTCTGAATCTCACCGACGCGCAGAAGCAGCAGATCCATACGATTCTGACCACTGCGCGGCAGAACTCGATGAAGGAAATGAAGGACGGCAAACCCGGCGACGGCAAGGCCGGTGGAACGGGCGACCGGCTGGCACTCATGAATCCCGGCGATCCGAATTACGCCGCGGCCGTGCAGAGCGCCAAGAAGCGCGCCGCCGATCGTATCCAGCACATGAGCGACCTGAAGCAGCAGCTCTACAACGTGCTCACGGCGGAACAGAAGAGCGAAGTTCAGAAGCGCATCGCGGCGTGGAAGACGCGCATGGCGCAGCGCGAAGACGGCTCTAAAGGCCCGCCTGCCCCAGCAAATCGATGAACTGACGCAGGCTCGCGGCCAGTGACGGGTGGTCGGCTTCGAATCCGACCGCCAGCGACTCGAGCCGATGGGGCGCGGCATCCGCAGCGGGTGCCGCGCCCTTTTTATGCAGACGGCTCTCGATTTCGGCCAGCGCCGCGTGCAGCCTGCCGCGCGATTGCTCATCCAGGCGCTGCGCGCTGACCAGCTCGGCGCGTAGCTTCGCCAGATAGAGCTGCAGTGAATCCGGTTCGACATCGGTCATATTCAGAATCTTACGCGTTTGCTAGGGTGCTCGCATGAGCACCGCTCCCCCTCGCCGACCCCCTACGGATATCGATGCTCTCTATGGACTCGAGCCGGTATTCGAACCGGACCAGTCCGATTCGGATGGCACCCACGAACCCGGAACGCAGCTCGTGTCGGTGTCGTGTCCTTACTGCGGCGAGTCCTTCGACACCCTGGTCGATGTCTCGGCCGGGTCGGCCAGTTACATCGAGGACTGCCAGATCTGCTGCCAGCCCATCGAGATGAGCCTCACGGTCGATGATTCAGGCGACTTCGCCAGCCTCTCGGCGCGGCGCGGGGACTGAACTCTCAGTCACCCGGTTTTTCAGTCATCGACGATATCCTGGCCCGGAAACAGCTCCTCGATGAAACCGAAGCGGCTGAAATCGGTGACGCGCATCGGGTAGAGAATACCGTCGAGGTGATCGACTTCATGCTGCACGACGCGCGCATGAAAACCGCTGACGTGGCGATCGATCGGCCGTCCCAGCTCATCCACACCGCGGTAGTGCAATTCGACGTAGCGCGGCACGATGCCTCGCAGTCCCGGCACCGAGAGACAGCCCTCCCAGTCCTCCTCCTTGATTTCGCCGATCGGCGTGAGCTCGGGGTTTATGAGCACCGTCTCGGGCACGGCCTCGGCATCCGGGTAGCGCGGATTGGGCGCGCCGGTACCAAAGATCACGACGCGCCACGGTATGCCGATCTGCGGCGCGGCCAGGCCGACGCCATCGTGCGCGGCCATGGTGTCCCGCATATCGCTCAGTAGCTCCCGCAGTTCCGGGCTATCGAAGGCGCGCACCGGCTCGCTGACCCGCAGCAGCCCGGGGTCGCCCATGCGCAGTACTCGACGCACACTCATTCCACATTGTCCCCAACGTTGGTCATGCGCGCCAGGATCGGATAGTCCTCATCCTGCTCCTGCTCCTCGGGCACATGCCGGCCAATATAAATCAGCTCCTCGAGCCGCGCCTTGGTGGCCAGGAAAGCAGGCGAGACGAACTGCTGCATGCTGCGAGGACGCGGCACGGGGACCTCGATGAGCTCCTGCACTTCGCCCGGATGCGCCGAGAGCACCAGGATGCGGTCGGCCAGATAGATCGCCTCATCCAGATCGTGAGTGATGAAGACGATGGTGATATCGATCTTGCGCCAGATCTCCAGCAGGTGCGCCTGCATACGGCAGCGCGTCTGCGCATCGAGCGCGCCGAAAGGCTCGTCCATCAGCAGGATCCGCGGCTGGTTGGCGAGTGCGCGCACGATGGCCACGCGCTGCTTCATGCCGCCGGAGAGCTGCTGCGGATAGGCATCGGCGAATTTCTCCAGGCCGATCAACTCCAGCCACTGCATGGCTTCGCGTTCGCTCTCGAGCTTGCCGGCGCCGTTGACCTCGAGTCCGAACATCACGTTCTTCTTGACCGTGAGCCAGGGAAACAGCGTGTAACCCTGGAACACCATGCCGCGATCGCGGCCCGGTCCCGTGACCGGCTGTCCCAGCAGCAGCACATCGCCCGAGGTGTGCTGTTCAAGTCCGGCGAGGATCCGCACCAGCGTCGACTTGCCGCAGCCGGACGGCCCGACGACGCAGAGAAACTCGCGCCGGTGGGTGGTGAAGCTGATGTCGTGCAGCGCCAGTGTGCTTTTCTCGCCGCTCTGGAACACCTTGTTCAGGTGCGACACGGTCAGGATGACTTCGCGTTGCTTGAGCTTGTCGAAGCGCGCGCGCACTTCGCCGGACTGCTCCAGGTGGGAGGGCAGCAACTCGGCTGGCAGCAGAATGTCGCTCATCAGGCTCCCTTTGCCGCCGCGCGATCCCACGGGAACAGCCGGCGACCGATGGCGGCGAGGATCATATCGATGCTCAATCCCAGGATGCCGATCATCGCGATGGCGGCGTAGACGTTCGGAAAGTGTTGGTAGCGCGCCTGCTGGGTGATGAACCAGGTGATACCCGAGGTGCTGCCGATCAGTTCGGCGACTATCAGGTAAGTCCATGCCCAGCCGAGCAGGATGCGCTGATCGCGATAAAGATCCGGCAGGATGCCCGGCACCACCACGCGCGTCAGCAATTGCCGGCTGCGCGTCCCCAGGGTCAGCGCCGCCTCCAGCAGGGCCGGATCGAGCTTGCGCGTGGTGTTGGCGATGATGAGCACCTGCTGGAAGAAAGTGCCGATCACGATCACGGCAATCTTCGGGCCGTCGTAGATGCCGAGGATCGCGACCGCGAGCGCGCCGAATGCGGGTGCCGGCAGGTAGCGGAAGAATTCGACGAACGGCTCGCTGAGCCGCGCGATGGCGGCATAGGCGCCGCAGAGAATGCCGAGCGGCACGCCGAAGATCGAGGAGATCGTGAATCCCCAGAAGATGATCTGGATGCTGTGCCAGAGACTCTGATGCAGCCACTGTCCGTCCCGGGTGGGCGGCGGTGTCGTGAAGCTGTAATAGAACGCGCGCAACACCTGGTCGGGCGCCGGCAGATAGACCGGGTTGGCGGCCACGCCGCGCGGCGGCGCGCGCCCCTCGGTTCGGGCATCGGCCACCTCAGTCTCGAACGCATCGCGCGGCATGCGCGCGCCCACGTCCAGGTACGGGACCGATCCGGGGTCGGTGACCATGATCTGCGGATGCCAGATCCAGGGCACGTAGCTGACCAGGCTCCAGCAAACCACGGGCAGCACGAAGGATGCGATGCCGATGATGAGCCTCGCCCGCGCCGTTAACGGCCGGTGGATTTGCAACCACTTCTTCTGGGCCACGGACCCGGTCTGCAAGCGCTGTGCCGCGCGCCATTCGGCCGCGCCACCCACTATCAGCCACTGTCGGCCGCCATAACGCACCTGTCCAGTGCCAAAATTCCGCCCGGCGTGCGACATTGGTGCAATCGCAAACGGGCCGATCGCACACCTTTACGACTGCGGGTGGCTTGCACTAATTTGTATGCAGGTCTCATCACAATGAAAAACGCATCCGGACCGCGCAGCCTGACCGTCGCGCCGCCGCCGAGCCTCTCACAGCCATGGCTGTGGGAAGAATTGCTCGAGCATGGCGCTCACTGGTCCGGAATACTGCGGCGCGGCACCTCGTTGCGGCTGACGGCCGTGGAAGCCGGAGCGAACGTCGCCGCGATGCTCTACAACTACGAATCGCTGCTCGAGCGATACAACATGGCCGATACGCTCAAGGCCCAGCACACGGCCTTCCTGACGGCGGGTGACGCCTGTTACTCGGATATGGGCCGCGTGCTGTGTTCGATCACGGCCGACAGTTGCGGCTGGCACGACACCCTCTGCGGGGTGTCGGATGCCAGCATGGTGAGCGGCCGCTATGGCGCGACGCGTTTCCAGGAGCAGCGCAACGACTATCACAAGAATGGCCGTGACAGCATGCTCAACGAACTAGGCAAATACGGCCTCGGCAGGCGCGATCTGATCGCGAACATCAATTTCTTCTCGCGCGTTACGGTTGACGACGCGGGTGGCCTTGGCTTCGACGCCGCCCACTGCCGCGCGGGCGACTACGTCGATCTGCGCTTCGAAATGCATACGCTACTGGTACTGGCCACCTGCCAGCATCCGCTGGATCCCAATCCGCACTACCAGCCACGGCCGGTGCAGCTGAGCGCGTGGGTATCGGGTCCTGCGCCCGAGCGTGATCCCTGCCGCGACCGCTGCGACGAGAATGGCCGCGGTTATCGCAACACCGAGATGATGTTCCTCGCATGAGCAACGCCGCGGGCCTAAGCGATACCGCCGGCATCAGCGCCACCCCCGGCATGGGCGCCCTGCAGCGTGATGAGATCATCGCGGCCGGGGAACCCTGGATCGGTATCGTGGAGCGCGGCCAGGTCCTGCGCATCGTCGATCTCGAAGGCAATCAGGCCGTCGACACGCTGTT
>Ga0302311_10005622_pt1 | contig 13180 bp, 9 predicted proteins | sample III_Palsa_N1_3_FD_200449 | JGI IMG/M metagenome (GOLD analysis project Ga0302311, IMG submission 200449) | Peat permafrost microbial communities from Stordalen Mire near Abisko, Sweden - III_Palsa_N1_3 | ecosystem: Environmental > Terrestrial > Soil > Palsa > Peat permafrost | place: Sweden... | reverse complement strand
AAGAAGTCGACGGCCTGGTCGAAGGTGAACTGGCCGGTGTGGAGTTTGATGGAGTTGACGAAGCGGGCGTCGCGGAGGAGGGCGTCCTGGAGCTGGCCGAGGCGGATGAGTTTTGCTTCGCGCTCGTCCTTTGCTCCTGCGCCGGGCTGGCCGTAGCCCTGGTCGAGCATCATCTGCTCGCAGTAGTGGGCCCAGCCTTCGATGTTGGTGTTGGCTCCGAGGAGTTTGCGAATGTCGGAGGGGAACTGCGGCATCCAGAGGAACTGAACGTAGTGACCGGGGTAGGCTTCGTGGACGCTGGTGCTGATGACGGTGCCGACGTTGAAGGCGGCCATGTGCTCGGCGATGTGCTCGGGGGTCCAGTCTTTTTCAGGCAGGGTGACGTTGAAGTAAGCCTTTGCGGAGTGGGTTTCAAAGGGGCCGGGAGGATCCATCGAAGCCTGGGTGGTGGCGCGCATGAAGGGCGGCGTTTCTTCGAGGGTGGGCTCGACCTTGGAGGGGATGGTGATGATGTGATGGGCGGTGATGAAGTCGATGAGGCCGGAGAAGGTGTCGTTGAAGGCGCTGAGGAGCTTGTCGGGCGCGGGGTGAATGGTGGCGAGTTCGGCGAGGACCTGCTGCGGGGTTTTGGTGGGGTCAACCTCTTTGGCGACGCGGGCGAACTCGGCCTGGTTTTTGTGGAGGTCGTCGAAGGCGATCTGAAGGAGGCGGTCGAGGGGGATGTCGACCATCTCGTCGTAGCTGAGCTTTTTGGCGAAGGTGTCTGCGCCTAGTTTGTAGTCGCCGTTGGAGCGGGGGAGGAGATCGGATTTCATCCATGCGCCGTAGGACTTCAACGCTTCGATGACGGCGGCGTTGGATTTGGCGAAGGCGGCTTTGGTGTCGGCGTCGGTGGCTTCGGCGAAGGCAGAGGGGACGTCGGTCTGGAAGAAGCTGATGTCTCCGTCGATCTGTTCGAGGGCGATCTCGGTGTAGATCTTCGGGGGATTTTTGAGATTGGTGCGGGCTTCGAGGAGGGCCTGGGGCATTTGCTTTTCGCGCTCGACGACAGAACGGAGACGGCTGTCGGCGGAGGCGTAGGGGCGCTCCATGATGACGAAGGCGGAGTTGGTGATGCTGGAGGAGTAGTTGTCGGGGTTCTTCTCCCAGGGGCGGATGACCTCGAGGGTGAGGAGCGTGCTGCGGATGCTGTTGAGGAGGATCTCGCGGTCGCCGGCTACGGAGGCGTCAAGGGCGCTGGGGTCGATGGCTTCGACCTTTTTTTCGTAGGTGTGGAGGGCGGCGATTTCGTTCTGGATGCCGGAGGCGGAGTAGTCCTCGAGCTGCGTGTCGTATTGATGCAGGCCGGCTGAGGTTCCGGCGGTGGGAGAGAAATGGAAGTAGACGTCGGTGAAGTACTGGCCGGCGAGGAAGCTGAAGGTCTGAGGGGCGCCGTCGGCGGAGACGTGCTGGGCGGTTGCAATCGAAGGAGGCGTGGCGATGAAGGCAGCAAGAAGAAGGGAGGTGGTGAGGAGGGTCCGGTTCATGGGCTGTGCAATGAGTTTACGGCAGGCGAGGGGGTGAATGCTGCGAAGAGGGTCAGGCAGAGGCGGGGATGACGCCGTAGCGCATCATGACGGTGCTGATGCCGGCGATGTCGGGAGGGCCTTCTGCCCTGAGAACGGCGGCGAGTTCGCGGAAGTACTCCGGGCCGACGAGGCCGGGGGTGAGGATGCACATCATGCGGCAGGTGGAGGGCTGGAGATTGGCGTAGGAGTGCGTGGTACCGCGAGGGATATGCAGTTGCTGGCCGGGGCCGATTTGAATCTCTTCGTCGCCGATGGTCCAGGTCGCGATGCCGTTCATGCCGATGATGGTCTCGTCGTAGTCGCGGTGCAGGTGCGGGACGTTGAGGTAGGCGTAGGGCGGGAGGGTCAGCTCGAAGAGGTCGAGGCCGCCCTGGGTTTCATGACGGCTTTTGAGAAAGGTGATGCTCAAATCGCCGACGTGAATGGGATGATGCATGCAGGCGCCTCCTTCATTTTAAGGTACCGAGGATAGACGAAGACACGAACGATTGGTGAGGTGGTCCGGTTCAGGAACGTGCCGCTATGGCGCTTCAGGAAGGTTGTATTCGAAGTCGTAAGAATGTTTTCCGTCGGCGATGTTGATGGTCATTGTGCCGGTGAGACCGACGAGTTGGCCGGTGCCTGAGTCTGGCACGACGGTGACGCTTAGCTTCGGTGTGCCGCGCGTCATCGTGCCGCTGTGCTGCAGGACGAAGGTGCCGGTGAGACCGCTGAGTGTTCCGGTGACCAGCTCGATGGCGACGTAGCCTGCGGAGCCTTTGACGGCGGTTCCGGCGGCGAGCATGGTGCCTTTGCTGGTGGCTTCGAGAGCGCCGTGGAACTGCTTATCGAGCAGCAGGCGGCTGAGGGTCGGGTCGATCCCGTCGTCCTGCGGGGTGAGCCTGACTTCAAAAGAACCGGTGGCGTGGAGAGGCATGACTGCCTCCTTTCGTATCGGTGCGGGAGCCTTTGGATTGGTTTGCGCATGCGTGGAGATGGCGGGCAGGATGAGAGGGGCGAGGCAAACTGCCGCAATGCGGGCGCGCCGAGACGTTGAGGTTGCGGCAGACATGATCGGCGTCATCTTTCGGGATGAATGGCGACGGGATTTTCCTGTTGGGTGATGGGGATGACGCCGTAACGGCTCATGACGGCGCCGATGCTGGCGAGGTCGGGATGGCCGCCGGCGCGGAAGTGGGAGGCGATTTCGAGGTAATACTCCGGTCCCATGACGCCGGGCGTCTGGAGGCAGAGGATGCGGGCGGTGGTGTGCCGGTTGGCGTAGGAATGGGGTGTGCCGCGTGGGATGAAGAGTGTGGTGCCGCGACGGACCTGGGTGGGCTTATCGTTGAGGGTCCAGGTCACGGTGCCGTCGAGGCCGAAGATGGTCTCGTCGTATTTGCGGTGAATGTGGGGCAGGGCAACACGAGCGAATGGGGGGATGGTGAGCTCGAAGAGATCGAGGACGCCACCGGTCTCGTGGCGCGTCTGGAGGAAGGTAACGCTCATCTCGCCGACGCGGATGGTTTTGTGCATTCGCTTACCTCCTTATGAATGGATGATAAAGGACGAGTCAGTGGGCAGAAAGCTTATTTTGCCGAGTCGAGCGAGTCGAGGAGGGCGCGGGTTTCGCTGAGGACGTCTTCGGCTTTGGCGGAGGGAAGGGGCCAGCGGAGGGTTCCCTGCGGGGTGAACTGGGCTCCGTGTTTTGCGTTGCGGCTGACCAGTTTCATCAACATAGCCGGGTCGATGGTGGTCTGCGATTTGTCGGCGAAGTGGGAGGGGTCGGCGTTGACGGCGGCGAATTTGATGTGGAGCATCTCGACGAAGGTCTTGATGGGGGTCTTTTTGTTGCCGTTGGGGTTGGGGAGTTCGACCTGGGTACGCTTGCGGTCGAGCTGAGAGATGCCGAGCTGCTCGCAGTGGAGGCGGAGTTCGCCCGCGGCGAGGAGGTTGAGGACGGTCTCGGGTGGGGTGCCGTAGCGGTCCTGGAGTTCGGCGCGGACGTCGGCGAGGTCGGGTTGAGTTTGTGCACCGGCGATGCGCTTGTACATGCGGAGGCGCTGATTCTCTTCGGGGATGTAGTCGGAGTCGATGCGGACGGAGATGCCGAGGTTGATGACGGTGTTGGCGTGGGCGGGTTTGTCTTCTTCGCCCTTCATTTTGCGGACAGCCTCTTCGAGCATGGTGGTGTACATCTCGAAGCCGATGGCCTCGATGTGGCCGGATTGCTCGCCGCCGAGCATGTTGCCCGCGCCGCGGAGTTCGAGGTCGAGGGCGGCGATCTTGAAGCCTGCGCCGAGGTCGGAGAATTCTTTTAATGCGGCCAGGCGACGGCGGGCTATTTCGGTTAACTCGGTGTCGGGTGGGATGAGGAGGTAGGAGTAGGCGCGGCGGTTGCTGCGGCCTACGCGGCCGCGAAGCTGGTAGAGCTCGCTGAGGCCGTGGCGGTCGGCGCGGTTGATGATGATGGTGTTGGCGAGGGGGATGTCGAGACCGTTTTCGATGATGGAGGTCGCGACGAGGACGTCATACTCGTGGTTCATGAAGGCGAGCATGACGCGTTCGAGCTCGGCTTCGGGGAGCTGGCCGTGACCGATGACGATTCTTGCCTGAGGAACGAGTTCGCGAATCTTTGCGGCGAGGTCGTAGATGGTTTCGACGCGGTTGTGGACGAAGTAGATCTGGCCGCCGCGCTCGAGCTCCATCTCGACGGCGGTGCGGATGAGCTTCTCGTCAAACTTGGCGACGATGGTCTGGATGGCCATGCGGTCTTTGGGCGGCGTCTCGATGACGGACATGTCGCGGAGGCCGATGAGGGACATGTGCAGGGTGCGGGGGATGGGCGTGGCGGACATCGAGAGGACGTCGATGGCGGCGCGCATCTGCTTGAGGCGCTCTTTGTGGCGGACGCCGAAGCGCTGCTCTTCATCGACGACGAGGAGACCGAGGTCCTGGAACTTTAAATCTTTGGAGAGGACGCGGTGGGTGCCGATGAGGATGTCGATCTTGCCCTGTTCGACCTTTTCGAGGATGAGCTTTTGCTCTTTGGGGGTGCGGAAGCGGGAGATCATCTCGATGTTGACGGGGAAGTTGGCGAAGCGCTTTTTGAAGGACTCGAAGTGCTGGAAGCTGAGGACGGTTGTGGGAGTGAGGACGGCGACCTGTTTTCCGTCCTGCACGGCTTTGAAGGCGGCGCGCATGGCGACTTCGGTTTTGCCGTAGCCGACGTCGCCGCAGAGGAGGCGGTCCATGGGCTGGGTCGACTCCATGTCGCGCTTGATGTCGGCGATGGCGGAGAGCTGGTCGTCGGTTTCGTTGAAGTCGAAGGCGTCTTCGAACTCATGCTGCATGTTGGTGTCGGGCGAGAAGGGTGTACCCTGGGCCGCTTTGCGCTGAGCGTAGAGCTTCAACAGCTCGGCGGTCATGTCGGCCATTGCCTTCTTGACGCGGGCTTTGGTTTTTTGCCAGCCCTGGGTGCCGAGTTTGTTGAGTTCGGGGGCGGGGCCGGTCTCGCTGGAGCGGTACTTCTGGATGAGGTCGAGGCGGGTGAGGGGGACGTAGAGCCTGGCCTCGTCGGCGAACTCGAGGATCATGAGTTCGAGGGGCGGCTGGTCGTTTTCTTCGATGACGCGCAGGCCGCAGTAGCGGGCGATGCCGTGTTCTACGTGGACGACGTAGTCTCCGACGGCGAGGTCGCGGAAGTCGGAGATGAAGGCGGAGGCTTTGGATTTGCCGCGGCGGATGGGACGGGCGGTGACGTCGGCGTCGTCGGTGAGGTCCTGTGCGCCGAAGATGACGATCTGGCGGGCGGTGGTCTTGTCGAGGTCGAGGACCTGGACGCCGGCGGCGATGGCGGTTTTGACGATGACGGGGGTGCGGAGGTCGCCTGCGAGATAGCTGGATTCGCTGTAGACGGTGGAGCTGCCGGGGGCTTCGCTGCGGGAGCCGAGGCGGTAGGGGAGCTGGTACTCCTGGAAAAGACCGGCGAGGCGCTCGACTTCGCCCTGGTTGGGGGCGGTGAGGAGGATGCGGGCTTCCTGCTTCATGAGCGCGTTGATGGCGTCGATGAGCGCGGGGATGGAGCCGTGGAAGCGCATGGTGGGACGGGTGGCGAAGTCGACTTCGGAGAGATCGCTGCGGTCGGCGTCGAGGATGTCGACTGCGCCGAGCTGGTCGAGTTCGCAGCCGCAGAATTTGTGGAGTCGGTCGTCGAGATCCCAGGGGGAGAGGTAGATGTCTTCGGGACGGACGAGGTTGCCGATGCCGGAGCGGTCGTGGCGCTGCTCGATCTTGTTCCACCAGCGCTCGCCCTGGTTTTTGACCATGGCAGGCTCTTCGATAAAGACGCGAGGGGCTGCCTGGCTGGAGGCGCTGAGGAGGTCGAGGAGGGTGAGATTGGCTCCGGCGACAGGGGCGAAGAACTCCCAGCCGGGGAAGACGGTGGCTTCGCCGGTGCGGGTGGCGACGTGGGTGAGGAGTTCGGCCGGCTCTTCGCCGCCTTCGATGGAGGCACCTGCTGTGCCGGCGCGGGTGAGGCGGGCGTTGATTGCGGTCAGAAGTTTTTCGGTGACGGGGGTTTCGGTCAGCGGGAGGAGTAGGGCGTGGTCCAGCGAGGAGCTGCTGCGCTGGGTCTCGGGATCGAAGCGGCGGATGGACTCGATCTCGTCGCCGAAGAAGTCGATGCGGACGGGGCTGTCCATCTCGGGGGAGTAGACGTCGAGGATGCCGCCGCGGAGGGTGACCTGGCCGGGCATCTCGACGACGTCGACTTTGGTGTAGCCGACGGAGAGAAGATGCTCGATGAGCATGTCGGGCATGTACTCTTCGCCGACTTTGAGGTGCAGGGCGAGGGCGCGGTAGTAGTCGCGGGGAAAGAGCTTCATGCAGGCGGCTTCGACGGGAGCGATGATCAGCCGGGCCTGGTTCGTGGCGATCTTCCAGAGGGTTGCGGCGCGGGTCTCCTGGATCTCGGGGTGGGGCGAGAGATTTTCGAAGGGGAGGACGTCGTGGGCGGGAAGGCGCAGGACGGACTCGGGCGGCAGGGCTCCGGTGAGCTCGCAGGCGCTGAGGATGGCGGCGTGGAGGGCCTCGGCGGCTTTGTTGTCGGCGACGATGATGACGCAGGGGGCTGCGGCGGCGCGGACGAAGAAGGGAAGATAAAGGGCGCGGGCGGTGAAGGTGAGGCCGGAGACACGTCTGCGCCCCGTGCCTCCGCCGAGATGGCGGCGTACACGCTCGAAGGCTTCGGAGTGCTCAAGATCCGCGAGGAGTTCGCGGACGAAGGGAAGAACCATGCTGAGTTGATTTTAGCGTGAGGGAGGGGGCGGCGAAGAAAAGGGGGCAGGAGTGACGGAGGCAGCAGGCGTGCCGAGAGAGGTGGGTGGAGCGGGTTGCAGGGATAGCGGGCCGGGGAAGTGGAGCGAACGCCAGGCGACGTGGAGGAGGTCGGCTGTGGAGGTGTCCTCGCTTAACTCCCAGATCATGAGGCCGCCAAGCTGATGGTTGAGGACGTAGGCGGCTTTGCGGTTGACGGAGATGGGATCGTCGTAGGTCCAGAAGATGTCGCCGTCGAAGAGCCAGGGGGTCTGGGAGTCGGGATCGCGATAGACGGTCGATTGCGAGACGAGGCCTGCGATGTAGCTGTAGGGATGATCGCCGCGGATGGGCAGGCCCTCCTGGGAAAGGCCGTTGTCGGTCTCGGTGACCTGATGCCAGCCGTAACCGTAGAAGGGGAGGCCCATGAGGAGTTTTTCGGGGGGAACGCCCGCGTTGAGGTAGGCGTCGACAGAGTGGGCGACGGTGCCGCCATCGTAGCCAGGCTTTGCGGTGAGTGGGGCGATGAAGCCGGTGGTGCCGCTCCAGGGGCCGCTGAAGTCGTAGGTCATCAGGCCGACGCGATCGACGAGCTGACCGATGGCAGCCATGTCTGTGCCTTCATACATTCGCGGGCTGGGGCCGACGGCGACGGTTAGCAGAAGGCCGGGGTGGAGCGCGTCCATCTGGCGGCGGAGTTCGTGGAGCAGGGCGAGATAGTTGGCGGCGTCGGGCTGATGGGGGTACTCCCAATCGACGTCGATGCCGTCGAAGATGCCGGGGATGGTGACGCCGGGCGCGAACTCGCCTTTGAGGAAGGTCGCGATGCAGGAGCTGACGAAGGCTTCGCGGTTTTCCGGTTGCGCGTCGCTGGCGAAGTCGGAGGCGCGGCCTTCGAGGGAGATGAGGATGCGGAGGTGCGGGAATTTTTGTTTGAGCTCCTGCAACTGATGCAGGTTACCGCGAAATGTCTGGGTGGGACTGTCGGGCGTGCCGTCTACGCTTTGAGCGGCGGTGAAGGTGTAGTTGAGATCGGCGTTGGGGTCGGCGACGGAACAGTGGCCGTTGGTTACGAAACCCTGAGCGTAGTTGATCTGATCGACCAGAGGGGCTTTGCCGGTGGCAAGATTTTTTACCAGATACTGCGGCTGGTTATAGATGCCCCATTGCGGGAAGTATCCGACGAGCGCGGGCGCGTGGCTGGTGGCAGAAGAAGCAGATTGGGCCTGAGCCAGACGGGCGTGGAAGGTGAACGTGGACACAAAAAAAACGGCGTAAAGGAGGCTAGAGACGGGTTTGATAGAGAACGACACACTAAGACAGACGCAGCCGGTGGGGGATGGGATTCAGAGAAAGCCAGGTATGGGGTGTGGTTGGGCGCAATTTAATCCTCTTTTCTTTTGGATGAGCTTGTCCTGCCGGACGGGCCCACTGCGCGTGGGGCGACCACTTCGTGGTGTGTGTATCTTGTCTTGCCGGGATGATCTTTTGGGGGCCTCCCGTTGGTCGGCAGAGCGGCAGGAGGTCGGTCTTTCAACGGCCTTACCGGAGTTTACTCATCTCAGCGATTTGGAGTAATATCTGGCACCCGCAGGAAATATAACCTGCGCTGCTGCCGAATTTGAAGGCGAGTGGAATGCTTCGGACGGCAGGTCTTGCCGGAGGATGAGCATGGATACTTTGAGGAAGCGGATTCTTTTTGCGCTTTTGGCAACTGCACTCTCACTTGTTACGGGATGTACCCGACACAGCAAGAGTGAACACTACTACCTGATTGCGAACAACATTAACCTGCCGTACTGGAAGACGGCTGCCAGCGGGTTTCAGAAGGCAGGAGACGAGTATGGCGTTACGGTCGAGACGCGAGGCACGACGACGTTCGATCCGCAGGGTGAGGTGAATGAGTTTCGCACGGTTGTGGCGCGGAAGCCTGCCGGGATACTGGTCTCGGTCGCCAACTCGTCGCTGATGACGCCTGAGATCGATGCTGCGATTGCGGCGGGGATACCGGTGATTACCGTGGACTCGGATGCACCGGAGAGCAAACGGTTGTATTTTATCGGGACGAATAACCTGGAGGCCGGGCGGCTGGGCGGGATGCGGGTGGCGGCGCAGCTGAATGGCAAAGGGAATGTGGCGTTTTTCTCGATGCCGGGACAGCCGAATCTGGACGAGAGATTGAAGGGCTACAAGGATGCGTTCTCAGGCTATCCGGGAATTAAGGTGGTGGATGTCTTTGATATGAAGGGCGACTCCGGCCTTGCGATGGACCAGACGAAGACGTATCTGGCACGAACCGGGGCGGATAAGGTTGACGCGATCGTCTGCCTGGAGTCGGCGTCGGGTAAGGATGTGGGTGAGGTGTTCAAGCGCGAGAATGCGAAGGGCCGGCTATTAGTGGCGATGGACGTGACCGTCGGGACGTTGCTGCTGGTGAAGGATGGGACGATCGATTCGACGATTTCGCAGAAGCCCTACACGATGGGTTTTCTTGGGTTGAAGGCGCTGGATGAGATTCATCACTATCCCGTGAATCCGCTGGGGACAGACTATGGGCTTGACCCGTTTTCTCCGTTTCCCGCGTTCATTGACACGGGGACGGCGCTTGTCGACAAGACCAATGTAGATGGTCTTCTGGATCGCACCAGGGCGGTTGAGCTTCAATAGGGTGCGAAGAGGCGCGGGTCGAAGGCTGATGTGTCCGAAGGCGGCGAGTCGAAGGCTGATGGACGCAGTCAGGCTTTGGGGGCTTCGGCGGCCGATGCTTCTTTGACCTGCGGGGCGATGGCTTCGGCTTCGGCGTCGCGGCCGTAGATGACCTGGCCGTATTCGAGCAGGGTGACCATGCCGACGCCGCCGCAGATGTTGCCGGCGACGGCGGGGACGAGCCAGGTAGGGTAGCTGAGCCAGCCGGTTTTGCCGATGAGGATGGCGGTGAGGATCTCTCCGCTGGTGGCGATGCAGTGGGCGAAGTTGCCGAGGCCGACGACGAAGGTCAGCATCCAGATGATCATGACGGAGCCGGTGATGGAGTGGGAGCCGGAGACCAGCCAGGCGACCGTGGCGATGATCCAGCCGCCCATGACGCCGCTCCAGAAGATGGTGGCGGGTGGGTTGTGGATGGCTTCGAGACCAAGCTGAGCGAGGGACTGGACGACGTCGGGGCGGATAGCGCCGGTGAGAGAGGCGAGAACAGCGAAGGCGAGGGCGCCAAGGACGTTTGCAGGAAGGACAGTAGCCCAGAGGCGCAGGGTCTTCCAGAAATGGCTCTTTTCGGCGAGGACAAGGGCGACGGGGTAGAGGGTGTTTTCGGTGAAAAGCTGGGACCGGCCGAGGATGACCACGATGAAGCCAAGGGGGTAGAACATCTTTGCGACGAAGAGGATGGTGCTGGTGGGCGCGGTGCCGGGCGTGGTGAGGAGAGCGATGGCGATGGCGTTGCCGAGGGCGGAGAGGCCCATGAAGATGCCGCCGGCAAGGCCGGAGATGGCGAGCGAGATGGTGGAGCGGCCAAGCTCCTGACGGGCGTTGTTGGCGACCTGCTCGTAGATGTCCTGGGCACTGGGACGCTCGAGGTTCTTCTGTGCGTCCTGAGCGGGCGGAGTGGGGGCGGGGTATCGACGGAGGCGAAAGGGCATAGAGGTCAGATGCAAAATCTGCGCGGTGCGGTTAGATGGACGCTGCTATGTGATTGAAACGAGTACGAAAGCTCTCGTTTTTATCTTTAGAGGCTAACCGGCGAAGGGGTGGCGGGATCGCGCCGATAGAGGACAAGCTGGCTACCGGCGATGCGGTGCAGGGGGAGGATTTTGCGGAGTTCAGTGAGGTACCTGCCGACGCCGTCGATGAACCAGGTGTAGTCGTCCCAGACGATGACGCCGTTGGGAGAGAGGATTTTGAGGGCGGTCTCGGTGTCGGCTTTGATGCACTCGTACGAGTGGCCGCCGTCGATGAAGCAGAGGTCGATGTTGTTGAGTTCGGCGGGGGGAGAGAAGGTGAGGGAGTTGCCGCGGAGCTGGTGGATGTTGGCGGCGGCGGGATGGCCCTGGAAGGCAAAGCCGGTGGAGGTGCGGGAGAGACGGACCCACTCGCGATCGCCTTTGCTGAGGGTTTCGGTCTCGGCGGCGGTGGGTTCGGCAGGGAGGTCGAGGGTGTAGATGTCGGCCTGAGGGGCGTTGAGGGCCATGGTGAGGGTGCCGACGCCGCGGAAGGTTCCTGTTTCGAAGATCTTTTCGGGCGCGAGGGCGCTGACGACGGTGGCGAGGAGTGTGTAGGGGAGGACAAAGCCAAGGCCGGAGAGGCTGATGGTGTCGATGGGGGGAAGGACGATTTCGCGGGGGGCGTTGCAGCCGAGGAAGGCGGCGAGGTTGGCGTGTTCGAGGACGGGGAGGGTGTCGCGGGCGTCGAAGGCGTGCTGGCGGGCGTCGCGGCCAAGCTGGATGACGTGACGGCGGCGTTTGCGGCTGGCGAGGTGCACGGTGGCGAGGCTGACGATGTCGCGGAGCATGGGGAGGAGGTGGCGGGTGTCGACCTCGTGGGTTCGCGTCTTGGGGGGAGGCTGTGGTTTCATTCGGTCGGTTGCCTCAGGAGCGCGATGTGCGGATTCTCTCATACCGATGCAGGCGAGTGACCAAAGAGGCTGCGCGGAGATGAGACGGTTGTTAGAATCGAGAGTGCCAATGCCTACTTTGACTGAGATTACCCCTGAGATTCGCGCCAAGTACCAGCCTGTGATCGGGCTGGAGGTCCATGTTCAGCTTTTGACGAAGTCGAAGGCGTTTTGCGGGTGCGTGAACCAGTATGGCGGGGAGCCGAATACGCATGTGTGTCCGACGTGTCTGGGGTTGCCGGGAGCGTTGCCGGTGCTGAACCGGCAGGCGGTGGAGTTTGCCGTGCTGGCGGCGAAGGCGATCCACTGCGAGATTCGCGAGACGAGTATTTTTTCGCGGAAGAATTATTTTTATCCGGACTCGCCGAAGGGATATCAGATCTCGCAGTTCGATAAGCCGGTTGCGGAGCATGGGTGGATTGAGGTTCCGGCGTTCGATGCGAGTGGTGCGGCGGTGACGAAGCGGATTGGTGTGACTCGGCTGCATATGGAAGAAGATGCGGGCAAGAGTGTGCATGATGGGTTTGCGGACTCGGTGTCGAAGACGTATATCGACCTGAACCGGTGCGGGACGCCGCTGGTGGAGATTGTGAGCGAGCCGGATCTGCGGACGGCGGATGAGGTGTTCGAGTACCTGACGAAGCTGAAGGAGATTCTGCTTTATACCGGCGTGAGCGATTGCAATATGGAAGAGGGGTCGCTGCGGTGCGATGCCAATGTGAGCGTGATGCTGAAAGGCGCGAAGGAGTTTGGGACGAAGGCTGAGGTGAAGAACGTCAACAGCTTCCGGTATATTCGCGCGGCGGTGGAGTATGAGATCGAACGGCAGATTGGCGTGATCGAGGACGGCGGGCGGGTGGTGCAGGAGAGCCGGCTGTGGAATAACGCGGAGGGACGGACTTACTCGATGCGGAGTAAGGAGCAGGCGCATGACTACAGGTATTTTCCGGAGCCGGATCTGCCGCCGCTGGTGGTGGGGGCAGAGTGGCAGGCAGAGATTCTGAAGGGGCTGCCGGAGCTGCCGGAGGCTCGGCGGGAGCGGATGATTCGCGAGTATGAGATCTCCGCTCAGGATGCGGCTACGCTGACGGCGACGCGGGAGTTTGCGGATCGGTTTGAAGCAGCGGCGAAGAAGGCCAAGAGCCCTCGGCGTGTTGCGGCGCTGCTGACGAGTGAGTTGACGATGCGGTTGCGCGTGGCCGGGCTGGAGCTGGAGCAGTCGCCGGTGTCGATGGCAGGTGTTGTGATGGCGGCGGACCTGGCGGAGTCGGGGGAGTTGTCGAGCAAGATGCTTAAACAACTGCTCGATGTCTGCTTTGAAAAGGGCGAGGATTTTCCGGCGGTGTATGAACGGGAGAAGCCACAGCAGATCTCGGATACAGGCGCGATCGAGGCGATGATCGATGAGGTGATCGCTGGGAATGAGAAGCAGGTCTCGCAGTATCGCGGGGGAAAGAAGACCGTGGCGGCGTTCTTTGTGGGGCAGGTGATGCGGCTGTCGAAGGGACAGGCGAATCCGGCGCTGCTGAATGAACTGGTGACGAAGAAGCTGGATGCGTTGGGACCGATTTAGAAGAATCTGTTCTGCCGGACGGGCCCACTGCGCGTGGGGCGACCACTTCGTGGTGTGTGTGCCGGTCTTGCCGGGATGATGTTTCAGGGGCCTCGCGTTGCTCGGCGGATGCATGATTCCGACCAACGGGAGGAC
>Ga0302311_10005621_pt1 | contig 13181 bp, 7 predicted proteins | sample III_Palsa_N1_3_FD_200449 | JGI IMG/M metagenome (GOLD analysis project Ga0302311, IMG submission 200449) | Peat permafrost microbial communities from Stordalen Mire near Abisko, Sweden - III_Palsa_N1_3 | ecosystem: Environmental > Terrestrial > Soil > Palsa > Peat permafrost | place: Sweden... | reverse complement strand
CAGGTCCCCGCTGTCGGCCCGGGCCTGGCCCCGGTTGTGGAAGAGCTCGGGGAACGGCGGGCCGAGCCTGGCGGCGTCGTCGTAGTCGAGCAGCGCCTGTTCGGGGCGGCCCTGACGGCAGCGCACATTGCCCCGGTCGAACCGGTACTCCGGGTACATTGGGTCGACCTCGATCACCTGGTCGAGTTCGGCGGCGGCCTCGTCCAGCCGGCCGAGGCCGACCAGCAGCTGCGAGCGGTTGTGGTGCAGCACCGAGCGGTGCAGCCGGTGCTGGTCGGGGGTCAGCTCCCGGTCGAGCAGTGCGATCCCGTTCTCGACCAGGGTGAGCGCGGCTTGCGGGTTCCGCAGGTGCATGTCCACCAGTGCCTTGCCGTTGCCCATGAAGACGGTGTGGAAGGCCCGGTCGTCCGCGTCCGGCAGCAGCTTGGCGAGCTCGATCGAGGTGTTCATGAAGGCGCGGGCCCGGCGGTGGTCCTTGTGCTCGGGGTCGTAGAGGCGGGTGTAGATGATCCCCAGCGCGTAGTAGATCGACATGTGGGCCTTGGGACGGTTGGTCCGCGAGAGCAGGTCCCAGTAGATGTCCTCGGTCTCCTCGGGGCGGGAGAGGGCGCCCAGGCACTGCGCGACCAGGAGTTTCAGGTAGTAGTAGGTGTCCGGGTCCCGCAGTGGATCGGTCCGCTCGACCAGGGGTTCGACCAGATGCAGGCCGGCCGCGTAGTGGGCCGCGCCGATGCACTGGGCGGCCGCCTCGGCCACCGCGACCGTCGTCTCGGACGCGGGGGCGCCGCCGTTGGTCCGGTGCCAGGGCAGTGCGCCGAACCGGGCCGACAACGGCCCGTCCGCCGTCAGCTCCTTCGCCCGCTCGTCGTGCAGCGACGCCCGCAGCGCCGGATCGCAGGCGGCGTACCCGGCGATCAGCGCCGGATCGTCGGAGGTCCCGTCGGAGGCGACGAAGGCCCGCGCGGCATCGGCCGGTCCGCCCGGCTGCGGCGGCTCCACCGGGCCCGGACCGGCGGCGAGCAGCTGACGGGTGTGCAACTCCCTGGCCGCGACCAGCTCCGGTGGCCATTCGGCCTCCGCACCGGCGACGACCAGCCGGACCCTGGCCGGGTCCAGCCTGCGCAGGGCCAGCGTGAGGAACTCCAGGTCGGTCGGGTCGGCCTCGTGGACGCTGTCCAGGGCCAGGGTCAGCGGCCGCCCGGGGCCGTCCGGCGCGGTCAGCACGCGCAGCAGGTCGATCAGCCCCTGGCTCTGCCGACGGGTTGTGGAGGCCGGGAACCAGCGGGTGCGCTCCAGTTCGGGCACGGTGACCGTCAGGTTGCCCTGGACCGCGCCGAGCAGGTCCGCGAGCTCCGGCGCCACCGCCAGCACCTCCTTGCGGTGGCGCGCCGCCTCGGCCGTGGCCCAGTCCCCGAGCTGCGGGAGCAGCGCGCGCAGCAGCGACCCGACGCCGGTGTAGGGACCGAAACGGCGCCGGTGACAGTCCACGGCGACATCGGGCCGCTGTTCCAGCAGCGGTCCGCTCCGCTCCGCCCGGGTGGCGCCCGTGATCCACAGATGCCTGGGTTCCTCGTTCACAGGTCTCTCCTGCCTTCGGGCTTGAGCCGGTCGAGCCGGCCTGCGGGTTGGGTGGACCGCCTGGCGCGCAGGTACTCGCGGGTGGCCATGGTGCCGACCAGGGTCGGTTCGAGTACGACCAGCGTCAGCGCCAGCAGGGAGTCCCACCAGTGCGGATCGGTGACGCTCCAGGTGGTGATGCCGGTGGCGAACCTGTGCAGCAGCGAGGCCAGGGCGGGCAGTGCGAAGGTCAGCATCGCGGCCGTCATCACCGTGCCGCAGATCAGCACCACCGGCGCGTAGCGGCGCACGATCGCCTGCTCGCGCGCGCCGAGCCCGCTCTGGTCGGTCATCCGCTCCGGGCGCCGCACCAGCCGCCACCACCGGTTGCGCAGATAGGTCCGGGACAGGCTGTGCAGGTCGGGGACGCGCAGCAGATGGACCAGGACGTAGTAGAGGTCGGTCTCCATGAAGACCAGGAACTGCCAGGCCATCCGCAGCACGGTGAGGTAGAGGGCGGTCACCGCCGCCGCGCCGAAGGCCGAGGCGACGCCGCCACGCCCGTGGCAGGTCCAGGCGACGGCGAGCAGGGCACTGCCGAAGAGCGAGTCCGCCAGCAGCCCGGCGCAGAACGGCAGCACCCGTTTGCCCCGGGGGACCCCCATCAGCCCGGTCAGCGTGGTCTGGAAGACCAGGAAGTAGAGCCGGCGTCCGATGCTCAACCGGGCCGGCACGCCCAGCCTGCGGGCGGCCAGCACATGGAACGACTCGTGCCAGGCGATGCCGATCACCTGCGACAGGATGACCACCAGCATCAGCATCAGCAGGGAGTTGTCGAACAGGATCCGCGAGGGCAGTGGGCGCAGCCAGGGATCCCGGACCATCGCCCAGCAGGCCAGGCCGATCACGGCGGTGTAGAGCACCCAGGCGCCGGGCGAGAACAGCAGCCGTGCGAGCCCGCGGAAACGGGTCACGTCCCGGAGCTCGGCGGCGGGCGCGGTGTCCTCGTCCTCGCGCACGAAACCGAGAGCCCGCAGGGTCTCGACGAGATCGTCGATATCGGCGGTTTCGCCGTACTCCTCGGCGTACCAGGCAGCGGCCTGGTCGATGCTGGCTCCGTCACGCAGCTTCTGTACGACCCGTGCCGCGTCGGCTGGGAAGACGGCATAGGACTCGGTCTCCGCGCGGCCGACGACAACGTCATCGCCTTCATTGACAAAACTGAGTGAATACAGGGTGATCCGTGCGCTGTCCATGGGCCCGCTCCTGCCCGGCATCGGCGTAATTCGCCGAATGGCACGGTCGTTTTCGATGGATCGTAAATACATGGCGTGCACGGCCGGAACGTCCGGCCGCACACGCCACCGGGAACTTACACCCGGATCACCCGCAGGCGATCGGAAGGGAGGATGCCTTCGCAGCCACTCCGTATGCCGCAGTTACCGTGCTGGTCAGCCGGATCGGACCGGCAGCCCTGACCTGGAACTTCTTCATGATTTGTCACCCCGCTCTCCTAATTGAAGTGACTCCCCGTGAGCAGCGGTCGAGCAGCAGCCCGGCGGAGCCCTGGAAGACATTCTGGAAGTTGCAGAGGGAAATACAAGGGGTCTGAATGAGGATCTGAAATGATCTACCAGCCGAATGGAAAGTTTCGGCCAATATGGCGTCGCGGCGCGGCGGCAGAGGAATAGGAACCGCCGGATCCGCTGACCGGCCCCCGGCGCCCGGGCGTTGCCGCCGAATGCCCCTTGGCATGCCCATTCCTTGAGCATTGGACCGGGTCGCCCGCGCGCCCCCGGCGCGCCGCACCGCCCCCGGCGGGCTGGCACCCCGGAGCGGGGTGGCTGCCGGGATGGCCGTGACCGGCCGCCGGGTGGCCGGTAATCGCTCAGTGACCTACGTCACATTCCTGGGCAGTTTTCAGCAATTCGCTTCTGCAGTAAGGACTCTGACCACCCGTCAAAACAGCAGTACAGCCCTGGTGCCGCAGGCTGCCGCCCGACGGGTTCGCTGCCTTCGACCGCGCGGTGACGGAGCTGGACACGGAATACCGGGCACTGCGAGCCGAGTGGACCACTGGCCCGACAGCGCCCGCCGACAGCGACGCAGAGCTGACCGGAGCGCTGCTGCGGCAGCTCCTCGGCGCGCTGCTGATCCGCATGGCGCGCCTCCCGGACCCGGCTGGACGCCCCGTCCCCGCCCCGCCCGGCGCCGAGGTCTACCTCGCCTTCCGGCGCGAGCTGGAGCGCTCCTTCGCCGCCACCCGCTCCATCGCGGACTATGCCGCGAGGCTCGGCTACTCCCCTCGAACCCTGACCCGCGCGTGCCTGGCCGCCACCGGCCGCAGTGCGAAGCAGCTCGCCGACGCCCGCGTCGCCCTGCAGGCGCAGCGACTGCTCGCGCACACCGACCGGCCGGTGGCCGCGATCGGCCGCGCGCTCGGCTTCACCGAGGCCGGCAACTTCGGCAAGTTCTTCGCCCGCGAGACCGGCCGCACCCCCGGCGACTTCCGCCGCGCCCAGCGGTGAGCGGGCCCCGCGACCGTGGGTTGCCGAGTGTGGTCAGGATTCCTGGACAGGTTGAACGCCTGGGCCGGGTGCTGTTGCAGGTGTACTGCCGGCGTGCTGGCTCGCGAGGCGGACGTGTACAAGTTCCGTAAGCTCCCGCAGCTTGTCCGAGCCGCCGGTGTACACGTCAAGGGTCTGGACCAAGGCCCGGGGCAGTGGGTGATACATCCTATGACTGGGGATCAAGTTCCGGAACTCTCGGGACCTATGGACGGATCTACCGGCGATGCGCTAAACATACCTCCGATGTCCCTGGCGTGATGCTGGTTTCACATCTTGGAGACTCCACGCCCATTGGAGGACCGACTTTGACCATCCGACGCATCTTCCCCCTATTCGCCGCCGCCACCGCACTGACCGTGGCGATCCCTCTGTTCACCTTCGCCACCGGGCTGGTTCCGCGGGCGTCCGCGGAGACCCTGACGACCGCCTGGCAGAACGGGGCCTTCTCGGAGAACACCGGCGGCATCGTCAGCCGGTCCGACATCGTCCTCGGACAGCCGAACACCGCGGACTCGCAGTCGCTGCCACTGGGCAACGGCTCGCTCGGGGTCGCGGCCTGGGCCGCCAACGGCTTCACCGCACAGCTCAACCGCTCCGACACCATGCCGAACCGGCTCTCGCCGGGCCAGGTCCGCATCCCGGGCCTGGCGGCGATGACCTCGGCGTCGAACTTCTCCGCACACCTGGATCTGTACAACGGGGTACTGGACGAGTCCGGCGGCGGCATGACCATGCAGGCGTGGGTGCCGGCCGGCAAGGACGAGCTGGTCGTCGAGGTCACCGGCGCGACTCCGGGCGTTCAGCAGACGGCGACACTGAACCTGTGGAGCGGCCGGACACCCACAGCCGCCGCGTCCGGGGCGGTCGGCAGCCTCGCCCAGACGTGGGCGGACAACTCCCAGACCGGGAACTCCGGCAGCACGTTCGGCGCGATGTCCGCGATCACAGCCGGCGGGCAGAACGTCACCGCGTCCGTCGTCAACTCCACCGAGGTGCAGGTGGCGTTCACGCCCAATGCGAACGGCTCCTACGCCGTCGTGGTGGCGGCACCGTCATGGACCGGCGGGAACGCCACCACGACCGCCTCCAGCCTCATCGGGTCCGACACCACCACCGCGGCCTCGACGCTGCTGGCCACCCAGTCGTCCTGGTGGAACAGCTTCTGGGCGTCCTCGGGCCTGATCGAGATGAACTCCTCGGACGGCACCGCCCAGTACCTGGAGAACCTGCGCACCATCTACCTGTACACCGAAGCCGCCTCGATGAAGTCCGGCGCGTACCCGGGCAGCCAGGCCGGGGTCGCCGACATGTTCGCCTACGACCAGGACCAGCAGGACTGGTACCCGGCCGGGTACTGGCTGTGGAACCTGCGCGGACAGATCGCGGCGAACCTGAGCAGCGGCAACTACGCGCTCAACCTGCCCATCTTCAGCATGTACCTGAACGACCTGCCGGCCATCGAGTCCTGGACCAGCGCCCAGATGGGCGGCCTGCCCGGCGCCTGCATCCCGGAGACCATGCGGTTCAACGGGAACGGCTACTACAACGGCGGCACCAACGCCCAGAACGCCTCCTGCTCGAAGGCCTCCAGCCCGAGCTACAACGCCGAGGACGTCACCAGCGGCGCCGAACTCGCCCTGTGGATCTGGCAGCAGTACCAGGACACCGGCAGCCTCAGCTTCCTGCAGACCTACTGGCCGATCCTGCAGCAGACCGCGACCTTCCTGCTGGCGTACCAGAGTGTCGGCTCCGACGGCTACCTGCACGCCACCGCCAACGCCCACGAAACCCAGTGGGCGGTCACCGACCCCACCACCGACCTCGCCGCCGACCAGGCGCTCTTCCCGGCCGTGGTCTCCGCCGCGACCCTGCTGAACACCGACTCCTCGCTCGTCTCGCAGCTCAAGACCGCCGAGGCCGAGATCGAGCCCTATGCCCGCACCGACGAGTCCACCCACTCGCAACTGCTGACCCCGTCCTCCGACGCGGCCGGCGCAGACGTGATCGCGGACTCGTACCAGCCGTCCGCGACGCTGCACAACGACGAGAACATCGGCCTCGAACCGGTCTGGCCGTACGGCGTGATCGGTGACAGCACCACCGTCAACGGTGACAACCTCACCGCACTGGCCGATCGCACCTACACCTACCGGCCCAACCAGAACAGCCCGGACTGGAGCTTCGACGCGGTCGACGCGGCCCGGCTCGACATGCCCAGCCAGGTCGAGTCCGACCTGGTGTCCATCACCGAGGGCTACCAGGCCTACATCAGCGGCATGGGCTCACTGGGCGGCAGCACACCGGGCGACGAGCCCTACATCGAACAGTCCTCCACCGTGGCCACGGCTCTGGATGAAGCCCTGGCCACCGACTACGACGGCACCCTGCGCATCGCCCCGGCCTGGCCCTCCGGCTGGGACGCCGCCGGCACCGTCGCCATCCAGGGCAACTCCAAGGTCGACGTGCAGATCGAGGGCGGCACCATCACCACCGCCGCGATCCAGGCCGGCACCACCGGGACCATGGCCGTACGCAACCCCTGGTCCGGCAGCCAGGCCGAGGTCGTCAACGGCTCCACCGGGGCCGTCGTGGTCGCCGCCACCACCGCGGCCACGCTGAGCGTCCCGGTCACCGCCGGGTCGACGTACCTGATCGAGCAACCCTCCGCCCCGACCACCTCGCTGCCGTTCGCCCAGGTCACCGGGGTCCAGGCGAGCAGCTACAAGACCCTGGGCGGCAAGGTCCAGATCGGCCTGGCACCGGCCGCCGGATCGACCGCGTACGCGGGTCTGGCCGCCTCCTACAACAACGTCGGCATCACCGCCGACAGCGCCACCGCGCCCGGCAACTTCGACGGCGGCGGCGCCAGCTTCTCCGAAACCGCCCTGACCAACGCCGCGGCCGCGCCCGGTGCCGGCATCACCGCATCGGGGATCAGCTACACCTTCCCCAGTACGGCGGCCGGAACCGACGACAACACCGTCGCCGAAGGGCAGACCATCGACCTGTCCGGCAGCGGCACGCTCGGCTTCCTGCTGTCGGCCAGCTACGGACCGGCCAGCGGAACCGGCACCATCACCTACACCGACGGGAGCACCCAGGGCTACACCCTGACCTCGCCCGACTGGTTCTCCACCACCCCACCGAGCGGCGGCACCCTCGCCGTCAGCTCGGCGTATCAGAACCGCCAGGGCAACACCACCTACGCGGGTACCGGCAACATCTTCTCCGAGACCGTCCCGCTGACCGCCGGCAAGACCATCGCCACCGTCTCCCTCCCCGCCGGTGGATCACTCACCACCGGAACGGCGGCCCTGCACATCTTCGCGATGGGCAGCAGCGCCGGGGCGCCGTACGGCGGCACCGCGGCGGCGGTGCCGGGTGCGGTGCAGGCGGCGAACTACGACATCGGCGGGCAGGGCGTGGCGTACAACGTCACCTCCGTCAACGGCAGCGCGAACAGCTACCGCCCTGACGGGGTCGACCTGGAAACCACCTCGGACACCGGCGGCGGCTACGACCTGGGCTGGACCGCGACCGGACAGCGGTTCAACTACACCGTCAACGCGGCCACGGCCAAGACCTACACCGTCAGCTTCCGGGTCGCCGCACCGTCCGCGGTCACCGACGCCCTGCACCTCGCCGGCAGTTCGGGAACCAACCTGAGCGGGAACATCACCATTCCGGCGACCGGGGGCTGGCAGACCTGGACCACGGTCACCGCCACCGTCACCCTCCCGGCCGGGGTGCAGACACTGACCCTGGACCAGGACAACGGCGGCTGGAACATCCACAACCTCACCTTCGCCTAGCAGCCCAGCAGCCCAGCAGCCCAGCCGCCCAGCAGTCCGCCGGCCAGGGCCCGGAATCCGGGCCCTGGCCAGACGGCGGGAAGGGTGAATCGCCGTGGGTCAGGGGGAGTTGCCCAGCCAGCGGGTGACGCCGGAGACGTGCACAGTGGCCCAGGCCCGGGCGGCCTCCGCGTCGTGCAGCGCCAGCGCGTCCAGGATCGCCCGGTGTTCGGCCAGTGTGCGCGGCACCGCCTCCTCCTGGGTGAGGCCGCGCCAGACCCGGGCCCGCACCGTGGGCCCGGAGATGGTCTCCAGCATCGAGCAGAGCAGCGGAATGCCCGAGGCCGCGGCGATCTTGGAGTGGAACTCCAGGTCACCGGCCACCAACTCCTCCAGCCCAGGGTGTTCCCCCAGCGCGTCCAGCAGCCCGTACAGCTCGGCCAGTTCCTCTTCGCCGATGCGCTGGGCGGCCAGGGCGGTGGCGGCCGGCTCCAGGATGGCGCGTACCTGGAAGGCCTGCAGGATGGTGTCGTCGTGGTGGAAGTCCAGGATGAAGGTGACCGCCTCCAGCAGCAGTCCGGCCTCCAGGCTGCTCACATAGGTGCCGTCGCCCTGCCGGACGTGGAGGATGTTCAGCAGCGACAGTGCCCGGACCGCCTCACGCAGGGAGTTGCGCGACAGTCCAAGCTGCTCGGCCAGGTCCTGCTCCTTGGGCAGCTTGTCCCCGGGCCTCAGCTGCCCGGACATGATCATCTCTTTGATCTTTCCGATGGCCTCATCGGTAACCGGCATGCCGCACTCTCCTGATTGATCCGATCTATATGGCCATCGTATCCGACGCCCGGCCGCCGTTGGGTCACAATGTCGCTGGTCAGCCACCCATTGATGGGATGGATGGGGCGGCGCCGTCGGCCGGCGGTCTGTCCGGAGGAAGAGCGAGCCGGTAGGTGTTGACGGCAGTGGTGGCGAAGACAGCCTGCTGCTCGGGGCGGCTGAGCTGCCGCGTCAGCAGGCGGGCGGCAGCAAGGACGTCGCCGTAGGATGCCGCGAGCGTGCACACCGGCCAGTCGGAGCCGAACATCAGCCGGTGCGGGCCGAAGGCCTCCAGAACGGCGTCGGCGTACGGGCGCAGGTCGGATGTGGTCCAGGTGTGCCAGTCGGCCTCGGTGACCATCCCGGAGAGCTTGCAGACCGTGTTGGGAAGCTGTGCCAGGCGGTGCACGGCACGGAACCACGGCTCGGCTCCGCCCGCCGCGATCGGGGGCTTGCCGAGGTGGTCCAGGACGAAGGTCAGTTCGGGCACCCGGGCGGCAGCGGTAGTGGCGGCCGGGAGCTGGCCGGGCAGCAGCACCAGGTCGTAGGCCAGCCCGGCCCGGGCCACCGCCCGCAGGCCGTTGAGGACGTCCGGGCGCAGCAGCCAGTGCGGGTCGGCCTCGTGCTGCACTTGGTGGCGGATGCCGACCAGGCTCCGGCCGCCCGGCAGTTCACGCAGTTCGGCGATGGTGTCGGCGACATCGGGCGCGGTGAGATCGGTCCAGCCGACCACCCCCGCGAGCAGTTCCCGGCCGGCGGCCAGGGCGAGCAGCTCGGGGGTCTCCCCGGCCACGGTCACGGTCTGCACCACGACGCAGGCGCCGACACCGGCTGCCCTGGCCTCGTCCGCCAGCTCGGCGACGCCGAAGCTGCGGTTCAGCGGGGCCATGGCCTCGCCGCTGATCCAGTCCTGGCCGCGTACCTCCAGGTCCCAGAGGTGGTGGTGGGCATCGATCGTCAGCACGGTCACAGCCTCCAGGCGATGAGTCGTCGGCCACAGCACCCTCCCCGGTGCTGTGGCCGACATGGGCACCTACTCGGCGCTGGCTTCGCCGCCGATGACGCGGGCGAGCACCAGGGCGAGCAGGATGACGACGCCGTCGATGGCCTCGATCCAGTAGTTGGAGACGTTGGCGAGGTCCAGGATGTTCTGGACCAGGCCGAGCAGGATCACGCCGGTGGCCGCGCCGACCATGTTGCCGCGGCCGCCCTTGAGGCTGACGCCGCCGATGACGGCGGCGGCGAAGACCGAGAAGATGATGCCTTCGCCGTAGCCCTGCTGACCGGTGACGGCGGACACCCGGCCGGACTCCATCAGCCCGCCGATCGCGGCCAGGACGCTGCCCGCGACATAGACGCCGATCCGGATCCGGTCGACCTTGATCCCGGCAGCGCGGGCGGCGGCCGGGTTGCCGCCCACCGCGTAGATAGCGCGTCCGGTGCGGTGGTAGCGCAGGAACAGGCCGACGCCGATGAAGATCAGTACGGCGACGATCAGCGACACCGGGACGCCGCCGACGTAGGCGGAACCGAGGTAGCCGAAGGCGGTGGGCAGCTGGAACAGGGTCTGGGCCTTGACGATGCCGTTCTGCAGCCCGGCCAGGACGATGGTGACGCCCAGGGTGACGATGAAGCCGTTGAGCCGCCCCTTGACGATCAGCAGTCCGTTGGCCAGGCCGATGGCCGCGCCGACCAGGATCAGGATCAGGATGCCCAGGTAGGGGTTGAGTTGCAGGCCGTTGCCGAAGGAGCTGACCGGTAGGATCAGCCAGGCGGCGACCATGGGGGCCAGACCGTAGGTGGACTCCAGGGACAGGTCCATGCCCCCGATCAGCAGGATCAGGCTCTCGCCGACGACGACCACACCGAGTGCCGAGATCTGCTGGCCGATGCCGGTGAGGTTGTTGACGGTCAGGAAGGCACTGCTGACCAGGGAGCCGACCACGACCAGGACCACCAGCACCGGGGCGAGCGCCGCCTGGCGCAGCAGCCCGAGGGTCCGGGCGCGGCGCAGCCCCGCCACGGGATCGGCGGGAGCGGGTGCGGCGGCCTTGTTGGGCGGAGTCGCGGTTTGCGGGGTACCGGGTGTCATCGGGGTGTCTCCTGGTGTGGCGGTCAACGGTTGTCCTGGCCGGTGCGGACGAGTCCCTCGGTGGCGGCGATGAGTTCCTCGCGGTCGAAGGGGGGATCGGTGAACTCCGCGAAGACCTCGCCGCGCACCAGCACGATCACCCGGTCGCAGTGGACCAGGTCGGAGAGTTCGTCGCTGGCCAGCAGCAGTGCGGCGCCGGTGCGCCGGGTGTAGTCGGTGAGTGCTGACAGCAGCAGGGCTTTGGAGGCGATGTCCACGCCCCGGGTCGGGGTGATGGCGACGATGACGGCGGGGTCGTGGATCAGGGTGCGGGCGACGGTGACCTTCTGCTGGTTGCCGCCGGACAGTTCACCCACCGGCTGCTGCGGGCCGGAGGACACCAGCGACAGGGCGTCGGTGAGTGGAGCGGCGGCCTGGGTGCGGCCGTGCGGCCGGAGCAGGCCCAGGCGGGTGGAGAGACGGTCGGTGATGGTCATGGTGGTGTTCTCGGCCACGCCGAGGTGGGCGACGAAGCCCTCCAGCCGCCGGTCCTCGGGAATGTAGCCGATGCCTGCCTGCTGGGCGAGATCGCGCCGACCGGGTTTGACGGTACGTCCGCCGACCCGCACGGTCCCGGTGTCACTGGGCTCGGCACCGGCGACGACCCGGCCCAGGGTGGACACGCCGGAGCTGAGCAGCCCGGTCACGCCCACGCACTCGCCGGGGCCGACCCGGAGCGAGACGCCGTTGAGGCGTCCACGGGCGGAGGAGGTGGTGAGCCCGTCGATCACCAGCACGGGTTCGCTGTCGCTGGGTGCGGTTTTCGTCCGTACGGTCCCGGCCGGGGCGGCCGCGCCGTCGGCCACGGAGCCGACCATCGAGGTGACGAGTTGATCCTTCGTCAGTTCGCTGGTGCGGCTGGTCCGCACCACCTGGCCGTCGCGCATCACCACCACGTCCTGGCAGATCTCGAAGACCTCTTCGAGATGGTGCGAGATGTAGAGCACCGCGACTCCGCCGGCGGTCAGCTGGTTGACACGGTCGAACAGCCGCTGCACGGCGTTGCGCTCCAGGGCGGCGGTCGGCTCGTCCAGCAGCAGGCAGCGTGCCCCGGTGGCCAGCGCCCTGGCTATCTCCACGATCTGGAGCTGCTCCACGGTGAGGTCCTGGCACAGGGTGGTGGGACTGATGTCGAAGCCCCACTCGGCCATGATGTCGTCGGTGCGCCGACGCATCGCCCGCCAGTCCACCCGGTTGCCACGACCGGTCCTGCTGCCCAGGAAGACATTCTCGGCGACGGTCAACTGCGGTACGACCATGGAGTGCTGGAAGACGGTGGCGATCTGTCCGCGCCAAGCGTCGACCGCTCCGGCCGGGGGCGCGGGCTTGCCGCCGACGCGGACCTCGCCGCCGTCGGGGGCCACCAGTCCGCTGAGGATCGACACCAGGGTCGACTTGCCCGCGCCGTTGCGGCCGACCAGGCCCAGGCAGTGGCCCGCCTCGATGCTGATGTCCACTCCGCGCAGGGCGTGCGTGCTTCCGAAGTGCTTGTCGATGCCCACGGCCTGCACCGCCGGGATCTGACTGTCTGTCATATCTCGCCTTCTCTCACGTGTGCCGCCCGCCCTGTCCGTACCCCGCCGTGGCCGGAGTTCGGGCGGGGCGGGCCGCCGGGTGGTGACACGTCCGTCAGGAGCTGCTGCACACACCGCCGTGGGCGGCGCCGTAGACGTTGCCCCACAGCGTGGAGTCGGTCACGGCATTGGTGGTGAAGCTCGCGGGCAGCTGGTCGACCGGGCTGGGCAGGGTGAGGGTCTGCGCGGTCTTGGTGACGAAGGGCGCGACGATGGGGTCGGACAGGTTGGTGTCGCCCTGGTAGGTGACGTTCTGCAGGGTCGGCGCGCCACCGCCGGGCTGACCGGCCGCCAGCGTCACACCCTTGGCCGCGTCCACCGCGTAGGTGAGCGCGTACTGGGCGTAGAGGTTGGCGGGCTGGGACTGCGAGGCGTCCAGTGAGCCGTTGCCGATGTCGCACATCTCGAACGGCACGCCGTCGTCGCTGACCAGCATCACGTGGTTGGCGCTGCCCGAGGCTCCGAAGCCCTTGGACTTCAGCAGCGGGATGATGCCGGTGTCGGGGGCGGACCACTGGCTGTAGATGGCCTTGAGCTGGCTGCCGTAGGCGTTGACGGCGTTCTGCGCGTCGGTCACGGCGGTGGCGTCGGTCCACACGGTCGGGTCCTTGAGGACCTTGATGCCGGGGTAGTTGGCGGCCATGCAGGCGTCGAAGGCGTTGCTGCGGTCGGCGCCGTTGGAGGAGGTGAGGTCGCCCTCCAGGTCCAGCACGTAGCCGGACTTGGCCTGTGAGCCGATGTAGGC
>Ga0302311_10005619_pt1 | contig 13186 bp, 12 predicted proteins | sample III_Palsa_N1_3_FD_200449 | JGI IMG/M metagenome (GOLD analysis project Ga0302311, IMG submission 200449) | Peat permafrost microbial communities from Stordalen Mire near Abisko, Sweden - III_Palsa_N1_3 | ecosystem: Environmental > Terrestrial > Soil > Palsa > Peat permafrost | place: Sweden... | reverse complement strand
GATGTCGCCGAAGCTGCTGATGCTCGACGAACCGGCCTCGGGGCTGACCCGGCCGGAGATCGAGTCCCTGATCGTGCTGATCCGGCGCATCGCCGGGCGCGGCATCACCATCCTGCTGATCGAGCACGTGCTGACCGTGCTGCTGGCGCTGTCGCAACGGCTGATGGTGCTCAACCAGGGCCGCGTGCTGGTGCTCGGCGACCCGGACAGCGTGGTGCGCGACCCGGAAGTGATCCGCGCCTACCTTGGCGACCGGAAGCATTCCTGATGGCCGACCTCCTGGAAATCGAGAACCTGGAATCCGGCTACGGCCGCATCCGCATCCTGCACGGCGTCTCGATCGCCACCACCGGCAACCGCAATGTCGGGCTGTTCGGCCCGAACGGGCACGGCAAGACCACGCTGCTGCGCACCATCTCCGGCCTGATCCGCGCCTGGAGCGGCACCATCCGCTTCGACGGCACCGACATCACCCGCATGGCGCCGCGCCACATCGTCGAACTCGGCCTGATCCATGTGCCGCAGGGCAACCGGCTGTTCCCCGACCTCACCATCCGCGAGACGCTGCGGCTCGGCGCATGGCCGTCCCGCGCCCGCGCCGACGAGGCGGCGAACGCCGACCGCGTGGTGGCGATCTTCCCGAAGCTGCGCGAACGCTGGAACCAGCAGGTGCGCACGCTCTCAGGCGGCGAGCGGCAGATGGTCTCGATCGGCGTGGCACTGATGAGCCACCCGCGCCTGCTGGTGCTGGACGAGCCGACGCTTGGCCTCGCGCCGCGGCTGAAGGACGAGTTGTGCGCCGCCATCAAGCGGATTTCCGACGAGGGGGTGCCGCTGGTGGTGGTCGAACAGGACGTGGAATTCCTGCTCGACCTCGCCGACCACCTGTACCTGGTCAACCACGGCGAGATCGCGACGGAAATCCGTCCGGGCGAAATGATGAACCATCAGGCGATCATGGAGATGTATTTCGGCAAGCAGGTGGGGCCGCTGACGTGACGGTGCTCGTACAGATCCTGCTCAGCGCGCTGTTCATGGGCTCGCTGTATGCGATGATGGCGGTCGGGCTGGCGTTGGTGTGGACCACGATCGGCGTGTTTAATTTCTGCCACGGCGTGTTCATGACGCTCGGCGCCTATGTCGCGTGGCAGTTCGTCAGCCCCGATGCGTTCGGCCTGCCAATGGCGGTGTCGCTGCCGCTCTCGATGCTCGTCGTCGCGGCCTTCGGCTTTTTGTTGCAGGCCGCTGTGGTGCGCCCGTTCATCGGCCGCGGCGACGTGGTGCTGGTCGCCGTCATCACCACGCTCGCGGCATCGTCGGCGCTGGAGAACGGCACGCAACTCGTCTGGGGGCCGCGGCCGCTGGGGCTGCCGGCGCTGATCGAGGGCAACGTCGATTTCCACGGCATCGGCATTTCGCTGCATCAGGTGGCGATCATCGTGATCACGCCGATCATTCTCGGCGCCGTGTGGCTGTTCCTGAACCGCATGCGGCTCGGCCTCGCCTTGCGCGCCGTCGCGCAGAACGAGGATGCCTGCCACCTCGTCGGCATCAACGTCACTGCGCTCTACGCGCTCGCGTTCGGGCTGGCGGCGGCGCTGGCGGCGCTGGCCGGCGTGTTCTTCGGCGGCTTCAAGTTCATGTCGCCGCAGATGGGCACCGAACCGCTGTCCAAGGCGCTGGTGGTGGTGATCTTCGGCGGAGTGGCCAACATCAGCGGCCCGATCATGGCCGCCTACATCATCGCGCTGTTCGAGGCGATCAGCACCTATGTCATCGGCTTCTACTGGACGCCGGCGCTGCTGTTTGCGGTGCTGATCGCCGTGCTCATGGTCAAACCCGAGGGACTGTTTTCCGGCCGCACACGGGGCCTGGCATGAGCTTCCTGCGCGAACTTGGCCTGATGGCGGCCGGCCTCGTCGTGCTGGCGGTGTTGCCAGCGGTGATCCACGACGTCTACCTGCGGCACCTGCTGATCATGGTGTATGTCTACGGCGTCGTCGCATCGAGCTGGGATCTGAGCCTCGGCTATGGCGGCATCTTCAATTTCGGCCACCTCGCGCTGTTCGGCGTCGGCCTCTACGCCTACGGCATGCTGACCAAGCTGCTTGGCCTCGACCCGTGGCTGGCGTTGCTCGCCTCCGGCGCGGCGGCGGCGCTGGCGGCGGCGATCATGGCCGGGCCTATCCTGCGGCTCAAAGGCATCTACATCGTGCTGGTCAGCTTCGCTTTCAGCCAGCTCGTGCTGCAACTGATCATCAGCGAGTCCGACTACACCGGCGGCAATTCCGGCCTCGTGCGCATTCCCGCCCTCGCGATCCCGGGCCACAACATGGTGCGCGACGCCAAGCTCGGCTACTACTACATCGCGCTTGGGCTGCTGGGGGCGAGTACGCTGTGCCTGCGGCTTTTCGTGCGCGCGCCGATCGGCCGCAGCGCCATCGCCTTGCGCGACAACGAGGAATACGCCGTCAGCCGCGGCATATCGCTGGCGCGTCAGCGGCTCATCACGCTGTGCATGAGTGCGGTGTTCACAGGCATGGCCGGCGGCTTCTACGGCGGCTATTTCCGCAACGCCTCCACCGACGTGTTCGGCATCGGCCTGACCACGCTGCTGCTCAGCATGGTGCTGCTCGGCGGCCGTGCCACCATCTACGGCGCATTGCTGGCCTCGTTCCTGCTGACGTTCCTGGCCGAAGCGATCGCCGACCTGGGCGCGTGGCGGCCGATCATCATCGGTGTACTCATCATCCTGGTGATGCTGGTCTATCCGGGCGGCCTGCACGCGGCGTTGCAGGCGGGAGTGCAGCGCGTCGGCACACTCGGGCGTCGACGGACGCGGCCGCTGCTCTGACGCCAGGGGGCGGCGTTTGTCGCAACCACGAGGGCGGAACTGGCGGCCCGCTGGGCAGTTGAGGGCCGGACAGTTCTCGGGAGGGGCGCCACGATGACGGTGACGGTACGGATCGCCGCGCTGCTGACGGCCCTGTGGCTCGGCGGCTGCATGCATCTGCCCGATACGGCTCGCACCGCGAGCGTCACCGACCGGACCAGCGGCGAGATCACCAATGCGACACCGCTCGCCGAGGTGGCGCGCAAGCAAAACGTGCAGCCGCTGGACCCGGCCAGTCCGACGCCATTGCTCGATCAGGCGATGGCGGAACTCGCCAGGACCGATCCCGGCGACCGTTTCCGCGGCATCACCTACGACCTGAGCAAGGACAACGCGCTCGATCCGCGCTGGATCGTGCAGACGCCGGACGTCTGGGGGCGGCGCGCGGCCTCGGTCGGCTTTTTCCCGCTACAGTGCAACGGCGCCGCCTGCGATGCTGATTTCCAGCTGCCGTTCTGCCGCCGCAGCACGGATTGCCCGGAGCCGGGGGCCATGTGCGGCCACCTCGGCGCGTCCGACGCCCAGCCCGAACTGGTCGGCAAACGGCTGTGCCTCGGCCATTCCGACGCGGTGGTGGACCGCTTCTACCAGCCGATCGCCGACGCCCAGCAGGCCGTGGACGTAACGGTGCTGCAACCGGTGCCGGATGTCCGCTTGCTGGCGGCGCTGCGCAACGCGGTGACGATGCTGGCGCGCAGCGGCCGTGCGGTCACGCTGCGCATCCTGGTCGGCCAATACCCGCCCGACGGCGCCGACGCCCGCGCCTTGCTGGCGCAGCTCGTGCGCGACGCGAAGACCGTCCCGGGCGCGCGGCTCGCCGTTTATGCCGCCGCCATGCGTTCCTGCACCGGCAGCATCTCCTGCGACTCGTTCTCCTGGAACCACGCCAAGATCGTCGCGGTCGATGGCCGGACCGCGGTGGTGGGCGGGCACAACATGTACACGCAGGACTACCTGCTCGGCGAGCCGGTGCACGACCTGTCGATGCAGATCCAGGGCGGCGCCGCGCTGAGCGCACACCATTTCGCCGACCGGATGTGGCACTACGTCTGCGATCATGACGGCCCCATCAATCCGGTCAGCAGCTACGTCTACCGCAGCGGCATGGCCGATGTCGCCACCGGCTGCCTGGAGACGATCCCGCTGCCGGCACAATCCGCGGCGGCCGCCTCCGGATTCGCGGTCCTGGCCAGCGCCCGGCTCGGCTCCGGCATCACGACGCATTTCGGCAACCAGGACGATCTGGCGCGCGATCTGATCTTCGGCGCGGCGCGGCACGACATCGTCGTCGCGCAGCAGGATGTCGCCTTTCTCCAGCCCGGACAGCCAGAGCCGCTGTACCCGGAACTGACGCTCGAGAGGTGGGCGGCGTTCCTGCTGGCCGGCCGCGGCGACGTGTATCTCGTGTTGTCCAACCCAGGGTCCGAGGGGCCATCCGGCGGCGACTACAGCAATGGCGTACCGCTGGAGGCCGTGGCGCGGAAGATGCTCAAGGTCGCGCAGGCCCTCAGTGCGCTGCCGCAACCCGAACTGATCGACCTGCTGTGCAGCCACTTCCATCTCGCACCGTACCGCTTTGGCCCGGACGCGACGTGGCCGGGGAATCGCCCGATCGGCAACCACAGCAAGTTCTGGATGGTGGACGGCCGATATTTCTATATCGGCTCCGACAACCTGTATCCGGTGGATCTGCAGGAGTTCGGCTACATCGTCGACAACAGCGCGGCGGGCGCCGAGTTGCGGCGGACATATTGGAACCCGCTGTGGCGCTGGTCGCGCGCGGCAGCGATCTCCGGCGCCGATGCCCCGGCCTGCGTGCTGCGATCGCCGCCGCCTGCCTCCTGACGGGTCACGCAGGCGCCGCCGGCAGAGCGCAGAGGCGGCGGCGGGCCGTCCCTCAGCCCGCCCTCCCAGCGATCCACACTTTTTGCGCCGCCAGCGTGTCGTCCAAATGTACGAGGTCCGCGTGATAGCCAGGCACGATGCGGCCGCGCCGGGGCAGCCGCAAAAACTCGGCGGGGTAGACGCTGGCCATGCGCAGAGCTTCGTCGAACGGCACGCCGAGGTGGCGCACCGCGAACGCGACGGCGGCGTCCATCGTCAGGTCGGAGCCGGCCAGCGTGCCGTCCTCCAGCGTCAACGCGCCGGCGCGGCGGGTGACGGTGCGGCCGTTGAGCTCGAACACGTCGCGCGGGTCGCCGGCCAGCGGCATCGCGTCGGTGATCAGGAACAGCCGCGCCGGGCCGCGCTTGGCCCGCAGCGCGGTCGCCAGCGCCACCGGGTGCACGTGATGGCCGTCCGCGATGATGCCGCCCCACAGCCCGCCATGGTCGAGCGCGGCACCCACCATTCCGGGGGCGCGGTGCTGGAACTGCGACATCGCGTTGAACAGATGGGTGACGCCGCGCGCGCCAGCCTCCGCCGCCGCCATGGCGACCTCGTAGCTGGCGTCGGAATGGCCGAGGCTCACGATCACGCCGCCCTCGGCAAGCCGGCGGATCAGCCGGGGCGAGGCGTTCTCCGGCGCCACCGTCAGCAGCAGCGGCGTGATGCCGATACCGAGGATCAGATCGACGTCGGCGTCGGTGATCTGCCGGATCAGCGCCGGGTCGTGTGCGCCTTTGCGCGCGAGCGACAGGAATGGGCCTTCCAGGTGCAGCCCGACGATGCCGGGCGACTGCGCCGCAATGGCCGCCTGCGCGGCGGTGATGGCCTTCTGCATGTGCTCGGGCCGGTCGGTGATGAAGGTCGGCAGCAGCGCCGTGGAGCCGTGCCGCGCATGCGCCACCGCCAGCCTGCCGAGCGAGGCGGCATCGGGGCTGGCGTTGAACAGCACGCCGCCGCCGCCGTTCACCTGCACGTCGATGAAGCCGGGTGCCAGCACGCCGCCGGCGAGCGCCTCGCGTGGCAGCTCGGCCGGCAGATCCGCCAGTGGCGCGACGCCGGCGATGGCGTCGCCGTCCAGCAGCACCGCGTGACCGTCCAGGAACCGGTCGCCCGTGAACACGCGGGCGCCAATGAGCGCGGTCAGGGGCATCAGACGGTTTCCGTGACTTTGCGCAGGTGCGAGGGGTGGTCCGGGTCGTGGCCACGCGCCCGCGCCACCTGCTCCGCCAGCCCGTAGAACGAGAGCAGCATCGCCAGCGGGTCCAGCAACGGGTGCCCGCTCGCCGCGAACGGCAGCCGGCCGGCGCCCGCCTGGCCTTCCTCGCTGGTGAAGACATGGCCGCCGACCGCCCCGAGCCGCGCGACCGCCTCCCCCATCGCCGCATATGCCGCATCGGGCGGGCGGAAGGCGAGCACCGGGAACCCTTCATGCAACAATTGCAGCGGGCCGTGCATGACCTCGGCGCCGGAAAACGCCTCGGCGTGCAGGACGGCGGTTTCCTTCAGCTTGAGCGCCGCCTCCATGGCGATGGGCAGCGCAGGTCCGCGGCCGACCACGTAGGCCGACGTCGCCGCTGTCAATATCGGCAGAGGTGCGGACCAGTCCGCGAGGCGCGCCCGATGCAGCGATTCGGGCAGATTTCGCACCGCCGCACGCAACGAATCGTCCTCGGTGAGCTCCGCGACCAGCGCCGCCAGGATCGCCGCCGAGTCGATGCAACTCTTTGTCGCGGCAACACTTTTCTCGACGCCGGCGTGCAGCGGCAGCACCGCGTCGGCCTGCGCAGCCAGTGGCGAAGCCGCATCGTTGACCACCGCCACCGCAAACGCCCCCGCCGCCCGGGCCGCCGCCTGCAACGCCACGATGTCGGGGCTTTTGCCAGACTGCGACACGGAGATCAGCAACGCACCCTTCAGGCGCAGCGGCGCCCGATAGATCGAGGCGACCGACGGGCCGATGGATGCCACGGGAACGCCCGCGAGAATTTCGAGAACATAAGCAAAATAGCTCGCCGCGTTGTCGGACGAGCCGCGGGCGCACGTCACGACGAAGGGGGGTGCCAGCGCGCGCAGCCTCGCGCCGATGCTGCGCAGGGCCGCATCTTCCCGGTCGAAGAAGCGCGCGACGGCATCGGGCGTCTCCGCGATCTCCGCCGCCATCGCCGTGATCGGTGCATCGGTCATGCGTCATGCCTCAGGTTAAGCTCCGCGACGAAGTCGTAGGCGTCGCCGCGGTACCAGGACTGGGTGAACTCGACCGGCTGCTGCTGATCGAGGAACGAAATCCGCTCGATGGCCAACGCTGCCGCGCCGGTCGGGACGCCGAGCAGCACGGCATCTTCGGCGGCAAGATTGGCGGCACTCAGGCGTTGCAGGGCCCGCACCGGCCGCACCCCCCTGCCCTCTAGAACCGCGTACAGCGAGTGCTCGACGAGATGCGGGTCGGGTAGATAACGCACGGGGACGGTCGCGAGTTCGATCGCCATCGGCACGCCGCTCGCCAGACGCAGCCGGCGCAGGCGGGAGACCCGCTCGCTCGGGGACAACAGCAGCCGCATCGCCTCCTGCGGCGAGGCCAGCGACACCTCGCGCCCGAGCCATTTCACTGTCGGCTCAAGTCCGCGCAACTGCATGTCCTCGCTGAACGAGGTGAGGCGCGAGAGCGGCTGCTCGACTCTCTGGGGGGTGGGCGCGACGAACGTCCCGGAGCCCTGGCGCTGCCGCAGCAGGCCGCTTTCGACTAGCGCCGCGAGCGCCTTGCGCACGGTGACGCGCGATACGCCGAACGCCTCCGCGATGTCGCGCTCGCCGGGCAGCGCGTCGAGCGGCTTGAGGTCGCCGCTCTGGATGGCGCTGCGGATGCGCTTCTGCAGCCGCAGGTAGAGCGGCGCCGGATCATCCGCGGCCAGCCGACCAGCGAACAGGCCACCCGCCCCGGTCATCGCGGCGCCCTGGAGCGGGCCAGCGCCAGTGCCCCGTCCATCGCATCGCCCTGCGGCTCCACAACGACCGGGCCGAAGCGCGGCGGCAGCGCGGCACGGTAGGTCTCCGCAAGCCCGCCCATCAACGCGATGCGGCCGGCGCCGAGTGCCAGCAGCCGGTCGAGCAGCAGCACCGCCGACGCGACCGCCTGGGCCAGCAGGTCCGCCGCGACCGCGTCGCCGCTGTTGGCGTGCTCCAGCACGAGCGGCACGAAGGCGGCGTAGTCGCGCGGCTTGGCGCCGGCCGCCCACTCGACCGCATGGTCCGGGCCGCCGCCGAGGCGGGCCATCACGGCCTCGGTGAGCGCCGATCGAGGCGCCAACCCATCGACCGAGGCGACGGCGGCGCGGACCGCAGAGCGGCCGAAGATCGCGCCCGAGGCCTCGTCGGAGACGGCAAAGCCCCAGCCGCCGATTGCGGTCGCCCGGCCACCGACGATGGCGAGGCCCTGCGAGCCGGTGCCGACGATCAGGATGGCGCCGTCGCCACCGCCATGCGCGCCGAGGCAGGCGATCACCGCATCCGAGGCCAAAGCCACCGCGGCGAACGGAAAGGCGGCGGTGCGGACCGACTCCGCGAGGCTCGGAACGTTGGCGCCGGCGAGGCCGAACCCCGCGTGTGTCCGGCCCCTGGCGTCGTCGCCGAGGCCGGCTTCGGCGTAAGCCTGATCGGCCGCCGCGAGGATGGAGGCGCGGGCGACGCCGATGCCGAGCGTGAGGTTGGCCGAGCCGGCAACACCCTCGCCCAGCGCGCGGCCGGAGGCATCGGCCAGACGGGCGCGGCACGTCGTGCCGCCGCCATCGATCCCCAGGTAGAACAGATCGGCCATGGTCGTCTCCACGCTGTGGACAATACCAATCTAAGCCAAACAGTAAACCACCCTACGCCGCCACGACGCATCGCCGTGCCGTGAGCGTTGCACGTCCGTCTCACGTTGCAAACGACGAAAACTCCAATCTTTAGACCATGATGCACGCCGCCGGCCGCCGCCGCCGGCGTGGTCGCCGAATGATTCCAGGAAAGGGGATTGACGAAAGGTATTCTAGTGGTCTTATTTTGGCGACATCGAATCGACCTCCAGCCCTGCGAGAGGCGCATGCCACTGCCACGCACCGAAGCCGCCAGCGACCGCTACCGTGGCATCGACACATGGCCGGCCGGCGACATCCTGGCGGCCATCGCCGAGGCACAGCTTCGGGCGGTCGAGGCCGTCGGCGCCACGATCCCGGCGCTGGCAGCGGCGGGCGAGGCGGCGGCGCAGCGCATCCGCGACGGCGGACGGCTGATCTATGCCGGCGCCGGCTCCTCCGGCCTGCTCGCGCAGGTCGACGCGCTGGAGCTTCCGGGCACCTACGGCATCGCGGCCGACACCGTGCCGGTGCTGCTCGCCGGCGGACGCGAGGCGCTGTTCGAAATCCCCTCCGGTGCCGAAGACGATGTGGCGGAGGCGGAAGCGGCCGTCGATGCCGTCGGCGCAGGGCCGGCCGACGTGCTGGTGGCCCTCTCGGCCAGCGGTTTCACCCCCTACCCCGTCGCCGCACTGCGGCGCGCGCAGGCACGCGGGGCGCTGACCATCGGCATCGCCAGCAACGCCGGCACGCCGCTGCTGACCGAGGCGGACCACCCGGTCCTGCTGGCCACGCCGCCCGAAGTGATCGCCGGCTCGACGCGGATGAATGCGGGGACCGCGCAGAAATGCGCGCTCAACATGCTGTCGACGCTGATCGGCGTGCGCCTCGGCCATGGCTACGACGGGCTGATGGTCAATATGCGGGTGGAGAACGACAAGCTTCGCCAACGCGCCATCGGCATCATGATGCGCGCCGCCGGCGTCGATGCGCCACGCGCGGCCGAGGCGCTGCGAATAGCGGGCAACGACATCAAGCCGGCCGTTCTGCTCTGCGCCGGCGCAGGCGGGATCGATGCGGCGCGCGCGATCCTGGAACACTGCAACGGGGATCTGCGAGCGTCGCTCGCTGTCCTCGCGGCGGCGAAGGCGGGCTCACCCGCCATGAGCAACGACGAAGGGAACAGGACAAAACCATGACACCATCGACCTTCCGCGGCCTGGCACTGGCATCGGCGAGTTTCGCCATGCTGGCGCTGGCCGGCTCGGCGCACGCCGCGACGACGATCACTGTCGAAAGCTGGCGCACCGACGACCTGCAGCTCTGGCAGCAGCAGGTGATCCCGGCGTTCGAGAAGGCCCATCCCGACATCAAGGTGCTGTTCTCGCCGACCGCGCCGACCGAGTACAATGCGGCGCTGAACTCCAAGCTCGACGCGGGCACCGCCGGCGACGTCGTCGCCTGCCGGCCGTTCGACGCCTCGCTGTCGCTGTTCAAGAAGGGCGAGCTGACCTCGGTCAACGACATTCCGGGCGTCGACAAATTCTCGACGCTGGCGAAGGCCGCGTGGACCACCGACGACGGCAAGACCACGTTCTGCGTGCCGGTCGCCTCCGTGCTGCACGGCTTCATCTACAACAAGGACGCGTTCGACAAGCTCGGCCTGAAGGTGCCGACCACGACGGCCGAATTCTTCGCCGTGCTCGACAAGATCAAGGCGGACGGCACCTACGTTCCGCTCGATCTGGGCACAAAGGACCAGTGGGAAGCGGCGACGATGGGCTACCAGAACATCGGGCCGAACTACTGGCACGGTGAGGACGGCCGCCTGGCGCTGATCGCCGGCAAGGAGAAGCTGACCGACGCGGAATGGGTCGCGCCGTTCAAGGAACTTGCCAGGTGGGCGCCCTACATGGGCGACGGCTACAAGGCGCAGGGCTATTCGGACAGCCAGAACCTGTTCACGCTCGGCCGTGCCGCAATCTATCCCGCCGGATCGTGGGACATCGCCCAGTTCAACTCGCAGGCGCAGTTCAAGATGGGCGCCTTCCCGCCGCCGGTGCAGAAGGCGGGTGACGCCTGCTACATCTCCGACCATGTCGATATCGGTTTCGGCCTGAACGCCAAGAGCAAGAACGCGGCGGCGGCGAAGACCTTCCTGGCGTGGATGGCCTCGCCCGAGTTCGGGCAGATCTACTCCGACGCCCTGCCCGGCTTCTACAGCCTGCAGGCAAGCGTGACCTCGGTGAAGGACCCGCTGGCGAAGGAATTCCTGTCCTGGCGCGCCACCTGCAAATCCAGCATCCGCTCGACCTACCAGATCCTGTCGCGCGGCACGCCGAATCTGGAGAACGAAACCTGGGTCGAGGCGGCCAATGTGCTCAACGGCACCGACACGCCGGAACAGGCGGCCGCGAAGCTGCAAAAGGGACTGGATAGCTGGTACCATCCGGCGAAGTAGTTTTGCGTCCGCTCCCCCTCCGCTCCGCGCGGAGGGGGACAGCATCGTGAGTTGAATGATGCAGCTTTCATCCCTTGCCGAGCAGCAGACTGTTGTGGGGACTACACCGCTCCGGCGGCCGCGGCGCTGGCATATCGTGGTGTTCCTGGCGCCGGCGGTGCTGGTCTACACCGCGCTGATGATCCTGCCGCTGATCGACACGCTGCGGCTGTCGTTCTTCCATAGCGAGGACGGCGTTTCGGCCTTCGTCGGTCTCGACAATTTCCGCACGCTGTTCTTCGACGACCGCTGGTCGGCGCATTTCTGGCCGGCGCTGTGGAACAACGTCTTCTTCTTCGCCGTGCATATGTGCCTGCAGAATCCCATCGGCATCGCCCTGGCCGCCATGCTCTCGGTACCGAGATTGCGCGGGCGCGCGTTCTACCGGACGACGTTCTTCCTGCCGACCATGCTCTCCTTCGTCATCGTCGGTTTCGTCTGGAAGCTGATCCTGAGCCCGATCTGGGGCATCGCGCCGATGCTGCTGAACGCGGTCGGGCTGCACGGCTGGTTCAGGCCCTGGCTTGGGCTCGAATCCTCGGCGCTGACGACGCTGTCGCTGATCTCGGTGTGGCAGTATGTCGGCGTGCCGATGATGCTGATCTATGCTGCCCTGCTCTCGATCCCCGAGGAGGTGATCGAGGCCGCCGACCTCGACGGCATCACCGGGATGGCGCAGTTCTGGAAGATCAAGCTGCCGCTGGTGCTGCCGACGATCGGCATCTGCTCAATCCTGACCTTCGTCGGCAACTTCAACGCGTTCGATCTGATCTACACGGTGCAGGGCGCGATGGCCGGGCCGAATTTTTCGACCGACATTCTCGGCACTTTTCTGTACCGCACGTTCTTCGGCAATCAGTTGCAACTCGGCGACGTCAACATGGGTGCGACCATTGCGACGATGATGTTTCTGATCATCCTGGCCGGCGTACTGGTGTACCTGTTCGTCGTGCAGCGGCGCATGCGCCGCTACCAGTTCTAGGCGGGCGCGCATCATGCACCGCGCCCGCTCCTCGCCCCTGAACACCGCGCTGATCCATCTGGCGCTTGGCCTCTACACCGCCATCTGCGTGCTGCCGGTGCTGCTGGTGGTGATGAACTCCTTCAAGACGCGGGCGGCGATCTTCGGCCATCCGCTGATCCCGCCGACCGCCTCGACGTTCAGCCTGATCGGCTACGAGACCGTGCTGTCCGAGGGCTCGTTCGCCCGCTATTTCGGCAACAGCCTGATCGTCACCTTGGGCTCGATCGCCTTCGTGCTGCTGTTCGGCGCCATGGCAGCGTTCGCGCTCTCGGAATACCGGTTCCGCGGCAACACGGTGATAGGACTGTACCTGGCGCTTGGCGTGATGATCCCGATCCGGCTCGGCACCATCGCCATCCTGCGCCTTCTGGTCGCGGCCGATCTGGTCAACACGCATTTGGGGCTGATCCTGGTCTACACTGCACAGGGGCTGCCGATCGCCATCTTCATCCTGTCGGAGTTCATGCGGCAGGTCTCCAACGACCTCAAGAACGCCGCCCGGATCGACGGACTTTCCGAATACGTGATCTTCTTCAAGCTGGTGCTGCCGCTGGTGCGGCCAGCATTGGCGACGGTCGCGGTGTTCACCATGGTGCCGATCTGGAACGACCTCTGGTTCCCGCTGATCCTGGCGCCGGGGGAAGCCACCAAGACGGTCACGCTGGGTGCCCAGGTGTTCATTGGCCAGTTCGTCACCAACTGGAACGCCGTGCTGGCGGCCCTGAGCCTTGCGATCGTGCCGGTGCTGCTGCTGTATTTCCTGTTCTCGCGCCAACTCATCCGCGGCCTCACGGCCGGCGCGGTGAAATGAGGAGTCTCATATGAAGCCGCTGCGCACCTTCGTCATCGGCCTCGGCCAGATGGGCATGAGCCATGCGCTGGCCTACCACGGCAATCCGGGTTTCGAGATTGTCGGCCTCTGCAACCGCAGCGATGGAAGCGGGTGCGCATGTGTTCGTTGAAAAGCCGCTGGCCCCGACCATCGCCGAGGCGCAGCGCGTGGTGGACGCGGCGACGCGGACCGGCAGGAAGCTGGTGATCGGCTATATCCT
>Ga0302311_10005618_pt1 | contig 13188 bp, 12 predicted proteins | sample III_Palsa_N1_3_FD_200449 | JGI IMG/M metagenome (GOLD analysis project Ga0302311, IMG submission 200449) | Peat permafrost microbial communities from Stordalen Mire near Abisko, Sweden - III_Palsa_N1_3 | ecosystem: Environmental > Terrestrial > Soil > Palsa > Peat permafrost | place: Sweden... | reverse complement strand
TGGAGAGCAGCGAGACGAAGCTGTGACGCAGTTCTCGCGGCGTCCAGTCGGCTGCGGTCACGCCCTCGGCCTTGGCGATGGCGGAGCGGAAGGCCCGGCGGACGTGGGAGGGGTCCAGCTCCTTGCCCAACGTCGGAGTGGAAGACGAGGTTGTTCTCCTCCCACTTGTCCCCCGCCGCGTACCGGTCCCATCCCCCGGGAGGAGAGGGCGTGAGCCGGATCCTGCGACCAGGTGCGCGACAGCCCGGCGGCGGTCAGCATCCCAGTCACCGTGGGCTTCCCGGTGGCCGCGAGCAGTCCGCTCACCGGCGCCGCGAACGTCCGCGGACTCGGGGAGGTGAACGCGCTCAACTTCGCCGGCAACGCCATCGGTGACGGCGGTACTGAATTGCACGGCGGGATCGACCCCTGCGGTGTTCAGCACCTCAAAGCAGGTCGCGTCGGGCGAGTCGTTGAAGTCGCAGCGGCCGACCGGTCGTCAAGGGCTGCGAAGTAGCAGTGGATGTGTCCGACAGTGCGGATCCCGTCGGGGCATCGACGAGCAGCCGTCGGTCCGACTACCCCGCCGCGCACTCCGGCCGCTTGTCAGTGGACGGGTCTAGCGTGGAGGGCGATAGGAGTCCAGCACCGATAAGCCAACCAAGGGGACACGATGACAACCCTCGATAACCGCCCGAACACCGCCCTCCTCGTCATCGACGTGCAGCAAGGCGTCGTCAAGGGGGCCCACGAACGCGACTCGGTCGTCGCGAACATCGCCGGACTGGTCGACAGGGCCCGGGAGGCGCAGGTCCCCGTCGTCTGGGTGCAGGACTCCGGCGGGGACCGTGAGCACGGCAGCGATGCCTGGAAGATCGTCTCCGAGCTGACGCCGGCCGACGCCGAACCACGCATCGACAAGAAGTACGGCGACTCCTTCGAGGAGACGACGCTGGAGACCGTGCTGTCAGGCCTCGGAGTCGGGCGGCTCCTCGTCGCCGGTGCACAGACCGACGCGTGCATTCGCTCGACGCTCCACGGCGCGCTCGTGCGGGGCTACGACACGGTCCTCGTCAGCGACGCCCACACCACAGAGGACCTGACCTCGTGGGGCGCGCCGCCGCCGGACCTGGTCATCGCTCACACGAATCTGTACTGGTCCGACCAGGAGGCGCCAGGGCGAACGGCCGGGACGGTCGAGGCCAAGAACGTCGTCTTCGGTGCCGCGTCCTGACGAACGCGCGCCGCGTGCATGGAGCTCCGACGACACCCGACAGCCACGGGTGACGCCGACCGTCGAGGCGAGCTGACCGCTGCCTCGGGAGACCGGCGCGAGCAGCTGCGGAATGGCTGGACGCAGGTATAGCCGGGCTCCCGGCTTGACTCACTCAGAACTACTCAGTGAGGCGCAGGACAAGGTACATCGCGACATCGCCCCTGTCCTGGCTGCCGGCCTCACAGCATCAGGCCGCGAGCGTCTGCGGATCGCCGGCCTGGAGGGCGACCAGGCGCTTGCGGGCCCGGTCGGCGAACTCCTGGTCGCTGTCGAACAGGGCACGCGAGGCGCGGTAGATCCGGTTGAGGGGCGACATCGACGGCCCGTCGGCAGCCGCCTCCCGTTCCGCGTCGTTGTGCTGGTCGGGGTGTTCGGCGAGGAACTGGATGAGCATGCCGAACTGGGTGCCCCAGTCGCCGATGTGGTTGCGCCGGATGACCTTCTCGCCGCTGAACTCCAGGATCCGGGTGAGCGCGTCGCCGATGATCGTCGAGCGCAGGTGCCCGACGTGCATCTCCTTGGCGATGTTGGGCTGGCTGTAGTCGATGACCGTGGTGCCGGGCCGCTCGATGGTGGGCACGCCGAGGCGCGGGTCGGCCGTACGGGCGGCGACCCGGGCGGTGATCGCCGGGTCGGCGATCGTCAGGTTCAGGAAAGGGGGGCGCGGAGCGCTGAAGCGGTTGATCGGGGCCGCCGGCTCCCGCGAGCCACGGAAGGATCCTTACGGCGAGATCGGTAGGGGTTCGGATATCAGATGCCGCTGTCGGACCGCCGGACTAGCATTCCCCATGCCTGCGGATCGGCGTCCGGCCTGGACGTCGGGAGCGGGCTTCTTCAGGGGGATCAAGGTGCAGATATCCTTGGGCACACGTACCCGTGTCGCCCTCGTGTCCGTCATGTCCATCGGCCTGGCGTTGTTCGCAGTCGCGCCTGCCAGCGCGGTCGGCGGGGCGCCGACCACGCCGACCGAGCTCTTCAACGCTTACGAGGCCTGCTCCATCGACTCAACCGCGCCGGTCTAAGTCGGGCCCGGCGACCTCGCTCTTGAGGGCATCGCGAGCGACACCGACAGCACCGTCACGACGGTCACCGAGCAGTTCCAGAGCTGGCCGCTCTCGGACCCGACGCAGATCACCGCCAACTCCGACGACTACGCGCTGTCCGGCAACGAGGCAGTGGTCAATGTGGCTCCCGCCTCCCTGACCAACGGCCAGACCTACGCCTGGCAGGCGCGGACTGTGGACGCGTCCGGCGACGCCTCGGCCTGGTCGGCACCGTGCTACGTCTCCGTCGATGACACCGCTCCGACCGCCGCCCCGACCGTCACGTCCGTGAACTACCCGGCAGGGCAGGAGGACCAGGGTGGGGCGCCGATCCAGTTGACCCTCGGCGCCAACGGCGTGGGCGATGTCGGCGGCTTTGGGTACACCTGGGACGAGACCTTTCCTGTCGCCGGGATCGCTGAGATCGGGGACCACGGGATCCCGCAGTTCCAGAACCCGTACAACGACCCGCAGTACTTCACCCAGGCGGACACTCTCGGCGGCTCGGCCACGGTCAGCCTGATCCCGCCGTCCGACGGCGGGTACATAATCCTCTACGTGGAGAGTCTGGACCGGGCTTTCAACGCCTCCCCGGTCACGACCTACGACATCCGGCTCACACCTGACGGACCGACGATCACCCAGGTGTCCCACCCGTCGGAGTTCGGCAAGCCGACCGCGTTCACGTTCTCGCCGAACCCACAGATCCAGGCGGCGAGCCCGGTGGTCAGCTACACCGTGGTGGACAACAACTCGCAGGGCCAGACATCGACCACGGTCAAGGTCGATGCCGCCGGTAATGCCAGGCTGAAGCTCCCGCTGGACGGCATCTACGGGGACATGCTGAGCGTCACCACCACGAGTGCGGACGGATGGGTCAGCCAGCCGGCGTCCTGGAACAACGGCAACGTGGACACCACGCCTACCGTCAGTTCGAACGTCTACGTCGAGAACGGGACGAGCGGCGGGGTGGGAGTGCCCGGCACGTTCACTTTCGCCCCCAAGGTCAAGGGGGTGGCCAGCTACACCTACACCTTCAGTGACGGCACTACCGGCACCGTCAAGGCCCACGGCAATGGTGACGCCACGGTCTCGTGGACCCCTGGCCAGAGCGGCTCGTATGACCTGAGCGTCTACGCCACCACCAAAAGTGGCATCCAACTGGCCACCTACTACTACTTCTTCAGCGTCAACTAAGGCTTTCCCCGAGTGAGTGTGGCGGTCCGGATGGTCCGTGATCGTGCACTCGGTCGGGCGCACCCTGGTCCCCAGGTAGGCCCTGGGGACCAGCTGTGCCCTGGGGACCACGTGTGCCCTGGGGATCACGTGCAGCTCGCCTTCAGTACGATGATCGCCCCTGGCCGGTCCAGGCGTTGCCGGGCCGGGCTCGGCCTCGCTGGGACCCGCGCCACCGGGGCGTCGCGCCGCCTGGTATGTTGCGGGGCCGACGCTCCGCGTTGCCCTGGGACGGGGCACCTTGGCGGAGAGCAGAACCCCGGGGGGACACCGTGTTCAGATCTCGTGCGGCCGGTTTGGTCGCACTGACGCTACTGGCCGCAGGGGTGGTCCTGCCGACCGCCGCGGCGTCAGCCGACACCACGACGCTGTACGTCGACATCAGCAACAGCGCCTGCTCGGACACCGCCGCGGGGACCGGTACCGCAACGGATCCCTACTGCACCATCCAGGCGGCGACGAACGCCGCCCAGCCCGGCGACACCGTCAAGATAGCCCCCGGTGGCACCTACCCGGCGACCACGATCACTGCCTCGGGCAGCTCCGGGGCACCGCTCACCATCGCCGGGACCAACTACATCTACCTCCCGCAGTTGACGTTCCAAGGCGCCCACAACGTGACGCTGAGCGGCCTGCAACTGGTGATGTCCGCAGGCGGCCTACAGGTCAAGGACTCCAGCGAGGTCATTCTGGACCGCCTGCGGGTCAACGCCCCCGGAGACAGCACGGCCGTCGAGATATCCGGCCAGAGCAGCGACATCACGGTGAGCCGGAGCAGCATAATTCCGGGGAACGGTGACGCCGTCCAGGTGGACCAGGGCGTTCAGCACGCGGTGATCACCACCAACGAGATCTCCTCGAACGGCAGCTCCCCCGCCGGTGTCGTCCTCGACGGAGCGACCGACACCGACGTCACCAGCAACACCTTCGACGTAGCTCCGCAGGCGCTGACCGCGGACGACGGCTCGACCGGCCTCAGCGTCGAGAACAACGTGGTCTACGGCGGCGACATCCAGGTCAGCGCCGACTCCACCGATCAGTCGACGGCCGGGTACAACCTCTTCAGCCCGGTGTCGGGCGGCGACCTCTACAACTGGGCTGGAACCCCGTACACCACGGTGGCGGCCTTCCAGGCGGCGACCGGGCAAGGCCAGCAGGACATCAAATCCGGTCAGGCCCGCCCGGGGACCGGGGCGCCGTGGCCCAGTGAGGGCTCTCCCGGCGTCGACTCCGCCGACGCCGACGCCCCGGGTGAGCTGACCACCGACCTCAACGGCAGCCCGCGCGTGGACGACCCGCTCGTACCGAACACGGGTACCGGCAGTGGCTACGACGACCGCGGGGCGGTCGAGTTCCAGAACCCCCTGCGGTACTACGCCCCCACTGACGCGCCGCAGTGGACTGTCGTGGGCAATCCGGTGACCGTCACCTCGGGCGACAGCAACCCCTGGGGCACTGCCGTCACCCGCACCTTCGACTTTGGCGACGGAACCCCTGCCGTCACGACGACCGCCGCGTCCGTGCAGCACACCTACACGAAGCTGACCGGGGGCAAGAGCACCGACTACGTCATCACCGAAACCGAGGACGGTCGGAGCTACACCCTGTCGGCCACCATCAACCCGCCCGGCCCGCTGGTCGACCAGATCAGCACCACCGAACCGGACGCGGACTCCCCGCTGACGGTAAGCATCGTCGACGGTTCCACTTCACCGTTCGAGACGACCTCCTGCAAGGTCAACTTCGGCGACGGAACGCCGGTCGTCACCTCGCCCGGGTCCTGCTGGAACATTCAGCACACCTACGCCAGGCCCGGCGTGTACACTATCAGCAACGTCCTGGCCGACGCCGGCGGCCGCACCGCCACCGCGAGCACCAAGGCCACCGTCGGACCCGTCTTCGTGCCGGTCGGCCCCTCGCGCATTCTCGACACCCGCGTGGGCCTGGGCGCGCCCAAGGCCCGGGTCAAGGCGGGCGGGGTGATCCGGCTCCAGGTGAACGGCGCGGCGGGCATCACCGACGCCTCGTCGGTGATGCTCAACCTCACTGTCACCGACACCACCGGCAGCGGCTTCGTCACCGCCTACCCCGACGGCGCGAAGCGGCCCACGGCCGCCAGCCTCAACTACCGTCCCGGACAGACCGTCGCCAACCTGGTCGACGTCCCGGTCGGAGCCGACGGCATCGTGGACCTCTACGCCTCCGCCGGGCAGCTCGACATGATCGCCGACGTCGAGGGCTACAACACCCTCACCCCCTACTCGGACGGCACGGTCCTGATGAACGACGCCGCCGTTCAGGGCGAGTTCCGTCAGGTCCTGGACACCCGGGGCGGAAGTGGACTGCCCAAGCTCGGCAAGGTCGGAGCAGGCGGGTCGATCACCTTCTCGACCCTCCAGACCATGAACAACGGCAGCTACGAGTACGGCGCGACCGCGGTGGTCCTGGATGTCACCGAGACCAACGCGACGGCGGGCGGCTATGTCACCGCGTACAAACCCGGTAGCAGCCGACCGAACACCTCCGACCTCAACTTCGCCGCGGGCGAGACCCGCTCGACCACGGTGGTGGTCCCCGTGGACGCGCAGGGCCGCGTCTCGCTGTACAACCACGCCGGCTCGGTCGACCTGATCGCCTCGGTGGAGGGCTTCTACGTGCCCTTCGGCCCGACCACCGATCCCCTCAACGAGCCCATGACCCCGATCACCCCCACCCGCGTCCTCGACACCCGCTCGGGCCTCGGCGCCCACAAGGCGCCGATGGGGCCCACCAGTGACCTGAGTTTCAAGGTCGCCGGCGTCGACGGGATCCCCGCCAACGCCACCGGCGTGCTGGTGAACCTGACCGCCATCGACTCCACCGCCAACAGCTACCTCACGGCCTGGGGTGACAAGTCGACCCAGCCCTACAACTCGGCGCTCAACTTCATGCGCGGCCAAATCACACCGGTCCTGCTCTACCTGCCCATCGCCCACGGCTACGTCGACCTCTACAACCGATACGGCTCGGTCAACCTCACCGCCGACATCGAGGCATACTCCACCAACTGACCATCCCCCGTTGGAGAACCCGGCCCGGCCGACCTGAGCGCACGCACCCCTCAGGTCGGCCGGGCCGTGCCGTGCCGCCGGGCTGGTCAGCCTCGCGGGCAGGGCGGCAGGCTCCGTCACGGCCGCACCGGGGTCGGCCACGCGCGTCGGCAGGAGCGGAAGCGCTTGACCCTCACGTGGCGTCAGGCCGCATAGTCAGTGATGTGGAAGAGCACCTGACCGTGGGACGTGTGGCCGGCCTGGCCGGTGTGAGCGTTCGCACGCTGCATCACTATGACGAGATCGGCCTCGTGCGGCCGTCCGCGCGGACCTCGCCCGGGTACCGGGCCTACGTGGCGGGCGACGTGGAGCGGCTGCGGGAGGTGCTGGCCTACCGGCGGCTGGGCTTCGGGTTGCGTGAGATCGCGGATCTGGTCGACGACCCGGCCACCGACGCGGTCGCGCACCTGCGTCGGCTGCGCGGCCTGCTGCTGGACCAGCGCGACCGCGCCGCCGCCATGGTGACGGCCATAGACAGGGAACTGGAGGCACGGGCCATGGGGATCAGGACGACGCCAGAGGAGCAACTGAAAGTGTTCGGAGCGCAGTTGTACGACACCATCGGGTCCGCCTACCCGACCACGCGGCGCACTGAGCCGAGGATCGCCGCGAGGGTGTGGGATGCACTCGGGGACGCACGGACGGTACTGAACGTCGGGGCCGGCACCGGCAACTACGAGCCCCCCGACCGCGACGTCACGGCGGTGGAGCCGTCGGCGGTCATGCGGGCGCAGCGTCCCGCGGGCGCGGCGCCGTGCGTGGCCGCCAGTGCGGAGAGCCTCCCGTTCGCGGACCAGTCCTTCGACGCCGCGATGGCCTTCAGCACCGTTCATCACTGGCAGGACCCGATCGCGGGCCTGCGCGAGATGCGGCGCGTGGCCCGCCGGGTGGTGGTGTTCACCTACGACGCAAGTGATGTGGGTCGGCGTGAGCGCTTCTGGCTCACCCGCGACTACCTGCCGGAATTCGCTGACCTCCTGGTCGACTGGCCTTCACTGGCCGACCTGACCCGCGCGATCGGGGGCCGCGCGGAGCCGGTGCTCATCCCGTGGGACTGCGCTGACGGCTTCTTCGAGGCCTACTGGCGCCGACCCGAGGCATACCTGGACGAACATGTGCGGCGCGCGGTGTCGGTCTGGACCAGAGTCGGGCCGGAGGCCGAGGGGCGGGCCGTGGACAAACTCCGCGACGACCTTTCCTCAGGCCGTTGGGCCGACCGCAACCGCGACCTCGTCGCCCTCGACACGGCGGAACTCGGCCTCCGGCTACTCATAGCCTGAATAGCCTGAATAGCCTGAATAGCCTGGACCAACGTGCGCGAGCGTCGGCCGTCACTGTCGAGGTACGTTGGGTCGAGCCGACGGGCCCGCCCGCGGCAACGGCCTGCCCCACCTCGGGTAGCCCCGCCGAAGGCCGGGCCGGATGGCTTCCTCACCACCAGGAGTACCCCAGGTTGGGCAGGACCGAGTACCTGAACGATCCCAGCGCACCCAAGGCGAACAGCCTCATCCCGGCCAGCAACCTCCTGGTCGTGGACGGCGACGGGGCCATCCTGCTTCAGCGACGCCGCGACACCGGGCAGTGGGCCCTGCCCGGTGGGGCGCAGGACATCGGAGAGAGCGCGGCACAGTGCGCGGTGCGCGAATGCCTGGAGGAGACCGGCATCCTCGCCGAGATCACCGGCTTCCTCGGCGTCTACTCCAACCCCACCCACATCGTCGCCTACACCGACGGCGAGATCCGCCAGCAGTTCGAGGCCGCCTACATCGGCCGACCCGTCAGCGGCCGGCCCACCGTCAACGACGAAGCAGACGAAGTTCGTTGGGTTCGCCCAGCGGACCTGGACACGCTCGACATCCACTCCAGCATGCGACAGCAGCTCAACGACTACCTGACCGGCAAGCATCCCCATCTGGGCTGAGCGGCCCACCCGCTACGCCCGAACCTGGGCCACGGCGTGCCTGCCGCTGGTCCGCCATGGTTCGCCGGAGTCGTCCAACGCGCTCACCACCGCACCCTCCAGCCCGACGACGACCTCGGACTTGAGGGTGCGCAGTGCCGCCACCGCCGTGGGGAAGTAGGCGGTGGCCTCGGCGAAGGGCGTCACCGCGGGCCAGCTCCGATCACCGACCAGACGACGGTAGTTGAGGTCACCCTTGAGGATCGCCAGGTCCACCGTGGCGAGCTCGTCGGCGAGTTCGGTCGGCAGGTCGTGGAACGGCAGTGGGGCGCAGAAGAACTCGTGGGTGCGCACGACGAGTGTTCCCCGGCGAAGTGCGGACGAGAGCCGGTGGCCGACGGACACCGCCTCGGGCTCGCTGCCGGCGGCCAGGCGCTCGATCGCGGCCAAGGTGTCGGCCATGGTCGCGTCGGAGATGTAGTACGGCTGCGGCTTCACGTACAGCACTGCCCGGGCGGCCAGGCCATGGACGAGCAGGTGGTCGATGAGCAGCAGATCCGGCAGGAGTTCGCGACCGGCGTTGTCCGCGATCAGGGCGACGGCTCCGCTCGTGGCCGAGGCGAGCCGTGACCACAGGAGTGCGGTGTCGTCGGCCAGCAGCGCCGACGATCGCGGGGCCGACGCGCCGTCGCTGGTGAGCTGGAAGCTCAGGTCCGCGCGGTTGCCCCAGAGCGACGACAGCAGCAGCGCGTCACGCCTCTCGTTCTCGGGCAGCGTCGCCAGCTCGCCCAGGGCGGCGAGTTCGTCGTCCACCGCCGACCCGGACAGCTCAGCTGCCTTGAAGGGCGCGAACGGGTCAACGCCCCGCCAGGGCCCCGGCTCGAAGTATCCGGTGGCGTCGAGAACGCGCCGGTAGAAGTAGCTCTCCGCCCACAGGAACGGGGCGTCACCCCAGGGCAGACCCCAGAGGCCCTGCCCCCAGTCCAGCCACTGGCCGTAGTCGTGAACGTCTTCGTTCAACGGCACCAACACCCCTTTGAGGCTGCCGTCCAGGAGCCGACGCAGCCTTTCCTGCTGCTCAGCGGTGTACGGCACAGCGTCGAGGAGCTGTTGGATCAGCTTCGGGTGGCGGTCGTGGAAGACGCCCCAGGCGAAACTGCCGGGCTGGTTGCTGAGGATCACTGGTGCGGTGGCCATAGGGCAGGAGGTCCTTCTCGTGTCAGCAGTCGCCGGTCGCCTTCACCGATTCCACGGCCCATCGGCGCTGATCCCAGTGTCCACCTCTGGGCAGGCGGTTAAGCTCCCGGCTATGGACTGGCTGGAGCGCGCGGCGCGGTTGAGGCAGTGGAGCGGGAACGGCATCCGGGCTCCGCACAAGCCGCTGTTGTTCCTGTACGCGCTGGGCCGCTTCCAGCGGGACCCCGATGTCGAGCTGGCCTACAGCACGGTGGAGCAGGACCTGAAGCAGCTGCTGGCCGAGTACGGGCCGACCAACCGGACCACCCCGGCCTACCCGTTCCACCACCTCCAGAGCGACGGGGTCTGGGAGGTGTGCAGCGACCGCGGGCCCGGCAGTCCCGGGAGCGGGGTACTGGAGTTGCGGGCCACTGGCGCGAAAGGGCGACTCGCCCCGGAGCTGCGGGCCGCCCTGCGGCGGGAACCCGCGCTGCTCGGACGGCTCGCCCGGGTCCTGCTCGACCTGCACTTTCCGCCGTCCCTGCACGGTGACCTGTGCGACGCGGTCGGCCTGGAGCTGGAACTGGCCGAGACCGAGCTGCGGCCGCGGTCGAACGCGGGACGGCAGCGCGACGGGCGGATGCGGGAGCTGGTACTGACCGCGTACGAGTACCAGTGCGCGTTCTGCGGCTACGACGGCCGGATCGGAACCGTGCCGGTCGGGCTGGAGGCCGCGCACGTGAAGTGGTGGGCGCTCGACGGCCCGGACACGACGGACAACGCACTGTGCCTGTGCTCGCTGCACCACAAGCTCTTCGACAAGGGCGTCCTCGGTCTCGCCGACGACCACCGGGTGATGGTCTCGCAGCGCTTTGTCGGCAGGAGTCCGGCGGCCCGCGAACAGGTACTCGCCCTGACCGGTCGGCCGCTGCTGGGCCCGCAGCCCGGCGTGCGGCGGGTCTCGGCCCAACACCGCGAGTGGCACACCAAGCAGGTCTTCCAGGGGGCACCCCGCGTCGCGCTCATCACCGCTGCTGCGACCGGCGGGATCGACTGACGGCTGATGGGCTGGTGCCCCAGTGCCGGACGTCAGTCGGTGACCAGGCAGAAGGGGTGTCCGGCCGGGTCGGTGAAGACCCGCCACTTGTCGCCGCCGGGTTGGTACTCCGGCTTGCCCGCTCCCAACTCCCTGATCAGGGACTCGGCCTGGTCGAGGTCGTCGACCTCGAAGTCCAGATGGCTCTGCTGCGGTGCGGCCTGGTCCGGCCAGCGCGGAGGCTGGTAGTCGTCCACCCGCTGGAACCCGATGAAGAGCCCGTCCTTGCCGGTGAGGCCGGCGAAGTCAGCGCCGGAGTCCGGATGCGGCTCCAGCCCGGTGGCCCGCTGATAGAACGCGGCCAGCGCCTGTGGGTCGGCGCAGTCGAGCGTTATGGCCACCAGCTTCATCCGCACGGGCATGGCTGTCCCCTATGAGTTGTCGTCGTGTCTCGGGTTCGAACTCGCCTGATTTCACCGGCCGGTGATCGGCCCCGGGCACGGCAGTTGGCGTCAGTTCAGGGCAGTTCAGCGCGGATGAGGGAGCGAGCCAGAGGTTCGCCGGTTGCTTCGGCGTACGCGATCCGCTGGCGTATCTCCCGTACGGTGCGCGGTCGGTAGCCTGGGGTGCTGCAACAACTCTTGTGGAAGCCGACACCCGCTTCGAGCAGCACCGTGAGCACTCGCCATCCGGCGGTGTCGCGTCGGCGCGGTACCGCGAAGGCGGATCCGACGTGGATCAACTGCTGTGCGCAGCGAGGGCACACGCGCTCGGGGTTCCCGTCGACACGCTGCTTGTAGGAGGCACGGCACGGCAAGCAGACGTATGAGGACTTGGTGTGCTCCATGGCGTCAGCGTAGGCCGAGCGGCTCCTGGGTTCGACCGGATTTCGCGGACGCCGGCGCTGTCGGCGCTGTCGGTGCTGTCTGCGCCGGTGGCCGGGGTGGCCCGGGGTGGCCGGGACGCCAACGGGGCGGCGTGCGCCGACGTGGTGTCGGCGGACGCCGCCCTGGGGCGGAACGAGTTGCGGGACGCGGCCCGCTCGGTCATCGCGGTTACTTCGGGTCACGGTTGAACTTCGAGGCCGACCAGAAGTAGCCGAGCGCCGCGAGGCCCAGGCACCAGGCGATGGCCAGCCACCCGTTGTTGCCGATCGCGCTGCCCAGCAGCAGGCCGCGCAGGGTTTCGATGGCGGGTGTGAACGGCTGGTACTCGGCGATCGGCTGGAACCAGCCGGGCATGGAGTGGATCGGGGTGAAGGCGCTGGACAGCAGCGGCAGCAGGACCATCGGCATCGCGTTGTTGCTGGCTGCCTCGGCGTTCGGGCTGATCAGCCCCATGCCGACGGCGATCCAGGTGAGCGCGGTGGCGAAGAGCACAAGCAGTCCGAATGCCGCCAGCCACTGCAGGACACCCGCATGTGTGGACCGGAAGCCGAGGGCCACGGCGACGGCGCCGACCAGGACCACGCTCATGATCGACTGCAACACGCTGCCGACGACGTGCCCGATGAGCACCGAAGGGCGGTGGATCGCCATCGTGCGGAAGCGGGCGATGATGCCCTCGGTCATGTCGTTGGAGACGGACACCGCCGTTCCGACCACGGTGCTGCCGATGGTCATCAGCAGCAGGCCCGGGACGACGTACGCGAGGTATGCGGAGCGGTCCGGATGGCCGTTGCCGATACCCGCGCTCATGGTGTCACCGAAGATGTAGACGAAGAGCAGCAGCAGCATGATCGGGGTGAGCAGCAGGTTCAGGGTGAGCGACGGGTAGCGCCGGGCGTGCAACAGGTTGCGTCGCAGCATCGTGGAGGAGTCGCGTACGGCGAGGGACACGGTGCTCATCGGACGTTCTCCTTGGGCTGGTTGGCCGACTGCTTGGTGGGCTCGTTGGCGGGCTCGTTGGTGGACTCGTTGGTGGACTCGTTGGTGGACTGCTGGTTCTGGCTGGGAACGCGGGCACCGCCGGTCAGGGCGAAGAACACGTCGTCCAGGTCCGGGGTGTGCACGCTCAGTTCGTCGGCCTCGATGCCGGCTGAGTCCAACCGGTCGAGGATGGACCGTAGTTCGCGCTGGCTGCCGTCGCTGGGGAGTTGCAACGCCAGCGCGTCGTCGTCGCGGGCGGCCTCGCCCAGGGCGGAGGCAGCCGACTGGTACGCCGCCGGATCGGAGAACCGGAGCCGGACGTGGCCGCCGGAGATCAGCCGCTTCAGTTCGTCGGCGGTTCCCTCGGCCACGATCTTGCCGTCGTTGAGCACCGCGATGCGGTCGGCGAGTTCGTCGGCCTCGTCCAGGTACTGGGTGGTGAGGAAGACGGTGACGCCGCCCGTGACCAGTTCGCGGATGATCTGCCACATGTGGTGGCGGGCGCGGGGATCGAGGCCGGTGGTGGGTTCGTCCAGGAAGATGATCCGTGGGCTGCCGACCAGCGTCATGGCGATGTCCAGCCGG
>Ga0302311_10005615_pt1 | contig 13193 bp, 10 predicted proteins | sample III_Palsa_N1_3_FD_200449 | JGI IMG/M metagenome (GOLD analysis project Ga0302311, IMG submission 200449) | Peat permafrost microbial communities from Stordalen Mire near Abisko, Sweden - III_Palsa_N1_3 | ecosystem: Environmental > Terrestrial > Soil > Palsa > Peat permafrost | place: Sweden... | reverse complement strand
AAACCCTTCATCATGGCGGCGGCCCTGGCCTCCGGTCAGTACCGTCCTGACAGTGTGGTCGACACCTCGCCGGGATTCCTCAAGGTCGGTAACAAGGTCGAGGAGGATGAGCACAACTTCGGCGTCATCGACATCGGCACCATTCTTGCGAAGTCGAGCAACGTCGGCACGGCGAAAATCGCGCTGTCGCTGAAGCCGGAGCAAATCTGGGACACGCTCACGGCCCTGGGGTTGGGTCATGTCACCGGCAGCGATTTTCCCGGCGAATCGGCCGGCATGCTGTCGAACTACACGCACTGGCGTCCCATCGGAATCGCGACGTTATCGCATGGCTACGGTCTGTCGGTGACACCGCTGCAGTTGGCGCATGCCTACGCCACCATCGGCGCGGGCGGTGTGGCGCGGCCCATTACCTTCGAGCGCGTCTCAGGGTTCGTGCCGGGCAAGCAAGCGATCGACGCCAAAGTCGCGCACGAGCTGGTGCAGCTGATGGAAAACGTGATCGAGAAGGGCGGCACCGCGACGCGCGCCGCCGTCGTCGGCTACAAAATCTCGGGCAAGACGGGCACCGCGTTCAAGTCCATTGCCGGCGGCTACTCCACCGATAGAATCAGCGCGGTGTTCGCCGGATTGGTGCCGGCGTCGCACCCGAAACTCGCGACCGTGGTGGTGATCGACGAACCAAGCCGGGATGTGGGACAGATGGGCCTTCTGGCGCAAGGCGGCACGGTGGCGGCGCCGGTGTTCTCGAATGTGATGTCGGGCGCATTGCGTCTCATGGACGTGCCGCCGGATGATTTGCAGAACGTGCCTGCGGCGACCTTGGTGCAGGCGAACGACACCCCATGAGCGTACCCGTTACCGGCGTGTCTCTTCTCTGGCTGCTGGATGGCATTGCCACGCTGCCGGCGGACGAGGCGGCGGGATGGTCGGTGCGCGTCGGCGATCTCACCTTGGACAGTCGCGACGTGCACGCGGGCAGTCTGTTCTTTGCCTTGAGCGGCCGACGCGCCCACGGCATGCATTTCGCGGCCGAAGCCGCGGGACGCGGCGCCAGCGCGGTGCTGTGGGATCCCGAGGAGAGGCCGCTGCCGGATGCGAACACGAGCGACGCCGTGCGCAGCGCGAATCCGTCGACCTTCGTGGCCGCGGTGCCGGGGCTCAAGCGTATGGTGGGCCGGATCGCCGATCGCTTCTTCGGCTGGCCGTCGTCGCAGATGCGCATCGTGGGTATTACCGGCACCAATGGCAAAACCACCAGCGCCTACCTGCTGACGCAATGTTTGCAGCGCCTGAAGTCCGACGCGGCCTACATCGGTACCATCGGCTGGGGACGCATCGATGCGTTGCAGCCGCTCGCGCATACCACGCCGGACGTCATTACCGTGCATCGGCAACTCGCCAAGTTGCGAGCGCAGGGCGTGCGCGACGTGGCGATGGAAGTGTCCTCGCACGCCCTCGATCAGGGCCGCGTGGATGGCGTGCGCTTTCATTCGGCGGCATTCACGAATTTGACCCGCGATCACCTGGACTACCACCCGTCCATGCAGGCCTATGGTGAGGCGAAGGCCCGTCTGTTCGCGATTCCGGAATTGCAGCATGTGATCATTAATATAGGCGATGCCTTCGGCCGCGAGCTCGCACTGCGCTACAGCGGGCGCGCGCCGCTTACCGCGGTGTGGGTGGGCGACGGGGAGTCCGGTTGGCTGGCCGATCGCTCGCTGCATGCCGCTGGGTTGGTGCTGGATCTCAGCGGCATCTCCATGGCGTTGGAGGGCAGCTTCGGGACGGCCCGGTTGACCACGAAATTGATGGGTCGCTTCAACGCCGAGAACGCGGTGATCGTGGTGGCCTGTCTGCTGGCGTTGGGCGCCACCTTGCCCGAGGCCGCGGCGGCGTTGGCCGACTGCGCGGCGCCTCCGGGACGCATGGAAGTGATTGCCGCGCGGGGCGCCGACAAGCCCTTGGCCGTGGTCGACTACGCGCATACGCCGGACGCGCTGTCCAAGTCCTTAAGCGCGCTGCGCGAACATTGCCGCGGCACGCTGTGGTGCGTCTTCGGGTGTGGGGGTGATCGCGATCCGGGAAAGCGTCCCATGATGGGAGCCGTTGCCGACGACCTCGCGGATCGCATCATTGTCACCGACGACAATCCGCGGTCAGAAAACCCCGACGCCATTACCAGCGGCATCACGCTCGGCATCAAATCGCATGCGGCCCGGGTCATTCATGATCGCGGCGAGGCCATCGGTGCGGCGCTCAACGAGGCGGTAGCCAGCGACATCGTCTTGATCGCGGGCAAGGGCCACGAGGACTATCAGATTTATGGCGACGTGCGGCGCAATTTCAGCGACCGTCACGAGGCGCAGCGTCACATGGGGGCGGCGGCATGAAGGCGCGCCTGTTCATGTTGGGGGTGCTGCGATGAAACGCACCTTGCGCGATGCGGCGGAGGCCGTCGGCGGTCAGCTGCTGGGCGATGACGCACGCTACGGGGCCGTGTCGACCGATAGTCGTACGCTGGTTGCCGGGGCACTGTTCGTCGGATTGCGTGGACCGAATTTCGACGGCGCGGCTTTCGCGGCCGCCGCGGCCGAGCGCGGAGCGGTGGGTGCCGTGGTCGACCGGGAGCTGCCGCTTGCCCTGCCGCAAATCGTGGTACCCGACACCTTGGCGGCTCTGCAGCGGCTGGCAACGGGCTGGCGCAATGAATTCAACATACCCCTCGTGGCGGTTGCGGGCAGCAACGGCAAGACCACGGCCAAGGAAATGACTGCGGCCATCTTGACGCGCATGGGCGCGTGCATGGCGACGCAGGGCAATTTGAACAATCACATCGGCGTGCCGCTGACCTTGCTGCGCCTCGAGTCCGCGCATCGCAGCGCCGTGGTGGAAATGGGCGCGAATCGCATTGGCGACGTGGCCGAGCTGGTCAAGCTGGCGCGGCCCACCGTGGGCCTCATTACCAACGCCGGTGCGGAACACCTCGAAGGTTTTGGTGATCTGGACGGCGTGGCCAAGGGCGAGGGCGAGATGGTGTCGGGCCTCGAGCCGTCGGCCACCGCCATCATCAATGCTGACGACACCTATGAGGAATACTGGCGCGGAGTGGCGAGCGCCGAGCGGGTGCTCACCTTCGGGGTGCGCGCTGTCGAAGCGGATTTCAAGGCCGTGAACGCCGCGCAGGCCATCGATCAAGGCGAATTCGCCACGCGCTTCGATCTCATCTGCCCCTTGGGTAAGCGCGGGATCCTCTTGAAGGCGGGCGGCGCGCACAACATTCTGAACGCGTTGGCGGCCGCGGCCGCTGCGAGCGCCGCCGGTGCCACGCTCGATGAGATCGAGGCGGGTCTCGCGGACTTCAGGCCGGTGTCCGGCCGGCTGCAGCTGAAGGCGGGTTTGCGCGACAGTTGGATTATCGACGATTCCTATAACGCCAATCCCAGTTCGGTGCGTGCGGGGTTGGATGTGCTGCGTGAGTTGTCCGGCGCCACCTGGCTGGTGCTGGCCGACATGGCCGAGCTCGGCGAGCACACGGCCGACAGCCATGCGCTCATGGGTAGCTATGCCCGCGAGTGCGGAGTGAAGCGTCTGTTCGCCATGGGTACGCAAAGTTCGCACGCGGTCGAGACTTTCGGCGCGGGCGGGGAATGGTTCTCCGACATCGATGCGTTGATTCGCCGCCTGCAGGCCGAACTCGCGCCGGGAGTGACGGTGCTGGTCAAGGGTTCGCGCGTGAACCGCTTGGAACGCGTGGTGCGGGCGCTCATCGGCGGCGGAGCTTAAGCGTATGTTGTTGTATCTCACCGAATATCTGGCGAAGTTTTACTCGGGATTCCATGTATTCCAGTACCTGACCCTGCGCGCCATCATGGCCGCCATGACCGCGCTGATCATGGCGCTCGCCGTCGGGCCGCGCATGATCGAAGGCTTGAGGCGCTATCAGATCGGTCAACGCGTGCGTACCGATGGCCCGCAGTCGCACCTGCAGAAGTCTGGCACCCCCACCATGGGCGGCGTGCTGATCTTGGTGGCCATGGTGGTCGCCACCTTGTTGTGGGCGGACCTGTCCAGCCGCTTCATCTGGATACTGATCGCCAGCACGTTGGCCTTCGGCGCCATCGGCTTCTATGACGATTACTTGAAACTGGTGGTGGGCAACTCCAAGGGTTTGGCCGCGCGCTATAAATATCTGGCGCAATCCCTGGTGGCGTTGGTGGCAGCCTATGCCTTGCACAGCCTGCACCAGACCGCGGCGGAGACCACGTTGTATGTGCCGTTCTTCAAGACCGTGGCCGTGCCCATGACCACGGTGGGATTCGTGACCTACGCTTACTTCGTGATCGTGGGCAGCAGCAACGGCGTGAATCTCACCGATGGCCTCGATGGTCTCGCGATCATGCCCGCCGTCATGGTGGCGACCGCGCTCGGCGTGTTCGCCTACGCCACGGGCAATATCAAGTTCGCGACGTACTTACAAATTCCTTACATCAACGGCGTGGGCGAAGTACTGATTTTTTGCACCACGCTGACGGGTGCCGGTCTCGGCTTTCTGTGGTTCAACGCCTATCCCGCGGAAGTATTCATGGGCGATGTGGGTGCCTTGGCCATCGGCGCCGCGCTGGGCACCGTTGCGGTGATCGTGCGGCAGGAAATCGTCCTATTCGTGATGGGCGGCGTGTTCGTCATGGAAACGCTGTCCGTGGTGCTGCAAGTGGGGTCGTTCAAGCTCCGGGGCAAACGTATTTTTCGCATGGCGCCGTTACATCATCATTTTGAACTCAAGGGGTGGGCTGAGCCCAAGGTCATCGTGCGCTTTTGGATCATCAGCTTCGTTCTCGTCCTGGCGGGTCTCGCGACCTTGAAGATTCGCTGATGACAAGCGTCGTCGTAGGACTCGGCAAAACCGGCGCATCCTGTCTACGCTACCTGGCGCGGCACGGCGTGCCGGCGGCCGCCACCGATTCGCGGCGCTCGCCGCCGGGACTCCATGAGTTGGGCGATCTGGCGCGCACGCTGGACATTCGTCTGGGTGGCTTCGATTTGTCCTTGCTCGACGGCGCTTCTCAGTTGTTGATGTCTCCCGGCGTGTCGTTGGACGAGCCCATCGCGCGCGAAGCGCGGTCCCGCGGCATCGAAGTGGTGGGCGACATCGAGCTGTTCGCGCGCGCGGTTCGCGCGCCGGTGGTCGGCATTACCGGCACCAACGGCAAGAGCACCGTGACCAGCCTGGTCGCCAGCATGGCCATCGCCGCGGGGCGCCGTGTGCTCGCCGGCGGCAATCTCGGCGTGCCGGCGCTCGATCTCTTGGATCAGCCGACGCCGGATTTGTACGTGCTCGAACTGTCGAGTTTCCAACTGGAGACCACATCGTCGCTCGAACTCGAGGCGGCGGTCGTGTTGAATGTCACCTCCGATCACATGGATCGGTATGCGTCCCTCGAGGCGTACGCCCGTGCGAAGGCAAGGATTTTCGCGCGCGCGGCGGTCGTGGTGCTGAACGCCGACGATGCGCTGGTGACCGCCATGCGCGGTGCGGCGACGGTACGTGGTGCGGCGGTGACCCCCACCGTGACCTTTTCGATCCAGCGCAGCGATGCCGACTATGCGCTGCTGCACCAGGGCACGCAGACCTTCCTTTGCCGGCGCGGCGAGGCGGTGTTGGATATCGCGGCCATGAAAATCGCCGGTTTGCACAATGCGGCTAATGCCTTGGCCGCTCTGGCCATGGGCGATGCCATCGGGCTGCCGCTCCCGGCGATGCTGGGCGCGCTGGAGGCGTTCCCGGGTCTGCCGCACCGCTCCGCCTGGGTGGCGGATATCGCGGGCGTACGGTATGTCGACGATTCGAAAGGTACCAATGTGGGTGCGACCATCGCCGCCGTGGAAGGCATTCCGGGGCGGCTGGTGATGATTGCCGGCGGCCAGGGCAAGGGTCAGGATTTCGCGCCGTTGGCGGCTGCCTTCAAGAATAAAGTGCACCACGCCGTGTTGATCGGCGTTGACGCGCCGGCGGTGAAGCGCGCAATCGAAGGCGTGTGCTCGGTGGAACTCGTGGGCTCCATGGCGGATGCGGTGGCTGCCGCGGCGCGCGCCGCACAGCCGGAAGATACGGTGCTGTTGTCGCCGGCTTGCGCGAGCCTCGACATGTTCCGCGACTACGGGCATCGCGGCGATGAATTTGCCGCGGCGGTACGGGCGCTCGAGAGGAAGTCATGAACGCGACCACCATGGGGTATGGCGTGCGCGCCCGGGAGCGAATGCCCTTCGCCTGGGACGGCGTTACGTTGGGGCTGGTGGCGGCACTGCTCTTGGTGGGCATCATCATGGTGACGTCCGCGTCGATGTCCGTGGCCGCGAAGGAATTCGGCAATCCGTTTTACTTCCTCGAACGGCAGTTCCTGTTCGGGCTGTGCGGAGTACTGGTGGCATGGGTGGTCACTCGGGTACCGGCGGAACTGTGGGAAAAACATAGTCTTGCTCTGCTGTTGTTGGGCCTTGCGTTGCTCTTGCTGGTGCTCATTCCGGGCCTGGGCGCGAAGATCAATGGCGCGCGCCGCTGGATGCGCATCGGACCCATGAATTTCCAGGTGTCGGAGCTCGCCAAAGTGCTGGTGCTCACGTGGGTGTGCAGCTATTGCGTGCGCAAGCGCGCTGAGCTCGAAACCACCTTCCCCGGCTTGCTCAAGCCCGTCGGTCTGTTGGGCGTGGCCGGCGTGCTGCTGTTGGCGGAGCCCGACTTCGGGGCAACCACGGTGTTGTTCGCCACCGGCTTCGCGGTGCTGTTCGTCGCCGGCGCGCGGCTGCGCTACGTGCTGTTCTTGGTGTCGACGGTGGCCGCGGCGTTCGCCGTTCTGGCATTGACATCGGCCTACCGCTTGAAGCGACTGACGGTGTTCCTGCATCCCTGGGACGATCCCTTCAACGGGGGTTTTCAGTTGACGCAATCGCTGATTGCCATCGGCCGCGGCGGCTGGTTCGGCGTCGGACTCGGCAGCAGCATTCAAAAGCTCTTCTATTTGCCGGAGGCGCATACCGATTTCGTGTTCGCGGTGCTGGCCGAGGAGCTGGGATTGGTGGGCGTCATCGGCGTCATCGGTTTGTTCGTGGCGCTGGTGTGGCGTGCCCTGCAGATTTCGCGCATGGCATCGCAGGCCGGGCTGAAGTTTCAGTCGTACGTCGCTCTGGCGTTCGGGATGTGGCTGGGCCTGCAGGCCATTGTGAACATCGGCGTGAACATGGGTGTGCTGCCCACCAAGGGTCTGACCTTGCCGCTGCTGAGCTACGGCCGGAGCAGTTTGATCGTGAGCCTGGGCTGGTTGGGTGTGCTGCTGCGCATTTATCACGAAGTGAAATGCACCTCGCGCTCCGCCGTGATGCGCATGCCGGGAGGACCTCGATGAACAGCGCAGCGCCGTTGAACGCCGGGGCGCCGCTGAACGCAGGAGTGCCCCTGAACGCCGCGCCGGTGCTCATCATGGCCGGCGGCACGGGCGGCCATATTTTTCCGGCGCTGGCCGTGGCAAAGGAGCTGCGTCAGCGCGGCGTCAAGGTCGTGTGGCTCGGCGTGCCCGGCAGCATGGAGGCGCGGCTGGTGCCGGCCAACGGGTTTCCCATCGAGTGGGTGCGGGTGGGCGGCATCCGCGGCAAGGGGTTGGCTACGTTGGCCATGGCGCCGCTGCGCATTGTCAATGCGGTGGTGCAGGCGTTGAAGGTGCTGCGTCGTGTGCGGCCACGCGCGGTCTTGGGCGCCGGCGGCTATGTCAGCGGCCCGGGCGGCATCGCGGCGCGGCTGCTCGGCATCCCGCTGTTGATTCACGAACAGAACGCCATGCCGGGTATGACCAATCGTTGGCTGGCTCGCGTCGCCACGGTGGTGCTGCAAGGTTTTCCAGGCAGTTTCGCCGCCTCGGCTCGAGCGCGCACGGTGGGTAACCCGGTGCGCGCCGACATTGCCGCACTGCCTGATCCGGTGGTGCGTTTCGCCGGCCGCAGCGGGCGGGCGCGGCTTCTCGTGTTCGGCGGCAGTCTGGGCGCGCAGCGCTTGAACGCCATGGTGCCGAAGGCCTTGGCGCTGCTGGCCCCCGAGCGTCGTCCGGAGGTCCGTCATCAAGCGGGCGAGCGCGGCATCGACGCCGCGCGGGTCGCTTACGAGCAAGCGCAGGTGGAGGCGGAGGTCACACCCTTCATCGACGACATGGCGGCGGCCTACGCGTGGGCCGATGTGGCGCTGTGCCGCGCCGGCGCGATGACCATCGCGGAGCTGCAGGCGGTCGGCTTGGGTGCGTTGCTGGTGCCCTTTCCCGGCGCCACCGACGATCACCAGACCAAGAACGCCGAGACCTTGGTGGCGCTCGGTGCCGGCCGCATTTTGCAGGAACGCGATATGACGGCGGACTCGCTCTGCGCCTGCATCACCGACTTGACCGCGGAGCGCGCGCGCATGCTCGCCATGGCGTCGGCCGCGCGTGCGGCGCGCGTCGTCAATGCGGCGGAACAAGTGGCGGATCTGTGCGTTGCCGCGGGAGTGCCGGCATGAGCGATACGCTGAGCCAGAGCTTCACAACGCGCGACCGCATGCGCCGCATCCATGTCATCCACTTGGTCGGCATCGGCGGCAGCGGCATGGGCGGTATCGCCGAAGTGCTGGTGAATCTGGGGTACGACGTGCAGGGGTCCGACCTCAAGCACAACGCCGTGACGCAGCGTCTGGCGCGCCTCGGCGCGAAGATTTTCATCGGCCATGCGGCGGAGCATCTGGGTCACGCCGACGTGGTTGTGGTGTCGAGCGCGGTGAACCGCACCAATCCGGAAGTGGCGGCAGCGCTCGCGAATCGCATTCCGGTGGTGCCGCGTGCCGAAATGCTCGGCGAGCTCATGCGCTTTCGATATTCGGTGGCGGTGGCCGGCACGCATGGCAAAACCACCACCACGAGTCTGGTGGCCAGCATATTGGCCGAGGGCGGACTCGATCCGACCTTCGTCATCGGCGGCAGACTGAAGAGTGCGGATAGCAATGCGCGCCTCGGCGCGGGCCGGTTTCTGGTCGCCGAAGCCGATGAGAGCGATGCCTCGTTCATGCATTTGCAGCCCATGATCGCCATTGTCACCAACATCGACAACGATCATCTCGCAACGCATGACGGAGATTTCTCACGGCTCAAGCAGAGCTTCGTGGATTTTCTGCACAACCTGCCATTTTACGGTCTCGCGGTGCTGTGCGCCGATGACGCCAACGTGCAGAGCATTCTCGAGTCGGTGGGCAGGCCCTTCGTGACCTATGGCTTCGGCGAGGGTACCGACGTGCGGGCCGTCAATGTGGTGCGCGATGGGCTGCAGTCGCGCTACGAGGCGCTGCGCCCGGGTCGTGAGCCGCTGGCAGTGACCATCAATTTGCCGGGCCGACACAATGTGCTGAATTCGCTGGCCGCGGTGGCGGTGGCCACGGAGCTCGAGATTGCGGACTCCGCCATTCAAAAGGCGCTGTTGAATTTTCAGGGTATCGACCGGCGGCTGCAGCAGCTGGGCGAGATTCAATGGGCGGGCGGCCGGGCCGCGCTGGTCGACGATTATGGACATCATCCCACCGAGGTGGCGGCCACCCTCGACGCGGTGCGCCAGGGTTGGCCGTCGCGGCGCCTGGTGCTGGCCTTTCAGCCGCATCGCTACACCCGCACGCGGGATTTGTTGGACGATTTCGGCCGAGTACTCGGCGATTGCGATGTGCTGCTGGTGACCGAGGTATACGGCGCGGGCGAGGCGCCCATTGCCGGCGCCGACGGGCGCGCCATTTGCCGCGCGGTGCGTTCGCGCGGCCTCATGGAGCCGGTGTTCGTGGAGCGGGTCGACGAATTGGCCGAGTCGCTGCGCGGCGTGCTGCGCGATGGCGATGTGGTGCTCACCATGGGCGCGGGCAACATCGGCGCCGTGTCTCACGAATTGAAAGCCCGGTTAGCCGCGGGAGATACGCCATGATCGCGGCGGAATTCAGCGCGCGCGTGCGGCACGACGAACCCATGTCCAAGCACACCTCCTGGCATGCGGGCGGGCCGGCGGATTTGTTCTTCACGCCGCGTGATCCCATGGATCTGTCCTCGTTCTTGAGGCAGCTGCCGCCCGAGGTGCCGATGTTGTGGGTGGGCTTGGGCAGCAATCTCTTGGTGCGCGATGGCGGAGTGCGCGGCGCGGTGGTGTCGACGCATGGTGCGTTGGCCGGATTGGAGCGTCTGAGTCCCACTCGTGTCTACGCGGAGGCCGGTGTGCCCTGCGCGCGCATCGCGCGGCAGTGCGTGAAGTGGGGTTTGGGTCCCGCCGAATTTTTCGCCGGCATTCCCGGCACCCTGGGTGGCGCGCTGGCCATGAATGCCGGCGCCTGGGGCGGGGAAACCTGGCGGCATGTGGTCGACGTGGAGGTGCTGGATCGGGGCGGCACGCGGCACACGCGTACGCCCGCCGAGTACGACATCGCCTACCGGCACGTGCGTGGGCCCGCGGATGAATGGTTCGTCGCCGCGCGCTTGGAGTTCGAACACAAGCCGGGCGCGAGCGCGGACACCATTCGCGACCTGCTGGAAAAGCGCCGCCAGACACAGCCCATCGGTGAATGGAGCTGCGGTTCAGTGTTCACCAATCCGCCCGGCGATCACGCGGCGCGCCTCATCGAGAGCGCGGGCCTCAAAGGATTTCGCATCGGCGATGCGTCGGTATCCGAAAAGCACGCGAATTTCATTATCAATCACGGCACCGCGCGTGCCGCGGACATCGAGGCTCTGATCCTGCACGTGCAGAAAACCGTCGCTCAAGTTCACCACGTCCACCTGAAAACCGAAGTCCGCATCGTCGGAGAGGCCGCATGAGTCTGCTCATCACCCAGGACGCCATACGCCGCACGCGCACGGCCACGGATTTCGGCAAGGTTGCCGTGCTGCTGGGCGGCGATTCGTCGGAGCGTGAGATTTCCATGCTGAGCGGCAATGCCGTGCTCGCCGCGCTGAAGCGCCGCGGCGTGGATGCGCAGGCCTTCGATCCCAGCGCGACGCCGGTGCAGAACCTCGTCAGCGGGAAGTTCGACCGGGCGTGGATCGCGCTGCACGGGCCGGGCGGCGAGGACGGCGTCATGCAAGGCGCACTCGAATGGCTGGGCATCCCCTACACCGGCAGCGGTGTGCTGGCCTCGGCGCTCACCATGGACAAGCTCAAGACCAAGCGCGTGGTCGTGGGCGCAGGCTACTCGGCGCCGGAATATGCGGTGCTGTCGAGCCCGGCGGATTTGGCGGGCGCGCTGGCATCGGTGGGCTTGCCGTTGATGGTCAAGCCCGCCTCGCAGGGTTCCAGCGTCGGCATCACCAAGGTCAAAGCGGCGGACGAATTCGCGCGTGCCTATGCCGAGGCACGGGCGGTGGACCCCATCGTGTTCGCCGAGCGTTTCATCACGGGCGATGAATACACGGTAGGCGTGCTGCACTCCCAGGCGCTGCCGTCCATTCGCATTCAACCGGCCACCGAATTCTACGATTACCAGGCGAAGTACTTCCGCAACGACACGCAATACCACTGCCCCAGCGGTCTGACCGTGGCGGCGGAGGCGGAGCTGCAGGCGGCCGCCCTCGCGGCCTTCCAGGTGACCGATTGCTTCGGGTGGGGTCGCGTGGACTTCATGCGCGACGGCATCACCAACAAGTTTTATTTCATCGAGATCAACACCACGCCGGGCATGACCGATCACAGCCTGGTGCCCATGGCGGCGCGCCAAGCGGGAGTGGATTTCGAGGAATTGGTCTGGCGCGTATTGGAAACAAGCTTCGCAAGACGCGTGAAGCCGGCGACTGCGCCGGCGACACCGTGAAGATGCGCATAGGGAACATGAGTAGCTGCATATGAACCTGCAATGGTTGACACGCCGAAATCGCTTCAAGAAGCCCGCCCCGCTTAAGCGGACTCCCTGGCAATGGCCCGGCATCGTGCGCAATTGGCGCGTGTATGCGCGGCGCGCCGCGGTGGTGTGCTTGAGCGTCGGCGGTCTGGCAGGGCTCACCTGGGCACTGGATCGGCCGATCCGCGTGATCTCCATGGACGGCGCCTTCCAGCGAGTGTCGCCGGGCGAAGTCGAAAAGGCGGTGATGCCGTATGCGCAAGCCGGCTTCATGTCGGCGGATCTGGATCGCATCGAGCGCGCGGTGGAGTCGGTGCCCTGGGTGGATCATGCACGGGTGCAGCGGAGCTTCCCGAACGGCCTGCACGTCACCGTGGTCGAGGAAGTCGCGGCCGCGCGCTGGGGCGAATCGGGACTTCTCAATACACGCGGCGAATTGTTCGTGCGTTCGGCCACGCACGTGCCCGCGGAGCTGCCGCGCTTGAGCGGCCCGGACGGCACGGAGTCGCAGGTGGCACAGCGCTATCTGGCGACGCAGGGGCGGATGCTGGAGGCCGGCATGCGCATTGCCGCGCTGCGTCTCGACGAGCGCGGCGCGTGGGAAATGGATTTGGACAGCGGCGTCACCGTGCGCTTAGGAAGACGCGACGTCGACGAGCGGGTCGATCGCTTCATTCACACCGCGTCGCAGGTCATCGCGCATCGCGTCAACGACATTACGTATGTGGACATGCGCTATTCCAATGGCTTTGCCATCGGCTGGCGCAATGCGCCGGCGACCCTGCCGGCGGCGGCGCCCGGGGCGCCCTCCATGCCCGCAGCATTACCGGCATCCCGTTCGGATGCCCGAGCGACTTGAAGGAAAATTTGAAAAGACATGGCTAAGCGTTCTGATCGCAATTTAGTGGTGGGCCTCGATATCGGCACGAGCAAGGTCGTGGCCATCGTGGGCGAAATAAAAAGCGACGGGGCGCTGGAGATCATCGGTATCGGCAGTCACCCATCGCGCGGCCTGAAGAAGGGCGTGGTGGTCAACATCGAGTCCACCGTGCAGTCCATCCAGCGCGCCGTCGAAGAGGCGGAGCTCATGGCCGGGTGCGAAATTCACTCGGTGTATGCCGGCATTGCCGGCAGCCATGTGCGCAGTCTGAATTCGCATGGCATCGTGGCCATCAAGGACAAAGAGGTGGTGCAGGGCGACGTGGAGCGGGTCATCGATGCCGCCAAAGCCGTGGCCATTCCCGCGGACCAGAAGATCCTGCACGTCCTGCCGCAGGAATACATTATCGACAGCCAGGAGGGTATTCGCGATCCCATCGGC